>Ga0180221_1000143_pt1 | contig 101643 bp, 91 predicted proteins | sample eDN5th37CKraftMG_FD_151339 | JGI IMG/M metagenome (GOLD analysis project Ga0180221, IMG submission 151339) | Enriched Miracle-Growth compost microbial communities from Emeryville, California, USA - eDNA 5th pass 37_C Kraft MG (version 2) (version 2) ... | reverse complement strand
ATGCGGTATGATCTGGGATACATCGATCTGGAACAGAGAACCTTGCAGACAATCGACAACCCGTTCGGCACGAGGTTGTCACCCATGTCTTAGGTACAATCTGTTACCTATGTCTCCGGGCTGTACATGTGTGAAAGTGGTGAGCGCGCAGGGATTCGAACCCTGGACCTACTGATTAAAAGTCAGTTGCTCTACCGGCTGAGCTACGCGCTCTCACCGCTGAAACCAACGGGAGGAAACGCGGCGGAACATAGTTGCGTCGCATGTGGCGGTCAACAGCAAAACAGGCAGAAGAACGCATAGTCCTCGATTTAAATGTCAGCGCCTCGAGAAGCTCCACTTCCGTGGTCCAGCACAGACAACAACTCCTCCGCACGAACCTCCCACGTGTTGCGGGCTATGAACGCATCGATGACCGCTTGGTCAGGAACCGTTTCCGTGGCCTCGTCCAGAGCTTCGCAGAAGTCATCAATGCTCTCGACGGTGCGCGTGTAGGGATAGTTGTCGATCTGTGGCATGCGGAACGAGACCACCGGAAGCCCGAACGACAGGTATTCATAGATCTTGATCGGATCCACGCCATCGGCCAGCAAACCCATGCGGAACGGGATGATCGCCGCACTCCATCGCGCAGCATAGTTGTGCAATTGATGCCACTGCTTTGGACCGAGTAGATCGATGTTCTCCGACAGGTCCATGGAAGGTGCCGAGTGGCCGATCACCTCAAAGCGATACTGCGGGCGTCTGCGCGCGATCTCCGCCAAGCCCTCCCAGTCGAACCAGGCGGGTGAAAGGTGCCCGAAGTATCCCACCACCTTCGGAGAGACAGCCGGATTGTGCTGATACCCTTCCGGCAGAAAGTTGGATTCGACAGCATTGGGCATCAGCTCGACATGGGAGCAGCCCGTCTGCCTGCGCATCTTCTCCACCAAGGGGCCCGAGACGCAGAACACACGATCAGATTTCCTGACCACGAGTTGCTCCACGTCCGCGTTATACCATGAGGCCATGCCGACCTTGGAGAATTCTTCCCAGTCATCGCGGCAGTCATAGACGATCGTCCAGCCATGAGCGCGGAACATATCGATGGATTTCTCGATGCCGGGGAGCGGATACGAAATGATAAAGAGTTTCCGGGCGCCCCCCAGATCTGCAGCAGCGATCTTCCCGAGTATCTGCATGGTGATATCGACCGGGCTCTGAACCAGACCGTCTGCGTGGAAGGCCGGCAGCGGTTCATCTTTGCGGCTGCGATGGTAGCTGAAAAGCACCGGCGTCCCACGGGCGAGAAGCGCAAGGGTCTGGCGGATTGGGCGATTGCCGCGCGTATCCTGGATATGAGTCGTGCCGGAGAAGAGGAATACAATTTCCTTCGCCTCACCAGCGCGGACGCGTTCAGCAAGCCCCTGCCAATTGCGCAGAACCGTCTGAAAATTCTCGTCATCCGGCCCGAGCGGTTTCCGTCTCGCACGCATCTCCCTGGCAAGCTGCATCACATCAAGAGGCAGGCGCAGCAGCGCCCTGGGCGAAGTCGCTGCACCGGTGAGCAAACGCCCTACCCTGTAGCTTGTGCTTCCAAGGATGCGCTGATGCTCGGCCTGAAGCTGGTCCAGTTCCTTTCGGAGCGCTTCGAGTTCGCTGTTCTGATTCATTGGAGCGTTCCCATCAGCTTCTTGAAGGCTTCGACGAAGGCGTGCGGGCCATAGCGCCGCGACAGTTCCTGACGCAAAGCGTCCACTTCCTCCGTCGAAGGCGGTTGCGCAAGCACCTCGGCTGCACGGGCCACCTGTTCCGGCTGCCAGATATCGACGCGCTGGATCATGCGGGATTCGGGGAAGACCTCGCGGAACACCGGCAGGTCGTTGGTGATCAGAGGACACCCGCACAGCACCGCTTCCGCCGCCGCCATGCCGAAGGATTCGTCTCGCGAGGTCACCAGCATCGCACCTCCGCTCGCCGCGCATTGGCGATAGAGATCCGCCAATTCCGCGTTCTCGATGCGGTCGATCCACGTCACACAGTCTGAGACGCCGTGCTTATGGATCAGTTTGAAGAACGCTTCGGACTGTGCGGGCTGCGCAGCATAACCGCCAACCATATACAGGCGAACCGGACGTCCGAGGATCTTTCGGAGCATGGCAATATAAGTAACGGCCAGCCGCCAGTTCTTGTGCAGATCGAGCTTTCCAACCCAGATGAACTGCCTCTCGCCTTGCGCCAAAGGCGAAGCTGCGGGGGTAAAAAGTTCAGTGTCCAGAATGTTCGGGATGACAGCGAGCGAAGTTGACGACGGCAATCGGCTCGTCACCAGATTTTTGGAATAGCGCGTCGGTACCATCACGGCTGCAAGCCTCGACGGGGAGATCTCTGAAAGGTACGCCAACCCCGTGGCGACAGTCGTATGGACATCCAGCAGGACAGGATTGCGGCGGTAGAATGGGCCGCGAGCGCTGTGGAGCAGCTCAGGCGAGTCGATGACAATCACCGCGTCGTAGGCCCCCTGGCGCACGAGGTGCCCGAACGATCTTTCCTTGCCGAAATGGATGCCGTCCCGATCAGTCAGGACGTGCCCAAGCCCGTTATCCTGACTGAAGAATAGCTCGCACCGGATACCGGCAGCCTTCAAGGCCGCGCGTCGCAGAAGCAGCTGGGTGGAAACACCTCCGATGATACCGTAGCGATACGCATAGAGTACCTTCATGCGCCCTCGCCCATCGGATGAATTTCATCGGCTTGCGCTCTCATGTAGGCAGCCAGCGCCGGATCGAGCATGGAATCATCGTCCTCCGGATGCCATACGACGCGCCAGCCATGACGCCGCGCCCGGGCTACTCGCCGCAAGACTGCTTCCGACAGCGTCCGGATGACCAGGACGCCCGGCTTGCCATCCTGCTTATCCAAACGTTCGGCAATCAGAGTGGGGTCGTCAGTATGCAAAACGGAATCGCTCCCGAAGTTGGAAGGCACGCTCCTCCCGAAAACGATGGTGGATGCATCGAGCATTGCAGCGTTGTTGCCACGAGCTGTTACTGTCGGCGATGCCCCCTTTCTACGGCGTTGGAGGAACAGGCGCAGCAATCTGGCAAAGAAGACGATCGTACCCCGCCCCGGAGGAAAAGCGCCGAGCGCCCAACCTCCCACGCGATAGTGCAGACTTCCGCGAAGCGCGTCGAGCTCGGCTTCGCGCGAAGCAACCTCCTCGCGCAAGATCTCGATGAGATAGGCGTCCCAGTTCGTGTTGCCGGTGTCGTGTCTGGAAGTGGAGCTCATATGGCCACGACCATTTCCTTGGAATCGCCTTGCGGTTGTAGAGCTTCGGCGAAATCAACGAACAGGTCCAGCTCGCGCTGAATGATGATCGCCTTGGAGGATTGCTGGCGGACCCTGCGTGCAGCATTCCTTGAAAGTCGCAGGAAACGCTCTGGATCATGGTAGAGCATTTCGATGCCGTCCGCGATGGCCTGAGCATCCTCCGGCGGCGCCAAGATCCCACAGTCTTCATCAACGAATTCCGGGATGGCGGCTACCGCATTGGTGATCGGCACCAATCCGGAAGACATCGCCTCATCGCGTGAAACACCCTGGGAATCCATCCTGCTCGGCACCAGGAAAACGCCGTTCTCCCGATGAAGCTCCGCGACTTCCCGGTGGGGCAGAAACTGCTGCTCGATCCTCACGTTGTCCAACCCTTTCAGGGGCGCAATCGTCTGATCAAACAAAATGCCATCACCAACCATCGTGATGCTCAGTTCACTGAACCAAGGCTTATCCTTGAGCTGCCGGATGGCTTCGACGCTCAGGTCGTTCGCGTAAGTCTTGGAGCTGTATGGCCGTATGGACAGAAGGCGGAGCCTCTGTTCAGGGCGTTTCTCCCGGTACGAAAAGAGATCCGTGTCGATGGGATTATGGATTACGGCATAGGAGCCAGCCGGCAGACGAACGCCGAGATCTTCCATGGCCGTTTTGGCAGAATATTCCGACACGAACACGAGTTTCATGTTTTCAGGCAACGGTTGGAGGATTCCCCTCCAGAACGCCATTCGTTCTTCGCTTTGCTGCCGTGCTCGCGACAGTTCTTCTTCGCTGGCAAAATTATATTGCCGCCGATGCCAAGGCTGGATCTCCGAACCATGCACCCAGACCGTTATTTTCAGCCGTTGCACATGCTTTTGCAGGACCTCCCACATGTCTGGGTCTAGGAAATGGACCAGCACATGTTCGTAGGTTCCGTCGGCAAGCAGCGTATCCAGCGCTTCCTGAGATCCTGACATGACATCGATGTTCTCAAATTCGTGGTACCTCACCGGCTCATCTTTCCGAAGCCGGAAGACATCCACGTCGACACCTTGTTCGCGATACGCCCTCACCCGAGCATGCACGAAGGCATTGCGATAGAGATCGTCGTGGCTGGGATAGTGGTTCGTGAGAAGCAGATACCGGCTTCGTGCGATGATCTTCGCCGGCTGCAGCCGGCGATGACCAAGGAAGAGCCCCTGAACCGTCGCCCTGCCACTGCCGTAGATACGCAACCCTAACCTGATCCCATTCGTGCCTTCGGGAATTGCCACATCATGATTCTTGTTCGCGGGAGAGACCACGGCGGCGATGCGGTTGCGTTTTGCGTCGAGGAACACAATGACCAGCTGCAGATTCAGCCCGGGCTCGACATCGAAGTAGAACTTCGCCCGGCTGGAATATCCGAGTTCATCAAGCGTGAAATCCCGAGTCGAATAGATGTAGTCGTGCTTGCCATCGGCAAGTCGCGACCCGACCACGAGAGATTGGTCCGAAACTGTCAGGCTGTACTGCTTCTTCGAAGAAGGGCGGAACAGCTCTCCCAGCCTTTTTCCGGAAATCAGTGAATCTGAATCGGAGTTCTCCTGCTCGGGCGCAATCATTTCCGCGGCATGGGTCAGTTCTGTGATGGATATTCCCTCATCCAGAACTTTCAGGTCATCGACGGCCTCTTTGACCGCTTCAAGATCGATCCCCTCCGCCCTGCTGCCTTGCAGACAGTAGTTGAAGGCATCGATCCCCAGGACATTGCCAACAAATTCTCCCTCGCGAACTGAGACAGCAAAGTCCCGCAGTGTATCCGTCGCAATGCGCGACCCCCGAATCAGGGATGCCCGGTGAGCAACCCGTGCATCAAACCGGTACTCACGATGTGCATCGGCAGGGTTGAGACCCAGCCCTTCCTGCCACGAATAGTGCGCAAGCTTGCCGATCGCATCCGCCTCACTGTAGCGCGTCGCCAGAGCCAGATCTGTCAGGTAGTTGGGGCCATAGTAGTCTTCACCAACCATCGCCCCGATCCAGTCTCCCTCTTCAGCAATGGCTTTGATGGGACGTTCAGCCGCCTTGGTTGCAGGTATCAACTCGACATCGCCCCTTGAAAGATCGGGAGTTGCAAATCCGTCAACGACGACGACAAGCTTCCTGTTGCGGTAGGTCTGGCGGCCGAACTGATCAACCAGATTGTTCAATTCATCCTGCTTCTGCGCGGATCCAACGACGATCACGCGCGGCAGCAGATCAGGCATATCCTCGCGCTTCAGCTTGGCTACGATATATGCCAGACGGTTCTCGTATGTGTGCTCCCGCATAACCTTGCGCAAAGCCGCCAGCCTGAACTTGCGGAACGTCAGGTCATCTCCCGAAACACGCTCTGCCCGGCGTACCAACTCCTTCCCGTCGTCGCTGGCAATGACCAGATCTCCGAAGAGGAGGCGCAAGCCACGCGAATAGTTGCTGACGGTGATCGTGTTCGACGCGAGGAGTTCGAATACGCGGCGCGCAAACATTGTCTGCGACTGCTTGATGGAATTCAGATTGATCGCGTAGCGATACCCCTTGTAGGCCCGATCAACCTCGTTGAACGGCAGAGTGCCCACGATGTAGGGCTGGTACTCGTCAGGAAATTTGTAGTCTGGATGATCCTTGCCATAGTTCCGATCGAAGATTTCCAGCGGGCGATACTTCGGTAGCTCCTTGACGAAGTTGCCCAGATCCGCCGCCCGTTCAGGGTACTTCGCATAGTAGGCACCTGCGAAACAAAATGCATCCTTGCGGTCGTATGTCTCGATTGGATTGTGCACCCTGGGCTGGCAGGCAAAGGGCAGCAGATAGACCCGATCGTGACCAAGTGCGGCCTTGTAGCGATGGATGCAGTCGATATCGGTGGTGAAAACAAACTCACACAGGTTGGCGGTGTTGAGGAAGGTCTGAAAATGGACCGGATCCTCCTTGTTCCAGAACACCGTTGGCACGTCGTGCTCGCGGCACCAATTGACGATCTGCTGGAGTTCGGAGCTCGTATGGCCGACCTTGTTCCCCCAGCTTTCGTCCTTGCCGCGCCACGCTGACTCAACGAAAAGCATGTCCGGCCTGCACTTCTGCAGTTCCGATTCCCAGTTGTTCGGCGTCAATGCATGCAGATCGCATTCCGGGAGGAACGAATGGTAGGTGAACTCGTCCATGATGCACGCGACGCTCAGACGCCGACCTGAGATCCCGCGAAGCCTTGCGCTGATCTCCTCGAGGCGCTCGGCCGAAAGCCGCGCGGGCGTGGACAGCGGGATCGGATCCGCATGTGATATGCGCTGGTCTTCGTGAACCACATTGGCGCTTCCACCTCGAGGTTTGAACACCTGCGACGTCAGCCGGATGCCCTTCCGCGTCAGCGCATAGGCGCTTCTAATGCCGGAGGCCAGCTGGTAGGTACGGGAGCGACGAATTGCATCGAACTGACCGGTCACTCGCCTGTACTTGATATTGGCGGCATGTCGTTTTCGTTCCAGTTCGTTTCGTTTCTCATCCCAGACAGCCTGAAGCCTTTGATGCGAGCTCGACAGGCTTTCAATCGCCTTTCTTTGCTGTTCGCACAGTACCTCAAGTTCCTCCACCCGCGGATCGATGCCTGCGGTGGCTACAGCAAGCTGCGCCTGGAGCAAGGAAATTTGCTCCGTGGCACTTTTATACTTCAAGTTCGCATTGTGGAGATTTTCGCGAAGTCTGACGATCTCCCGTTCACTATCGTCGCGGTCTGCCTGCAACAGCAAGTGTTCAATTGATTGTCTCTGCTCTTCGCATAGTGTCTCAAGCTCCTGCAGGCGCAGGCGCGCATCGTTTCTTGCCGCATGAGCTTTGGAAAGCTCCGCCTTAAGCGATGCGATCTGTTCCGATGCGCTTCTGTACTTCAGATTCGCACTGTTCAGGCTTTCATGAAGCTTCTTGATTTCCTGAGCACGGCGGTAATCGTCGCGAACAGCTTTGGCCATCAGGCGTTCAATATGCTGGGAAGCGCTCACCTGGCTGGAGTGGATGAATAGATGCGTAGGCGTTGCGTTGAAGGTGTCCCAGTAGCAATAGCCGAACGGCTCCAGCCACGTGTGGATGCTGTTGAAGTCTCCTTCTTCCTGACATTCCACATATAGATGGGGCATGTCACGCCGGAGGATCTCCACTGCACCTTCAAGAACCGCGAGCTCCATGCCTTCGACGTCGATTTTCAGGACGTTGACCCGGCCACCAAAGTCCAGGTCGTCCAGCCGGACCACATCGATATCGCCCGCGCCATCCCGCCTGACCTCGAGGGATTGCTCGCCCAGGTTCTCCTCGGAAATCTTGGCAAAGCTTGCCTTTGCCGCTTCCCTCCCCACGCCGACCGGATGCACAACGACCCTGTCGTTGAGGTTGTTGCGCCGCAGGCTCTCAGCAAGCGCGTCGCAAAGCGTTTTGTTGGGCTCGAATGAATGAACTCTGCAGTTCGCGCGCGTAGCAAGGTAAAGGGTGTGATTGCCTATGTTGGCGCCGATATCCAGCACCAGGTCATCCGCTGAGATCCGCCCGAACATATCGCGCAGCATATCCAGCTCGTAAGGCGAAGCTTCCTGCCAGATTTTCCGCTGAATGTAGTCCGTTTCCCTGTGCGGCAAGACGATCTCGTAGCGCACACCGTCCACATCGATCTGTTGGGAATCGCTCATAGAAGCTCCGATATCATATGCCTTGCGCAGCTCGGCGGCGTTCCTCCAGGGGATTGCCGGCACCTGAATTAAAGGGTCGCGTAGAACGCCTGGAGCTTCTCTGCTTCGGCGTTCCAGTTGTACCGCTTGAGAACAGCCTGGCGGCCGGCCTCTCCCATCATCCGGGCCAGCTCAGGCTCCGCGTTCAGTCTGTCGATCGCTGCAGCGATCGCTTCCGGATCTGTGGGATCCACGCAGATACCGCATCCCTCGCCTTCAATGATTTCCTTCCACAGCGGAAAGTCCGCGCCGATAACGGCCAGGCCCGCCGCCATGTACTCGAAGAGCTTGTTCGGTTGGGCCGCCACGTGGTTGGCAACCGGAAGAAAGGTGACCAGACCGGCCAGACAACGATCCATCTGCTCTCGCATCGCTTGTCTGTTCAGCAGACCAAATGCCTCAACTCGCTCCCAACCCTTGCTGGACTTGCAGGATTCCTCCGCACGCTTTTCGGTGAACGGTCCGACCAGCAAAAGCTTAACAGGCGTACGACAGTGCGCCATGGCATCAATAAGGTTGGGCACGCCACGAATTGTGGTGATCGCACCTGTGTAGCAGACAAGGCCAGGTCTAACCGAAGGTCTTGGAACCAGGCTTATCTCTTCTTCGATTGGATAGTTGTTGATGACCTGAGAGTTGATCCCGCGCTCATGGTAGCTGTTTGCAATCGCATCATAGGCAGAAACAACCCCATCGAAGGCCGCAAGAGCACTGCGTTCGAACCGGTCATAAAGAACCGAGACAAGGCGGGCCGTCCCAAATTTCAGATAGGGCTTGGTCAGGATGTCTGTGATGTAGTCCTCGTGAGAATCGAAGATTACCCTGGCGCCGTCCCTCTTCAGCTGCAATCCCACGGGGATCAGCTCCGGATCGTGGAGGTGGAATATGGTGCTCCCCGTGGAGCGGGCTGCAGCCAGCACTTTCCTGGCCGTAAGCGTCATGCGCAGCGGACGTGAGGTTGCCCGTTTGCCGGCATCAACGATGCGCACACCCTCTCTTATCTCCGCGCCGCGACCGTCTGCGACCACCAGCGTCACATCGTGACCAGCCTTGGCAAGCGAGCGGCACTGCTTCAGAAAAATGCGGATATCATAGCGCTCGTGCACCGACGTGAGATGACAGATCTTCACCGTGTCACGAGACACTGTTTGCTCTGGGTGATTTGAAGCCGAGATCGACTGCACGTGCTCCCAACCTGATTTCTCTTCCAACATGAACCCTGGCAGCGTTTTGATCCCGATATTGCGAATGAAAGCCTGATGATTTTCATCGGTGAAAGACGCTGTGACGCGACTCCCTGGCGGGAATGGCCGACTAATGGCATTATAAGATGGCCGTATTCCACAATCTTGCTTACTGTCATTCATACGAAGTGAGCGGAATTACTGCGGAACAGATCCACAAAATGGCGCATTACGAATGCATTGCTGCCTCTTCCCGGATCGGTTATGCGATCAACTTACCCAAACAGCTTGAGTGACGCACATTGAACCTTTGGCTAATTGTTCGGCCCCTGCTCTCCCGCCTTGTGCGCTTTTTCCATATCAGCCTGATTGAAGCTCGGTCCGAGCGTTCCTCAAGCCGACTGGGAATACTATGGGCACCGCTATCAACGCTGATATTTGCCGGATTGTTGACCGGCGTATTTCATCAGCAACCACTGCGGGAAGCCGGCGATTTCTTCCTGTTCGTCCTGTCGGGTTATGTGCTCTGGAATTTCATCACCGCCACGGTGACGACCAGCACCACCGTCGTGCAAAGACGCTACGACTTCGCGGTGCATAACAACCTCACGCTGGTCGGCCTGTTCTTCAAACTGCTCATCGACCGCCTGTTTGCCATGGGTTTGAACCTCATCCTTCTGCTTGGCTGCCTGGTGATCGTGAAGCCTCAGACGATTGGCCTTCAGCTCCTGCTCCTTCCAGCGATGCTGTTGATCATGGCTCTGGTTTCCCTGGCGATCGCATATCTGGTGAATGTCGCGGTCATCTTCTTTCCGGATCTGGATGCGGTGTTCAATGTCGCGATGAGGCTGCTGTTTTTCGCTTCTCCCGTGTTCTGGAGCGCTGAGGCACAGGGCACAGGCGTTCGTGCAATTCTTGCCACCTACAATCCGATCTCACATTATCTTTCAGTCTTCCGCCAATGTTTCGGCATAGTGCCGTTCGAACCGATGGCCTGGGCTGTGACCCTCAGCCTGTCATTGATTCTGTGTGTGGCCGGAACAGCTACATACCGGCTCACGGCCGACTTCATTCGGAACCTGAGGTAAGGCGATGGCTGCGATCAATCTTCAGAACGTGAGCGTCAGCTATTACCTGCGGAAATCCAGAACCCGGGGTACGAACCTCGACGGCGGATCTGTCGGCGCCCAGATCCTCGTCGGACAGCGCTATCTGGAAATAGCCGCCCTGCAGGATGTTTCCCTGTCACTTGCCGATGGCGACCGCGTCGGTATCGTCGGAACCAACGGCTCGGGCAAGTCCACGCTTCTGAAGCTCTGCGCGGGCGCGGTGGCGGCTCAGTCGGGCAAGGTCGAGATCGACGGTGTCGTCAGCGCACAGTTTGCGCTTGGCTCGGGCCTGCGTTCCGAACTGTCCGGCAGGCAGAACGCCGCCCTGAAATGCCTCTACCTCGACGTCCCGCAAAGCATGGTGGCCGAGTACGTGGAGGACCTGAAACGCATCAGCGGGCTGGGCTCGTATTTTGAACTTCCGTTGAGCAGCTATTCCGCAGGCATGAAGTCGCGCTTCGTCATGAGCCTGCTCCGCCTTGTTCGCGGCGAAATCCTCATCATGGATGAGTGGATCAACGCGGTTGATCCTACGCTCAATGAGACGATCGACAGCCTGCAGAGCCAGCTGATCGAACGGTCCAAGATCCTGCTGCTCGCCAGCCATTCCGAGCGGGTCTTGCGGCAATGGGTCAACAAGATCATCTGGCTCGAACGGGGCACTCTCAAAGCCTTCGGACCGATCGAAGACGTGCTCAAGGACTATCAGGTCTGGATGAAGAACCGGAAATAGGAAGCGGGGCGAAGCGCTTTCAGCCTTCCCTCAAGCACCGGCCCCATACACGTTTGCCCGCTTGACCTGCACAAAGCCACGCTGACCTGCTTCCACGTCAAGGTCCACGTCAGCATCGATCTCGATGTGCGTGCCGTCTTCGGTCTCGGCAAGAATGCGGCGGCCGTCGGCGCGATCAAGAACGCGGGTGATCCTCACCGGAACGCCCTGCCCTTCACGCGACCAGATCAGATCCGTCGGGCGGACGTACATCTCGGCCGGCCCGTCAGGAATCGCGGCTGTTGCAACCTCCACTCCAGCGACGGTCACGCGACCGTTGCTCGACACGCCAGAGAATCGGTTGGCGTCGCCAAGAAAGCGTGTGACGAAGGCGGAGTTCGGATTGCGGCAGACGTCGCGCGGGGTACCCATCTGGGCGATCTTGCCCTGATCCAGGATGACGACACGATCCGCGAGGTCGAGCGCCTCCTCCTGATCGTGAGTGACGAAGATCGTCGTGATTCCGAGTTCCTGATGGATCTCACGCAGCCAGCGGCGCAGGTCGCGGCGAACGTTGGCATCCAGTGCGCCAAAGGGTTCGTCGAGCAGCAGTACCTTTGGATCGACGGCGAGTGCACGGGCGAGCGCCACGCGCTGGCGCTGACCGCCTGAAATCTGCGAGGGGAAGCGGTTGCCGAGCCCCGGCAGCTTTACGAGCTGCAGCAGCTGGTTCACGCGAGCATCGATCTCCGCCCTGCTGCGGCGAACCTTCGAGACCTTCATGCCGAAGGCGATGTTTTCAGCCACCGTCATGTGCGGGAAAAGCGCGTAGTGCTGGAACACGAAGCCGACGCCACGCTCGCGGACGGGAATGTCCGTCGCATCCACGTCGCCAAAGAGGATGCGTCCGCTGTCGGGAAATTCCAGCCCCGCCACCATGCGCAGGATCGTCGTCTTGCCGGACCCGGAAGGCCCCAGCAGCGCCAGCAGCTCGCCGCTCTCGATTTCAAGCGAGACGCCGTGAACGGCGCGGAAGGTGTCAAAGGTCTTCACGACATTATCGAGCGTGATCTTCATCGGGTGGTATCCTGAGAAACTGCGACGGGTCCGGCCAGCGCCGATCCATGGTGACGGCCTGCGCCCTGACGTTCCAGCAAGACCTTGGCGACGATGGTCACCAGCGCCAGAACAGTGAGGATGGAGGCGGCTGCGAATGCGCCGACGGTCTGATAGTCGTGGTAGAGCAGCTCGATGTGAAGCGGCAGCGTGTTGGTCTGCCCGCGGATGTTGCCGGAGACCACGGATACGGCGCCGAACTCGCCCATCAGGCGCGCATTGCAGAGCACGATGCCATAGAGCATCGCCCAGCGGATGTTGGGCAACGTGACGTAGAAGAAGGTGCGCCAACCGGAAGCGCCAAGAGAAGTCGCCGCCTCCTCAAGGTCCCTGCCCTGCGCCTGCATCAGCGGGATCAATTCACGCGCGACAAAGGGTGCGGTCACGAACATTGAGGCAAGCACGATGCCTGGCAACGCGAAGAGGATCTTGATGTCTGCCGATTGCAGCAGCGGGCCGAAGAGGCCCTGCAGGCCATAGACGAAGAGATAGGCAACGCCCGCCACGATCGGCGAGATGGAGAACGGCAGTTCGATCAGGATCGTCAGCAGCCGTTTGCCGCGAAAGTCGAACTTGGTCAGCGCCCAGGCTGCCGCGATGCCGAATACCGTGTTGATCGGTACCGCGATCAAGGCGGTCACAACCGTGAGGAAGATCGCGTGGCGGGTATCTGGATGCGCAATCGTCGATGCGAAGGTCGGCCATCCCTTCGAGAAGGCCTGTGCGAATATGACAGCGAGCGGCGCGGCGATGAGAAGCGTTCCGACGATGAGCACGAAGGCGATCAGGAAGCGGCGGAATGTGGGGCTGTCGCCAACGCGCGGCGGTTTGCGGCTCGTCATCCTTACCTCGCCGTGTAGCGCAGGGCGCGGGCCTGCAGATAATTGGTGACCGCCAGCATGACGAATGCTGCGAAGAGCATGACGGAGGCGATCGCGGCAGCAGCCGGATAGTCATATTCCTCGAGCCGTATGAAGGCGAGCAACGCAGTGATCTCCGTCTCCATCGGCTGGTTGCCCGCGATGAAGATGATCGCACCAAATTCACCCAAGCTGCGGGCGAATGCGAGCGACGTGCCCGCCAGCAGCGCTGGTGTGAGCAAGGGCAGGATGACCCGGCGGAAGATGTTCAAATCGGAGCTGCCAAGCGACTGGGCTGCTTCCTCCAGTGCTGGATCAAGGTCTTCCAGCACCGGCTGCACCGTTCGCACGATGAATGGGAGACTAGTGAAAGCCATCGCCACCATGATGCCCAGCGGCGTGTAGACCACCTTGATGTTCATGGACGCAAGGAAGCTGCCGAACCAGCCGTTGGACGCAAAGACAGTGGTGAGCGCGATGCCCGCCACCGCGGTGGGAAGCGCGAACGGCAGGTCCACCATAGCGTCGATCAGGCGACGGCCCGGAAATTGATAGCGCACGAGTGCCCAGGCGAGCGCGAGGCCGAAGACAAGATTGAAAGCCGTAGCAGCTGCGGCGGAAAGAACTGTGACGCGGTAGCTGGCGAGCGCACGCGCCGAAGTGACGATGCGCCAATAGTCTTCTGGCCCAAGGCTCGCCGCCTTGAAAACAAGCGCTCCGATCGGCAGCGCTACAATCACTGCCACATAGCAAAGCGTGATGCCCATCGAGAGTCCGAAGCCTGGCAGGATGCGACGCTGGCGCAAGACGATTTCCTATCAACATGAAGACGGCCAGCGACAAAGGTCACCGGCCGTTTTGCAATCGTATGCCTATCGGTTACCGATTACCGTAGATCTTATCCAGCAGGGCGCCGGAGGCAAAGTGTTCTTCCTGGATCTTCTGCCAGCCGCCGAACACGTCCTCGACCGTTACGAGACGAACTTCCGGGAACTCGTCCTTGAACTCGGCTGCCACGGTCTCGTCATGCACGCGGTTGCCGTTCTCGGCAAGGATGCGCTGACCTTCAGGCGTGTAGAGGAAGTCGAGGTAGTTCTTGGCGAACTCACGTGAACCGCGCTTGTCGACCACCTTGTCAACGATAGCGACCGGGAACTCGGCCAGAACGCTGACTTCCGGAACGACGATGTCGAACTTGTCCTCGCCAAACTCCTTGGCAATGCCACGTGTCTCGGCCTCGAAGGTGATCAGGACGTCGCCGATTTCACGCTCCACGAAAGTGGTGGTGGCAGCACGGCCGCCGGTGTCGAACACAGGAACGTTGTCAAAAATCTTGCCAACGAACTCGGCGATCTTGGCGTCGTCGTCACCAAAGGCTTCCTTGGCGTAGGCGGTCGCGGCCAGGTAAGTATAGCGTGCGTTGCCTGAGGTCTTCGGGTTCGGGAAGATCACCTTCACATCGTCACGAACGAGGTCGTCCCAGTTCTTCACGTTCTTCGGATTGCCCTCACGGACCAGGAAGGCCGGGAAGGAGTAGAATGGAGACGCGTTGTTGCCGAACTCACTCTGCCAATCGTCGGAAACGAAGCCGCCCTTCACCAGCGCGTCGATGTCCGTCACCTGGTTGAAGGTGACGACGTCGGCTTCAAGACCTTCGAGGATCGCGCGGGCCTGGCGGGAGGAGCCACCGTGGGACTGGTCAATCGTCTTACCTGGATGGGCAGCGGTGTAGGCCTCGTTGATCTTGGCGAAGAGCTCGCGCGAGATATCGTACGAAGCATTCAGGATCTTGTCCGGTTCCTGGGCGTGCAGCGGCGCGATGAGTGAAGCGCCAAATACGGCGGTAGCAAGCAACAAGGCCTTCATAAGTTTTCCCCTGATCCAAAGTTGCCGAAAATGTAGCCGGGGAAACTTCCAGTGCCGAGGGACCGGCAGCTAGTTCCTACCCTCACATGAGAACTGCATTTCGAAATTGGTGCATCTGAGAGATTCCTTTTGCGCACGAACGTATCGTGCGACGTCTCTCATGGTTCTGTGCGGCTTATAGGCAACAGGGAGCGATGGATAATCTAAACCGCCACTTAAATTTCTCTGGGTATTGTGCATTATGGGCCGTGCGTGCCGCCGGCAAAGTAAACTAAGTAGACGGTGAACGCTCGCGCAGCTGTTGCGAAGAATGAGGCTGATGATGAATCCAAACTACGACACCTATGCGGTAGCAATCATTATCGCCTTCAGCTCCATCATCATTGGGGGTCTGATGGCTGCCGCCCTGACCTTCGGTGAGAAGGACGCCTTCTTCTTTGCGCTGGGATCGGCCACCGCTGCCTGGATCGCGGGCTATGCAGTCTTCCTCGACCGTCCGCGCACGTTCATGATCCTGGTTGGCATCGCCACCGTAATGGCCATGGCCTCCGCCTTCGTTCTGGCATTTTAAGCTTCATCCTCGCGCCGGCGGTTCGAGATACGCGCTCAGGATAACCGGCAATCTCGCAGGCAGATCTTCCGCAATGAGACCCGGTCCCAGAGAACGGGCAGTTTCCGCGTGAAGATAGACGGCTGCGCAGGCGGCTTCAAACGGTGGCATGCCCTGCGCCATCAGCCCCGCAATCATCCCGGCCAACACATCACCTGAGCCAGCAGTCGCCAGATAAGGCGTTCCGTTGCTGTTGATCGCAGCCTGACCATCCGGGTATGCAATCACCGTGTCCGCACCTTTCAGCACCATGACGGCGCCGCTGCGCTCGGCGGCCTGCCTTGCCCGATCCACCTTCGAGAGTTCGGCGGCTGCAGCAATATCCGGGAAGATGCGCGCGAACTCGCCTTCGTGCGGCGTCAGCACAGTGCCGCCGCCATTTTCCTTCGCTGCCTCAAAGAGCGGTTCTGGATCGCCGGCAAAGCCCGTCAAAGCATCGGCATCGAGCACAACCTTCAATCGCCTGCCTGACCTTGAGGTGAAGCGCAGAAGGACGTCGGCGAAGTTCCGCACCTTTTCGCCCAGTCCAAAGCCCGGCCCCAGAACCACAGACGCAAGCTCACGTTCATTGAGGAAGGTGGAAAGTTCCTCCGGGTCCTCTATGCGGCGCAGCATGATTGAGGTCAGATGCACCGCATTCACCGCCAGGGCCGATGCGGGCGACAGCAGGGTGACCGCGCCGGCACCGGCCCGGGCAGCGGCCATCGCAGACATGCGCGCGGCACCGGTTGCGGTGGTGCCGCCTGAAAAAACGCCAACGTGCCCTCTTCTGTACTTGTGGCTGTCGAAGGAGGGACGCGGCAGCAAATGCCGCCAGGACGACGAAAGGTTCTCGTGACACCTGATATCTATGGACTGCAGTACATTGCCCGGAATGCCGATGTCGGCAACTACAACCTCGCCGCAGAGGCTGCGGCCGGGAAAAAGCAGATGCCCCGGCTTCTTGCGGAAGAATGTCACGGTCAACTCTGCCGCAGCGGCTGTCCCAATCACCTGCCCGCTTCCGCCGGAAACGCCGGATGGCAGATCGACTGCGAGAATGGGAGCCTTCGCTTCCGCGCACCGGCGCAGCGCGTCGCCATAGACGCCTTCGAGCGGGCGGGCCAGCCCTGCCCCAAACAGGGCATCCACGACAAGATTGCTTGTGTCCGGTTGGAACGAAGCCAGATCGAACCGCTCGACCGTGCACTCGCCGGCTGCACGGGCCGCATCGGTGCCAGCAGCAGGCTCCTCGGCCCTCCAGATCCTGACGCCAAGTCCATGCTCGCGGAGGATCGTCGCCAGCACATAGCCGTCACCGCCATTATTGCCCGGACCACAGAGAACATCGACGGCCCGAACCTCGACAAAACGTTCCAGGATGATCTGCGCCAACACCTCTCCTGCCCGCAGCATCAACGGATAGCTCTCGCCAATGCATTCGGCGGCGAGACGGTCGGCCTCTGCCATTTGTTGCGGAGTGAGGAGTTCGTGCATGTGCTATAGTCCCGTTCCAGCCAATAGTGGCGCAAACGGGCGGCCGGGTAAATCGGCAACTCTTGTGCTTAGTTATTGAGCATATCGGCTAGTTTTTGTGCAGACGTGGAACAATTTCACCTGTAAAGTGCCTCATTATCGCACTTGAAGCTAAGTGGAACTGTTAACCAGCGTGCGATAGGAAGGCCGGAAGGAGCAAAATTGCGGATTCCAGCACCTCAGAAGCAGTCTGGCACGCTTCATGCTTATTACTAGTCACAAGCGGGTTAACCGCTTACTGCATCAATCGGAGTCCGCCGAACCATGAAAAAGATCGAGGCAATTATTAAGCCTTTCAAGCTCGACGAAGTGAAGGAAGCCCTTCAGGAGGTCGGCCTGCAGGGCATCACCGTTACCGAAGCTAAGGGTTTTGGCCGTCAGAAAGGCCACACCGAGCTTTACCGCGGGGCTGAATATGTCGTGGATTTTCTTCCAAAAGTGAAGATCGAAGTGGTTTTGGTCGACGAAATGGTTGATGCCGCGATCGAGGCCATCCGTAAGGCAGCTCAAACCGGTAGAATCGGCGACGGCAAGATCTTCGTCTCCAACGTGGAGGAAGTCGTCCGCATCCGTACCGGCGAGACCGGACCAGACGCAGTCTAACGAACAACCTACACAAACAAAAAAGTACCTATACCAAGGGGTGAAACCTAAAATGACGACAGCACAGGATATTCTGAAGCGCATCAAGGAAGACGACATCAAGTTCGTCGATCTTCGCTTTACCGATCCACGGGGCAAGCTTCAGCATGTCACCATGGATGTCGATCTGGTCGATGAAGACATGTTCGCCGACGGCGTCATGTTCGACGGTTCGTCCATTGCTGGCTGGAAGGCCATCAACGAGTCCGACATGGTCCTCATGCCGGATCCGGAAACCGTCCACGTCGATCCTTTCTTCGCACAGTCCACGCTGGTGATCTTCTGCGACATCCTCGACCCGGTTTCGGGCGAAGGCTACAACCGCGATCCGCGCGGCATTGCCAAGCGCGCCCAGGCTTACCTCCGCGCTGAAGGCATCGGCGACACCGCATTCTTCGGTCCGGAAGCTGAGTTCTTCGTCTTCGACGACGTCAAGTACAAGGCCGACCCGTACAACACCGGCTTCAAGCTTGACTCCAGCGAGCTGCCGTCCAACGACGACACCGAGTACGAGACCGGCAACCTCGGTCACCGTCCGCGCGTCAAGGGTGGTTACTTCCCGGTCCCGCCGATCGACTCCCTGCAGGACATGCGCTCCGAGATGCTCACCGTCCTCAAGGAGATGAACGTCACGGTCGAGAAGCACCACCACGAGGTGGCTTCTGCTCAGCACGAGCTCGGCATCAAGTTCGCTCCGATGCTGTCGTCCGCTGACCAGATGCAGATCTACAAGTACGTCGTGCATCAGGTTGCCAACTCCTACGGCAAGACCGCTACCTTCATGCCGAAGCCGATCTACGGCGACAACGGCTCGGGCATGCACGTTCACCAGTCGATCTGGAAAGACGGCAAGCCGACGTTTGCTGGTAACGAATACGCTGGCCTGTCCGAGAACTGCCTGTTCTACATCGGCGGTATCATCAAGCACGCCAAGGCTCTGAACGCCTTCACCAACCCGTCGACCAACTCCTACAAGCGTCTGGTCCCGGGCTTCGAAGCTCCGGTTCTGCTCGCCTACTCGGCTCGTAACCGTTCGGCTTCCTGCCGTATTCCGTTCGGCTCCAACCCGAAGGCAAAGCGCCTCGAGGTCCGCTTCCCGGATCCGACCGCGAACCCGTACCTCGCCTTCGCTGCCATGCTGATGGCTGGTCTTGACGGCATCAAGAACAAGATCCACCCCGGCCAGGCAATGGACAAGGACCTCTACGATCTTCCTGCAAAGGAACTCAAGGAGATCCCGACCGTCTGCGGCAGCCTGCGTGAAGCTCTCCAGAGCCTCGACCAGGACCGCGCGTTCCTGAAGGCTGGCGGCGTGTTCGATGACGACATGATCGACTCCTTCATCGAGCTGAAGATGACCGAAGTGCTGCGTTTCGAAATGGCGCCGCACCCGATCGAGTTCGACATGTACTACTCGGCGTAAGCCATTCGAACTTAACGAAAACCCCGGCCACTGGCCGGGGTTTTTGTTTGTGCGAATGCCATAAAAAAACGCAGCGCCTAAAGCGCTGCGACAGGCCGGGGGACTATTGCTTGAGCCAAGTAAGGCTCAGATCGAGGCGCTGGTCCAGCTGACGATTTCGGTTGCGGTCTTCTGGAAGGCTTCGTTCAGGGCGTTCGCAAAAGCATCCGAGCCCTGCCCCGTGACAGGCACCAGGGCCTGGAAGCTGCGAGAGGCGCGTACGTTGCCATTGCGATCGTTCAGCAGGCGCACAAAGAGATCGACGTGGGCCGTGTCGCCGCCACCTGCCCCAACCCTGACCTCGAACGAGCGGATCTCGATCACGATCTGATAGTCGATCGCGAGCCCCTCACCTGGACGGCCCACGCCGGCAAAGCTGTTGGAGCGCTGCAGGGCCTCGATGACACGGGCCTGTACGAGCTTTGGCAAACGGTCTGCCCAGCGGGCGCCCTTCAGGAGCTGCACCGAGCTGCCGCCAAGGCGAATGGCGATGTCCTCACCGTCGAGAAGCTTGAGGGCGGTCGGTTCCGGTACAAGGATCTGCGTACGGGAGAGCCGGCGCGGAGCGGAAACCTTCAGCGGAGCTGAAATATCAAACGCATCAACCGGAGCTGGTCCGAGCCCCGGAATAGCAGCACAGCCGGTGAGAATGAGCGACGCGGCGATGGTCCCAGGTAAAGCTATCTTCAATGGCAAAAGCTGGCTCCAGACTGATTCCGGTCTCCGGTGAGCATCGGATTTTCTTTCTTGCTGGCGTCAGGGCTGATTGTCAACGGCGGGCCCGTCCGTCGTAGCGGCGAACCGTGCCGTCTCCCCCAGTGATGATGCGCTGTGGGTTCTGCTCAAAATCCGTAATCGCCTGTTCGATCCGGCTGATCGAACGGCGGCTCTCACTCACCAGCGCCTCAATGTCGCGCAGACCGTTACCGGAGAAGCGGGCGAGCCCGTCCGTGATGGTGCCGATGCGCGCGTTGAGCGTGTCAGCCACCTGGCGGAACGAAGCAAGCGTCGCGCGGGCATCTCCCATCAGATCACCCGCATCGTCTGATCCGAGAAGACCGTCGAGCTTCGCCAGAACGCCGTCCACGCGGGTAGAAGCCTGGTTCAGACGGGATGCAATTTCCTTGGCGTCATCGATGAACTGGTTGATGTCCTCTTCGCGACCACCGATGGTTTCGCTGATCCGGGCGATCTGTTCGGATGCGCGATCCACCTTGCCGCTCGCGTCGGAGAAGTTCCGGACGATGGTTTCGACGGCTGCTGGATCGACGGCGCTGACGGCCTTGTCGACCTTTTCCAGCGTGGCATTGGCATCGGTCGAGAACCTGTTAATCGAGGCAACGGCGCTGTCCACGCCAGCGGAGATGCTGTCGAGGCGCTCACCGGCAGTGGAGAGCTGAGCCGTGAAGCTTGAGACATCATCGATGACTGCGGCGACCTTGTCCCGATCAACCGCATTGATCAGGCTTTCAGCAGCCGCGAGCGTGGAGTCGAGGCGCTCGGATACGCTTGAGACGGTCTCGGAGAGTTCGCCAGCGCTTGTGAGAAACTTGTCGATGTTCTCCGCATTGTCGCCGAGAGCCTTGGTGAACTTACTAACGTTCTCAAACGTCTCTGTGAGAGGGCCGCGCGAATCCGTCACCAGGCCTTCAAGCTGGGCCACGGCTGCGTCGGCTCGGGTCATCAGGTTCTGCGTTGCCTGCAGGAGGTTCGCGAGCGCGGAAGGCGTGGCGTCCATCGTTGCGATCTGATCGTTTTGCTCCGCCAGATCCAGAAGATTGGGCTCGTTCGGGTCGCCGCCGGTCATTTCGATGCTGGCCTGGCCCGTCAGGCCCGCGAGCCCCACGTCAGCCTTGGTAGACTGTGTCACCGGGGTCCAGCGGAGCACCACCGTGTCGGCGATCGCCACGCGCGGGTTCTGCGGGTCAAGATAGACGCGCTGGACATCACCCACCTTCACGCCATTGAAGAGCACGGCACTGCCACGACCGAGGCCGGTCGCGGATCCGGGAATACGGAAACGCAGCTGCGCGGTTGCGCCCTGGTCGCCGTAGCCGGCCGTCCAGTACACGAAACCGAAGGCCGCCAGGATCGAAAGGACCGTGAAAATCCCGACGATGACGTAGTTTGCTCTAGTTTCCATACATCTTTTCCGTTGGTGGGCCCGGCTGAACGATGGTGCGTGCGCGCTTACCCCGGAAGTAGGCTTTCACCCAGGCCTCCTCGCTTGCCATCATCTCTTCAACGGTACCTTCCACCAAGATTTTCTTGTTTCCGAGAACAGCTATACGGTCACAAACGCTTAACAGACTGTCCAGATCATGGGTCACCATATACACGGTCAGGCCCATCGTGTCGCGCATTTGCGCCACAAGTTCATCAAACTCGGCCGCACCGATAGGGTCGAGGCCCGAGGTGGGCTCGTCCAGAAACACAATATCCGGGTCGAGCGAGAGTGCGCGGGCCAGTGCTGCGCGCTTGATCATGCCGCCCGACAACTCCGACGGAAACTTGTGCGCGGCGTTGCGCGGCAGTCCCACGAGTTCCAGCTTCAGAAGCGCCAGCTCGTCCATCAGCTTCTTCGGCAGGTTCAGATATTCGCGCATCGGAACCTGGATGTTTTCCAGCACTGTCAGGCCGGAGAACAGCGCACCGTGCTGGAACAACACACCCTGGCGCATGTCGATCTTGACCCGATCGGCGTCGCTCACCGTCGCCAGATCCTGACCGAACATCCTGATCGTGCCGCCTACGCGCGGGATGAGGCCAAGGACCGTGCGCAGCAGCACCGACTTGCCCGCACCCGATGCGCCGACGAAACCAAGGATTTCACCGCGCCGAACGTCGAGGTTCAGATGGTCCAGGATCGTGTTCTTGCCGAAGCGAACGACGACATCCCGCACCTCCAGGATCACCTCATCACGCGCTCCGCCCTGCTGCGGCATGTCGTTGTCTGTGCTCATCAAAAATCGATCTGGGCGTAGAAAATGGCGAAAAAGCCATCGAGAACGATGACGATGAAGATAGCCTTAACAACCGACGCAGTGACGCGTTCACCAAGCGACTCCGCGCTGCCGCCCACCTTCATGCCCTCCACTGAAGCGATGATGCCGATGATCATCGCCATGAAGGGCGCCTTGATCAAACCCGCAAAGATGCTGGTTAGATCAATGGCGGTCCTCATCCGCTCGATAAACGCAGCAGGCGTTATGTCCGAATAGGTCCACGAGACGAGGATCGCCCCGCCAAGAGCGGCGAAGTTCGCGATGATGGTGAGGCACGGCAGCGCGATGACGAGCGCCACCAGCCGCGGGAATACCAGGACCCCCAACGGGTTGAGGCCGATCACCGTCAGCGCGTCGACCTCCTCGCGCATCTTCATGGTGCCGATTTCGGCGGTGATCGCACTGCCGGAGCGGCCGGCAATCATGATGGCGGTGAGCAGCACGCCCAATTCGCGCAGCACCAGAATGCCGACCATGTCGACCACGAATATTTCAGCACCGAAGTAGCGCAGCTGGAAAGCGCCCTGCTGGGCAATGATTGCGCCTACGATCGCCGACATCAGCACGACGATCGGGATGGCCTTCACGCCCATCCGGTCGATCTGCGAGACGATAGCATTCGGGTTGATCGACTGCTTGCCACCAAGCTTCATTTGCGCGCCACCGACTGTGGCGCCCAGGATGTGCAGGCCGTAGATGATATCGCTGCGCAGCAGGAAGACGCCCCGCCCAACAGCTTCAAACACTCCGAGCGGATTGAAGCGCCTGGAGGCATCTTCCGGAACATCCGGATTGTCAGCCGTCTCAGCCACGGCGCTCAACAGGATCGAAGCGGCCTCGGACTGGCGGCTGATCTCCACCTTCGTGCCCTGCTTCTCCTGCCGCTGGATCATGCGGGCAATGAGCCACGCTCCTGCCGTGTCGATGTAGCGGATGCCGGAAAGATCGAGATGCAGCGCGGAAAACCCCTCGCGGCTTTCCAGCTGCCGGAACTCGCGGTCGACCTCGCCAACAGTGTGGGTTGTCCAATCGCCCGATAGTTCGCACGTCATCACGCCATCCACTTCGCTCAAGTGGAACGCTGCTTCCGTGGCAGTGCCGTTTCTGCCCTCGTCAATGTCCAGCTGCATCAGAATCCCTTGCGACGTTGCCTCATTCTTAAAGCTCTCACGCTATCAAGGAAACTGCTTTCGCAGCTGGCCCCAAAGGGTTTAACAGGCAGCATAACAGTAGCTTTGCAAGGTGACGACCATGAAGTGCAGTTTGTCGGTCGAGGTGGAGCGTTTCCCCATCGCTGGAACCTTCCGGATAGCACGTGGTGCAAAGACGGAGGCCGTAGTGCTCGTCTGCACCATCCAGGACGGCGATTTTGCCGGACGCGGTGAATGCGTCCCTTACCCGCGTTACGGCGAAACGGTGGAAAGCGTCACCGCCCAGATCAGCGAGATGGCGGACGCAATCGCCGGCGGGATGACCCGCGAAGAGCTCGCCGAACGCTTTCGGGCCGGTGCCGCCCGCAATGCCGTCGATTGCGCCCTCTGGGATCTGGAAGCCAAGATGCAGGGCCGACGCGTGTTCCAGCTGATTGGCCAAAACGCGCCGCAACCGCTTGTTACGACTCAGACAATTTCGCTGGGGACGCCCGAAGAAATGGCGCGGGAGGCAGGGCGCCATGCGTCCCGTCCCGTGCTGAAGTTCAAGGTCGGGATGCCTGAAGGCGACGCCGAGCGGATCGAGGCTGTCCGCCGGGCCGCGCCCAACAGCCAGCTGATCCTTGACGCCAACGAAGGCTGGACCGAGCACAATCTCGAAGAAAATCTGCGCATCGCGACCGAATTCGGCGTCGCCCTCATTGAGCAGCCGCTGCCTGCGGGACGGGACGATGGCCTCGCGGAGGTGTCCCATACGGTTCCGATCTGCGCCGACGAAAGCCTTCATACGCGCAAGGATCTCGTGCAGCTGCGCGGCCGTTATGACGCGGTGAACATCAAGCTCGACAAGACGGGTGGTCTCACCGAAGCGCTTCTGTTGAAGGCTGAAGCCGAGCGGCTTGGCTTCTCGATCATGGTTGGCTGCATGGTCGGCACATCGCTTGCCATGGCGCCCGCCATCCTCGTTGCGCAGGGCGCCCAGTTCGTCGATCTCGACGGGCCGCTGCTTCTCGCCAGGGATCGCAACCCCGGCCTTCTCTATGAAGGAGCATCCGTTCATCCGCCCGAGCCGGAGCTTTGGGGCTGATTGGCAACAGGCTCTGGACTTTTTGGCAGATATCTATGATTGCATCCAGCTTCGGAAAGTGAAACCGTTCCGGCATAGAAAAGATTTGAATCAAGGTTTCAGGATTTGGCGGAATCACGTTGAAATTACTTCGGTTTGGCAGCTTTGGGTCAGAAAAGCCGGCAGTGCAGCTGGATGACGGGAGCATCCGCGATGTTTCCTCTCTCGTGCGCGACTACAGCCCAGACACGATCTCGCCCGCGCTCATCAAGATCCTGCTCGATGCCGATCTCGATACTCTGCCGGTCGTGCCGAATGGCGTGCGCATCGGCGCACCGATCGCCCGCACCGGGCATTTCATTGCCATCGGCCTGAACTACGCCGATCACGCGGCAGAAACCGGTGCAGCCATTCCGTCCGAGCCGATCATCTTCTCGAAAGCGCCCAGCTCGCTCTCCGGCCCGACAGACGACGTGATCCTGCCCAAGGGTTCGACAAAGGGCGACTGGGAAGTGGAGCTCGCCGTGATCATCGGCGAACGCTGCCATTATGTGCCTGAAGAAAAGGCGCTGTCGAAAGTCTTCGGCTATGCCGTCTGCAATGACGTCTCCGAGCGCGAGTACCAGATGGAACGCGGCGGCCAGTGGATCAAGGGCAAGAGCGCTCCCACCTTCGGACCGCTCGGACCCTGGATCGTCACGCCTGACGAGATCGCAGACGTGCAGAACCTGGAGCTCTTCCTCGACCTCAACGGCGAGCCCATGCAGCGCGGCAATACCAGCACGATGATCTTCTCCGTCGCGCATCTCATCTCCTATCTGTCGCAATTCATGGTGCTCGAGCCCGGCGACGTCATCACGACAGGAACGCCACCCGGCGTCGGCCTCGGAAAGACGCCCCAGATTTTCCTCAAAGCAGGTGATGAAATGCGCCTTGGAATTGCCGGGTTGGGCGAACAGAAACAAAAGGTTATAAGTCGCTAAGTTACAAAGCGATTCACGTTTGGGAAAGGGATGGACGATGGCGGAAGACGCGCGCAAGACCGCGAACAATTCGGATCTCACGGAGGCTGCGCTCTTTTTTCATCGCTACCCGGTACCGGGCAAGCTTGAGATCCAGTCGACTAAATCGCTCGGCAACCAGCGCGACCTGGCTCTTGCCTATTCGCCCGGCGTGGCGGCGCCCTGCCTTGCGATCCACGAAAATCCGGCACTCGCAGCTGACTACACGTCGCGCGCCAATCTCGTTGCCGTCATCTCCAACGGAACGGCGGTGCTGGGCCTCGGCAACATCGGCCCCCTCGCCTCAAAGCCCGTGATGGAAGGCAAGGCCGTCCTGTTCAAGAAGTTCGCAGACATCAACGTCTTCGACATCGAGATCGACGCGCCCGAGATCGAGCGCATGGTCGAGACGATTGCGGCGCTTGAACCTACCTTCGGCGGCATCAACCTTGAGGACATCAAGGCGCCGGAGTGCTTCGAGGTCGAAGAACAGCTGAAGGCGCGGATGTCGATTCCGGTCTTCCATGACGACCAGCATGGCACGGCGATCATCGTTGCGGCTGCCGTGATGAACGGCCTCCAGCTTGCCGGCAAGGATATCAGGACTGCCAAGATCGTGACTTCGGGCGCTGGTGCGGCTGCGCTCGCCTGCCTCAACCTGCTCGTCTCGCTTGGGGCCAAAACGGAGAACATCTGGATTACCGACCGCTTCGGCGTCGCCTACAAGGGCCGCGTCGAGGAGATGGACCGGTGGAAGGAGCCCTATCTCAAGGACACCGAGGCTCGCACCCTTGCTGACGTGATCGGCGGTGCTGACGTGTTCCTCGGCCTCTCTGCCGCTGGCGTGCTGAAGCCCGAGCTTCTCGCCGAAATGAACGAGAAGCCGTTGATCCTGGCGCTCGCCAATCCGACGCCGGAAATCATGCCGGACCTCGCGCGCCAGGCCCGGCCAGACGCGATGATCTGCACGGGTCGTTCGGACTTCCCGAACCAGGTCAACAACGTCATCTGCTTTCCGTACATCTTCCGTGGCGCGCTTGATGTCGGCGCGACCGCGATCAACGAGGAGATGAAGCTTGCAGCGGTTCATGCCATCGCGGCTCTCGCCCAGGAGGAGCCGTCCGATGTTGCCGCCCGCGCCTATTCAGGCGAGACGCCGATCTTCGGACCGGAGTTCCTGATCCCCTCGCCCTTCGATCCACGTCTCATCCTGCGCGTTGCACCGGCTGTCGCCAAGGCTGCAATGGAAACCGGCGTCGCCACGCGCCCGATCGAGGACATGGACGCCTATCTGGACAAGCTCAACCGCTTTGTGTTCCGCACCGGCTTCGTGATGAAGCCCGTGTTCTCGGCCGCCAAGCAGGCCAATCGCCAGCGCGTCATCTATGCGGATGGCGAGGACGAGCGCGTGCTGCGCGCCGCGCAGGTCGCACACGAAGAAGGCATCGCCTATCCGGTACTGATCGGCCGTCCGCATGTCATCGAGACGCGTCTCAAGCGCTATGGCCTGAAGATACGCGCGGGCAGCGAGTTCGACATCATCAACCCCGAGGACGATCCGCGCTACCGCGACTATGTGGAGCTGCTCATCCGCCTGACCGGGCGTCGCGGCGTCAACACGGAAGCAGCCCGCCTGCTGGTGCGCACCAACAACACGGTGATCGCCGCACTTGCCATGATGCGCGACGAAGCCGACGCGATGCTCTGCGGCCTGGAAGGCCGGTTCGAACGGCACCTGCGCTATGTCGACATGATCATCGGTCGCGGCGAAGGGGTGAAGGAACTCTCGGCCCTTTCCATGCTGATCATGCAGCGCGGTGTTACATTCTTCACCGACACTTTCGTGACGCACAATCCGACAGCCGAAGAAATCGTCGAGATGACGCTGCTCGCGGCCAAGGAGATCCGCCGCTTCGGCATCGAACCCAAGGCAGCGCTGCTGTCGCATTCCAACTTCGGCTCGCGCGATTCCGAAAGCGCGCTCAAGATGCGCCGCGCGGTGAGCACGCTGCACCAGGTGGCGCCGGAACTGGCCGTCGAAGGCGAGATGAACGGCGATGCCGCGCTGAACGAGGCGTTGCGTCAGCGCATCTATCCGCATGCGAACATGAGCGGCGAAGCGAACCTGCTCGTCTTCCCCGACCTCGATTCAGCGAACATCACGCTTACGACGGTGAAGACGATGACGGATGCGCTCCATGTGGGCCCGATCCTGCTCGGCGTGGCGAAGCCAGCGCATATCCTCACCCCGTCGGTCACCTCGCGCGGCATCGTGAACATGACGGCTTTCGCAGCCGTTGAAGCCTGGAACGCAAAAAACGGCGTGGCTTAAGAAGCGGACCGGATGGAAACCAGCTGGCGATATACCCAAATAATCGCCAGCTGTGCTTCTCACCAATTAACCGGTTTACGTCTTCTGCAAGCTTCTTTAGAGCTATTCGCGAAGACAACGCGTGAAAGAGACTGCTGTAATTATGGCCGACGATCGCATCCGCTACGACATTCTTGTGCAGGAAGCTGCACGCGGCGTCATACGCAAAGTGCTGCAGGAAACAGCGCAGGCTGGCCTGCCGGGCGAGCATCATTTCTTCATTACCTTCGTCACGACGGCGCCGGGTGTGCGCATTTCCAGCGCGTTGCGCGAGCGTTACCCCGAGCAGATGACAATCGTCATCCAGCACCAGTACTGGGACCTGAAGGCGCACGAAAAGGGTTTCGAGATCGTGCTTTCCTTCTCCGACGTTCCGGAGAAGCTCGAGATCCCCTACTCGGCCATCCGCGGCTTCTACGATCCGCATGCGAACTTCGAGATGGAGTTCGACGACGTCCGTCCGGCTGTTGCCGACGAGGCTCCCGTGCAGGAATTCCAGCCGCGTGACGCTGAGGCTGGCAAGGCCGCTGACAAGCCCAAGAAGGCGAAGCAGCCGAAGAAAGCGGACGCTGAAGACAAACCTGATGCGGACGGTTCCGGCAACAAGGGCGCCGAAGTCGTCTCATTGGATGCCTTCCGGAAGAAATAAGGATGGGCGAAGTCGTCAACCTCAGGGCACGACGAAAGGCCAAGGCGCGGTCTGACAAGGAACGTCAGGCCGAGGAGAACCGGATCAAGTTCGGCCGCACGCTCGCCGAGCGTGATCGCGCCAAAAAACTAAGTGAAATCGAGAAGAAGAGGCTCGATTCTCACCTTCTGCAGGAAGACACCCCACCCGAGGACGACGCTGAGAAATGAGCCTGCAGCGCAAACGTTCGGTGACCCTTCACGGCCACCGCACGAGCTTTTCGCTTGAGGATGAATTCTTCGAGGAAATCCAGCGTATCGCGCGTGAGCGCAGTCAGGCCGTCGCTGCCCTGATCGCGGAGATCGACGATGCCCGTCCCCGCGAAATCAACCTCTCGTCCGCCCTGCGCCTCTTCGTGCTCAACGACCTAAAGGCGAAGGTCTCCGTCAACGCGAATTGAACAGCTCGATAAGCCGGCGGCGGTTCTCGTCAGGCGTCAGCCTGCGGGTGCCCTGCGTTTCGCCGGAGTTGTAGTTGAGCATGGAGTTGGACCCACCCCCAGCCGGCGATGGAGTGACGGGTGCAACAAGGCCCTGGGGCGGGATCCTGATCTGGGGGATCTGCTGCTGCTCCCGCTCCATCTGCTTCTGGACTTCCAGCCGACGCTTTTCCTCAGCAGCCCGACGCGCTGCCTCCGCCGCCTTGCGCTTTTCTTCTGCAGCGCGGCGTTCTGCCTCCTCGCGCTGCCGGCGCGCCTCTTCCGCCGCCTTGCGGCTACGTTCGGCCTCGCGCTCAATGCGGATACGCTCAGCCTCTTCCGCCGCACGGATCGCCGCCTGCTGCTCATAATAGCGCTGTTCACGGCGCAGCCGCTGCGTCTCCAGCAGAACCGCCTGCATGTGTTCGACGCGGTCCTGCTCGCGCTCCAGAGCGCGCTGGGTCAGGAACTGAGCGAGCGGCTCGGTGTCGAGCGTGCTGGCCGCTTCTCCCAGCGGGCCGGACAGGCTGAAGCGTACGGTCGGGTCCGCACCTGCCACCGCATCGATACCCGGTTCAAAGGTGAGACTTCCCGAGGCAGAAACGCTGCGGTCGCGGAAGTTTGCCGACCCTTCAACGCTCATGCGTGCCCCTTCGTTGGCGAGCTGCAGCGGCGGGAAACGGGCAACGCCATTGGCCACAGTGAAGGCAAGTTCGGCTGAGCCCGCCTCGAATTTACCGTTCCTGATGATGTCAGGTGCGAAGGTTTCGATATGAGATGCATCGACCTCGGGGCCAAGCTCATCGGCCTTTTCGAGCAACAGCTTGAACGCCTGTGGGTTAAGGCCTGAGATGGCTATATCCTTGAGCGTGGCCGACCCCGAGCCGGACAGCGCTACAACGAGCGCGTTGACCGATTTGCCGGTGGCGCTGACGGTCGCATTCACGTTGGCGGAACCGGACAGACCACTCTCCGGCAGCAGCTTCAAGAGCGGCACTTCTTCGAGCTCGAACTGGGCAGAGAGAAGCCCGGTTCCCTGATCATTGCGCAGCTCCGTCAGTCCCTTCACGCGGCCACCAAAAAGCGTACCGGACACGTTGGAAAGCGCCAGGCGTTCGGTGTCGAGCCGCAGCTGCATGTTGGCAGACTCAGCGGCTGTCCAGTCGCCCAGCCAAAGGCGCTCGGTCGTCAGATCCACATCGGCCGTGAAGGGCATGCTCGGCTGGCGTTGAAGCGAGGCTTCGGGCCATGTACCCTCCCCCGGTTGCAGCGCCTCGCTACCGGTCACCATCTCCACGGCAAGCGCAAGATCAAGCGTGCCCAGGTGGAGCTCGCCGGTGACGTGCGGGATGCTGTTGCGCATCTCGGCGTTGAGATCCCCGTGAAGGCTCGAACCGGCGATCTGGCCCGTCACATCGCTGATTACGGCGAGCTTCTCGCCCACGTCGATCGAGGCTCTGATTTCCGCCGGAAGACCATAGCCAAAGCCCGGCAACGCAATGCCGGCAGCAGACAGCCAAGGTTCCAGGTCTCCGGATCTTAGCTCCACTTCGCCACGGGAGTTGAACTGGTCCTCGTCGCGGGCCACCGTGCCGTTAAACGTCGCGGCAAGATCCTCGCCCTTGAAGGTCACCGTGGTAGCCGCACCGTCTGCGAGCTTTCCGGAAAGGCTTGCTTCAAGCGTGGCGTCCCCAGCAAATCCCAAGGGCAGTCCCGGCAGACCCACCAGCGCGTAGAGATTTGCAGGCTCGGCATTGCGTGCCGTCAGCTGCAGTTCAATCGGTGTATCAGCGCCAAGGGCAAGATCCTGCGCGCTTCCGTTCAGCGTGAAGTCGGTGCCGCCCGCGACACCTTTCACAGTCAGATTGCTGGAGCCATCGACAGAACGGCCAGCGAGAATGTCCACCTTCCCCTCTTCCAGCAGGCCCGGATAGAGGGAGGCATTGCGCGCGAGGAGCTGGATCGGCCGGACATCCGGCAGGTTCTGGGCAAGCAGACTCACGAAGGGAGCTAGATCGACGGCGACGATGGTGGCGTCGACGCTGCCGGCGGGATTCGCCGAGAGGGTCTCGATGCGTCCCGTGGCGCTGACATTTGCGCCCGCCAGGCCGGTTGCGGAGAAGCGATCAATTTCCAGCACCTGCTCGCGCAGGCGAAGCTCCGTCTCGATACGCTCGGCTTCAATGCCGCGCGACACGACGGGTCCGGCAGCAAACTCTACGTCGACATCGTGATCGGCGACGCGGTTCTGCCCCTGTTCATCGATGAAAAGCGAGGCAAAGGCCCGCAGCCCGTCGACATCCAGACGTCCGCCATCGAGCGAGACGAGGATCGATGCACGGCGATCAGCCGGACTCTGCCGCTCCAGACGCCCGCCAAACCGTGCTTCGCCCAGGATGAGCTCAAGGTTCTCGAAAGTCTGCTGGGTGGCGCTCAGCGTCACATCGGCGCTGAAGCCAGCGGCCGGAAGACGGCGGATTGCGTCATCCACATCGCGGGCCACCCACATGGCAAACCCCGAGGGCTGGGAGATGGCGAGCAACATCTTGCCGGCAAACGAGACCTCGTCACCTACGGCGAGAAGCCCCTTGCCTTCAAAGCGGGTGCGGCCCGGCAGGGTCGCGGCGACGGAGCTGATGCTCCAGCCTTCCGCCACAGGTTCGGCCTGAACCTTGATGTCTCGGATTGTCGTATCGCCCGCCACGATCGCCGGGAGGTTGACCGAAACGGTGCCCGGGATGGACGGCTTCGGCAGGCCAGACACGAAATTCGCAAAGGCAGCGATGCGTTCACCCGCCGTGATCAACGACTTGTCCGCCTGATCGGCCGAACCCTCCCAGCGCAACTGCGCCCCGTCCGCGACAATCGAGAAGGATGGATCGATGCCGAAGGCAAGCTCTGCATGACCATCCGCCGTATAAGGATCTTCTGCCGTTCCCGAAACCAGTCGGAACTCGTCAATGCCCAGGCGTTGGTGGCTGAGGTTGAACTTGCCGGTCACTCGGTTCGCTATCACCGGTGGCGCTGGATTTTCCGCGTTTGTCTGAACATCGGCAAAGGAGCGCAGATCGAAATTGCCCGCATATTGGGCCTTGCCTTCGCTGACGCTTGCCTGACCGTCGACATCCAGCGCGAAAGGCAGGCCCTCCGGCTGGGCCGAAACGCGAATGCGGATGCCCTCGGCGCTTCCTGTTCCGGTGGAACCCGAGACCCTCATTGGCAGTCCGTCAACCTTCAACTGGCCCTGCACCCGCCATGGCCCTGCGAGAGAGCGAGCGGAGAGTTCGCTGTTGATGTCGCTCAGCACGATACTACGCTGGTTGGCGCCACGATGAACCGTAATGCTTCCGTCAGTTACGGTCAGCCGCTCCAGGCTTACCTGCTGCGGATCGAAGGGCGAGGATGGCCGCATGGCCCAATCAACGCGCCCTTCGTCGTCGATGCGGATGTTGGCGCGGGGCCGTACCAAGCGCATGTCGAAGATCAGCACCTCACCGCTCAGGAATGGAGCGAGCTCCGCATCCATCGAAAATTCTTCGATGGTCATTGCTGGCTCGTCAGGCGTCGTACCGGCAACGACCACGTCGCTGAAGGTGACAGAAGGGAATGGCAGGAGCCGTGCGCGGGCAGACCCTTCCACGCGAACGTCACGGCCCAGGATGATCCCGGCCTGGCGTTCGAAGTCGGCACGGTAATTGGCCCAATCGATGAAATAGGGAGCCACGAGCGCAGCTGTCAGCAGCAGCACCACAAGCCCGCCTAAGAAGACGAAGAGCCTAGCCAGTTTTCAACTCCCTACGTTTCATCACCACGCAAGCGCACTGCGAATTTTTCAGTACGACAAGACTAACAGCAATCCTGGGCCACAACGAGACAAACCAAAGAGGGTTCACCATCCGCGAAAAATGTGTTGGCCCCGATATAGCGGCACAGATGCAGTTGTGCAGCCTCTGAACAATTATCCCACAACGAGTTATATTTTGGTGCGAATTGCCATTCTGAACAATCGTGGATTTTACGCAGCTACAGGCCTGATCAGAACAAAGCACGGCATTCGGCACCCATAAGCCAGTAGCAACACATAAACACTCGCGGGTCACGTTTCCTAGGCCAGCAGTTACGGCAACATTGGCTGTCAGCTAACCATAAACGCCTTTGCAACCCGCGACCGCTGGGTTTCACTCAACCTGACAGGACATGCGCCGCTCCACGGAGGAGCTATGCCATGCGAGTTGGAGCTGACCGGAGGCAACGGTGAAGATTGACGTGCAGAAGATGTCGCAGAACCTCGCCGAGGACCCCCGCATCAGCAACTACAAGCTTGCACGCGCCTTCAAGCGCCTGGATGAAGAGCTGAGAGCCATCAAGGGGCGGAACGGGGCAATACCGATGGAAATCATTTTTGCCCGGGCCATCCTGCGCCGCGCCCGGGAATTGCGCACCAACGACGAGCGCAAGCAGCAGTAGGCGCAGCCCCCCCAATCGCAAGACTACCCTCCTTTCTGGCCGGCGCCTGCCATTGAAGGCTCGGGTCTCCGCGTCTATCTACGTCGCACCGGAGCGCCATCGAAGCGCCACGGGAACGTGCGAACAATTGCCCTGACCACTTCCAACTAAGCTTCGTGGATTTCGACGTTAAGCCTTGGCCCGGATGCCACAAACCGGTACAAAAGGAAAACGTCGTGCCGTCTCGGCCGAAAACTAGATGCGGAATACATGACAGGTTACCCGGACGATCTGCCGTTTTTCGGCGATGAAGACAATTTCGTACCAGCCGCGCCGGCACCGCGCCAAGGCGGCATCGCAGCCCGCGCCATGGCGGCGCGCAATGCTGCGCCGCGCTATCTCGACGGGCTCAACCAGGAGCAGCGGCAGGCGGTCGAAACGACCGAAGGACCAGTTCTTGTGCTCGCAGGTGCTGGAACGGGCAAGACCCGTGTGCTCACCACGCGTATTGCGCATATTCTGGCCACCGGACGCGCCTATCCTTCGCAGATCCTCGCGGTGACCTTTACCAACAAGGCCGCACGCGAAATGAAGGTGCGTATCGGCGTTCTCGTCGGCGAAGCCGTCGAAGGCATGCCCTGGCTCGGCACCTTCCACTCGATCGGCGTGAAGATCCTTCGCCGCCATGCGGAGCTCGTCGGTCTCTCCTCCACATTCTCGATCCTTGATACCGACGACCAGATCCGGCTCCTGAAGCAGCTCATCCAGGCTGAGGGCCTGGACGACAAGCGCTGGCCCGCTCGCCAGATGGCGGGGCTCATCGACGGCTGGAAAAACAAGGGACTCGCCCCCGCAGAAATCCCGGAAGGCGACGCGCGCGCATTCGGCAACGGCAAGGGCCGCCTGCTCTACCAGGCTTACCAGGACCGGCTGAAGACCCTCAACGCTACAGATTTCGGCGACCTGCTGATGCTGCCGATTCGCATCTTCCGCGAACATCCGGACGTGCTACGCGAGTATCATTCGAAATTCCGCTACATCCTGGTGGATGAGTATCAGGACACCAATACGGCTCAGTACATGTGGCTGCGCCTGCTCGCCCAGCGGCGACAGGCCGATGACGGCAGCCGCATGCCGGTCAACATCTGCTGCGTCGGTGACGACGACCAGTCGATCTACGGCTGGCGCGGCGCGGAGGTGGACAACATCCTGCGCTTCGAGAAGGATTTTCCGGGTGCGACCGTCATCCGCCTGGAACGCAATTACCGTTCGACCGCGCACATACTTGGCGCGGCGTCCCACCTGATTGCGCACAACGAGGGCCGTCTCGGGAAGACGCTGTTCACGGAACGCAGCGATCCCGACGATGCACGCGTCAAGGTTCATGCCGCCTGGGATTCCGACGAGGAGGCCCGCGCCATCGGCGAAGAGGTCGAGGCCCTGCAGAGCAAGAGCCATGCGCTGAATGACATGGCGATCCTCGTGCGCGCTTCCTTCCAGATGCGCGCCTTCGAAGATCGCTTCGTCACGCTCGGCCTTAACTATCGCGTCATAGGCGGTCCCCGCTTCTATGAGCGGCAGGAAATCCGCGATGCCCTGGCCTATTTCCGCGTGGTTGCGCAGGGAGCCGATGATCTGGCGCTCGAACGCATCATCAACGTGCCGAAGCGCGGGCTTGGTGAGGCTGCTCTCCGCCTGATGCACGATACCGCTCGCGCCCGTGGGACCACCTTGCTGCAGGCAGCGCGCGATCTCATCGGCACCGAGGAAATGAAGCCGAAGCCGCGCGCCGCGCTGAGAAACCTCGTGGAATCGTTTGAGCGTTGGCAGGGGCTGATCGACCGCACGCCGCATACGGAACTGGCCGAGCTGATCCTCGAAGAGTCCGGCTACGTGGACATGTGGAAGAACGATCGCACCCCGGAGGCACCGGGACGGCTCGAGAACCTCAAGGAGCTCATCACCAATATGGAGAGCTATGAGAGCCTGCGAGCGTTCCTCGAACACGTCTCACTGGTGATGGACGCCGAGCAGAACGACGAGCAGGACGCGATCAGCCTGATGACGCTCCACTCGGCTAAAGGTCTCGAGTTCGACACCGTCTTCCTGCCTGGCTGGGAGGAAGGCCTTTTCCCGCACCAGAGGGCGCTCGACGAGGGCGGCCGTACAGGTCTCGAGGAAGAGCGGCGGCTCGCCTATGTGGGCGTTACCCGCGCCAAGAAGAACCTGCACATCTGGTTTACCTCAAACCGGCGTATCCATGGTCTGTGGCAGTCGACCATACCCTCGCGGTTCCTGGACGAGCTTCCAGAAAGTCACGTGGAAGTGGTCGAGGCCGGCGGCGCCTATGGCGGATACGGCCATTCCGGCTATCCCGGAAGGCCAAACCCATACGGCGCTTCGCGTTTCGATGATGCGAGCCCGGCCTTTTCAAACACATACAGCACGCCCGGCTGGCAGCGCGCGCAAAAGAACCGCAACGAGGCCACGTCCCGCAACTGGGGGTCACGCTCAGGCCATCAGGTGGAGCGCATTGGCTACGGCGAAACGGATTCCGGCTATGGCGCAGGCCGCGGCTCGGTCAAAGGCAAGACGATCGATGGTGAACTCGTCGCCAAGTCGGTTGCGACGGAGCCCTCCCGCTTCAAGGTGGGTGACAGGGTATTCCACCTGAAATTCGGCAATGGAAACATCGCCTCGATCGAAGGTAACAAGCTTACCATCGACTTCGACAAGGCGGGCCAGAAGCGGGTTCTGGACGGGTTCGTGGAGCCTGTTTGAGGCTTGTTCGCACTATCTCTCACTGTGAGCTGCACAAATCTCACAGTGAGAACGGCCAAGCTCGCGCCGCCGGCAAGTCGTCTGTTAACCCGTTTTCCATCCGCGGGCTGCGCCATCCGCGCACGTCCGGAAAGAGCGATCAGTCGTAGCCTGACGTACCTGTCGGCACCGGCCCCTGAAGGGCCGAGTGGGTCCAATCGCAATTAAACCTACGATCCGCCGAGCGACCTGGCGGATATCCATTCGATGCCGATGGCCTTAACCGAAAGCTTAAGCCTACTTGAAATAGGCGAACTTTCCTTCGGCGTTCTTGTCCCGCTTCAGTACTCCGCTGGCCGCATAGCGCGAAAGCGGTCCGGAGAAGGCGTTAGATTTGTAGCGCACGCCAAAATCTTCTTCACACTTCTTCACAACGTCGCCAATCGTCCGCTTCTCGGTGAAGAAGTCGCTATCGACCAACCGAGCCAGTGCGGCAACGGCGCCGCTGGCGCTCGGCGTGGCCGCTTCGCCACCGCGCTTGCCTCCCCCACGTGACTGGCCACGCGACGGGGATGAAGCCGGAGCGCTCCTCGGCTCCGCGACTGGGCCAGCTTCATAGGAATTGGCCTCCTCGGCCATTCCCGAAGTTCCGACTGTACCCGATGTCTGGTTGAACAACAGCTCGACGATCCGCAATTGCACTGCTTCAGAGTCGAACCTGTTTATCGTTTCCGACAGTTCATTCAGCTGCTGTTTCAGTTCAACAAAGTTCTTGTTCATGACGGCGCCCCAACCTAGTTACATGCCTTAAAGGCTGTAATCCTGCGCATTTGGCTACATAATCGATCGCGGTGTCAATACTCGCCATGCGCCAGTAAGTATCCACTCCGGGCTGCCCCGAAATACAGCCACAACCAAGGCGTGCAGTTCGATAACATATATTATGATTTTCTGAATTTCCCGATATTTATAGCATAATTGAATACTTCAAAGTAAGTATGTATCAACAACAAATTGATGCTTTCCATATCAATTTGCTGCTCTAAAGCACGAATGATCATTCCACAGCTGTTTCTCTGGCGATCAAAGACAGACGGGCGCGAAGCTGTATTTGATAACACGTTCACTACCTGAAGACTCCCTAGAATAGATTTTCGCAATCAATCTTGCCTCCGAGCCATCTCTATCAACTGTCGCCAGTTCAATATCCAGCACAGATACTCAACCAGGTACACCTGCAAGTTGCGGTAAAAATAAATGAACTTTTAACACTATACCGCTTTAACTGTGAACACGTGACCCTGCCTATCGGACACGAATCGCGGAAACGCGATGACCTCCAGTCCCTTCCGCTGCCGTTCAGCGGAAGGGAACTTCCGAAAGACTAGGCGTCAGTCCACTTCGCGACGAACTCTTCAGCAGACAGCGTCTGCATATCCGGGACGGCAGTAAACAGCTTTTCTAACGGCCAGTCCCACCATGCCAGGCCCATGAGCTTTCTGGCCGTCTCCGGTGCAAAACGAGGGCGGATTACCCGCGCCGGCACTCCCCCAACCACCGTATAGGGTGCAACGTCGCGGGTAACCACCGCATTTGCTCCTATCACGGCACCGTCGCCGATCGTCACACCCGGCATGATGACCGCACCGTGGCCTATCCAGACATCATTGCCGATGGTGACGGGCTTCTCCATGCGGCGCCTGCGGAAGTCCGCATCCAGCTTCTGAAAGCGGAAATACTCATTCGGCCGATAGCTCACCTTGTGGGTGGTGATGCGTTCCATCGGGTGCTCGAGCGCATTGATGCGGACGTTGGCCGCTATCGAACAGAACTTGCCGATGGTGGCGTATATCCCTTCGGAATGACGCTGGATGTAGCTGAAGTCGCCCATGGTTACATTGGCGAGGCTCACGCGCTCTCCAACTGAGCAATAGCGCCCCATGCGGCACCCCCGCAACTCGGCCGTCGTATGGATCTTGGGCTGCGGGTCTGTAAAGCGGGTGTCTTCCATGGCGTCCTTCCGAGCGCGGCTACCGGTGCGGATCCGACCGGTCATGTGTGGTCTAGGGTCGCCAGCGAAGAGACGCAAGCTGTTCACGCATTTGCGACCGTTTGCACCTTTGCTTATTAGACAGCAAAGACTATCTTGAAGCCATGAGAACCGCCCAGTTGACATATCCAACCCTCTTCAAGATCGCCGCCGCAGGGATCGTGCTGGCCATGATCGGCGGCTGGGGGATGGGCATGTGGTTCGAGCGCGGCGCCGCTCTGTTTCTCGCCCTGGCGGAAACGGGCCTTGCCTGGTGCCTTTGACAATCCTCTTCCTCGGGTCTGAAGAACAATGCGTTATATCGTACTGTGCGTGACTGCAGTTCTGGTGCTTGCCGCAGGCGTGGCCACCTATCTGTGGACGCAGTCGGGTTCCTCCAAGGTTGTCGCCTTCGGCGCACCGTTCGAGCTGGTTGACCACAACGGGGAAAAGATCACCGAGCAGGCTTTCCGCGGCAAGCCGACGGCTGTGTTCTTCGGCTTCACGCATTGCCCGGAAGTCTGCCCCACGACGCTCTTCGAGCTCGGCGGCTGGATCGAGCAGCTCGGCTCCGACGCCGACAAGATGGGCGCCTATTTCGTTTCCATCGACCCGGAGCGTGATACGCCAGAGGTGATGAAAGCCTATCTCGGAAACTTTTCCGGCCACATCACAGGCATCACCGGCGAGCCTGCCAAGGTGATGGAGATGGCGAAAGACTTCCGCATCTTCGCCAAGAAGGTTGAGCTGGAAAACGGTGACTACACCATGGATCACACCGCATCGGTGCTGCTGCTGGACAGCGATGGCGACTTCTTCGGCACGATCGCCTACCAGGAAAATCCTGAAACAGCTTTAGCGAAGCTCAAGAGGCTGATAAGGGAAGGCTGATTCAACCGGACCTTACGACCATGCCGCAGACCCGTCTCTTCTTCCAAGCTCTCGGCCCTCAGGCCACGCAGGCATTCCAGCATCTGGAAAGGGCACTCGAGGAAGACGGGGTTCCGATTTCCATGTGGGAGGTCGATGAAGACGCCGACCTGCACGAGGTCTCGGTCTATGTGCTCGATGGCGACACCCAGCCGCTCCGCACCCGGATGCAAAGCCTGCTGGCCGACCTCCCCTTCTCTGTCAAGATCGGCGAAGAAGAAGTGCCCGACATCGACTGGGTCACTCATTCGCTGGAGGGTCTGCATGCAGTCCGCGCCGGCCGCTTCTTCATCCATGGGTCGCATGATAGCGACAAGGTGAACTCGGGAGATCTGGCCATCCAGATCGACGCGGGTTTGGCGTTCGGCACCGGGCATCATGGCACCACGTCCGGATGCCTTGAAATGATTGACCGGGTGCTGAAGCGTGAGAACCCGCGTAATGCGCTCGACCTCGGCACGGGCAGCGCCGTGCTCGCCATTGCCATCGCGAAGCTGCGCCGCATTCCGGTGCTCGCAACCGACATCGATCCCGTTGCCGTCCGGGTGGCGCGTGAAAATGTTGCCATCAATGAAGTGTCCGCTTGGGTGGAGACCGCGACTGCGCCGGGCTTTCACAACCCGATCTTCGGTCAGCGAAAGCCGTTCGGACTGATCGTCGCCAATATTCTCGCGCGCCCGCTGATGAAGCTTGCGCCGGATATGGCCCGCCACCTGAAGCCAGGCGGCTCGATCATTCTGTCAGGGATATTGGACAAGCAGCGCGATCAGGTGGTCGCGGCCTATGTCGGCCAGGGATTCCGTCACATCACGACCCTTCATCGCGAAGGCTGGGTGACGATCCACATGAAGCGCTGAGCTTTTTAAGGGAGAGCGGGAAAAGGTTTCCCGTAGATACTTCCATCGAGAACCGGGGCTGTGCCCTCTCAGTTCTTCTGCCGGAGCCTGCCGCAACCCATGAGTTACCGGTTGCGGCCTAGCATTTTTCCGGCCTGCGCATATCAGATTATTTCTGCTTGGCTGCGCGGGTCTGCTGCATGTCGTTGTCGAGCATGGCGCGAGCCTGACGGACGTAACGGGCTGCCTGTGCTTCGCGTGCTGCGATCATCGAGTCCAGCATGGACCGAAAAATTCCCTTAGAATTGGCCATTTTGCATTCTCCTTCTCTGTTGTCTGCATCATCAATATAGGTAGACGAGCTGCCGGTAACCAACGATTTCGCTGCATGGCAGCATTGTTATTTTGCATTGCACAAAACGCCGCAACTTCAGACGCTTCCGCAGAGAAATAAAACTGAGATCAGGCCGCGGGCGTCGTTTCCATTCGGGTGCGAAATGGTCTAAGTTTCACGCCCTGCATCACCGTTCTGGATCACGGGTCCAACGGCGAAAATCCTGATCCGACCTTCTGGGTCTTCTCGCTCTAAGCTTTCGTGCGGAGTAGCAAATGTTCCAATCCTTCAAGACAACCTCCGATCCGTCCCAGGCCAAGCCGCGCCTCGCAAGGCTGCGTGCACTTATGGCCGAAGAAGGGCTGGATGCGCTTCTCGTGCCGCGCGCTGATCAGCACCAGGGTGAGTACGTCGCCCCCTGCTCCGAACGTCTCGCCTGGATCACCGGCTTCACCGGGTCGGCAGGCGCCGCCGTTATCCTGAAGGATCGCGCCGTTCTCTTCGTTGACGGACGCTATACGGTTCAGGCCGGTGAGCAGACCGATCCGGCCCTCTTCGAGGTCGATAGCCTTGTCGACAACCCGCCGCGCGAGTGGATGAAGAGCAATCTTTCCACGGGAGCGAAGGTTGGCTTCGACCCCTGGCTGCACACCGTTGGCGAAGTGCGCGCCCTGCAGAAGGCGCTGGCAAAGGCTGGAGCTTCAGCCGTTCCGCTCAAGCGCAACCTGATCGATGCCGTCTGGGAGGATCGTCCAGACGAGCCTGTCGGCCCGGTCATCGTCCACCCGCTGAAATATGCCGGTGTTGCCGCCGAGGAAAAGCTCGCGACGTTGGCAGGCAAGCTCAAGGCAGAGGGCGTGGACCACACGGTGCTGACCGATCCGGCGTCGCTTGCCTGGGCCTTCAACATCCGCGGCAGTGACGTACCGCACACGCCGCTGGCATTGGGCTTTGTCATCCTGTCGGCTTCGGCCAAGCCCAAGCTCTTCCTGGACGAGCGGAAGCTTGATCAGGAGGCGAAGGCTCACCTCACCAGCCTCGCGGAGCTATATGCGCCATCCGCGCTCACCACCGAGCTGGCAGCCCTTGCGAAGGCCGGAGCCAAGGTCGGCCTGGACGAGAACCTGGCGGCGGATCTGCTGCGGGAAGTCGTTGAGGAGAACGGCGGAACGGTCGTTCACTTTGCTGATCCGGCGGCCCTTCCCCGCGCCATGAAGAACGAGACGGAACTCGCCGGTACGCGCAAGGCGCATGTGCGCGATGGTGCAGCAATTACCGAGTTCCTTGCCTGGCTGGATGCGCAGGATGCCGGTTCGCTCACCGAGATCAAGGTGGTCGAGCAGCTTGAGGCAATTCGCGTGAAGGTGGGTGAAGCGATGCAGATGCCGCTGAAGGATATCTCCTTTGGCACGATCTGCGGCGAGGGTCCGAACGCCGCCCTGCCCCACTACCGCGTGACCGAGCAGAGCAACCGCAAGTCAGCGCCCGGCGAACTGCTGCTGGTCGATTCCGGCGGCCAGTTCTTCGATGGCACCACCGACATCACGCGCACCGTCGCCGTGGGCCAGCCGACCGAAGAGATGCGCAAGCGCTTCACGCTGGTGCTCAAGGGCATGATCGCCATCTCGCTCCTGCGTTTCCCCGAGGGCACGCGCGGAGCGGACATCGACGCGTTCGCGCGCAATGCGCTCTGGCGGCATGGCCTCGACTACAACCACGGCACCGGCCACGGCGTCGGCTCCTACCTCTCCGTGCATGAAGGCCCACAGCGTATTGCCAAGACCGGTGTGACCAAGCTTGCGCCCGGCATGATCCTTTCGAATGAGCCCGGCTACTACAAGCCCGGCCACTACGGCATCCGCATCGAGAATCTGATCATCGTCTCACCGGCAGAGCCCGTCGAAGGCGGCGACATCCCGATGCATTCGTTCGAGACGCTGACGCTGGCGCCCATCGACCGCAGGCTCATTGAGCCAGCGCTGCTGACGGAAGAAGAGCGGGCATGGCTCAACGCCTACCACCGCCGGGTCTATCAGGAGATCTCGCCGTTGGTCGCGCCAGAGACAGCCAAGTGGCTGGAACAGGCAACTGCCGTCATCTGACGGCAGTGCGCTCTAACCGAAGAACTGACGCAGGATCACGAGCAGTCCTGCGCCGACCAGGAACATGAGGAGGAAGCTGCCGCCGGTGAAAGCAATCACGGCGGCGGCCGCAAGGGCGATCCACTCCGCCGGGCCACCTTCCACGACAGCGGGCGCGAAAAGCGTCGTCAGAACCGCGACGGGCACCGCGTTCAATCCGGCTTCGACGCGCGGATGAAGCCGCTCGAAACGCGAAATCACGAGATGACCGCCGATGCGGGTCAGGTAGGTCAGCACCCCCCCGGCCAAGATGATCCAGAATGTGGTGCTCACGGATTACGCTCTCCGGTGTGGTCGTGCTCGGCTGCTTCGTCTTTCGCGGCAACGGGCGGAAGGAAGGCGCCGACGAAAACGCCAACGAAGGCGCCCACCGTTACATGCCAGGGCGAGCCGATGGTCTTGTAACCCAGAATGGCGCCCAATGCGCTTGACGCGGCTATCGGGAACCAGTTGTGGCGCGTGCGCAACGTCAGCACGATGCAGAAGAAATAGATCGTCAGAAGGAAATCGATGCCAAACACGTGAGGATCGGGGATGAACTGCCCGAACACGGCACCGAGATAGGTGGAGATGAGCCATGTGACGTAAACGGTCAGCGCCATCCCCATGTACCAGGCGAAGTGCAGCGGAACCCCGCTCGATGTCCGCCGCTCCGACTCCGCGAACAGCTGATCGACCAGAAAGAAGTATCCAATGATCTGCTTGCCGATCGGCCAGCGCGCCAGATAGCGCCCCACGGCCGCTGAATAGAGCACGAGCCGGAAGTTCACGGCAAAGATGGACAGCACGATCAACCATGGCGCGACGTGGGAACCGAACAGTTCTATACCCACCAGCTGGCTTGCGCCCGCATAGATGAATGCGCTCATGAACATGGCCTCGCCCACCGAGAAATTGTGTTCGACGGCCAGCATTCCAAACAATGCACCAAAGGGTGCCACACCAACGAGAACTGGAAGGCTGAGTGCGATACCTTCCAGAAACTGGTCACGTGGGGTTGCCTGTTGTGCCGACATCCCGACTCCTGCCGTTTCGATTTCACACGCATTGCTAGCGAAAGACCCGTCCGCTAGCCATGGCTGATTTCAAAACGTCTGATCAGTTATTTTGATCAAGCAGGATTTTCTGCAAGTATCCTCGTCATATAGACCGCGTCGCATCCATAAGTCTCGAGCTTGGCGGCCAGTTCGGGTACCTGAAAGATCCGGAACCCCTGCTGCACCCAAAACCCCGTCGAATTGTTTACGGAGACAAGCGCCATCCGTTCAAATCCAAGCTCACGCGCATGCGCCTCAATCATCCGAGATGCAGTGTGCCCGGCCCGCAGTCCTCGAGCAGCAGGCAGAAGGGCAATGTCGTGGATGTAGTAGACTTCGGGCTCAGGCAACTCGCCAATGAGCCTATCCAGGTCCGGGGCATCCGCAGCCTTCCAAGGGTGGCTGAACAGATATCCGAGTGTCGTACCATCAGCCGAATTTGACAGGATGAAACAGCCCTCCGGGTGCAGCTTCAGCTTTTCCGCAAGAACATCCCGGTCCTCGGGTAACCCGGGGTGGACGATCTGCGCGATCCTGTCCACCTCATCCACGTCCTCAGGTGTCATCGCCCTCCAATGTGCAGATTCAACACTGCCAACCATAGTTACTCTTCTCCAACAAGAAGGAACCAGGCATCCTCGTCGATGACCTCAATGCCGAGTTCCTGCGCCTTAGCAAGCTTAGACCCAGCCCCCGGCCCCGCTACCAGCAGATCCGTCTTCTTGGAGACGGACCCTGCAGTCTTCGCCCCGTAGCGCTCGGCCATGGCCTTGGCCTCGTCACGGGACATTCGTTCAAGCGACCCGGTGAAGACAATCGTCTTGCCAGCCACGGGAGAACCTTCCGCCACCTCCAGCTTTTCATCCTGCGGCGTCACTTCCTGCAGCAGGGCGTCCAGCACTTCCCGGTTGTGCGGCTCGTTAAAGAATTCGACAACGGCTTCCGCCACGACGGAGCCGATCCCTTCCACGCCGATCAACTCCTGCCAGGCCTCGTTGCCCCGGTCGGTGCGATTACCCTCGCTCGGCGGCATCGCATCGCGCGCCACACGCTCAAAGGCCGCATAGGAGCCGAAGGCGCGGGCAAAGCGCTTCGCGTTCACCTCGCCCACGTGGCGCATGCCAAGGGCGTAAAGGAAGCGGCTCAGCGCGATCGACCGGCGCGCGTCGATGGCTTCATAGAGCTTCCGGACCGACACCGTGCCGAAGCCGTCGATCTTTTCCAGCTTGCGCAGCGACGCCTGCTGGCGCTTCTGCAAGGTGAAGATGTCGGCGGGTGTGCGGATCGACAGTGATGGATCATCGGCGTTGAAGAAGAACTCGACCTGCTTTTCGCCCAGGCCCTCGATGTCGAAGGCATTGCGCGACACGAAGTGGCGGATGCGCTCCACCGCCTGCGCCGAGCAGATGAGACCCCCCGTGCAGCGGCGCACCGCCTCGCCTTCCTCGCGCACCGCATGGCTTCCGCAGACCGGACAGGTGCGCGGGAATTCATAGGGCTTCGCTTCGCTCGGGCGCTTCTCCAGCACCACGTCAACGATCTGCGGGATCACGTCACCAGCCCGCTGGACGATGACGGTATCACCGACGCGGATATCGCGGCCCTCGCGGATGGGCTGGCCGTTCAGGCCGATGCCCTTGATGTAATCCTCGTTGTGGAGCGTCGCATTGGTGACGACCACACCGCCGACGGTGATGGGTTCCAGACGCGCCACGGGCGTCAGCGCGCCGGTACGGCCAACCTGAATGTCGATGCCGCGCAGAATCGTGAAAGCCTGCTCTGCGGGAAACTTGTGCGCGATCGCCCAACGCGGGCTGCGCGAGCGGAAGCCAAGGCGGTTCTGCAGATCGAGACGGTCAACCTTGTAGACGACGCCATCGATGTCATAATCGAGCTTCGGGCGCTCAAGCCCAATCTCGCGGTAGTGTTCGAGGAGTTCCTGAACGCTGCTGACACGCTTCATCAGCGGATTGACCGGGAAGCCCCAGGACTTGAACGTCTCCACAAAGCCCATCTGGGTATCCGCCAGCGTTTCAGACATCTCGCCCCAGGCGTAGGCGAAGAAGCGAAGCTTGCGGCCTGCCGTCACGCGGGCATCGAGCTGGCGAAGCGATCCCGCCGCCGTGTTGCGCGGATTGACGAAGGTCTGCTTGCCTTGAGCCGCCAGCTGCTCGTTCAGAGCCAGGAAGTCGCTCTTGGCCATATAGATTTCGCCGCGCACCTCGACGACATCCGGCGCGCCCTTAGGTAGCCGCTTCGGGATCTCGTTGATGGTCAGAATATTGGCCGTCACGTTTTCGCCGGTGGCACCATCGCCACGCGTGGCGGCGCGAACCAGAATGCCGTTCTCGTAGCGGATCGACATGGAAAGGCCGTCGATCTTCGGCTCTGCCGTAAACACGATGGAGTTGTCCGGCAGCATGCCCAGAAAGCGGTAGACGCTGCCGACAAAGTCCTGCACGTCCTCATCGCTGAAGGCGTTGCCAAGCGATAACATCGGGCGCGAATGGGTTACCGGCGCAAAGGTTGGCAACGGCGCAGCACCCACGCGGAGCGACGGGCTGTCCGGCCGCACCAGATGCGGGAAGCGCAGTTCGATGGCCTCGTTGCGCGCTTTCAGCGCATCATATTCCGCGTCGGAAATGACCGGCGCATCTTCCCCATGATAGTGCTTGTCATGCACGGCGATCTCTGCGGCCAGACGGGCAAGCTCTTCCCTAGCTTGTTCCTCGGTCAACTGATCGACAGCTATCTGTGATGTGCTCATAAGGAAGAATCCTACAACGGCCTGCATTCTAGTGGGTGCGAAGCAGGCGGGGATAAACCGCCTAGCTGGCTACGGCAAGGTTCTCGCGCAGCAGACGTTCCGCCGCAGCCCGCGCTTCATCGGTAACAGTGGCGCCGGCGAGCATGCGGGCAATCTCTTCCTGCCGCGCCTCAATATCCATCACGGCGACGCGGGTGGTCACCAGATCCTCGTTGCCAGCCTTCGAGATCAGGTAGTGGGTGCGGGCACGGGCTGCGACCTGCGGCGCGTGCGTGACCGCCAGCACCTGCACATTGGCGGAAAGACGAGCGAGACGCTGGCCGATCGCATCGGCTACAGCACCGCCCACGCCGGTATCGATCTCGTCGAAGACCAGCGTCGGGGCCGAGCCGCGATCCGCGAGCGCCACCTTGAGAGCCAACAGAAAACGCGAGAGCTCGCCACCGGAAGCGACCTTCATCATAGAACCGGGGCGCGTGCCAGGGTTCGTCTGCACCCAGAATTCGACGATGTCGATACCGCTTTCCTGACGCTCTTCCGCATTGGTCTCGATGTGAACGATGAAGCGGGCACGCTCAAGTTTCAGCGCCGGCAACTCTGCCATGACGGCATCAGCCAAAGCGCTTGAAGCTGCGTGCCGGGCCTCGGAAAGAGACGCGGCGGCCGCATCATATGCGACGCGCAGGTCTTCAACTGCCTTTTCGAGCGCGATAAGGCGTTCCTCGCCTGCGTCGAGATCGGCAAGATCTGCATCCATCCGGTCGCGCAGCGCCGGCAGTTCCGAAACAGGGACGCTGTACTTGCGGCCAGCGGCACGCAGCGCGAACAGACGCTCCTCGGCCTGCTCCAGACGCTTCGGGTCAAACTCGGTCGCACGCATGGCAGTGTCGACTGCGCTCTGCGCAGCGTCGAGGTTGAGCATGGCTACGTCGAGGCACTGGATGATCTCGTCCAGAAGACCCGGCACCTCAGCTGCCTTGCGCTGCAGACGACGCAGCAGGCTCGAAAGAGCCGGCACAGGAGAACTCTGTCCAGACAGAACTTCCTCTGCGTCTGAAATGTCGGAAGCGATCTTTTCCGCGCGCATCATCTTGGCGCGCTCTTCGGCGAGTTCGTCTTCCTCGCCTGGCTGAGGGTCGAGCTTGCCCAGTTCTTCCACGGAAGCCCTGAGGTAGTCCGCCTCACGCGCCGCAGCCTCGACGCGGGCGCGGTGGCGGGAAAGCTCCTGCACTGCGCTGCGATAGCCGCGATAGGCGTTCGCGACCTCTTCCGTCAGCGCCTTGAGCCCGCCAAAGGCGTCGAGCAGATCGCGATGAGCGTCAGCTTCCACCAGCGCGCGGTCGTCGTGCTGACCATGGATCTCGACCAGATGATGGCCGATCTGGCGCAGCAGCGAAACGCTTGATGGCTGGTCGTTGATGAAGACGCGTGAGCGGCCGTCGCCGCTCTGGATGCGGCGAAGGATGATGTCGCCATCGTCCTCCATGCCGTTTTCGCGCAGGAGTTCGCGTGCGGGGTGATCCATCGGCACGTCGAAGACGGCCGTCACCTGCCCCTGCTGGGCTCCATGGCGTACGAGCGAAGCGTCGCCGCGCGCGCCAAGCGCCAGCGAAAGCGAATCGAGCAGAATCGACTTGCCGGCACCCGTTTCACCGGTGAGGACCGAGAGACCCGTGGCGAAATCAATATCGAGCCGTTCAATCAGGACAATGTCACGGATCGAGATGTGGGAAAGCATTCCCTGCCCCTGGTCAGCTTCCTACGACTGATTTGACCGCCTTGGAGATCCAGGAGCCGCGGTTCTCGCGTGGCTCCAGACCGCCCGACTGCAGCAGCTTGTAGGAATCCTTGTACCACTGGCTGTCGGGATAGTTGTGGCCGAGCACGGCAGCCGCGGTCTGTGCTTCCGACGAGATGCCCATCGCGAGATAGGTTTCCGTCAGGCGGGCGAGCGCCTCTTCCACGTGGCGGGTATTGCCGTAGTTTTCGACAACGCCACGGAAACGGCGAATCGCAGCGATATATTCATGGCGCTCGAGATAGTAGCGGCCAACCTGCATTTCCTTGCCGGCGAGCTGATCGCGAGCAACGCGGATCTTGTCCTTTGCGTCGGCGACGTACTGGGAGTCCGGCCAGCGCTGCACCACCTCTTCCATCGCCTCGATGGTGCGGCGGGCATCGCCCTGGTCTTGCGTCACGTCCTTGATCTGACGGAAGTAGCTCAGACCAATCAGGTACTGCGCATAAGCCGCATCCTGATCGCTCGGGTAGAGGTTCACGAAGCGCTTGCCGCTGTTGATCGCCTCAACATACTTGCCCTGGCGGTAATTGGTGAAGGTGCCCATGATGAGCGCCTTGCGCGCATATTCCGAATAGGGATGCTGCTTGTCGACCGCCTCGAACTTCTTCGAAGCTTCGGTCAGGCGACCGGCCTCAAGATTGGCGAGTGCCTGGTTGTAGAGAACGTCCGCTGGTTCCGTGCTCTCAACGTAGGACGAAAGATCGAGATCCTTCTCCGCGTTGCAACCTGCAAGGAACAGTGGAACTGCAATAGCCGCTGTCGCCAACTTCGCAAAGTTAAGCGGAAGATGGATCTTGGCTGCGCGTCTAAAACTCATTCTCAATCGCCCTCTCGGCGTTAGGACAAACACTTCCGCATGCGCTTATGCAATACGCATAATCGGGAACCCCGGCAATGCTATCCTTGCCCAATCGCACATTTTTAAGGCGGATGACAACAGGCACAAGGCTTTGAGCCACATATCCACCTTCCATAAGCCTGCAGGCAAAGCAAACGTCAGGCTTCGTTTCCGCTGAACTTCGGATATTGCAGAACCTGCAAAGTGATTCCCGAAGTTTTCGAGCCTATTCTGCGCGCGTAATGTCCTCGTAGCCAGTCCCTGCCCTGCGGGCTTCCACAATCTCAAAGGCAGATGGATCGGCGAGCACTTCCTTCACGACCGTTCCGTTCAGCCGGTGGCCGCTTCGGTAGGAGCGGAAGCAGCCGATGATCGGTCCGCCAATCACAGCCAGATCGCCGATGGCATCAAGCGTCTTGTGGCGGACGAATTCGTCCGGGTAGCGCAGCCCCGCGGCGTTGACGACGCGATCGTCCTCGCCGATCACAACCGAATTCTCGAGCGACGAGCCGAGCGCCAGGCCTGCCGCCCAGAGCCATTCGACATCCTTGATGAAGCCGAAGGTGCGGGCATGGGAGATTTCTCGCGAGTAGATTCTTGCGCTAAGATCGAGGCCGATCTTCTGCCGGCCAATGGCCGGCGTTGCAAAGTCGATCTCAACTTCAAAGCGCGTGCCATTATAGGGAACAAGCTCGGCCCATGCCTCGCCAGCTTCGACCCGCACGGGCTTCAGGATGCGGATGAAACGCCGGCTGGCTGGCAGGGTCTCGATCCCTGCCTCCACAAACGCATCGAGGAACATGATCGAACTGCCATCGAGAATCGGAACCTCGGAGTTGTCGATCTCAATCAGGAGATTGTCGATGCCAAGCCCGGACACGGCGGACATCAGGTGCTCGATGGTCATCACCTGGTCGCCATCGTTGTTTCCGATCACGGTGCAGAGGTCGGTCTTGGCGACTTGCGAAGCGTGAGCACGGATCAAGCGTCCCTCGGCGCCCGAATCGACGCGCTTGAAGACGATGCCCTCGCCCGCCGTGGCAGGGTTGAAATGGACAGTGACCGGTTTGCCGCTATGTACGCCGACGCCGGACAGGCTGACGCGCTTCTTCAATGTTGTCTGCTGATCCACGGTACCGATCCTGTGTCTGTCATCGATCTGTGGACGTCATAAACCCAAAATCGGGCAGGACGCAAAAGGCGGAAGAAAATAGTCGGCCGCGATAATGGAAAAAGAAATGGGCGCCGAGGCGCCCACTTCAAAATCAAGCGGAAAAGATAGCAGCGGTACTAGTTGGCCTGACGGCGCAGGAATGCGGGGATCTCCAGCTGATCCTCTTCCTGCTGCTGGCGCGTCTGCTGAACCAGACGGCCCTGGTCGTCGAGCTGGCCGCGAGCCGGTGCATAGAACTGGCTCTCCTGACGGCGCGGCTCGGCCTGACGCAGGCGCGGCTCCGGCGGCGTTGCGGTGTGGTCGTCTTCTTCGCGGCGGGACAGACCAGCCGTCAGGCGCTTCAGGAGACCCATCGGACCACGGTCTTCATGCTCGGGAGCCGGGGCCGGCGCACGGTTGATCTCAGCCTGAACCTGCGGCGGGAAATCGGTGACCTGCGGCATGCGCGGCTGCTGCTGCTGTACGGGAGCCTGATGGTGCTGCGGCTGCGGAGCTGCGGCGACCGGCTGCTGCTGCGGAGCAACGGCGGCGGGACGCAGAACCTGCGGCTGAACCGGCTGCTGCACGTGCTGCTGCGGCTGTACCTGCTGTACCTGCGGCTGAACCGGAGCGCGCGGTGCTACTTCCGGCTGAACCGGACGGAATAGGTTGCTCTGCGGCTGGAAGGCCGGTGCGGCAGGCTGGTGAGCCGGCTGAACCGAACGGGCAACTTCCTCGATCTGCTGCTCGATGAGCGAAGCTTCGCTCGGCTCAGGCTGGAAGGCTGCGGGGCGAACCGGAACCTGCGGCTGCTGTGCAACCTGAACAGCAGGCTTCGGCTGCGGCTGCATCTGTACGGCCGGACGCGGGGTGGCGCGGATAGCCGTCGGAGCTGCAGCAATGTCGGCAGCCGACTTGTCGATGCCGGTGGCGACAACCGACACGCGGATAACGCCCTCGAGGTCTTCGTCGAAAGTCGCACCGAGGATGATGTTGGCGTCCGGATCGACCTCTTCGCGGATGCGGGTTGCTGCTTCGTCGACCTCGAACAGGGTCATGTCGCGACCACCGGTGATCGAGATCAGGAGGCCCTTGGCGCCCTTCATTGACGTCTCGTCGAGCAGCGGGTTGGCGATCGCAGCCTCAGCCGCAGCCATTGCACGACCGCTGCCGGAAGCTTCGCCGGTGCCCATCATGGCCTTGCCCATCTCGCGCATTACCGAACGAACGTCGGCGAAGTCGAGGTTGATCAGGCCTTCCTTGACCATCAGGTCGGTGATGCAGGCAACGCCCGAGTAGAGCACCTGGTCGGCCATCGCGAATGCGTCGGCGAAGGTGGTCTTGTCGTTGGCGATGCGGAACAGGTTCTGGTTCGGGATGACGATCAGGGTGTCGACGCAAGCCTGAAGCTCTTCGATGCCCTGCTCTGCAGTGCGCATGCGGCGCTGGCCTTCAAAGTGGAAAGGCTTGGTCACAACGCCGACGGTCAGAATGCCACGCTCACGGGCTGCGCGAGCGACGACCGGAGCCGCACCCGTACCCGTACCACCACCCATGCCGGCGGTGACGAAGCACATGTGCGTGCTTGTCAGCTGGTCAAGGATCTCGTCAATGCATTCTTCGGCAGCAGCACGGCCCACTTCCGGCTGGGATCCGGCGCCCAGGCCTTCCGTCACGTTCGCACCGAGCTGGATTACCCGCTCTGCCTTGGACATGGCCAAAGCCTGCGCATCGGTGTTTGCGCAGACAAATTCCACGCCGCGCAAACCGGCGTTGATCATGTTGTTTACGGCGTTACCGCCGCCGCCTCCAACGCCAAAAACCGTGATCCTCGGCTTTAGCTCGGTTATGTCCGGCTTCCGCAAGTTGATCGTCATTATCCTCGTCCTTTCCGCCTTTTCTGCCGGGCCCGCTGCTGGCCGTCCCCCGGATCAAAAACTGTCACGCAACCACTGACTCACACGCTGAAGGCGACCACCCGTCCCGGTGGCGCGCATCAGGAAACCACCCCGAACGTTGCGGCTCTCGAAGCCTGCAACCTGCGGGTAAATAAGAAGACCGACCGGAGCCGCGAAAGCTGCACCCTTGGCAGCTTCAGGCAGGCCGGTAACGCCCAGCGGACGACCGAGGCGAACATTCCGCCCCATCAGACGACGCGCCGCTTCGGGAAGTCCCGCAAGCTGGCTCGCACCACCCGTCAACACCACACGACGTCCTACAAGATGACCGTAGCCCGAACGGTTCAGCCGATCGCGAACCAGTTCAAGCGTCTCTTCAACACGCGCCCTGATGATCCGCGACATGACCGAGCGCGGCACCTGCAGGGGCTGATCATGCTCATCCGCACCCATGGGCAGGATCGAAACAACGCTGCGATCGTCGGCGCTCGCCGGCAGGGCCGAACCGTGCATGACCTTCAGCCGCTCTGCATCATCGAGGCGGGTCGACAGGCCACGCGCCAGATCCATCGTCACGTGATTGCCGCCGATCGGAAGCGCGTCGGCATGAACAAACTTGCCTTCAACGAAGACCGAAATCGTGGTCGTGCCGCCGCCCATATCGATGCAGGCAGCGCCCATCTCGGTCTCGTCATCGACCAGGGTCGCCAGTCCGCTCGCATAGGGCGTGGCCACCATCGTCTCGACCGCCAGATGGGCCCGGTTGACGCACAGTTCGATGTTACGCAGCGGGACTGAATCAGCGGTGACGACATGCATGTCGACACCAAGCTGGTCACCGACCATTCCGCGCGGATCGCGAATGCCGCGTTCGGTGTCGAGGGCGAAACCGACCGCCAGCGAGTGTACAACCTCACGCTCGGCACGCAATGCCTGACGCGCACCGGCAACAAGCACCTTGTTAACGTCGGACTTGGATACCTGATGACCACCGAGGCTGATTGCGGCCGTTGCCGGCTCACTCTTCAGCCTGCCCGCGGATACGTTGATGATCAACGAGTCCACGGTGAGCCCGGCCATTCTCTCTGCGGCGTCGACCGCGAGGCGAATAGCCTGCTCAGCCTTCTCCAGGTTTACGATAACGCCGGACTTTACGCCTTCGGACTTCTGATGTCCGATACCAATGACCTTGATGCGGTGCGTGCGGTGCGACAGCGCGACGCCACCTTCATTCGGCAGGAGCTTTGCAATGATGCAGCAAACCTTGCTGGAACCAATATCCAGCACGGTAATGATACCAGAACGGCGCTGTGGGGAATTGCTGTCGCCGAGCAACCAGTTCATATTCTCGCCCCCTTCTTACGCGCTGCCATCATCTTCTTGAAAGCGTCATTATGTGACTCGGCGGCTTCCGGCGAGAGGGCAACTGTAATGCGATCTTCAAGCCTCATATCCACGACGCTCAGGTCGCGCTCGAACAGCGCGTACTCGACATCGAGACGGGCAACTTCTGCAAGCGCTGCCGCTACATTCGCTTCCGGCAGGCGGACGGTGACCCCGTTGTAGAGACGCAGATCCCAGCGGCGATCGGCCACACGAATGTAGGCCGTAACGCGAGACGCGAGCTGCGGATGGGCAGCGACAGCCTCAATGATGGCCGGACCCGCCTTGTCGGCACCCGCACCGATCACCCGCGGCAGCGCCGCCAGGCGACCGCCGTAGAACGGAGCAATCACAGCGCCATTCGCCTCGACAACCCGGAGCTCCTGTCCGAACTGCCAGATGGCGTAGGGCTTGCGCTCGTTGATCTGGACCTCAACACGCGCCGGATAAATCTTGCGAACTTCCACGCTATCAACCCACGGAAGCTCGGCGATACGCTGACGGGCATTCTCGACATCGAAGCCAACCATCGAGGTCCAGCCATCGAGGCCGATCTGCTGAAGAACGTCGATCTCGGACGTCTCCACGTTACCCGTAATGTTTACATCCTCGATCGCGAAACCCGCCCGAGAGGTAACCAGCTGGATGACTGCCTCAGAATGACCGCCCTGTACACCCCCGTAAAGGAGCACGAAACCGAAAAGCGCGCCGGTGGAAATTGACGCGCCAAAGCGGGGATAGCGGATATCTTCAATGCGCAGCCGGCCCAACGCGCGCGCCGGCCGTCGCAGCCAGCGCGGCAGAGCCACACCGCCAAAAGTCAGGGCAGAGCCCCTATCCGATTTCAACGCGAACAAGACGCGTCCTCCACCATCCAACGCAACAACTCACCAAAACTGATACCCGCCGCAGCGGCGATATCAGGAACCAAAGACGTCGGGGTCATGCCCGGCTGGGTGTTAACCTCAAGCCAGATCAGCCCCTGATCATCCGGAAGCCGGTCATCAAAACGAAAATCGGAGCGACTAACCCCGCGACAACCAAGCGCCAGATGCGCCTCAACAGCCAATTGTTCTATTTTTTGGTAAATATTCAGTGAAAGCTTTGCAGGACATTCGTGCTTTGAGCCGCCCGGAGCGTATTTTGAATCATAATCATAGAATGCATGGCCAACCGGGATGATCTCGCAGACACCCAGCGAACGATCGCCCATCACCGCGCAGGTAAACTCGCGACCGGGGACATATTTCTCAACCATGACGCGGTCGCCGTACTTCCAGTCATCCGACTGCAAGACCTGCGGCGGATGCGACTGGTCTTCACGCACGATCACGACGCCAAAGCTGGAGCCCTCGTTGACCGGCTTCACAACATAGGGCGGCTCCATCGGATGCTCGCCGACGATGTCGAAGCGATTCATAATCAGCGACTGAGCAACCGGAACACCGACACCGGCGACAATCGTCTTGGCCAGCGCCTTGTCCATGGAGAGCGCGGAAGAAAGTACGCCCGAGTGCGTGTAGGGAATTTCGAGATATTCAAGAATACCCTGGATACGGCCATCCTCGCCGTACGGGCCATGCAGCGCGTTGAAGGCGACGTCCGGACGAAGCTCGGTCAGCACCTGGCCGATGTCGCGACCAACATCCACGCGAGATACTTTGTAGCCCTGTTGCTCCAGCGCATCGGCGCAAGCAGATCCAGAAGACAGACTAACTGGCCGCTCTGACGAGAACCCTCCCATCAATACAGCAACATGCTTCTGCATCATAACCTGCAGCCCTTTCCGCCACTCACAGCGGTGCAAAACTTGAATGAACACAAAGAAAGGGCTGGCCCTTCCCTACTCAACGCCGCCGACTCAAATCAGGGAACGTAGAGCCTAAAGAATCAGGAAGTTGATTCACTGACAAGCCCTTGAGATTCAACCTGATTCAATTTTTCGGTAAATTTGATAGAAGTGGCCACAATGCTACATGCGATGTTATCGGAATGCCCCCATTTGGGGCGCATCGAATGCCATCAACAGGGCGCGGAATCCTGTTGCCAGCTAAGCAACTGAGGTTCTTGCTTAACGTAGAAAAAGCAGCGCCTTATGCCCGAGTCGGGAGCCGGAGCCGGGTACCCATAGAAGGCCCCGGCTAGCTAGATCTAAGAAGATGCTAAGCGCGCGCACCGAGGAAAGGCTCGATCACTTTTCCTCTCTCGAAGTCGCCGAGGCGCTTGATCTCCCACTCGAGCCTGATGCCCGAATTTTCGAGCACACGGGAGCGGACCGTCTCGCCCAGAGATTCCAGATCGTAGCCGGTCGCAGTGCCGGTATTGATCATGAAATTGCAGTGCATGGTGGACATCTGCGCGCCACCGATGGTCAAACCACGACAGCCGACCTTGTCGATTTCCTTCCAGGCAGAGGTCCCTTCCGGGTTCTTGAAGGTGGAGCCGCCGGTCTTCTCGCGGATCGGCTGAACCGTCTCGCGGTGGTGCTGAACCTCATCCATCTTCGTGCGGATGACATCCACGTCCTCCGCGTATCCATCGAGGATCGCGGACGTGAAGATCAGGTCCTTTGACGCTTCCGAGTGGCGATAGGAATAGCCCATGTCGGCGTTCGTCAGAATATGGACGCTACCCTGTCGGTCGAGCGCACGGACTTCAACGACGCGCTCGCGGGTTTCGACTCCATTCGCACCCGCATTCATACGCAGTGCGCCGCCAAGAGCGCCGGGGATGCCATGGTAGAAGTGGAAACCGCCAATACCCGCTTCGAGCGCGACGGCTGCCAGACGCTTGTCTGGAATTGCCGCGCCTGCCCTGATCTGCGTTGGCGATATCGCTTCAGCTGTGCCAAAGCCCTTGGCCGACAGGCGAACCACGAAGCCACGGATGCCACCATCGCGGACGAGCAGGTTCGAGCCGACACCTACCACCAGCACCGGGATCTCTTCCGGAACGGCGCGAAGGAATGCCGCCAGATCTTCCTCATCCTGCGGCTGGAACAGTGCATCAGCCGGACCGCCCGCGCGGAACCAGGTCACCGTGTCCATGCCGACATTGGGCGTCAGCCGACCGCGCAGGCCGGACAGACGATCCCCCAGCTGTTCGATGAGGTTCTGATCGGAGCTCATCCCTCGAGTTCCTTCGGCAGAGCATAGGCCCATTGCGTGATGTTGCCGGCGCCGAGGAACACGACATAGTCGCCGTCCTGCGCCAGTTCCTTCACCAGAGGTGCGATTTCCTGCGGACCGGAGATGAAGCGGGCATCGCGATGGCCTGCGGCGCGCAGGCCCGCGACCAGCGCTTCCGACGAGACGCCGTCGATCGGTGCTTCGCCTGCCGAGTAGACCGGGGCGATCATCACCACATCCGCGTCGTTGAAGCAGGAGGAGAACTCGTCGAACAGGTCGCGCAGGCGCGTGTAGCGGTGCGGCTGTGCAATCGCGATGACGCGACCATTCGTGGCGCCGCGCGCAGCGCTGAGCACCGACGAGATCTCGACCGGGTGATGGCCGTAGTCGTCGAAGATGCTGACGCCATCGACCGTACCCGTGTGGGTGAAGCGGCGCTTGACGCCACTGAAGGATGCCAGACCCTTGCGGATGGCGTCCTCACCGATCCCGAGTTCGGAGGCGACCGCGATTGCAGCTGTGGCGTTGGACACGTTGTGGCGACCCGGCATCGGCAGGACCAGGCCCTCGAAGACCACTTCTTCCGAATGCTTGCGTCCACGAAGGGTCACATCGAAGATCGACTTCCCGCCCTCTACGCGGTGGTTGGAGAAGCGGACATCGGCCTGAAGGTTTGCACCATAGGTGACGATCCGGCGGTCATCGATGCGGGCGACGAGCGACTGCACTTCCGGATGGTCGATGCACATGACGCCGAAGCCGTAGAACGGCACATTCTCGACGAACTGACGGAAGGCCTCGCGGACCTTGTCGAACGAGCCGTAGTGGTCGAGATGCTCGGGATCGATGTTGGTGACGATGGCAATGTCTGCCGGAAGCTTCAGGAAGGTGCCGTCGCTTTCGTCAGCCTCAACCACCATCCAGTCACCCTGTCCCATGCGGGCGTTGGTGCCGTAGGCATTGATGATGCCGCCGTTGATCACGGTTGGATCAAAGCTGCCCGCGTCGAGCAGTGCGCCGACGAGCGACGTGGTCGTGGTCTTGCCGTGCGTGCCGCCAACGGCAATCGCCTGACGGAAACGCATCAGTTCGGCCAGCATCTCGGCGCGCCGGACGATCGGCAGCAGCTTGTTCTTCGCTGCCTGATATTCCGGATTGTCCTTCCTGATGGCCGACGAGATGACGACCACTTCGGCATCGCCCAGATTCGCCGCATCATGGCCAACGAAAACGTTGATCCCCTTTTCGCGCAGACGCTGGACGTTCGCGTTCTCGGACTGGTCGGAGCCCTGAACCTGGTAGCCGAGCGTGTGCAGCGCTTCCGCGATGCCGCTCATGCCAATCCCGCCGATGCCGATAAAGTGCACGACACCAATCGTCTGGGGCATCTTCATGGGATCATTCTCCGTTTGAACTCTTTGAGTGATTCGCCCGAGGAAATAGCCTCCACGACGTTCGCAAGCAATGCCGTTGCGTTCGGACGGCCAACACTTCTTGACGCATTCGCCATAGCGGCGAGCTTTTCCGGCATGTTCATGGCGATCTCTATCATGCCGCGCAGGCGTTCCGCCGTCAGCTTGTCCTGCGTGATGATCTCGGCACCACCCGCCTTCTGAAGCGCAGCCGCATTCGCCGCCTGATCGTGATCCAACGCATGCGGATATGGCACCAGCAGTGCCGGACGGCCGATAACCGCTATCTCCGATACCGTCGACGCACCCGATCGTGAGATCACGAAGCTCGCGCGCGCGATGCGATCAGCCATGTCGGTGAAGAAGGTCGCAACCTCGGCCTCGACGCCCATGTTCGCGTAGGCCTGCTTCACGGCTGCCTCGTCCTCGGGGCGAGCCTGCTGAACGATGCGCAGTCGCGAACGCTTGGCCTCAGGCAACAGCCGGATGGCTTCAGGAAGAACCTGCGAGAAATATTGCGCGCCCTGGCTTCCGCCAAACACCAGCAGTTGGAACGGCTTCGTGCCCGTCACCGGCTCGTACGGCACTTCCGCAGCCTTGAGGACTGCAGGGCGGACCGGGTTGCCGGTCGTGATGATCTTTTCGGCAAACTCACCTTGCTCTGGCAGGAAGCCGCCGGCAATGGCGGTGACCCTCTGGGCCAGCGCCTTGTTCGCGCGCCCCATCACGGCGTTCTGCTCGTGCACCATCGTCGGCACACGGCGACGCGTGGCGGCGAACACAGGCGGCAGCGTCGGATAGCCACCGAAGCCTACGACCGCACTCGCCTCGATCCGGCCGATCAGCGCGGAAGCCTGGCGGACGCCGCTCCAGATCTTCAGGCCCGACCGGATCAGCGAAATCGGGTTCCGGGAGCCGAAGGTTGCGGAGTTGATCCGGTGGATCTCCTCTGCGGGGAAGTTGGAGGCGAAGCGTTCAGCGCGCGAGTCTGTCGCCAGATGGACCGACCAGCCTCGGCTGATCAGTTCATGTGCGAGGGCCTCGGCAGGAAAAAGGTGGCCACCAGTGCCACCTGCGCAAAGTAGAGCAGTCCGTTTTTTCATACTCAGCTGACCGTTGTGGCCCCGTCCGGAAGAGTTGTGAGGCTGACAGCCCGGCGCCGCTCAGGCCGCTTGCGCGACAGGGCAAGCACGAAGCCCATGGATATCGCCATCGCGATCAGCGAGGAACCACCGTAGGAGATGAACGGAAGCGTCATGCCCTTCGCCGGCAGCAGGTTCACGTTCACGCCCATGTTAATGATCGACTGGAAGCCGAACAGCATGACGAGCCCGGAGAGAGCGTAGCGGGTGAAGTCATCGCCGTCATCGCGGCGGGCGATGGCCAGACCACGCAGAACGACGAAGGCAAAGATCGACATGATCAGCAGGCAGAGGATGAGGCCGAACTCCTCACCGGCAACGGCGAAGACAAAGTCGGTGTGGCTGTCGGGCAGGATGCGCTTCACCGAGCCCTCGCCCGGGCCCTGACCGAGCCAGCCGCCGCGCGTCAGCGCTTCAAGGCTCATGTCCACCTGGTAGGTGTCGCCCTCGCCCGTCAGGAAGCGGTCGATACGACCGGCCACGTGCGGGAAGATCGTGTAGGCCGCGAGACCGAAGACAACGCCGAAGCCACCCAGCACCGCGATCCAGAGCCAGGGCATTCCGGCGATGAAGAACATCGCACCCCAGGTACCGAGGATCAGAATAGTCTGACCGAGGTCCGGTTGAGCGACCAGCAGCGCGACCACAAGGCCGAGCAGGATCAGGGCAAAGAGGTTGCCGGGGATTTCCGGCTGGCGGCTATGCTCGGCGAAAAGCCAGGCGCAGACGACCACGAAAGCCGGCTTCATGTATTCGGAAGGCTGGATCGACAGGCCGAAGATGTGGATCCAGCGCTTTGCACCCTTGGCTTCCATACCGACGAAGAGCGTCGCCACCATCAGCACAAGAGAGCCCACCAGCATGAGCAGCGCCACGCGGCGGAGCAAACGCTGGTCAAGGAAAGAGATGCCGATCATGACCAGCACTGCTGGCACCATGAAGACGATCTGGCGGGTGACGAAGTGGAAGCTTTCAAGGCCGATGCGTTCGGCCACGGCCGGGCTTGCCGCGAAGGACAGGACGATGCCCAGGCCCATCAACATCAGAAATGCGGATAGAAACCAGCGATCAACCGTCCACCACCAGGTGGCAACGGGACTGCGATCTGTGCGGCTCAATATCATTTCGTCCCTCCGACCGGCTGCACTCCATCAAGCGCTGACACGAGCTCGCGGAATGCATCACCCCTGACCTCGAAATTCCTGAACTGGTCAAAGCTTGCGCAGGCGGGTGACAGGAGAACGACCGGTTCTCCATCAGCCTCAAGAGAGGCGTCCCGGCTGGCATGCTCTACAGCTGCCGCAAGCGTACCCGAAATTTCATAAGGGACTCTTTCACCAAGAGTGACCGCGAAAGCAGGTGCGGCCTCGCCGATCAGATAGGCCTTGGCGATGCGCGGGAAAAAGGAGGTCAGGCTTTCGATGCCGCCCGCCTTGGGCAGACCGCCGGCAATCCAGTAGATGCGCTCGAAACTGGCCAGTGCCGGAGCTGAGGCTTCCGCATTGGTCGCCTTGGAGTCGTTGACGAACAACACGTTCCCCTTGCGACCCACCTGCTCCATGCGGTGGGCCAAGCCCGGGAAGGATGCGAAGCCTGTCGCGATCTCTTCCCTCGAAAGGCCGGACGCGAGGCAGGCAGCAAGCGCGGCAAGCGCATTCTGGGCATTGTGGCGGCCGCGAAGCGAGCCGATGCCTTCGAGCGACAGGAGTTCTTCGGCCTTTCCATCCACGGCGCGCATCAGCTTCGAGCCATCCGCATAGAGACCGTTCGCCAGAGTTTCCCTGACGGATATACGAATGACCTTGCGGCCAGCCTTCTCAAGGCGGTCTGCGATGGCGCGGCAGTATTCGTCGTCGACGCCGATTATGGCGGTGCCGCTCTTTGCAACCAGACGCTCCTTGACGGCCGCGTAATGCTCCATCGTCCCATGACGGTCGATGTGGTCGGGCGTCAGGTTGAGCAGGATGCCGACCGAGGGATTCAGGCCCGGCGCAAGGTCGATCTGGTAAGACGAGCACTCGACCACATAATGGCGATGGACCGCCGGAGCCTCCAGCGTCATGATCGCGGTGCCGATGTTGCCGCCTAGCTGGGTGTCCCTGCCCGAGGAGCGCACCACATGGGCGATCAGTGCCGTGGTGGTGGACTTGCCGTTGGTGCCGGTGATGGCAATGAACGGAGCGGAAGGGGCGTGCTCGTTCCGCTCACGGGTGAAGAGCTCGATGTCGCCGATGATCTCGACGCCTGCCGCCTGCGCCAGCTCCACCGTCCAGTGGGGATGCGGGTGGGTCAGCGGAACACCCGGGGAAAGAACCAGCGCATCAACGGAAGCCCAGTCCAGTTCGCGCATGTTGCGCGTTGGAATGGCTTGCGCATCGGCCTTGGCAACGTTGTCAGGATTGTCATCCCAGGCGACCACATCAGCGCCGCCAGCGACCAGCGCCTGCGCGGTGGCAAGCCCGGAGCCGCCCAGGCCAAACACGGCAATCTTCTTGTTCTTGCAGGTGGTTGCCGGGATCACTTACGGACGCTCCTTAGGCAGTGATGTTAGCGCAGCTTCAGGGTGGAGAGGCCAACGAGGGCGAGAACCACGGCGATGATCCAGAAGCGGATCACGACCTGGCTTTCGGTCCAGCCGAGCTTTTCGAAATGGTGGTGGATGGGTGCCATCAGGAAGACGCGCTTGCCAGTCATCTTGAAGACAGCGACCTGAATGATCACCGAGAAGATTTCGACCACGAACAGACCGCCGATGATGGCAAGGACGATCTCGTGCTTCGTCGCAACGGCGACGGTACCAATCAGGCCGCCGAGGGCCAGAGAACCGGTGTCGCCCATGAAGATTGCCGCAGGCGGTGCGTTGAACCAGAGGAAGCCGAGGCCAGCGCCAATGACCGCACCAAGGACTACAGCGAGTTCACCGGTGCCCGGAACGAAGTGGATCTGCAGGTAGTCTGCGAAAATGGCGTTACCGGACAGGTAGGCGATCACGCCGAAGGAGGCTGCCGCGACCATCACCGGAACGATCGCCAAACCGTCGAGGCCGTCCGTCAGGTTCACCGCATTGCCGGCCCCCACAATCACGAAAGCGGCAAAGGGGATGAAGAAGAGGCCAAGGTTGAGCAGGAATTCCTTGAAGAACGGGAAGGTCAGCGTCGAGGAGAACGGAGCCTGACCGTTCTGCATGATGATCCAGGCGGCGACGCCGGCAATCAGGAATTCAAGCGCCAATCGCACCTTGCCGGAGACGCCAAGGTGCGATTGCTTCGTCACCTTCATGTAGTCGTCGTAGAAGCCGATGGCGCCAAAGCCGACGGTCACCATCAGCGTGACCAGCACATAAACGCTGGCCAGATTGGCCCAGAGAAGGCAGGAACCCAGGATGCCGCTCAGGATCATCAGGCCGCCCATGGTGGGTGTGCCGGCCTTCTTGAAGTGCGTCTGCGGACCGTCAGCCCGGATCGGCTGACCCTTGCCCTGACGAACCCGCAGAGAATTGATGATCGTTGGTCCAAACAGGAAGACGATGAAGGCCGCAGTGATCAGCGCGCCGCCGGTGCGGAACGTGATGTAGCGGAAGACGTTGAAGGCCGAGACAGAGTCCGACAGCTGGACCAGTAGCATTAGCATCTAAGTTATTCCCCGCCCTTCTTCCTCTTACGCATCCGCCGCGGCATCTGCAGCCGGGAAATGCTTGAGGAGGGCTTCCACGAGTTTTGAAAAGCCAGCTGACTTCGACGATTTGACCACAATGATGTCGCCCGGCTTTACAGCCTGAAGGACCAGAGGTTCAAGCTCGGCGACTGTGGGTCTGTACTCCACTTCCGTACCAGAAGGCGACCTGGCGGCAAGCGCCTGCATCTCCTCACCAGCGATAAAGAGCAGATCCGTCTTGGCGGCAGAAACGAGTTCGCCAAGCGCCTCATGAAGGCGGGCCGAGTGTTCGCCCAGTTCCAGCATGTCGCCAAGCACGGCAATGCGGCGCGCGCCTTCCGGAATGGAAGCTGCGCTCAACAGATGAAGGGCAGCGCGCATGGAAGCCGGATTGGCGTTGTAGCTCTCGTCAATCACCGTGAAGGTGCCGCCCTCGGGGTGCTTCAGGCGGAAACGCTGGCCCCGGCCCTCAGCAGGCTTGAAGCGGGAGAGCGCGTCCAGCATCTGCTGCACGTCGGCGCCGACAAGGTAGCCAGCGCCCAGAACGGCAAGCGCATTCTGCACCATATGACGGCCCGGCGCGCCGATCTGGCCGGTGATTTCCTGGCCTGCGATCCGGACGGTCAGGGACGAACCATTCTCGCCCGGCTCCCAGGAGACCAGACGGAACTGCGCCCGGGGATTTTCGCCGAAGCCCCAGACGTTCTGGATGCCCGCGTCCATCGCCATCTTGGCAAGCAGGTTCCACCGCGCATCATCGCGGTTGATGATCGCCTGCCCCCCGCTGATGACGCCTGAAAAGATCTCGCCCTTGGCCTTCGCAATCTCTTCCAGACTGGAGAAGTGACCGAGATGAGCGCCCGCCACCATGGTGACAATCGCGACATGGGGCTGAACCAGCTTCACCAGCGGCTCGATCTCGCCCGGGTGGTTCATGCCGATTTCAAAGACGCCGAACTTGGCGTCGACCGGTAGGCGCGCCAGCGTCAGCGGCACGCCCCAATGATTGTTGAAGGAGTTCTCGGCGGCATGGACCGGGCCGGCGCTCTCAAGCGCCAGGCGCAGCATTTCCTTAGTCGTGGTCTTACCGGCCGAACCGGTCACCGCAATGATGCGGGCGCGGCTGCGTGCACGGGCGGCGAGCGCCACATCCTGCAGCGCCTTCAGCACGTCCGGCACCACGATCTTCGGGATCGCCAGACGGCCCAGAGCCGGCAGGCGATCTTCCGAAACGACCATCACCGCCGCGCCGGCGGCCATGGCAGCTGTTGCGAAATCGTGACCGTCGAAGCGATCGCCCTTTATCGCAAAGAACGCTTCTCCCCGCTTCATGGTACGCGTGTCGATCGAGACGCCTGTCACACCTTCGGGCAGATTTCCGAACGGACGCCCACCCGTGGCCGCGATCAGCTCCTCACTACTCCATAGCAAAGTCACGAGCCCAATCCCTCCAAGGCTTTGCTGACCTCCTCATGATCGGAGAACGGATACTTCGTTCCCGCAATCTCCTGGCCGTGTTCATGCCCCTTGCCAGCGACGATCAGCGTATCGCCAGTCCGAAGCATTGCTATTGCCGATCGGATGGCTTCGCGACGGTCCCCAATCTCCTGCGCGTCCGGAATGGCAGCCATGATCTCGGCACGGATAGCGGATGCATCCTCGGACCGCGGGTTATCGTCTGTGACAATGGCGACATCCGCCAGTCGCCTTGCTATGTCGCCCATGATGGGCCGCTTGCCACGGTCGCGGTCCCCCCCGCATCCGAAGACAAGAAAAACGCGGCCCGTGGTAAACGGACGAACCGCCTTCAGTACGTTTTCAAGAGCTTCCGGCTTGTGCGCATAGTCGACGTAGATCTGCGCACCTTCGGGGGTCGTACCCGTCAGCTCGAGGCGACCGGATGCACCCTTGATGTACTTAAAAGCCTTGAACGCAATCGCCGGGTCAAGGCCGGTGGCAATGGCTAGGCCAGCTGCGACGAGCGCATTGCTCAGCTGAAACTCTCCGGCGAGCGGCAGATCGATCTCATAGATCCGGCCGTCATGCTCCACTTCGCCATGCTGGCGATGACGTTCATGCTCGGCACGCTTGATGGTGATGTAGGTGCCGTTGCGGCCAACGGTGAGAAGCTCCCTGCCCGCCTTGCGGACGGCTTCCATGGTCGCTTCCGACCATGCATCGTCGGCAAAGACGACAGCAGGCGCACCAACGGGCAGAAGCGTATCGAACAGACGCATCTTGGTCTGGTGGTATTCCTCGACCGTCGGATGATAATCCATGTGGTCGCGGCCGAGATTGGTGAAGCCGCCTGCGGCAAGCTTCACGCCATCAAGACGGCGCTGTGACAGGCCGTGGCTCGACGCTTCCATGGCGCCGTGGGTGACGCCTGAGGCCGCCAGTTCGCTCAGCAGCTTGTGCAGCGAGATGGGATCGGGCGTGGTGAGCTCGCCATATTCGTCACGGCCCGGCGCAACAACACCGGTGGTGCCGATGGAGGCTGCAGAGAGACCCGCATACTCCCAGATCTGGCGGGTAAAGGATGCTACCGACGTCTTGCCGCTCGTGCCCGTCACCGCAACCATGGTGGCCGGCTGACCGGCATAGAAGCGGGCAGCAGCCTGCGCCAGCGCCAGCCGCGGATCATCGACCTCGCTCAGCGGAACAGAAATCTCGCCCGTGACGGAACCCTTGCGCGCGACAACGGCAGAAGCACCGCGCTGGATGGCATCCGCAATGAAGGCAGCGCCATCCGCCTTGGTGCCGGCAAGGGCGAAAAACAGATTGCCGGGTTCAACCCGGCGAGAATCAGAAGCGAGACCGGTGATATCCATATCACCGGGTATTGATGCCACATGTGGCAGGATATCGGCAAAAGCGGCCAGCTTGATCATGATCCAGAATCTTTCTTGGCCATTCCCATCAACCTTCGAGGGGAATCACTGGTACGAAACCAGAAGAGCCCCACTTTCATGGCTGAAATCCGGCTCTACGCCAAGTAGCGCCGCCGTTCTGCGGATCACATTGCCAGCTATCGGTGCAGCATTGAGACCCGACGTAGCGGCCATGCCCGGCTTCTCACCCTCTGGCTCGTCAACGACGATGGCAACCACATAGTCGGGATCATTGGACGGATAGGCTGCGATGAAGGCGTTGAAGCGCTTGTTGTTCGAGTAGCGGCCGTTCACCACCTTTTCCGCCGTGCCGGTCTTGCCGCCAACATAGTAGCCCTGCGCCTCCGCGCGCTTGCCGGAACCCGTCTCCACGTTCAAACGGAAAAGATACCGTATCTTTGCGCTCGTCTCCGGGGAAATGACCTGCTGGGCGATCTGCTCGGCCTCTTCCTCGGTCCTCGGAAGGAAGGTCGGCGGGAACAGCTTGCCACCGTTGACCATGGCAGCAGCTGCGACAGCCGTCTGGAGCGGTGTCGTCGCTACACCATGACCGTAAGAAATTGTGATGGAGTGAAGGCGCTTCCATTCCTTCGGCTCGGTCGGGGTAGCGACCTCGGGCAGCTCTGTCTGCATGCGATCAAGCAGGCCCGCCTTCTTGAGGAATGCACGATGGCCCTCGACGCCAATGACCTCGGCCATCTTCGCCGTGCCGATGTTGGACGAATAGATGAAGATCTCCGGCACGGAGAGCACGCGGCGCTTGCCGTGGAAGTCGTTGATGGTGAAGCCGCCGATACGCATCGGCTTCGATGCGTCGAAGGTGCTGTTGAGCCCGATCTTGCCGGAGTCGAGCGCCATCGCCGTCGTGAACAGCTTGAAGGTCGAGCCCATTTCGAACACGCCAGCTGAGACGCGGTTCAGCCTGTCCTTCTCCAGCGCGTTGTAGGGGTTGTTCGGGTCGTAATCCGGCAGCGACGCCATCGCGAGGATCTCGCCGGTGCGCGCGTTGATCACCGCGCCCGCAGCCGCAATCGCATGATAGCGCTCAAGAGCGTCGGCAAGTTCATCGTGCAGCACGTGCTGGGCGCGCAGATCGATCGAGAGCTTCACCGGCTCAAGCGTATCCGGGCCAGCGAGACCAAGCGCCTGCAAATCGGCCAGACCCTGATCGTCGATGTACTTCTCCATGCCCGCGATACCCTTGTTGTCGATATTCACGAGGCCAAGGATGTGGGACGCGGTGGAGCCTCCCGGGTAGAAGCGGCGCTTTTCGGTGCGGAAACCCATGCCTGGAATGCCGAGAGCGAGGATGTCGGCCTGCTGGCGCGGCGACAGCTGGCGGCGCAGCCAGACGAACCCTGCCTGGCTGTCGAGCTTCCGATAGGTTTGGGTGTAATCGAGGTCCGGCAGGACAGTCTGCAGCTTCTCGATCGCCTCGTCGATGTCGACGATGCGGCGCGGCTCGGCAAAGAGCGAAGCGGTCTTGATGTCGGTCGCCAGGACCTGGCCGTTGCGATCCAGAATGTCCGGACGGGAAGCGGTCGGACGGGTCTGCGGGAGCGCCACGACCGGCTCGCCAGTCATGCCCAGCTGGACCAGGCGTCCACCGATGGTTCCGTAGACGGCAAAGACAACGCCCATGGCCAGCATGATGCGGCTGCGCGAACGCACGCTGCCGCTCTTGGCCTTTACCTGGATGCCCTGCTTCCCAGCATCGGCACCGCGCATACGGAGCTTGAAGGGATTAAGCACGCTCATCGCTCCACTCCACCGGTAATCGTCAGGTCTTTTCCAATTTCTTCCGCAACCACATCGTCAATGGGTCGCAGCGGGATTTCACGAAGGCGCTGCATGGAGATGATCTGCTGCGGCTCCATGAGCCTCAGGTTCAGTTCCTCCTGATGCGCCTCGGCCAGCTTCTGCATCCGCCCCGGCTGGGTAAGCAGGCTCCAGTCCGCCTTCAGCACGTCCATCGCATCCTTCTCGGCCTGGATCTGAGACTGCAGGCTGTAGATGCGGCTGCGCATGGCTTCGGCGTCGTGCTTGGTCTTGTAGGTAAAGGCTGCGGCTGAAAGCATGACTGCGATCATCGCAATATCTCTGGTCCTGAACAGCATGTTACCTACCTCCGCTACCTTCCCCGGTCAGGGAAAGGGCCGGCATGGAAAAGATGGATAGATCAGCGCGTCCGGCTCGTGCTGACGTGCGCACCGCCGAACGAAGGCGGGCGGAACGCGCCCGCGGATTGGCATCGACTTCCGCTTGGGATGGCTCGACAGCCTTGGCGGGCTTCTCGAAGGTCGCCGTGACTGCATGTGCCGCCGGCAGATGGCGAGAGCCCCCCGAGCCACCGGAGCGCTCTGCAAAGAAGCGCTTCACCATGCGATCTTCGAGGGAATGGAAGGTCACGACAGAAAGGATACCGCCGGGCTTCAGGATTTGCTCTGCTGCAAACAGCGCGCGGCCAAGCTCGCCAAGCTCGTCGTTGACGAAGATGCGCAGACCCTGAAATACGCGAGTTGCCGGATGGATCTTGTCGCCGGGCTTGCGGCCGATCGTCTTCTCGACCAGCTCCGCCAGCTGAGAGGTCGTCTCGAAGGGACGCTCCGCCCTCACCTTCTCTATGGCGCGAGCGATGCGGCCCGCATGACGCTCTTCGCCCAGCATGCCGAAGATGCGGGTCAGATCCGAAACCTTGAAGCGGTTGACGACATCGGCGGCGGAGAGACCCGCCTGCGCCATGCGCATGTCGAGCGGACCGTCAAAGCGGAAGGAGAAGCCGCGCTCGGCCTCATCCAGCTGCATGGATGAGACGCCGATGTCTAGCACGACACCGTCAACGCTCTCACCGACCAGCTCTTCCATCTGTGAGAAGGGTCCGTGCTCCAGACGCAGATGCCCCTTGAAGCGCTCCACGAGTGTCGCGCCCGCTGCGATGGCATCCGGGTCACGATCGATCGCGACGACATCCGCGCCCTGCTCCAGGATCGCCGTCGTATAGCCGCCCGCACCGAAGGTGCCGTCGACGATCACCTGGCCGGCGCGCGGCTGGAGGGAGGCAAGGACGGGTTCAAGCAGAACCGGGATATGGCGTTGGCGGCCCTGATCGCTGCCCTTGTTTTCCGAAGCAGCGTTCATTGCACGTCTTCCTTTACTCCAACGGAGGCTTGCTGGCGCAACTTCATGAGACGCGCGCGCACTTCCGCACCATAGGCCTTGAGCCGTTCCGGCTCCCACATCTGAAAAAACAGCCCGCGGCCCACGAAAGCCACCTCGTTGGTGATGCCCGTATGCTCGCGGATGAAATCGGTCATGGTGATGCGCCCGTCCTGGTCGAGCTTCAGGAACGCTCCATCGCCATGAATGAAGAAGGACATGTCGTCCGCCGTCTGAAGAAACGGATCCTCGGCTGCAATGCGCTGCTCGTAGCGATCCAGCAGATCCAGCCCGCCAACGTCCATCGCCGGAATATCCAGCGCCCGCAGGGCGTAGAGCTCGGTATATCCGCGCTTCTGAACGACGGCGCGAAAATGCGCAGGTACGGAGACCCGGCCTTTCGCGTCGATCCTGTTCACTGCACTGGAAAGAAACCGATCCATACCCTGCAACAACCGTCCATGGGGCTACGCCCCTCCGCACCATGATGATCGTGCACTCACACGCCCACCGGTTGCCAACCCGGCTCGAAAGAACGGCAAAACACCCTCGACGCGCACCGGCAAGGCCAGCGTCGCAACCGATTGAATCCCCGATAACAAGATAAGCAAACTGATTTGCTGGGATAACATGGGGTACTATGGGCGTCAATGGGATCATCCCGTACGGAGGGCACTCGAAGCTTCGTCACATGTGGAATTGTTATCGCCTGTTAAGACTAACGAATGGTTGAGATCCCGGACGCTCCCGCCCCCTCTTCGCAGAAATGATGGAGGCCTTCCGTGGAAGCCTCAGGAGCGCGACAAAAGGACTCCGACCCATGCACGCCTGAGAGTGCGAAGGACCCGTAATCCGTCGATTAAAATGAAAATGCCAGCTGGCCTGTAAGCCGGGTTCTGTAAGGCCGCCACCCGAAGGTGGCGACGTGACGACCATTCATCTGGGATCAGCGTCGCCGCTGACCTCAAGCAACCTACCCGAATGACCCGGCCGGAACAGCCTGAAGGTTTCCCTTCGTGTCATCCCTATTCGGTTTTGCTCCCGATGGGGTTTACCATGCCGCTCCTGTTACCAGTCGCGCGGTGGGCTCTTACCCCACCCTTTCACCCTTACCCCGAGAAGTCGGGGCGGTTTACTTTCTGTGGCACTGTCCCTGGGGTTGCCCCCGCCGGGCGTTACCCGGCATCGTGTTCCATGGAGCCCGGACTTTCCTCGCACGCGGCCTTTCGACACTTGCGCGCGCGGCCGTCCGGCCAGCTGGCATGCTGCAGATAAGGGAGCCCACACAACCATTGCAATCCCCAAAAGCGGAATTGCAGGCATATTTACGGGAAACACGCAGTTACTTCTGCAGCAACCGCTTCACCTTCGCACAATATGCGGAGGAGATGGGGTTCATGCGCTTTGCGCCATGGCCCGCATTATACTTGAGCACCGCGCCGCAGGTGGTCTTACCGCCGAGCTTATAGGCAGCCGCCAGATACTTCATGCCGAACTTGATGTTCGTTTCCGGATGAAAGAGACCGCTCCTGGAGCCCTTGTATCCCATGCCGCGGGCCGTCGCCGGCTTGATCTGCATGAGACCGACCTCACCCGCGCCGCCCTGCGCCTTGGGGTAGTAGTTGCTTTCAACGGTCACGATGGCATTCGCCAGATCGACCGGAACGTTATATTCGCGGGCAAAGTTGGACACCAGCGTCTTGTACTCAGCGACATCCGGCGCGGGCACCGGCGCCACACCATTTCCGCGACGCCTGCGCACTTTTCGCTGCGCGGAAGGAGCGTTCCGCTTCGGCCGCTTGACCTTGGATTGAGCGGCATTGATGGAAGTCTGATCGGGAGCTACCGTGCGGCGCTGAGCAGGCTGAGCCCAAGGCAGACGCGAAGCCGCAGGTTCCTGCCGAGAAACGCTCGCCGGAGCAGCCTGCGCGTCAGAGTATGGAACAAACGAAGCAAAGGTGATGCATGGCAGGGCCACAACCGCTGCCAGCACAAACAGTTTTTTATTATGCATTGGCCTGACTTTACGAACTTCTCAGTTTGAGAAATGCAACCGGCTAAGTGGTTGCGCGGGAGCCCCCCGTTCGGAGGCCGGCCATTTGCTTAATAATCTTCTCCAAATAAAGGCAAAGTCAGTAAAAACTTATTTTAGAAATTAATATGGAAAATTATACAGCTAAACTGTTAGCGCAATTTCTGTATAACCCACCGCAAAGTCTCCATCGTTGCAGCATCGGCCATGCCATCGACTTTTGCGGGCCGGAACCGTCGTTGAAATGCTTTCGTAACGATCCCGGTCTCCGCGTCATAGGTTCCGGTGACTGAGATACCGTAGCCCACACACGCCAGGTCGCGCTGAAACTGCGCCACGGCCTCCCCCTCGTCGCCTGGTGATAGTACTTCGCCGCCTTCGCACGTACTCGGCTCGACGAAAAACGCGACGCCCGCTTCGCCAAGCCGTCTCCATGGAAACTTCTCGCCTGGGTCGATCTTGCGCGAGGGGGCGATGTCGGAATGGGCAAGCACACGCTCCACCGGAATGGACCAACGGGCCATGATGTCGCGACAGAGATCGATCACCGCGTCGATCTGAGCGTCAGGGAAATCGGTGTAGCCGAAGTCATGGCCAGGATTGACAATCTCGATGCCGACCGAGCGCGAATTCAGATCCGTCTCACCTTGCCAGTAGCTTTTGCCGGCATGCCAGGCGCGCGCCTTCTCCGGCACCATCTGGACAGTCGCACCATCCTCATAGACTAGATAATGGGAGGAAACCTGGCTGCGCGTGTCGCACAGCCAGTCCTCAGCACCCTTGGCCGTTGCCATGCCGGTGTAGTGCAGGATGACCGTATCCGGGCTGATCCCGTCGCGGCGCTCGCCGAAGTTCGGCGAAGGCCGCACGCGGGCCTTCCGGTAGTCTGCCTGGAAGCTCACTTCTTCCGCCATGTCAGCTCCAGCCGCTCATAGGCATTGTTGAGAGCCGCCAGACGTCCATTGGCAATGATGATGAACTCTTCCGGCACGCCGCGGGCGATCAGCCGGTCGGGATGATTTTCAGCGACCAGCTGGCGGTAGCGCTTCTTGACCTCGTCGACGGTCGCACCAGAAGGAAGTCCGAGCAGGACATAGGGGTCCGCCTCGCCATCCAGAATGTGGCGTGCCTGGATCTGCGCGAAATGGGTTTCGTCGATCTCGAAGATTTCGGCGATGCGAGCGAGATAGTTCTGCTCCCGCTCATGCACCACGCCGTCAGCCTTGGCGACGTGGTAGAGCGCATCCAGCACGTCTTCCAGCATGGCACACTCGTGGGCTTCGCCACGGCAGAGGCCCGCCATCTGTTTTGCGTACGCCTCGAATCCGGCGATATCCTGCTGGGCAAGATTATAGAGACGCGCCACGTTGCGCATCTCATGCGGAGGAACGGCGAAGAACTCGTGAAAAGCCTTCACCTCATTTGTTGTCACCACGCCGTCAGCCTTGGCCATCTTCGCGGAAAGCGCAATCAGCGCAACCGAAAAGGCCACCTTGCGGCGCAGCTCAGGGTCGGACCGAAATAGATCACGGATGGCTGCAACGAGGCTTTGTACGCCTCCAGATGCACGCGCGAGAATGTCAGAGATGTGTTCCAAGATCGTCATGAATCACAGTCTAGAACGATCTGGAAATCAATACGAGATTTAATCAATACGAAGGCAAGCAAAGGCCAGCTGGTTAGCCGGCACTCTGCTTGCGTGGAGACGCCGAAGCGCCTCAATCGTTACTGCGCTGGGGTGCTTCCACCCATACCACCGGTATCTGCCGGAGGCGGCGTCGTGCTTGGCGGGGTCGTGTCCGGAGCGGCTGCCGGCGGCGGCGTCGTTCCGTCAACGCCCTGCGTGGTGGTCGAGTCAGTGTCGCCACATGCGGCCAGCCCCAAGAGAGCCACACCCGCAATCATACCAGATAAGACTTTACTCATCGCACTTACTCCTTTTCATGCAAGCCCGAGACTATTCTGCGGTCGTGGTGAAAATGTGCGTTTACTGCCTTTTGTTTCGTAACATTGGATGTCAGATCGTTATATTTCAGAGTGTTACGAACAATAACCATGCTGACTACTAAGCTATATCCAATGTACTGCGTAGTGTTCCGGCTATTCTTCAATAAAAAAGGGCGCCCGGTGAGGCGCCCTTTCGTGAGGAGGATTCTTTGTGGCTATTTCCGCTTGTCCGCGCCCGAAAGCGCCTTTGAGAATGCGGCACCGAAGGCGTTCTGGGTCTGCGGCTTGCTCTGCTTCTGGGGAGCGCCGCGCGAACGTTGGTCTGGCGCGGAACTGCGATCCCTCGGCTCGGGCGCACCGCCGCCATCCTTGCGCATGGTAAGGGCAATTCGGTTGCGCTTCAGGTCCACTTCGACGACGCGAACCTTCACGATGTCGCCCGCCTTCACCACCTCGTGCGGATCCTTCACGAAACGGTCCGCCAGCTGCGAAATATGCACGAGCCCGTCCTGGTGGACGCCGATATCGACGAAGGCGCCAAAGGCTGCGACATTCGTCACGGTGCCTTCCAGCAGCATGCCCACCTTCAGGTCTTTCACCTCTTCGACGCCATCGGCAAATGTCGCAGTCTTGAAGGCCGGACGGGGGTCGCGACCCGGCTTTTCAAGCTCGGCCATGATGTCCTTGACCGTTGGCAGGCCGAAGCGCTCGTCGGTGAACTGGCGCGGGTCGAGCTTCTTCAGCACCGAGCCGTCGCTCATGATGGAGCGAAGGTCGCGACCGCAGGCGGCGACGATCTTGCGCGCGACGTCATAGGCTTCGGGATGGACGGCCGAGGCATCGAGCGGCTCATCGCCATCGGGGATGCGCAGGAAGCCCGCGGCCTGCTCGAAAGTGCGCTGCCCGAGACGGGCAACCTTCAACAGGTCCTTGCGCGTGCGGAACGCGCCATTGGCATTGCGATGCGCAACGATAGCCTCGGCCAGCGTCGGCCCAAGACCCGAAACGCGGGCGAGCAAGGGGACGGACGCCATGTTGAGGTCGACGCCAACGGCGTTCACCGCATCTTCCACCACCGCGTCCAGCGCCTTGGCCAGACGGAACTGGTCGACGTCATGCTGGTACTGGCCGACACCGATGGACTTCGGCTCGATTTTCACGAGTTCGGCCAGCGGGTCCTGCAGACGGCGGGCGATCGAAACTGCACCGCGCAGCGAGACGTCGAGGTCCGGGAACTCGGCCGCTGCCAACGCGGACGCGGAATAGACGGATGCGCCGGCTTCCGAGACGATCACCTTGGTAGGCTTCGGGGCTGGAAGCTTTGCGAGCAAGTCGGCCACGAGGCGTTCAGTCTCGCGGCTTGCCGTGCCGTTGCCGATCGCGATCAGCTGCACATTGTGCTGGCGGATGAGCTTCGACAGTTCCGCCTGCGCGCCATGCAGATCGTTTCGCGGCTGGAAGGGATAAACCGTCGAGGTGGCGAGAAGCTTGCCAGTCTCATCCACGACGGCAACCTTCACGCCGGTACGGATGCCGGGGTCGAGGCCCATGGTAGAGCGTGAACCGGCTGGGGCTGCCAGCAGCAGGTCCTTCAGGTTGCGGGCGAAGACGCGGATCGCCTCTTCCTCGGCGCGCTCGCGCAGCTCGCCCATCAGGTCGAGCACCAGGCGGAGCGACAACTTCACGCGCCAGGTCCAGGATGCAACATCGCGGAGCCAGCGGTCGCCCGGAAGCGTCCCGCCGATGCTGAACGCAGCTGCAATCATCGCCTCGACCGGACTTGCAGCCGAAGCGCCACCCTCGCCTTCCGGCAGTTCAATATCGAGCGACAGTACTTCCTCGTTACGGCCACGGAACATGGCGAGCGCGCGGTGGCTCGGCACATTTTTCCATGCTTCGGAATGAGCGAAGTAGTCGGAGAACTTCGCGCCCTGCTCTTCCTTGCCTTCCACAACGCGGGCACGGACGATGCCGTAATCCTTCATGTGGGTGCGGAGCCTGCCCACGAGTTCAGCATTTTCGGAGATCACTTCCGAGATGATGTCGCGCGCGCCTTCAAGTGCGGCCTTGGTGTCCGGCACTTCGTCAGTGATGAAGCCTTCGGCGAGCTTTGCAGGCTCGACCGACCGGTTCTCCATGATCGCGTCGACGAGCGGACCGAGGCCGCGCTCGCGTGCGATCTGCGCACGGGTCCGCCGCTTCGGCTTATAGGGAAGATAGAGATCTTCAACCTCCGCCTTGGTCGTCGCCGTGAGGATGCTCTTCTCGAGCTCGTCCGTCAGCTTGCCCTGCTCGCGGATCGAGTTCAGAACCGTCTCGCGCCGCTGGTCGAGCTCACGCAGATAGGAGAGCCGCTCCGACAGGTTGCGGAGCTGCGTATCATCGAGCCCGCCGGTGACCTCCTTGCGGTATCGCGCAATGAATGGAACCGTGGCGCCCTCATCAAGAAGACCGATGGCTGCCAGAACCTGATTTGCACCGGCGCTGATTTCCTGGCCGATAATCGCCGCATGGCGTTGCAGAAAGTGTTGCATGCTACCTCATTCCTGAAGCGCGCGAAGATAGCCCCGAAAGCGGCAGTCACAAGGCCGAGCTCCAAAACTTCTGTGCATTTCAGTTCACGTTCGGCGAGCGGCGCGCGCCGCGCTCAAGCTGAATCAATGCGCGAGGTTGATGAATCAGATCGTCAGCAACCTCCGGCAAGTCATTGCAGTCATTGAGCGAGGCCAGAGGACCCGAGCCAGGACTGCATAGCCGGATGGCCATTTCACTCTGGCAATCGTTCTCGGCATGCCCTACTCCCTGAACTGTCATTCAGCACAATGATTCGGGGCTTTGCCAGTCATGATCCAATCCATGCGCCTGGTGGCATTGTCGCTTGGCATAGCACTTACCCTGACTGGCTGCGCCACCATGCGTCTCGACGATCTCGCGCCGACGTCCCCCGCCCCGCAGCTTGGCTCCGGACCACGGTTCGAAGACCGCAAGCCTCACCCGTGGGGAGCAGGCCATGCTCCCTGGAACTATCCCGTCCACGGCACGGACGTTTCCAAGTACCAGGCCGAAGTCGACTGGAGCACGCTCCGGCGCAACGGTATCTCCTTCGCCTTCATCAAGGCAACCGAAGGCGGCGACCGGTTCGACGATTACTTTGAGCGGAACTGGGACGGGGCCAGGAAGGCAGGCATCCCGCGTGGCGCCTATCACTTCTATTATTTCTGCCGCCCCGCGTCCGAGCAGGCCGCATGGTTCATCCGGCACGTGCCGCGCGATCCTTCGGCTCTGCCGCCCGTGCTCGACATGGAGTGGAACCATCTTTCGCCCAGCTGCAAACTCCGGCCGGACCCGGAAACAGTCCGGTCCGAAATGCGCATCTTCCTGAACATGCTGGAGCGGCACTACGGCAAGCGGCCGATCATCTACACCACGATCGACTTCTTCGATAAAAACGAGCTCGCGCAGTTCCGGGGTTATCCATTCTGGCTCCGATCGGTGGCCGCTCATCCCGATGACCTCTACGGAAAACATCCGTGGACCTTCTGGCAATACACGGGAACGGGCTCTCTGCCAGGTATCCGAGGCGACGCCGACATCAATGTCTTCAACGGCAGCGCGAGCACCTGGCAGAGCTGGCTCAAGAACCACACACGCTGAGTGCTTTTCGGGTGGCAGGAGCTTGCAGGAGGCCCTAGGGCGAGCAGCTGCATTCCGTTGCCCGCATCACCGTTTTGGGGTACCGCTTGCCGCGATTGGAGAGGTCAATGACCGAATTGAAGAACGCCGCCGCAGTACAGAGGCCTACCGCCGCAACCGTATCGCTCAAGCACTGGGGACTTATCCTGCTGCTCGGATCCATTTGGGGTGGTTCGTTCTTCTTCGCCCGTGTCGCCGTGGCCGAGATTGCGCCGCTCACCCTCGTCATGTTTCGGGTGACGCTGGCGGCGATCGCCTTGCAATGCTGGCTGCTCATTGCAGGTCCGAGCTTCCGGCTTGCCCTACCGATGGCCGGCAGCTTCTTCATCCTGGCGCTGATCAACAGCATACTCCCCTGGACGCTGATGTTCCTTGGGCAAACGGAGATCGGCGCCGGGCTTGCCTCGATCCTCAACGCGACGACGCCGTTCTGGACTGCCATCCTCGCACAGGCTTTCCGTGTTGAAGCTCGCCTGACCACAGCCAAGATCGTTGGCATCGGGCTAGGCATCATCGGCACTGGCGTGATGATCGGACCCGGACTAGCCGACAGTCTCGGCGGACCGCTCTGGGCCAAGCTGGCGCTGATCGGCACGTCCATCTCCTACGGGCTTGGCTTCATGTATGCCCGCCGGTTCAGCCACATCCCAGCGCCTGTGGTGGCGACAGGTCAGTTCACCGCTGCAGCGATCATCATGGTGCCCACCATCCTGATCGTCTACGGAACGGATGGGTTGTTCACCCACAGCCTTCCCGTGTGGGGCGCCGTGCTGGGCCTCGCGCTTCTGGCAACAGCCTTCGGTTACATCATCTATTTCGTTCTGTTCCAGTCGGTGGGAGCAACCAACACCTCGCTGGTGACGCTCATCGTACCCGCAAGCGCGATACTTCTTGGTGCACTGTTCCTCGGCGAGCATCTGGAATGGTTCGAAATCGCGGGAATGCTGCTGATCGGATTCGGCCTTCTCGTCATTGACGGACGCATAAGACTTAACCTGTCGCGCGATTAACCAATTGTGAACCACAAAAAGTGGGAATGGTTAATCTCAGGAACTTCAATGTCTTGGAGGCAATTCCATTCCTGGAAGCCCTCACTTCCGCAAATAATTTTCTTGGCAAACCGCGTTCACGCGTTAGAATCCCGCCATAGTCTGCAAAAGGAGGCAAACTATATGGGCCTAACACGTCCGTTAAACGTGCTTGCGATCTGCGCCGCTTTCGCTTTTGTCGGTGCACTCATAATGGGGGTCCTGCCTTAAAGCAGCAGTTGGGAACAAGATGTTCTGGGTAACAGAAGGGCCGGATCACTGATCCGGCCCTTTCTGCTTCTATCTTCTTGTAAGGTACTTTTCGGCCGTCACGCAGCGACAGAATGGGCAACGGCCTCAGGCGTAGGGCGGATGCCGATCATCTGGCAGACGGCCAGCGGCAGCCCAGCCCGGTTCAGTGTGTAGATGTGGAAATCCTGCACGCCGCGCTCCACCAGATCCAGAACCTGCTCGGCTGCCACGGCGGCGGCGACCAGCTGGTGGGTCTCCGGATCATTCTCCAGCCCCTGGAAGCGGTCAGCCAGCCATGCAGGGATGTGCGCGCCACAACGCTTGGCGAAGTTGGTCAACTGCTTGAAGCTGTGCACCGTCTGAATGCCCGGGACGATCGGGATGTAGATGCCGGCACGGCGCACACGCTCGACGTAACGCTCGTAGACGTCGTTGTCGAAGAAGAACTGGGTGATCGCGCGCGTCGCGCCATTGTCCACCTTGCGCTTCAGCATGTCGATGTCGGTCGCGAAGTCCGGGCTCTCCGGATGCTTCTCCGGGTAAGCGGAGACGGTGATGTCGAAATCGCCCTGGCGCGCGAGTGCGGCCACGAGATCGGCGGCATTGGTGTAGCCTTCCGGATGCGGACGATAGGCCTGGCCCACGCCATCCGGGGAATCGCCGCGCAACGCCACGAAGCGCTTGACACCCATGGCCGCGAATTCCCTGATCACGCCGTCCACCTGCTCGCGCGAAGCGTCAACGCAGGTCAGGTGCGCTGCAGGCGTCAAGTTGGTCTCGTTCAGAATACGCTGAACGGTGTGCAGGGTACGCTCACGGGTGGAGCCGCCTGCCCCATAGGTGACCGACACGAATTCGGGTTTCAGCGGAGCAAGGCGTACGACGGTTTCCCAGAGGCGCGCTTCCATCTCCTCGGTCTTCGGCGGGAAGAACTCGAAGGAGACCTTGAGATTGCCGCCAGAGTCCGGGCGGCGGGAGAAGCGATAGTTGGACATCAAGCCAATTCCTTGCTTTCGGCATGTGTAGTATCGGGGCCTGCGATCTGGATGCGGGGATCGCGTGCAAGCCAGAGCTTGACGGTCAAACCGTTCTCGACATCGCTGCCGGGGGCTATCTCGCGCGAGGCCTCAAGCTCCAGTTCGGCCTGTTCCAGCCACTCGACAATCTGCCGGTCGCTGAAGCCAAGCCGCAGGTGGGCATGCTCCTCACGGAGAAATTCGTGGTCGTGCGGCGCGAAGTCGACGATGACCAATCGTCCGCCGGGACGCAGCAACCGGGCTGCCTCATAGATCGCCGTCGCCGGGTCGTCCAGATAGTGCAGAACCTGATGCATCGTCACCAGATCGTTGCAGTTGCGGTCAACCGGAGGCGTGTAAAGATCGCCAAGCCGCACCTGCGCATGGGCAACCCCTGCCCTGTCCAGGTTCGCACGCGCCACCGCCAGCATCTCGCGGGAAAGATCAATTCCCACCGCGCGGCGATAAAGCGGCGCGAACAATTCCAAGAGGCGGCCTGTGCCTGTGCCAAGATCGACCATGGACTGGAACGACTTCTCGCCAACCAGCGACCGCAGCTCATTCTCTATGGCTGTGTCAGGCACGTGAAGCGAGCGAATTTCATCCCAACTGGAGGCATTGCGGGAAAAATATTCCGCAGCCTTTTCCTGCCGGCGGCGCTTGGTCGCCTCAAGGCGCTCCAGATCGCGGGAGATAATCGGATCCGCGGGATCAAGGCGGTTGATCAACCCGTGCACCAGCGCGCGGCTCTCGTCGCTGTCAAAGAGCCGGAAGAAGGCCCAGGAACCTTCCTGATAACGGGAGATGAGATTGGCCTCCAGCAGCAGCTTCAGGTGGCGCGAAACGCGTGGCTGCGACTGGCCGAGAATCTCGGTAAGATCGGAAACTGTCAGGTCCGTCTGATTCAGGAGAACAAGAATGCGCAGCCGGCTCTGTTCAGCCGCCGACTTCAGTACATCCACCATTGCTTCAAGTCTGAGTGTTTGCCGCACAGACCGATCTCCATTCAGAAAGACATAAAGATATCTTTATGTCAGAAAGAGGGAAAAGGCAAGTGTGGATGAGCGGTGTGTTGCGATTGCGGGGAATACGATGAAGGGTGTGTCGACCAACCGGCAGAAGGCCGTCGCCAAGGCGCTGACAACGCTGCTGCCTCAAGCGCCCTACGCCGATATCGAGCAGATTCGAGCTGCTTCGAATGATCGCAAGCTGCGGACGCTGCCACCGGGAATTGCCGTGTGGCTCGCAGCCATCACGCATATCCGGCACAACCACAGCGACTATGACGCCCTGCTGGAGGATGGCTACGATAGGGATTCAGCGCGCTATTTCGTGGTCGATCAGATCAACGAAGTGCTGACCAGCTGGCGCGCGACGCGGCTCCTCGATCCCGAGGACCTCGATCAGGAATAGGATTGCCATTGGGGCGGCCGGCAGTCTTACGCGAGTGCCTGTTTCAGTGCCTTCTCGACATCTTCAAGCGTATAGGGCTTGCGCACCGCAGGGTTGGCCGACCATTTTTCGGGAAAGCCGGTCTGGTCATAGCCGGTGGCAAATACCATCGGAATGCCGAGTTCGCCCAGTTTTTCCGCGAGGGGGAAGACTTCCCGGCCGGCAACGTTCACGTCAAGGATTGCCGCGTCTGCCTTTACGCCATCGTCCACCATCGCAAGCGCCTTGTCGAAACGCATCGCAGGCCCGACGACCTGACAGCCCAGGTCTTCCAGGATCATCTCGAGATTCATGGCGACGAGCGCCTCGTCCTCAACAACAAAAATACGCAGGTTGTTCAATGATGAATGCAATGTCCGTTATCCAGTCTGCAAAGGAAGCAAGTGAGATGGGCGTCTAGCTCAACTTCCAGCACTGGACCTCCCCCAAACAAGTTACAATCGGCACCAAACGACATCGGGCGGAAAAATGTTCCGCCCGACGATGATTATTTTTTCGACCGTTAGCGCGTCAGGCGCTTGTAGGTCACCCGCTTGGGGTTGACTGAATCCGGGCCGAGACGGCGGATCTTGTCAGCCTCGTATTCCTGGAAGTTACCCTCGAACCACTCAACATGGCTGTCGCCTTCAAAGGCGAGGATATGGGTGGCAAGACGGTCGAGGAACATACGATCGTGGGAGATGATAACGGCGCAGCCGGCGAAGTTTTCCAGCGCGTCTTCGAGCGCTGCCAGCGTTTCGGTATCCAGGTCGTTCGTCGGCTCGTCGAGGAGAAGAACGTTGCCGCCTTCCTTCAGGAGCTTGGCCAGATGGACGCGGTTGCGCTGACCGCCGGAGAGCGAGCCAACCTTCTGCTGCTGGTCGCCGCCACGGAAGTTGAACGACGAGCAATAGGCGCGCGAGTTCACTTCGTGCTTGCCGAGCTTGATCACGTCAGCGCCACCGGACACTTCTTCCCAGATGGTCTTGTTAGGATCGAGCGAGTCACGCGACTGGTCGACGTAGGACAGGTGAACCGTCTCACCGATGCGGATCGAACCCTGGTCCGGCTGTTCCTGGCCGGTCAGCATGCGGAACAGGGTCGTCTTACCGGCACCGTTCGGACCGATCACACCGACGATGCCGCCGGGGGGAAGCTTGAAGTTCAGGTCGTCGATCAGCAGGCGATCACCATAACCCTTGGTGAGGTTCTCGACATCGATCACCACGTCGCCAAGGCGCTCGCCGGTCGGGATGACGATCTGCGCGTCGCCAGGACGACGGTCGTTTGCAGAGCGAACCAGCTCGTCATAGGCCTTGATACGGGCCTTGGACTTCGCCTGACGGGCCTTGGGGCTCGATGAAATCCACTCCTGTTCGCGGGCAATAGCCTTCTGGCGGGAAGCCTCCTCGCGATTTTCCTGCGCCATGCGCTTGGCCTTGGCCTGCAGGTAGGCGGTGTAGTTGCCCTCGTAGGGGATGCCGCGACCGCGGTCGAGCTCGAGAATCCAGCCCGTGACGTTGTCGAGGAAGTAACGATCGTGGGTGATGATCAGCACGGCGCCGGGATATTCGCGCAGGTGCTTTTCCAGCCACGCGGTGGTCTCGGCGTCGAGATGGTTGGTCGGCTCGTCGAGGAGCAGCAGGTCGGGCTGGCGCAGAAGCAGCTGGCAGAGAGCCACGCGGCGCTTTTCACCACCGGAAAGCTTGGAGACGTCCGCATCGCCCGGAGGGCAGCGCAGCGCTTCCATCGCCATCTCGACCTGGGAATCCAGATCCCACAGGTTCTGGCTGTCGATCTCGTCCTGAAGCTTGGCAGCCTCGTCCGCCGTCTCATCCGAGTAGTTCATCATGAGCTCGTTGTAGCGGTCGAGAACGGCCTTCTTGGCCTCCACGCCGAGCATCACGTTGCCGAGCACGTCGAGCGAAGGGTCGAGCTGCGGCTCCTGCGGCAGGTATCCGCAGGTTGCACCTTCAGCTAGCCAGGCTTCGCCGGTGAACTCCTTGTCGAGGCCGGCCATGATGCGCAGAACGGTCGACTTACCTGCACCGTTGGGACCGAGGATACCGATCTTGGCGTCAGGGTAGAAAGACAGGTGGACGTTATCGAGGACCTTCTTGGCCCCGTAGGCCTTGCTCAGGCCCGACATGTGATAAATGAATTGACGCGCCATAGGGCAGGTACGCTCCAGTGTTGTGAACAAGAGCAAGGCTGGTCGTGAAACCTATTGGCAAATAAGCCGATTTCTCTAGGCCTGCTCCCGGATCAGGAAATCTGCCGCGTATGTAGGCGAAAGCGTCGCCCGGAGCAACGTCACCGATGCAGCCAAGACTGAAAGATGAACACAGAATGGCTGAAAGCGGCCTCGAAATGCTGCAAGACGCGAGGGCGGTTGTGCATATCATTGCCCTGCCGATCGAGCAGGAGCGCCTCGCCGCCCTCACCTCCGGGCTCAAAGCTCGCGGGCTGATCCCCTGGGTGGAGAAGTCATTTGTCACCAACGGGCCGATCTCCACGTCGACCGAAGCTCTGCTCAAGAGGATAGAGACCAGCAGAGAAGCAATTGCCAGCGAGTATTCAGGCCTGCCGGTCGTGCTGCTCGGCCTCGACTACGGCGCCATGATCGCTGCGTCTTTGGCGCATCGGTTGCCGGGGCAATATCGCGCAGTCGGTTTTTGCGGCACGCCGAACCTCTCAGCTGCAAAGCGCGCCCTGCTCCTTGCCCTACTCTACTGGGAGCGGTTTCGGCTCGGATCAGATGTTCCAAGCCAAGTTCTGCGAAGGTCCGGCGAAGCTCCCATGCCTATTGGGCTCGCGATTGCCGCGCTTCGACCCGGACGCTGCGCAAAGGCTTTTTCCGACTCCGGTTCAACGAGTTACGTCGCGAAACGGACTCTATCAATGAGCAACTTGAATCAGAATCTGAGCGAAGAAATCGCCGACTGGATCCAGAGCATGCTCGCCGACAGGAGCGATGATCAGGTCGCTTGACCGACTGTCTTGGCATGATACCGTCGGGCAAAGGCGGCGCTAGAGGGACGCGCCGATCACTTTTGTTCGAGGAGACCTGATCATGCTGGACCGCGCTAGACCTAACGACCTCAGAGCATTCTGGATGCCGTTCACTGCCAACCGGCAATTCAAGCAGGCTCCCCGCTTGCTCGTCGCGGCAAAGGACATGCACTACACCACGGACGATGGGCGGATGGTGCTCGACGCCACATCCGGGCTCTGGTGCGTGAACGCCGGACATGGCCGGCCGAAGATCACCCAGGCGATCCAGCAGCAGGCGGCCGAGATGGACTATGCGCCGCCCTTCCAGATGGGCCACCCGCTGGCCTTCGAGCTGGCGAACCGGCTTGTCGAGATCGCGCCGAAGGGCATGGACCACGTGTTCTTCACGAACTCGGGTTCTGAGTCCGTCGAGACGGCGCTGAAGATCGCGCTTGCCTATCACCGGGTTCGCGGCGAAGGCGCGCGCACCAGGCTCATCGGCCGTGAACGCGGCTATCATGGCGTGAACTTCGGCGGCACCGCCGTCGGCGGCATCGTCGGAAACCGCAAGATGTACGGCACCCTGGTGGGTGGCGTGGATCACCTGCCGCATACCCACCTGCCCGACCGCAACGCGTTCAGCCGCGGGGAGCCGGAGCACGGCGGCGAAGATCTCGCCAATACCCTGGAGCGGCTCGTCGGCCTGCACGATGCCTCGACCATTGCAGCCGTGATCGTGGAGCCGGTCGCTGGCTCGACTGGCGTCCTGATCCCGCCGAAGGGCTATCTCCAGCGCCTGCGCGAGATCTGCGACAAGCACGGCATCCTGCTGATATTCGATGAGGTCATCACGGGCTTTGGCCGCCTGGGAACGCCGTTTGCGGCGGACGCCTTCGGGGTAACGCCAGACATCATCACAGCAGCCAAGGGCGTTACCAACGGTGCGGTTCCCATGGGTGCCGTGTTCGTGAAGAAGGAAATCTACGACACTTTCATGACCGGGCCGGAGCATCTGATCGAGTTCGCCCACGGCTACACCTATTCTGCCCATCCGCTCGCCTGCGCAGCCGGTGTCGCCACCATGGAGACGTACAAGGACGAGGGGCTGCTCACGCGCGGATCGGGTGAAATCGGCAAGTACTGGGAAGATGCGCTGCACTCGCTCAAGGATGCTCCGCACGTGATCGACATCCGCAACATAGGCCTTGTCGGCGCAATAGAGCTGGAGCCGATCGACGGGCAGCCGACCAAGCGGGCGTTTTCTGCCTTCCTCAAGGCTTTCGAGAAGAACCTGCTGATCCGCACGACCGGTGACATCATCGCCATGTCGCCACCGCTGATCGTGGAGAAGGAACATATCGACCAGATCGTCACCATCCTGCGCGAGGTGCTGACCTCGGTCGAGTAGCGTCGTCAGGATTGCGGTTAACCAGCTAAAAATCAACCATCGTTTGGATTTGGTTCCCTTCTTGTCTACCAATGGGCGGGAGGGGGACCTTAGCGATGAGTGAGCCTGACGCGCTGTCCAAGACCATCGAAAGCCTTACCGCGACAGAATTTCATCTGCAGGATCAATGAAGCAAGATCGAAGAGGCGATTGAGCAGGCGAGGGTTTTCAGTACATTTCTTGCGGGAGTAGCATCCGCGATCTTCGCCGGCGGCGTGGTTGCACCGCTCATCGGATGGCTGCTGGAACAGACAAGAACTGATAGCTGGATAATCCTCTGGAGCGGTCTTCTTTGCACGTGTAGCGCAGCCCTGTTATATGTATGGGCAGAGAATGAAGTCGAAGCCGCTTACGCACTGAAAAGGAGCTGAGTGATGCAGGCTTGGGAATTCGCTCTTGTACAAGCAGTCATCGTCGCCAGTGCGCTATCGTTCTTTGGCTACAAAACGTGGCGCCATCATCAGCGCTTCGAGCGGCTCCGCGCGGAAATGGTTGCACTCGAAACCAAGCGGGCCGAGCTGCTTGCCAAGGTAGAGCGTATCAAAGCTGACGACCGCCGCAGCGGCAAGGCAAGGACCCGCTCCAACCCTGCGACTGCGGCGAGCTAGCTCGTCGCTATTCTGCGAGCGCCATTATCTTCGGCGGTTGACCGCCGGCCAATCTGCGACGTTCCAATTCCCTATACTGTCCCGGCGTCATTCCTGTCTCGCGCTTGAAGAAGCGGTTGAAGTAGGCCGGATCCTGGAAGCCCAGCGCGTAGGCGATGCTGGAAATGGACGCGGTGGTAAAGACCAGCTCACGCTTGGCAAAGCGCACCAGATGGAAGGCGGCCAGCTCCTGCACGCTGGCGCGGGCCTCATTCCTGGCGATGCGGTTCAGGTGGGGAACCGAAAGTCCAAGCTTTTCTGCATAGAAGCTCACCGGTTTATGCTCCCGGCAGTGGGCGCTCAACAGCGACATCAGCAGATGCATGCGGCGACGGTCGCGCTCCCTGCTCGTCGGCGACGGATCACCATGCTCGTGGTTCACCTGGAGACGAGCCAGCCGCAGCATCAGCTCGGTGACCATAGCTTCCAGCAGCAGATTTCCACCCGGCCTGACACCTTGAACCTCGTCGTGGATACGGTCCGAGAGGTCCATGAGCAGCAGCTGCTCACCAGAATTTGGGCTAAACGGGACTGTCCGCGACTGCGCCAGAAACTCGGCTATCGCCGGATCAGCCGCACCAATTGGCGTCAGCCTATCCTCAAGAACGGTGAAAACGAGCCCTTCCGAGCCCTGGACGTATTGAAATCCGTGCACGGCGCCGGGTGCGATATAGATGGCGCAGGGCGCGGAAAAAGGACGACGGCGCTCACCCTCCAGCAGTTCGCCCTCACCCTGCTGCAGCACAAAGACCTGGAACAGGCCCTCGTGGCGATGAAGCGAAATCTCCCAATTGTGCAACTGGCTGCGCTGCGAAAGCGTCTCTCCGTGCAACCAGAAGTCACCCGAGTCCTCCGTTCCCTGCCGGTACAGCCGGTAACTTGGTACTTTGCTGCTACTCATATGTCTCCCCCAGGCATATGATCAGAAAGTGCAGCAATTCGCCAATTTTGTCCATTGTGAAGGCGACATAACCGTTCCAGACTGGCCGCAGCATTGAAGGAGGAGACAATGCGAACCCAGGTTGTAGTCATAGGGTCGGGTCCGTCCGGCTTGTTGCTCGGGCAGCTGCTCACCAATGCCGGGATCGACAACATCATCCTGGAGCGGGCGTCGAAGGACTATGTCCTGAACCGTATCCGCGCAGGCGTGCTGGAAGAAGGCATGGCCGACATGCTGGATGAGGCAGGTGTGGGCGCCCGCATGCGCGAAATCGGCCTCCCCCACGACGGCTTCGAGATCGCCTTCGATGAGCGATGCCACCGCCTCGACCTGCACGAACTCACCGGCAAACGGGTCATCATCTATGGCCAGACCGAGGTCACCCAGGACCTCATGGACAAGCGTGAGGCGACCGGCGGCGTGACAATCTATGAGGCGGCCAATGTGGAGCCGCATGATTTCGATGGTGACAAGCCCTATGTCACCTATGAGAAAGACGGCGTAACGCACCGGATTGATTGCGATTTCATTGCAGGCTGCGACGGCTATCACGGCGTCAGCCGCCGTTCGGTTCCTGAGAAGGCAATCGCCACCTACGAGCGGATCTACCCCTTCGGCTGGCTCGGCATCATTGCCGACGTGGAGCCGGTCAGCCACGAGCTCATCTACGCCAATCATCCGCGCGGATTTGCGCTCTGCTCCATGCGCTCGATGACGCGCATCCGGTACTATGTCCAGGTGGCGCTGGACGAGAAGATCGAGGACTGGTCGGACGATCGCTTCTGGGACGAAATCCGCCGCCGCCTTCCGCGCGAACAGGCGGAGCGGATGAAGACGGCCCCCTCCATCGAAAAATCGATCGCGCCCCTCCGGTCCTTCGTTGCCGAGCCGCTGCGCTTCGGCCGGCTTTTCCTGGCGGGGGACGCCGGCCATATCGTACCGCCCACGGGTGCAAAGGGATTGAATCTGGCTGCGAGCGACGTCCGTTATCTCTTTGACGGACTTAGGGAATACTACGCTGAAGGTTCGAGCGCCGGAATAGACAATTATTCCCAGAAGGCGCTGCAACGCGTCTGGAAAGCTGAGCGGTTCTCCTGGTGGATGACCCAGACGCTCCACCGTCTTCCGGAGGAAGGCGCATTTGGCCAGAAGATCCAGCACGCAGAGCTCGACTATCTGTTCGAATCCGTTGCGGCCCGGACGGCGCTCGCCGAAAATTACGTTGGCCTGCCCTACTGAGGCTGCGATCTGAAAACCCAAGCGAGGAACAATGAGCGAGAAATCCAAGCGATATGAGCAGGGCATGGCCACGCGGCGCTCGGTGCTGGGCGATGCCTGGGTCGACCGCGCGGAGGCCAACAAGACGGAATTCGATGCGCCGTTTCAGGAGCTCATCACGGAAGCCGCCTGGAGCCACGTCTGGTCGCGCCCCAACTGGACCAAGCGGGAACGCTCGATCGTGACCATCGCCCTTCTCGCCGCCCTCGGTCAGCACGAAGAGCTGGCGATGCACGTGCGCGCGACGGTGAACACGGGTGCGACGCCCGAGGACCTGCGCGAGGCCATGCTGCATGTCGCCATCTATGGCGGTGTTCCGGCTGCCAATCACGCGATCAAGATCATCAAGCAGACTCTCGCAGACATGGGCGAGGATCTGGGAAAAACATCGGGGACGCAGGCCTGACAGCCGCTTCTCGACAGGAATTGAATGGAGGACATGCATGAAGAATTCACTGCCCGAGGTGCACGGCTTCTTCCAGCGCGACCGTAGCTGGCATCCGCCGGCATTCGCGCCGGGCTATCGCAGCACCGTCGTTCGCTCGCCGCAGCGCGCACCGATCTCGTTTCCGAACACGTTGTCGGAAGTGACCGGGCCGGTCTTCGGCCACGCCCTGCTGGGCGAACTCGACAACGACCTGACGATCAACTACGCCAAGGCTGGCGAGAGCGCCATCGGTCCGCGCATCGTCGTCTATGGTCGCGTATTGGACGAGAATGGCCGTCCGGTTCCCAACTCGCTTGTGGAGTTCTGGCAGGCCAATGCCGGTGGACGATATCGCCACAAGAAGGACACCTATCTCGCGCCGCTCGATCCCAACTTCGGTGGTTGCGGACGCGCGGTCACGGACGCGGAAGGACGCTACTGGTTCCGCACCGTTCAGCCGGGCGCCTATCCCTGGCCGAACGGCGTCAACGACTGGCGCCCGGCGCACATCCACTTTTCGGTCTTCGGACCCGGCTTCGTGCAGCGCCTGATCACCCAGATGTATTTCGAGGGCGACCCGATGATCTGGAAGTGTCCGATCGTGCGGACCATTCCGGACGAGCGCGCCATTGAGCGGCTTATCGCCAAGCTGGACATGGAAGCGACGCAGCCATTCGACTCGCGTCTCTACAAGTTCGACATCGTGCTGCGTGGAAGCAATTCCACCCTGTTTGAAAATCGCAAGGAGGGCAACTGATCATGGCGCAGGAGCTCAACAGACTGAAGGAATCGCCTTCGCAGACCGCAGGCCCCTACGTTCATATCGGCCTCACGCCCAATTTCCTGGGCATCGAAGGGGTGTTCCCGGTCGATCTCGGCCGCGAGATGGTGAACGACGAGACCATTGGCGAGCGCATCGACGTCGTCGTTCGTGTGTTCGACGGGACGGGCACGGTCCTCAAGGACGTGCTGGTGGAGATCTGGCAGGCCGATGCGAAGGGGCTCTACAATTCGCCCAACGAGCCGCGCGGCAAGGCTGATCCCAACTTCACCGGCTGGGGGCGCATGGCCTCGGACATGGAGAACGGCGAATGCGTGTTCCGCACCATCAAGCCGGGTCAGGTTCCCTTCAACGACGGGCGCATGCAGGCTCCGCACATCAGCCTGTGGATCGTTGCCCGTGGCATCAATCTGGGCCTGCAGACGCGGATGTATTTTGCCGACGAAGATGCAGCAAACCGGGTCGACCCCGTTCTGACGCGGCTTGAGCATCAGAACCGTGTCCCTACGCTCATTGCACCGCGCGAAGGAAACACTTACAAGTTCGATATCCACCTGCAGGGTGAGAAGGAAACTGTTTTCTTCGACATTTGATGCCCCCGGGCATCCCCAGGGAGCGGGATGAGGAAAAGTGTGAAGCGGTTTTCCGCCCGCATCCCGCTCTATCTCTTTGTAGTAGATCGCGTCTATAAAGTCGGGTCTATCTGAACCGACTTCATCGCGATCCAGAGCGAGGGACCCTCATGAGCGCCGCTGCCATCGACCACCCATTCTTTACAAAACTGATTGGAGATGAAGAGGCGGCGGCGCTTTTTTCGGTCGAAGCCGAGGTCGATGCGCTGTTGCGTTTCGAGCTCGCACTTGCCCGCGCGGAAAGCCGGCATGGCATCATTCCGGCGGAAGCCGTACCCGCCATCGAAGCAGCCCTCAACGGCTTCACGCCCGACGTGGAAGCAATTGCCACTGGTCTCGGCAACGACGGTGTGGTGATCCCTGCCCTGCTCAAGCAGCTGAGGGCGAAGCTCAGCGACGACCTCCGCCCGCATCTGCATTTCGGAGCAACCAGTCAGGATGCGATCGATACGGCGCTGGCACTTCGGCTTGCCAAGGCGATCGTCCTTCTGGACGAGCGGCTGGAACAGGTCATCAACGCCCTTGACGCACTCGAAGACCGCGACGGGGCGGTGGAAGTGATGGGGCACACCCGCATGCAGGCTGCAATTCCCGTTGCCGCTCGCCGCAAGATCCGCTCCTGGAGTGATCCGCTCCTGCGCGACCGCGCGCGGCTCAAGGCAGTCGGTACAGACGTCGAGGTGCTACACCTCGGCGGCGCCGCAGGAACTCTCGAAAAGTTCGACGGCAAGGGCAACCTCGTCGCCGCCGACATGGCAGCAGAACTCAAGCTCCGGCCGGTCGACCAGCCGCGCCACACCGAGCGCGACGGTATTGCCGCCTTCGCGTCGGTGCTGTCGCTCATCACGGGAAGCCTCGGCAAGTTCGGGCAGGACGTGGCGCTGATGGCGCAGAACGAGGTCGGCGAGATCAACCTCGCAACAGGCGGCGGATCGTCCGCCATGCCGCACAAGAAGAACCCGGTTCCAGCCGAGGTGCTGGTGACACTTGCGCGCTTCAACGCAACGCTTCTGTCCGGCATGCACCACTCGGTCGTGCATGAGAACGAGCGCTCGGGAGCTGCCTGGACGCTGGAATGGATGCTCCTGCCCCAGATGGTGGTGGCAACCGCAGCGGCACTGCGGCTGGCCAGCAACCTTGCACAGAACATCTCGTTCAACGGGGTCAATCGCTCAGTTTAGCAAGAAGGGCGCATTGACCGCGTGATAGCGCATTGGTTATATCGCATTTCACTCAAGGTGCCGCTCGTTTCGCGAGCGGTTAAAAGGGAATACGGAGGGCAATAGCCCGCATACCGTAGCTGCTCCCGCAACTGTGAGCGTGGAGGTCTCTCCAATTGCCACTGGACGACAAGTCCGGGAAGGCGGGGAAACCGTTGAAACGCGAGCCAGGAAACCTGCCTTGGGCGTCACCTACCGGATGCGGGATGCTTCCGGGGCTGTGGTCTTCGCAGTGGTGACGGAAGTCATCGCTGGCGGACCTGGGGCGCAACACCCCTCCCACCAGCACACGTGTGTCTGTCGTTCGGAGGGGCTATCCATGTCCTCGCGCTATCTATGGCTTATTTTCTCGGCCACATCGGCCATTTCACTCTGCACTGCTTCACTGCCCGCACTGGCGCAGGAACTGAGGCTCGATACAATCGTCGTGTCGCCCAACCGCGCACCGACGAAGGTCAGCGAAACGGGATCTTCCGTCACCGTAATCGATGAGCAAACGATCGAAGAGCAGTCCCAGCCGCTGGTGCTCGACTATCTGGCGACTGTGCCGGGCGTTTCGCTCGCCACCCCGGGTGGCGCAGGAACGGAGACGAGCCTGTCGCTGCGCGGTGCTCCGCGCCGCTACGTGAAGACGCTCTACAACGGCATCGATCTTGCCGACATAACAGCGCCCCAGGTGCAGACCTCGTACCAGTACCTGCTGACGGGCGGCATCACCTCGATGGAAGTGCTGCGCGGTTCGCAGAGCACGCTCTACGGATCCGATGCCATCGCGGGTGTCATCAGCGTCGATACGCTGGGCGACATCCGGCCCGGCATCACCCACATCATCGGCGCGGAAGGCGGATCTTTCGGCACTGCCTCGGGAATCTATGGTCTGCGCGCAGCCAATGACGCAGGCAAGTTCGCCGCGAATATCGTGGGCTTCCATACTGATGGAATTTCTGCTGCGGCGGCCGGTACTGAACGCGACGGCTACCAGAACCTGACCGGCGATTTCAACGGTGAGTATCGGTTCAATGACGTGTTCTCAGTCTTTGCCAGCGGTTTCATCATCGATGCGGAGGCCGAGTTCGATCAAGATAGTCCGAAGCCGCCCATTGATGATCCCACTTCCGAAAATCTCAACAAGACCCGCCATGTGGCCGGTCGTGTGGGCTTCAACATGGATTTCATGGACGGACGCCTCAAGAACACCTTCTCAGTACAGGGAATGAAGTTCGACCGCCGACTGCACAGCGTCCACACCACTCTCGGTGAGTATGACGCCAGGTATGAGGGAGGGCGCACCAAGTTCGATTATCAGGGCTCGTTCGAGGCTACGGACTGGCTGACGCTCCGCTATGGCGCTGATCATGAGCGGCAGAATGCGGTTTTCAGTGACGATTCCGGTTCGCTGCCCACCGATGACCGGATGCACGATACCGGTATCTGGCTGCAGGGCGACCTGCAGCCGATCGAGAACCTGTTCCTGTCAGCCGGCCTCCGCCGTGACGAACATAACCGCTACGGCGACGAGACGACCTACCGCCTCTCCGGCACCTATCTCTTCGATCAGACCGGCACCCGCCTGCATTCATCCTACGGCACCGGCTTCCGCGCGCCGAGCCTCTACGAGCTCTATGCGCCCTTCGCTGGCGACCCAACGCTACGGCCAGAGACCAGCAAGAGCTTCGACATCGGCGTTGAACAGGAGTTCCTGGATGGCGCGCTGGTTGCCGACCTCACCTACTTCAACCTGCAGATCGAAAACCTCATCATCTACAACAATGCAACTTGGGGATATGAGCAGATCGACGGGCGCTCGCGCATGAGCGGTGTCGAGGCGTCCGTGAGCTACGACGTCAATGACCAGCTGAAGCTCGGCGGTTCCTACACCTACACGGATGCCGTGGATCAGTACGACGTGCGCCTGCCACAGGTGGCCCGCCACATGGTTGGACTGACCGCCACCTACAAGCCCGCCGAAAAGTGGACTGTATCCGGAACCGGAAGGATCGCGCTCGACACCACCGCGATCGACGGCAGCGAACTCGACGATTATTTCCTGCTGAACGCCAAGGTTGCCTACAAGCCGGATGAGGACAAGGAACTCTATCTGCGCGTAGAGAACCTGCTCGATCAGGACTACCAGACGGTGCGCGGGTTCAACAGTCCGGGCATTGGCGTATTCGCTGGCTTCAAGATGGCCTTTCAGCCGTGAGTGAATACTGATGACAACGGGCGGCCTCCTCAAGCGATCGACCGGCCTTGCGCTGGTGGCGCTGGCGGCTGCCCTGTTCGCGCCTGCACCCGACGCAGAGGCACAGCAGTCGCTGCCCAAGGTAATGTCGCTCAACCTCTGCACGGATCAGCTGGCGATGGCGCTTGCTGATCCGGAGCAGCTCATGTCTGTCTCTTTTCTCGCCAGGGACCGGACCATCTCGCCCATGTGGCGGGAGGCGCAGAACTTTCCCGTCAACCACGGGATTGCGGAGGAGGTGTTTCTGGAGCAGCCGGATCTCGTCGTCACCGGCACCTTCTCGCAGCACAATACAACGTTCCTGCTGCGGCGCGTTGGCCTGCCTGTCGAAGAGTTCGACTTCGCCATGACGCTCGAAACCATTCCCGGCGAAATCCGGCGCATGGGCGCGCTGCTGCATCAGCAGGAAAAGGCGGAGAAGCTTGCCTCCGATTTCGCGGCCTCGCTCGACGCGATCGAAAAGCAGCAGTGCGAGCCGAAGCCGACCATCCTTGCCTTTGAGCAAAACGGGATTTCGCCCGGCAGGGACACGCTCGCCGACTCCGTGTTCCGGGCAGCCGGCTTCCGCAACCTGGCGGCAGAAGCCGGGTTGGTGGGTGCCGCCCCCTTCCCGCTCGAGCTGGTTGTTGCGCAGGAGCCGGACGTGATCGTGGTGCAGGCGAGCGAGGACGAAGCGCCAACGCTCGGCGCCTATGTGCTGCGCCACCCGGCGATGAAGCATCTCAATTCGCGCATCGATGCCTTTCTTCCACCCGGATCATGGGCATGCAATGGGCCGCTCATCATCGATGCTGTGAAGGCGCTGGCAGAATTGAGACAGAAGGTTGCGCCCTGCGCGGAGACGACCGAATGAGACCAGCCTTGCTGAACGTAGGTCTCACGGCGATCGTGCTCGTTGCAGCCCTGCTCTCGCTTGCCGTTGGCCCGGCTGGCCTCGGCGTGACCGAGAGCGTCACCGGCATCGTGGCCGGAGGCTCTGACGTCGGTGCGATCATCCTGCGAGAAATCCGCCTGCCGCGCACCATTCTGGCGCTGGCGATCGGCTCGACGCTAGGGCTCTCAGGAGCGGTGCTGCAGGGGTTTCTGCGCAATCCGCTGGCGGAACCGGGGCTCATCGGCGTCTCCGGCATGGCGTCGCTCGGCGCAGTACTCCTGTTCTATTTCGGCGTGGCGGGAAGCGCGCTCTATGTTCTTCCGGCGGGTGCGCTGCTTGGAGCTCTCATCGCCGTAGTCCTGCTCCTGGTGCTCGCCGCCCGCAGCAACTCGACGCTGACGTTGATCCTCGCGGGTGTTGCGCTCTCAAGCCTTGCCGGGGCGCTCACCTCACTGGTCCTCAGTCTCTCGCCCAACCCATTTGCAAGCTACGAGATCATCTTCTGGCTGCTTGGATCACTCAAGGACCGCTCCATGGAGCATGTCTGGCTGGCGCTGCCGCTGATGATCGCCGGATGGCTGCTCATCGCGCTTGCTGGCCGGGCCATCAACGCTCTTTCGCTGGGAGAGGAAGCTGCGGCCACCATGGGCATCAATCTATCCCGTGCGCGCACGGTGATCGTTCTCGGTGTTGCGCTCAGCGTCGGCGCGGCTACGGCAGTCGCGGGCGCGATCGGCTTCATCGGCCTGATGGTGCCGCACCTGCTTCGGCCCTTCACGAGCGGTATGCCACGCCAGCTGCTGCTGCCATCGGCGCTTGGCGGCGGTGCGCTGCTTCTTGTTGCGGATACCGTTTGCCGTGTGGTTCTTCCGGCGAGCGAGCTCAATGTCGGCGTCGTCACCGCCTTGATCGGTGCGCCGTTCTTCCTGTGGCTGGTCGTGCGTACACGGCGGGAGGTGGCGTGATGCTCGACGTCAAGAACCTCTCGGTCGTGCTCTCCAAGCGGCGGGTCTTGCACGCGCTGAACTTCACTATCCGCAATGGCGAGGTCGTCGGCCTGCTCGGCCCCAATGGCGCCGGCAAATCGACGCTGATGCGCGCACTTTCGGGACAATATCCGATCGAAGGCGCGATCAAGCTCGACGAGCATGACCTGCCCAGCCTCTCCATAGCAGAACGCGCACGGAACCTCGCCTATCTGCCCCAAACCCGCATCATCGGCTGGCCAATGCGGGTGCGTGACGTGGTGGCGCTCGGTCGTCTGCCCTGGCGTGCACTTGGCCAGCGCAGCAGCGCAGCCGACGCAGAGGCAGTTCAGCACGCGCTCGATCTCATGGACGTTGCCCATCTGGCGGATCGCACCGCGACGGAACTTTCAGGCGGTGAGCAGGCCCGCGTGCTCGCGGCCCGTGCAGTCGCTCAGGATACCCGTCTGCTCATCGCGGACGAGCCTGCTTCCGGCCTCGATCCGGCGCATCAGATCATGATGATGGAAGCCCTTCGGCGGATTGCCCGACAGGGACGGATGGTTTTCGTCTCGCTACACGACCTGACGCTCGCCGCACGCTGGTGCGATCGTGTCATCATGCTCAAAGATGGTGAGATCGCCGGTGACGGTAGCCCAGGCCTGATGATGCAGCCGCAGAGGCTCGCCCATGTCTTCGGGGTTCGCGCGCATTTCGCACTCGACACAGAAGGGCTGATCCTCGCCCCGACCGGACTCATCCAGCGGTAATTTCAGTATTCCTTGAATTATATCAGTCCCACCCGCAGCACTTCGAGGATGGCTGAGGAAGCGCTGATCTACGAATTAACCCGCAGTCGAAGCAGCATCTAAAATACAGCCTACTTAATTAACATCTGAAGCAGATGTTCTCAATTTGTTATGCATAGGAACGAACCATATATTAATCCAAGTATTTCTAGATATACTTTCTGACTGCAAATGGGGGTTTGAATGAAAGTTGCAATACTTGCCTCAGCTGCCTTTATTTTCTCGAATGCAGCTTACGCCGCTGATACCTACAGCTATTCTGATGCCGCACCGTCAGCTTCGGTCAACAACTGGACCGGCTTCTATCTTTACGGATTAGCCGGATACGAGCGCGCATCCAGCCATAACGTTCATCTAAATCAGAGTTCATTCGGAGGCCCAGGCGGCACGTTTGACCACAAGGGCGACGGCTTCATCTATGGCGCCGCTGCCGGCTACAACATGCAATTCGACAATGGTTTCGTGCTGGGCGCGGAAGTTGGCATCCGCTCGGGCAGAGACATCGACGACGGCAACGCCTATGCGCAGTACAACAACTTCACAGACACTTCGCTGAAGTATCTTGGCACGGCCAAAGCCCGTCTGGGCATGAATGCCGGCCAGTGGATGCCGTATATCACCGCCGGTGTGGCCCACGGAAAGCTTTCCAGCAGGCAGCTTATCGCATCGACCCCCTCGCAGGCATGGGAAGGCAAGAAATCCGAAACGGGATACGTCCTCGGCGGAGGCGCTGATTTCAAGGTCAATGACCAGGTCTTTGTTGGAGTAGAATACAACTACACCGATCTCGGCAAGACCACGTTCTCAGCACCGGATCCAGATCAGGCCTTGTTCGATACCACGAATATTCAGGGTCACTACAAATCCCATTCGGTCTTTGGAAAGATCGGCTACCGCTTCTAACCAAGACGTTGGAACGACACAGGCGCCACAACCAATAAGCAGGTTGTGGCGCCTGTTCATTTTCATGGAAATACTTAGTTCGGCGGCCTGCGCCCAATCACCAGCCTGCCGACGAGCGGATCCTGGTCCAGTTTGGCTGCGATCGCATCGTATGTGGTTCCGTCTTCAGCCGGGATACTCACCCGATAGACACCGCCCGGCAATGGGCCGCTTTCGATCTCCACACCAAGGGCCTGAAGTGAGCGGGTGATCTGCGCCATCGTCGCCCGGTCATCGAAACTGACGAGAACGAAGGGCCGCATGTTTTCCACCCCCGACGCCGTTGCCTCGGCAGCGGGCGAAGAGAGCTGCGGCTGTTCCCCCAAGAAGGCAAAGCCTGCCCAAGTCCCAAGCAGCGCCAGCGCAATTGCACCACCAGTGATAGCGGGCCAAAGCTTCCACAAGGACGCCTCACCACCTTCTTCAGCCTCGGCGCTTGCGGCATCGAGCCTCGCCAGCGCTTCGTCGGTGGAGATACGGCTTGAAGCTTGTTCGAACCTGGATGCGGCTTCTCGAAGGGCGAAGCCTGAAGCTGCGCCGCCTTCGGCCATTGGCTGGCCTTGAGAAGAAGACCACTCTCCGGTGGAACTGATAGATCTTGAGGCCGGACGTGGTCCGGCCTGTTGGTTCGTGCTCATCATCGTCCTCGCAGACAGCGCGGAGTCCTAGATAGGCACAGCGTGCCTCCATCCCGCTAGCATCTCGAGGGCCGAGTTTGCGAGAGCACACTCACGTAACGGCACCAAGAGGAAAATGAAGATTGTAAGTCTTCATAACAATCAAGTTATACCCTTTATGTGAAACCTCCAAGAAAATTGTGAGTCGGCGAAAAAAACGGCCCGCCGGAGCGGACCGTTTTTCATGCGTTTGAGACGAATATTCTTTGGATCAGCGCTTTGCGACCGGCGTCACCAGAGGAGTAATACGACGGACGGCAACACGGCGGTTTTCCCGCTCAGGTTCCTGCGTGTTGACCTTAAGGTACTGCTCGCCATAGCCCTGGGTCACAAGGTTTTCCGGCGGGATGTTAAAAACGTTCGTCAGTGCAACGGCCACTGCCTCGGCCCGTCGATCCGATAGCGCGAGGTTCGCGTTCTCGGAGCCAACCGCATCCGTGTGGCCCTCAAGGAGGAAGGTCTCGCCCGGGTTCTTCTCGAGCATTTCCGTGATCGCGTTGGCAAGGCTTTCCAGACGAGCGATTTCGCTGTCGGCGATCGTGGCTGCACCAAATTCGAACTGGATCGTGTCCAGGTCGATACGACGAACCTTGTCGCGGATACGCGCCGAGTAACGAACCTCATCGATGGAGTAGAGACGCTCGACCGGCTCGACCGGCGGCTCGGCGAGGAAGGTGTAATAAGCCTGCGGATCGCTCACCCGCTCTGCGTCCAGGATATATTCGTCAGCGGGGATGGTTAGCCGCAGCGGCGGCAGATCAAGACCCGGATCCCGGAACGGCTCCATGCGGTCGAAGCGATCCTCCGGCACATAGACCATCACATATTCCTGGCCATCCGGCTGAACGCGAACGCGGCGGACGACATCACCATAGCGGTTGCGGATGGTGATCAGGCGCGATCCGTCGCGACGTTCAACGACTTCGCGAACGCGGCCGTTGCGGAGTTCCTCGTAATAGACGGTATCATCACGACGCACGAGGCGGTCGTAGTCAGAGCTTCGGACATAGACCTGGTTGTTGATCTCGACGATCGTACGGTTGTCATTGAACTCCTGAACAACGTTCGCATCAGGCGGGCGCTGGAAAATTTCCGCGCGACGGAAGGCGCGGTCCTGCGGCGTCTGGCCGATGTCGATGCGCTGGCCCTGCTCTTCAACGATCGAGCGGATGTCCTGCTGGACCTGTTCCGGCTGGACCTGAAGCTGCTGGGCTTCCGCATCAGACTGCGGCAGCGGTACCGGTTCGGCTGGCACGGGCTGCGCCTGCTGGTCCTGCGGCTGGCCTGCCGGGGGCTGCTGCTGATCGCCGGGCTGAGCCTGATCGGGAGCACCCTTCTGGCTGTCGAGGATGGGGGCAGCGTTTTCAGGCAGGGCTTCCTGTCCCTGTTCAGGGGCCGGCTGTCCTTCGACCGGAGGCATTTGCTGGCCTGCATCAGGCTGTGCACCACTTGGAAGCTGCGGTGCTCCGTCTGAAGGCGCAGGGGCTGGAGCGCCGTCAGCCGGAGCCTCGGCTGGAGCCTCAGGCGCTGGCGCAGGTGCTTCGCCTGCTGGCGGAGCGGCTGGGGCTTGCTCAGGCGCAGGTGCTTCCTGTGCGGGAGCCTGTTCGGCCGGAGCCTCGCCCGCAGGCTGTTCTGCCGGCGCGGCATCGGAGGGCTGTTCGGCTGGCGCAGATTCTTCGGCAGGTGCGGATTCCTCAGGTTCAGCTTCTCCTGCCGGAGCTTCCTGCGTTTCAGCTGGCCTTTCGGCAGGTTGTTCCTGTTGAGCGGGAGCTTCTTCCGCAGGCGCTTCTGGAGCGGACTGCTCAGGAGCAGGCTGCTCTGCCGGTGCTTCTTGAGGAGCTGGCGCTTCCTCGGCAGGTGGAGCTGCTTCCCGCTCGCTCGGCTGCTCGGGTTCGGCGGGAGCCTCCTGAGGCTGTTCTGCTGCCGGTGGTTCCTCGGCGGCTGGTTCCTCAGCGGATGGCGCCTCTTCAGCAGGAGCTTCCTCCTGCGGCGGAGCGGCTTCTTCCGGCGGGGCTGCAGGCGGTTGCGCGGGTCCCTGCGCGGGAACACAGCCGTCGGCGGAAGCCGTCGTACCCGGCGGGCATTCGGCGGCAGGAGCCTGGCCGCCATCGGCCTGCGCCAGGATCAGTGGAGCACTGGTGCCCGCCGAGCTTCTGGCGTCCAGGGTATCGGCAAATGCAGATGGCGCAGCCATCAGCAGGCAGATAGCCGACCCTGTCAGAAAGCGATTGGAAAGTCTCATCTTCTTCTCCCGTGGGAATCCCTTCGAGCAACAAACCACCCGCACCATGTTTGGTTCCAGTAACGGCGGCGCGCAGGACCTTGACGGGGCCATTTCCAGGGTCCACATGCGGCGGATGAATGAACCGTTCTGGAAGACCAAGACACTTGAAGCGATGACCCCAGAGGAATGGGAATCCCTCTGTGACGGTTGCGGAAAGTGCTGCCTGGCAAAGCTTGAAGACGAAGACACCGGCGAGATCTATTGGACCTCCGTTGGATGCCGTCTGTTTAATTCCGAAACCTGCCGCTGCAACGATTACGAAAATCGCCTGAAAACGGTGACGGACTGCGTGCAGCTGACGCCTGAAAAAGTGCGCACGCTCTCCTGGCTGCCATCCACCTGCGCCTACAAGCTGGTGGCGGAGGGCCGCGATCTCTACTGGTGGCACCATCTCGTTTCGGGCGACCGCGAGACAATCCACCAGGCCGGCATGTCGATGCGCTCCCGCGTGGACGTCCTGGAGACGGAACTCAACGAGCCTGAAGACTATTTCGAGTACATGCTGGAGGAAGAGCCATGAACGACGTGAAGTCCCTGATCGAACGCTACTTTGCCGCCCTCAACGCCGGTGACAAGGAAGCAGTGCTCGCGCTTCTCGATGACGATGTCGTGCTCGACACGAGGGCGGGCATCCGTCACGTCGGCAAGGACCAGTTCCGCTCCACGCTCAGCCAGATGAACGTCAATTTCCGGGAAAGCTACCGTGACGTTGTCATCATGGTAGAGCCAAACGGCATCCGCGGCGCAGCCGAGTGCACTCTTTCCGGAACATATGAGCAGACCAAGGAAGGTTTGCCTGAGGCAAACGGCCAGAGCTACAGCGTACCCGGGGGCATGTTCTTCGAGGTTGAGGACGGTCTCATTACGCGTGTAACCGCGTATCATAACCCGATGCTCTGGGACGCAGCGTTGCGCAACAGGTGAACTGAAGATTAACGATCGGTTCGCATTCGGTTCAGGACCGGTTTGGCATGATCACACCATCGAACACAAACCAGATGGGAGCCGATCATGTTCAGCAAAATCAAGACCCTCACCCTCGCAGCCGTTGTCGGACTGAGCTCGCTCGCAGCCGTTCCCTCCGCACAGGCTGACGGTATTTACTTCAGCATTGGCCAGGGCGGCGCAACCGTTACCGTAGGCGACCACGACCGCCGCCACCGCGGTCCTGCTTGGGATCGTCGCCATCACCACGCTCCGGCCTGTTCCCCTCGCCAGGCCATCAGCAAGGCACACGACATGGGCCTGCGCCGCGCCCGCATCATCCGCGAGGATCGCCGCACGGTGCACGTGGCAGGCCACTCCCGCTATGGCCGCGGGATCGTTGTCTTCGCCCGCGCGCCGCACTGCCCGGTGATCCGCAGGATGTAGTCTCCACGCAGAACCGACATGCAAAAGCCGCCGGGGTTGAACCCGGCGGCTTTTTTTGGCCCGTTTTGAGCTGGCTTATTTGGCGTCCTTCTGACTGGCGTCGTCCTGCTTACCCTGCTTCTGAACCAGCTCGAAGGTCACGTTTACCTGAACCGTATAGGTGTTTTCGCCGGCCTCGATCGGGACCGAGGCTTCCGCGACCATGCCCTGAGCGCGCATCGACTTCATCATCGGCATCGGCGCGGGCATGCCGCCGCCCTCGGTGATCCGCAGCACGCTGCCGAGCCCGACGCCGGCGGCCTCGGCAAGCGTTTTCGCCTTGGCCATCGCGTTTTCAACCGCATCCTTGCGGGCTTCGCTCATCGCCTCGGCGGTATCGTCATTCGTGAAGACGATGTTGCCGCCCTGGTTGACACCGAGCGAAACCGAACGATCGATCACCCCGCCAACCTTGGCAAGATCACGCACGCGTACCGTCAGCGAATTGGTCACCTGATAGCCGGTGATGCGCGGCTTTTCCGCAGGGTCCTTGCCGTCCGGATAAACCCATTGGGGGTTGATGGAGAGACCGCCGGTCTGCAGGTCTTTGGCAGCAATGCCCTCTTCCTTGAGGGCTGCAATCACGGCCGCCATGGCTGAATTGTTCTGGTCCATTGCCTCGCGGGCGGTCGGAGCCTCCTTGAGGACAGCCAGCGTCACGATCGCCATATCGGGGCTGACGCGGGCCTCACCCTCGCCCAGAACTTCGATCTTTGGACGCATATCAACTTCCTGTGCAAATACCGGCGCAGCGGCAACAAGGGGTAAGACGAGGGCAAGCGCAACTAGGGACCGCGACATTCGATTGCTCCAAAAAACTTAAAACAGACTCGCTTTAAGTTGTGATTATGGACCGAATGGGGCGCGGCTGTCTCCTGCCCCCTCTTGTCTATAATTGCGAAAACATCTAAGCAGACTTGACCGGGCCTGTAGCTCAATGGTTAGAGCCGGCGGCTCATAACCGCTTGGTTGGGGGTTCGAGTCCCTCCGGGCCCACCAGTTTTTGTTATGTACAGCCCGGAGACATAGGTAACAGATTGTACCTAAGACATGGGTGACAACCTCGTGCCGAACGGGTTGTCGATTGTCTGCAAGGTTCTCTGTTCCAGATCGATGTATCCCAGATCATACCGCAT
>Ga0180221_1000141_pt1 | contig 103213 bp, 102 predicted proteins | sample eDN5th37CKraftMG_FD_151339 | JGI IMG/M metagenome (GOLD analysis project Ga0180221, IMG submission 151339) | Enriched Miracle-Growth compost microbial communities from Emeryville, California, USA - eDNA 5th pass 37_C Kraft MG (version 2) (version 2) ... | reverse complement strand
GATACTGGTCTGCAAGGCGGATCGGGCGCGGCAGCTTTCGCCCGACCCGGTCTATATTCTTGGCGCGGGCATGGGGCAGAATATCGCCAACTGGCACAAGGGCGTCCCCTACGATCATCACGACAATATCGCCCCGGCCAAGGCGCGCGCCTTTGCGCAGGCGGGGATAACGCTGGCCGATGTCGACATGGCGCAGCTCTACGATCCCTTCACCATCTCGGTCATCATGCAGCTCGAAGCCTATGGCTTCGCGCCCGAAGGGCACGGAGGCCCCTTCGTGGCGGAGGGGGGCAATGGGCCGGACGGCCCGATTCCGACCAACACGGCGGGCGGGCAATTGTCCGGCTTCTACGCGACCGGATTCACGCCGATCATCGAGGCCATCGTGCAACTGCGCGGGCAGGCGGGGGCGGGACAGCTGAAGAAAGCCGACATCGCCCTGTGCAGCGGCCATGGCCTGAATGCGGGCGTCCAGAATAGCTGGAACCACGCCACCCTTTTATTGGGGAATCAGCCATGAGCATCGACCTTGCCGTCATCAAGAAGCTGGGCGGCGATCATCTCGACCTGCCCTTCTGGGAAGGCGCGCGGCGGGGCGAGCTGCTGCTGCACCGCTGCGGGATTTGCGGGAAGCATTACTGGCCCGCCAGCCGGTGCGTGGAGCATGGCGGAACCGACATGGCGTGGGTGCCCGCATCGGGACGCGGCACCGTCCACACCTATACCATCATGCACCATGCCTATGCGCCGCGCATGGCGCCGCATGTGCCCTATTGCGTGGCCGTGCTGAAACTGGAGGAAGGCCCCTTCTTTCACACCAACATCGTCGACTGCCCGATGGAGGGGATTCATGTCGGGCTGGAAGTGGCGGTGCGGTTCGAGGAAGACGAGGTCAGCGGCCTGACGCTGCCGGTCTTCGCGCCCGTGGCCTGACGATGGAACTGGAGGAGGACGATTATGGCGATGCAGGGCGCTGAAAGCTCGCTGACCAGCAGCCAGAGCCGGGTGATGGTCGTGGACCGGGGCCGCGATTTCGACGATATGCGGGCACGGCTGACGGCCTGGCTGGAGGGACGGATGCCGGACGCGACGCGGCTGGTCCTGTCCTCCTTCAGCCATCCCGTGGGCGCGGGCATCTCCAACGAAACCATCCTGTTCGAGGCTGAATGGCAGGAAAGCGGCAAGCCCGTCCGGCAGAGCTATGTGCTGCGTTTTCATCCCGGCACGCATCAGATGTTCCTCGATCCCGGCTTCGAACGGCAGATCGCACTGATCCGGGTGCTCAACACGGGCGGATTTCCGGCGCCTCGCATCCTGTGGGAAGAGCATGATCCGGCCGTGCTGGGCGGCGCCTTCTTCGTGATGGAGCGGGTGACGGGCCGCGTGCCGGTGTCGCACCCGGTCTATAATCTTTCGGGCTGGCTGTTCGACGCGCCGGTGGCGATGCGGCGCACGGTATGGGAAGACGCGATGGCGAAGATGGCGGCCATCCACCGCTCCGACATGGCGTTGCTGCCCTTCCTCGAAAGGCCGGATTATGGCGGCTTTGGGCCGGGCGACGGGTTCTCCGAGGAATATGCCTATTGGAAGGCGGCCTATGCATGGTCGAGCGGGGGTCGGGAAGTGCCGATGCTCGAACGCGCCTATGACTGGCTCGACGCCAATATGCCCGCTGCCTACGAGACCGGCCTGGCCTGGGGCGACGCGCGCATCGGCAACATGATCTTCGGCGAAGACGGCCGGGTGCGGGTGGTGCTGGACTGGGAGCAGGCGTCGCTGGCGGGCGGTCTGCACGATCTTGCCTGGTGGCTGGTCATGGACGCCATGTTCAGCACGGGGATCGGCGTGGCGCGGCTCGACGGGCTGGGCACCCGTGACGAGACGATCGCGCTGTGGAAGGAACTGACCGGCCGGTCGACCGACGCGCTGCTGTGGCATGAGGTATTCGCCTGCGCGCGCGGGGCGTCGCTGGTGACGCGGCAGTGCTGGCTGAATGCCCGGCCGGCGCCGGGGGCCAACCCCAACAACAATCTGTTCACGCGCCATCTGGCCGGGGCGATGGGCTGGGACGCGCCCGCCGACATCGGCTGCTGACGGTCCGCTTCCTGGCGGGCGAAAGAAAAAGGGGGCCTCCGCCAAGGCGGAGGCCCCCTTTTCCTGTTCAGTCCGCCGACCGGGTCGCGATCAGAAGCGATAGGTCAGGTTGAAGGTGAACATGCGCGGCTCACCGATGAAATAGGCCAGCGTACCGATGCGCGACGTCGATCCGTCGACGCCGCCGGTGATGTAGCGCTTGTTCGCAAGGTTGCGGACGTTGAAGGAGGCGTCAAACGGCTTGCCCATGACATTCTGCCAGGCGATATTCGCGCCCAGCACCCAATAGCCCGGCACGAATTCGGCCGCGAGATGGGTCTGCGTTACGGCATCCCAGTTATTGTCCTGCAAATAGGTGCCGGATTGTCCATAATAGTCCACGCTGGCTGACAGCGTGCCGTTGTCGTCAGGCAGGTCTTCATGCATCCGAAGCGTAGCGCCGCCGGAATGGGCGGACACGCCGCTGAACTTCGATTTGGTGTAATCGCCCGCATCGCGGTAGAGGCCGTTATCCGGAACGATGAAGGATTTGAACTTGGGCTTGATGTACGAATAATAGCCCGTCAGCTCCAGGAAGGGCGTCGGTTCGAAGCGGGCCTCGACCTCCACGCCCTTGATCGTTGCGTTCGCCGCATTTGCCGTGACCGATTTGGAGCCGACCAGCGTGGTCAGTGCGCGCTGGATATCCTTATATTTGTTGTAATAGGCCGCGACGTTGAGGCCCGCGCGCATACCGTTGTCGAAGCGCCAGTTGCTCTTGAAGCCGACCTCGTAATCGGTCACGGTTTCCGGATTGAACGGCGTCAGCACGGTCGGGTTCGTGGCCGACTGAAGCGTCGCCGAATGGTTGAAGCCACCCGAACGATAGCCCTTGCGCGTCACGGCATAGACCAGCGTATCGGGGGTCGGGTGCCAGTCGACACTGGCCGTATAGGTCAGCTTCTTGAACTTGGCCGTGGCGGACAAAAGGCAGTTGTCGGGATTGCCTGGCGTGTTGTTCGGCAGTGTCGTGGTGGGGCTGTCCTGCAACGCGCAGGTGGCGTCCACTCCGTCGGCGTCGATAATGCCGCCGCTCCAGGGGAAATAATCCCTCAGCGACGTGACGGTGCGGGCGTTGGTTTCCCGCTTGTCCCAGGTCTGGCGAAGACCGGCGGTGACCGATATGGTGGAAACCGGATGCCAGGTAAGCTGACCGAAAATGGCGGTGCTCTGGTTGGCGGGCTCGTTCTGGGGAATGCCTATGCGCGGGGCATGGGAGATCGGCACGAAGTTGCTGGTGATCTGCACGCCATGCTCGCGAAAGTAATATCCCCCCAGGATATAATCGAGCTTGCCGTCCATCATGCTGCCGAGCAGGTTCAATTCCTCGCTGATCTGGCGCTGCTCAACATAGTTGAACGAATAGAAGCCGACCGCCAGGCAGTTATAGCCGGACTGCGGACCGCAGACGATATTGCCGGCAGGCTGGGGAACGCCGTTCGGTCCCACCGGCAGCACGAGCCGCGACGCCGAAGCGTTTGTGGCGGTCGTGCCTGGGATAAAGTGGAAACCGGCAACACCGCCGATATTCGCGCTCTGATAGCTTTCCAGATAGCGATAGCCGAAGATGTTGCGCAGCGTCATGTCGTCGCTGATGTGCAATTCGGTCTTGTTGGTGACGGAGAAATTCTTGATGTCCACATTATCGCCGTTGGGCAGCTGATACGGGCTGACGCCGCCGGATTCCCACCGCCCGAAGGAGGCAGCCTGTGCCCGGATCGCCGCGGTGTAGAGCGCATCGCCCTCCGGACTGCCGAAAAGCGTGAACAGGCCGGACGTCCCCACGCCCGGAAGGCCGATCGTCGAGGCAAACTGCTTGGAAAGCGCCCCAAGCTCCTTTTGGGTCGATCCCGCGACGATCAGCCAGTTTTCGATCGGTGCGCCGCCAGGGGCATAATGGACGGAAACGCGCCAGCCGTCGGTATGCGTGTCGCCATAATAGCGATCGTCGCTGATGTTGTGCATATAACCGTCGCGGCGGTTTATCTGCCCGGCGAGGCGGATCTGGAGATCGTCGGTGATCGGAATGTTGATCGCGCCTTCGACCTTGCGCGCCTGATAGTCGCCGATCGTGATCGATCCATAGCCGCCGAAGTCGTTCTGCGGCGTCTGCGAGGTGAAGAGGATCGCGCCGCCGGTCTGGTTCTTGCCGAACAAGGTGCCTTGCGGCCCCTTCAGGACCTGGACATTGGCGATGTCGAACAGGCTGGCGTTCAGGCCCTGCTGGCGCGGCACGACGACTTCGTCGATATAGACGCCGACCGACTGGTCAGACTGCATGAATTCGAGCTGCTGGCGCTGGCCGCGGATCAGGAAGTGCGGCGTGCTGTTGCCGAAGCCGGACGAGCTTTGCTGCAGCGACGGAATCGCCTGGGTCAACTGCGTCGGGCTGGTGATGCCCTTGGCCATCAGCGTTTCGGCGTTGATCACGCTGATGGCCGCCGGCACGTCCATGAGCCGCTCTTCCTTGCGGCGGGCAGTGACGACGATGGCGCCGGAATCGGCGGATGCCCCCTGATCCTGCATGGACTGTTCCGCCATGGCGGGCGACACGATCGCCAGCGTGCTGCATCCAAGCACCAGCACGGCACTATAACGGCGTATATAGTTCATATTACCTCCCCTTTATCAAGGCTGCGCAAATACGCATGGTTCCTGATGGCGTGTCGCTGTTCGACCTCAATCAAGAATGGCTCTTACCGAAACCGGCCCAATGTTTGCTGAACTATAGGCAACCAAGTAAAATCGGTTCCCATATCATCAATATAATGGATTAATACTAGCCATGATCGCAAAGAGGGGACGGCCCGCGCCGTCCCCCGGATGTTAATGCTGCGAAAGGAGCGCTCCTTCCCTTTCGTTCATGCCGCAGCGTCTCCCGCATAGGCGACATTGGCCGACGGCGGCGGCGTGAAGCTCTGTTCCTTCCAGCCCATCAGTGCGCCGGCCATCCAGCCGCCATCGACCGGAAGGGTCTGGCCATTCACATAGCTGCCCAGATCGGATGCCATGAACAGCACCGCCTTGGCGATTTCGTCCGGCTTGCCCATGCGTTCGAGCGCGATGCGGTTGCGCGCTTCCTCCAGCCGTTCCGGGGTGGCCTGGACACGCGCGGTTTCGGTCGATCCCGGCGCGACCGCATTGACGCGGATGAGCGGCCCCCATTCGCACGCCATGCTCCGCACGAGGTTCTGCATGCCGGCCTTCGCTGCACCGTAGTGGCCATGCATGGGAGCCGACGTCAGGCCGCTGACCGAGCAGACGGAAACGATCGCTCCCTTGCGCTGGCCGGCGATCATCGAGCGTGCCGCCGCCGTTGCGGCCAGAAAGAAACCTTTGAGGTTGAGATCGACGATGCGATCCCACTCCTCCTCCGGCATATCGACCAGCTTGCTCCAGCCGGCCATGCCGATGACGTTGACCATCACGTCAAGCGGGGCGAGGGCGGCTTCCGCTTCCCGCGTTGCCCGTTCGACCGCCTCCTTTTCGACGACATTCGCCGACAACGCGACGGACCGGCGACCGAGCGCGGCAATGCGGTCGGCCACTTTCCTCGCGCGGTCCATCTCCACATCCACGATCGCGACGTCGCAGCCCGCTTCGGCCAGGCGAAGCGCCGATGCCTCGCCCATCCCCTGGCCGCCGCCCCAAACGATCGCGGTGCGACCCTGAAGGCCAAATATGTCCTGCATTCTCGGTCCTCTCTTCAGTTATCGGCGCTGCCTGTCAGACGGTCTTCCTGCCGCTCTGAGTCGCCGCGCCCCGATTGTGTCGACGCGATTGCCGTGAGGATGGAAGACGCGCCAGGCGCGGACGAACGCGCCCATCCGGCATTCGAGCACATCGATCTCGCAGAGCACATTCGGCATCCCCACCCGTCTACTTTCCATGGCCACGCGACGTTAGCAGATGAATCGGCGCTGGCGCCGTCAGAAGTCAATGAAAGCCGCCATGTTCCCGATCAAATACTTGTGGGAGGCAATTTTTCCGTAGTGATGGAAAATCCTGTCCCGGCCGCTGATCAGGGCATCAATATTTCGGCGACGCACCGGCGCATGAGCGCGGCGAGTTCCGCCTCATGCGACCTGATTCTCCTGGTCGGCCCGGCAAAGCCCAGAACGATTCCGACATCGGCATCGCAGGGGGGCAGCGCCATGGCGATGGACCAGTTGTCGGTTTCTACGCCGATCCCTCCGGAGGCATAGCCGCGGACGCGGATCGCCTGGACCTCCTCCATGATGCCGGGAACCCTGTCTTGACGGTCGCGGCGATGACGATCGAGATATTCGATGATCTGCCGGATATCGCCGTCGGCCCGCGAGGCGAGATAGGCACCGCCCAGGGCGGAGCCGATCAGCGGCACCTTCACGCCCTTGGGCGCCGCGTGGGGACTGTTCACCGGCTGCACGATATCGACGACCTGCATCTGATCTTCCTGCCGAACCGCCAATGTCACAATCTCGCCCGACCGGCTGTGGACGAGATTGAGCAGGCGATAGAGCCGTTCGCCGCCATAATAATCGCCGGTGAGCCAGCCGCCGAAGCGCACGAGGCGGGGAGAAGGGCGGTAGAGCTTCCTGGCCGCCTCAAAGATGAGATAGCCGGAATCGACCATGGTCTTGAGCAACTGATCGGTGCTGGAGCTATGCCAACCGAAGGCATGGCTGATTTCGGTGGCGCGCAGGGGCCGCTTCATCCCCGCGAAATATTCCAGTACTTCGAGCGCCCGCGTCGCCGACTTGGCGAGATTGCGGCGCGTGCCGGGCAGACTGATCCGCGAATCGGCGGGATGAACATCGTCGGTCATGATCAGGATTGCGGGTCAGCGATCAGCCCGGTCCCGTTGAGCCGCTCGCGCACGAAACGGGTGATCGCCGAAAGGCTGCGCGCGCTGCTCGGCAGGTCCGGGAAGAGCGTCGGGGAAACATGCTGCATGTGGGGAATGACAGACAGTTCGACACCGATATGCTGCGCGGCAAGTCGTGCAGCAAAATCGATGCTGTCCTGGATCAGCACCTCTGCGCTGCCCGCGATGATGAGCGTTGACGGCATTCCGTCAAGCGCCCCGGCGAGCAGGGGGGAGGCCAACGGCGCGTCGGCGGGCAGACCTTGAAGATAGCCGTTCGCTGCGTCCTGGGCGGACTCCCGCGAAAAAAGGCGGTCGCTTGGCGCGCATCGCTCGAACGAGTCGGCGCAGACGCGCAGGTCGAGCCAGGGCGAAAGCAACACCGCGCCCCTGAGGGAAGGCAGGCTTTCCCCGAACGCGATGCAGCATGCCGCTGCCAGACCGCCTCCAGCGGAATCGCCGCCGATCATCATCGGCACGTCCGGCGCCTCCGCGGCGACGGCATCGATCACGGCGGCAGCGTCGTGCAGCGCGGCCGGATAGGGATTTTCGGGCGCCAAGGCATAGGCCGGTGCAATAACGCGGCAGCCGCCGTCCGCTGCCAGCCGCGACAGGAACCCCGCCATGCGGTCCGGGCCGCCCAGCCGATAGCCGCCGCCATGGAAATAGATCATGCCGCCCAGCGCCGGTTGGCGCGGGCTGGCCACGATGCAGCGCACACCGCCTACCGTCCATTCGGCGACCGTCGCGCCCTCCGCCTGCGTATAGGGAGACGCGGCGCCCGCGATCACATCGCGCGTTTCGACCAGCGCGGCCGGCGCGGGCCTGCCGGTCCGGCGAGGGTCGAGGGGATAGCGGGAACGCAACGCCATGGTGCAATCTTCCTTCAATCTTCCGGCTGCATTAGCAGCTTGCCCAGCCATGATCGGCAGCGCCATTGACGAGCCGATAAATAATCCGTCCGTGATGCTCTAATTACAACGACTGCCTTAATTGTAACAACTGCCTTATTGCTCTCCATAGCACATAGAGCTTCGATGGTTTGTGAGAGGATGAGGATGACGGCCGCCAACATCAGCGCGAAAAACCTGGCTCTCCTGACGGCGGTCGCGGCCCCGCTCGCATCGCTGTCGCTGGCGCTGACGACCATCCTGCCCCAGGACCTGACGCGCAATCACGGCGTCACGCTGGCGCAGGCCGGCTTCGCCTTCATGATCATCCGCCTCGCCGATATCGCCATCGACCCGTTTCTGGGGAGTCTCATGGATCGCACGCGATCGCGGCTGGGGCGCTATCAGATCTGGATATTGGGCGGCAGCCTTCCCTTGGGCGTCGGTGTGCTGCTCTGCTTCTTCCCGCCCGCGCAGGTCAGCTTCCCCTATCTCATCTTCGCGCTGGCGACGGCCTATCTGGGCTTTTCCATCATGGCGCTATCGCACCTGGCCCTGTGCGCGGCGCAGACCGAGGACTATGCGGCGCGCGGCAAGGTCTTCGCATGGTGGCAGGTCTATACGACGATCGGGCTCCTTGTCGCGATGCTGTTGCCCAAGCTGCTGGACGGAAGGCTGGGCTTGGATCTGGTGCAGTGGATGGGCATCACCATTCTTGGCCTCATCGCCACCTCGACGCTGGCGACGGTCTTTCTGAGCAAGGCCAGTCCTGCGAAGGCGCCGGGCGCGCATGGCGGGTTCAAGGCCTATCTCGCGCTGTTCGCGCTGCCAGCGACCCGGCGCGTGATGCTCGCGGAACTATTCCTGGGGCTCTCGGCGGGGATCGCGGCCGTCACCGGCCTCATGTATATCACATCGATCAAGCATTTCACGATCGGCGATTTCGGCTCGCAGCTCGTGATTTATTTCCTCGTCGGCATGATCTCATCGCCGGCCTGGGCATGGATATCGGCGCGGATGGAAAAGCACCGGGCGCTCATGCTCGGCGCCATATGCCTCTCACTCAGTCAACTCATCTTCCTGCTCGTGCCGCCGGGCAACCTCCTGTTCCTGCTGCTCGTGCCGGCCGTGTTCGGGGGCTTTTCCTATACGTCGGTCTCGATGCTGCCGCGGGCAATGCTTGCCGACGTGGCGGACGAGGAACGCCTCTTGCACGGCAGCGACAGGACCGCGCTGCTTTTCGCCCTGCTCACCGGCATCTTCAAGCTGGGCCATGCGCTCTCGGTGGGCATAGGCTTTCTCGCGCTGAATGCGTTCGGCTATGTGCCCGCCCTTGGCGCGGACAATAGCCCGGCCGCGCTGACCGGCCTAGCGATCGTCTATGGCGGCTTCACAGCCGTTTGCGCCATGATCGCGTTCTGCGCGATGATCCGCTATCCGCTGACCGGCCGCCGCCACAGCGAAATCCGGGCCGCGCTGGAAAAGTTGGATGGCGCCAAGGCCTGAACGGGCTAACATCGTCCGCAGGCCGCCCCTCCTCAAGCGGAAGGGGCGAGTTCAGATCAAGCCGCCGCCGCCACCTTGCCCAAGGCCAGTTCGGCGGTCGCAAAGGCGCGGATGTGGTCGCCAAGGTCGGCACGCTCCAGCGCCAGCGCCAGATTGGCCTCGATATAACCGGCCTTCGACCCGCAATCGAAACGGCGGCCCTCGAAGGTGACGCCGTGAAAGGGCTGCCTGCCGATCAGGGCCGCCATCGCGTCGGTGAGCTGGATTTCCCCGCCCGCACCCTTTTCCTGCGTTTCAAGGATCTTCATCACATCAGGCTGGAGGATATAGCGGCCCGGCAGGATCAGGTTGGAGGGCGCGGTGCCCGGCGCGGGCTTTTCGACGAGACCCTTCACTTCGGTCAGCGCGCCATCGCGCGCGCCGGGATCGATCACGCCGTAGCTGGGCGTCTGCTCCATCGGCACTTCGAGCGCGCAGACGAGGTTGCCGCCGACCTTCTCATAGGCATCGACCATCTGCTTCATGCAGCCCTTGCCGGGCGCGCCCTTCATGAACTCGTCGGGCAGCAGGATGGCGAAAGGCTCGTCCCCCACGATGTCGCGCGCGCACCAGATGGCGTGGCCCAGGCCCAGCGGCTCCTGCTGGCGCAGGAACACGGCGTTGCCGGGGTCGAGCCGCGTCCCTTCGAGCGCGGAAAGATCCTTGCCGCGCTCGCGCTGGGTGGCTTCGCATTCGAAGGCGATGTCGAAATAATCCTCGATGGCCCCCTTGCCGCGCCCGGTGACGAAGATCATCTGTTCGATGCCTGCCTCCCGCGCCTCATCCACGGCATATTGGATCAGCGGGCGGTCGACGACCGGGAGCAGTTCCTTGGGCACCGACTTGGTGGCGGGCAGGAAGCGTGTGCCAAGCCCCGCGACGGGGAAGACGGCTTTGCGAACAGGTTTATTCGACATGACTCTCCATTCTCGCTGTCAGCGGGCACGACCTTGCATCGCCGCGCGCGCGGGAAAGGTCAACCATCCCTCTCCTGAAGTATAAATATGTCAGACGTCCAGCAGCCGCTGCGCCATCTGTTCCAGCGCGGTTGTCTCCGCGTCGAGCTGTTCAAGCGACACATGCACCTGCTGGTTGCGGGGATCGCGACAGGTGAAGCCGCCGGGCGCGGGTTCCTGGAAACCGCCAACGATGAGCGAACGGAAACGGTCGACGCGCTGCATGTCGCGCTCGATCGCCGAAATTTCGTTGAGGGCGGTCGCGTTACGGCGGTCGCGCATCGTCACCATGGTCCGCAATTCCGTCATCAGCTTGGCCATGCTGGGCCGGTTGCGCGTGCCCACCGTGCGCACGTCACCCATCGCCTGCCGCATCATCGCGATTTTCTTTTCCAGACTCTGCTCCAACATGGTCCAGGCGCAAACCAGCCGCCCGACCCCGCACAGCAACGCCGCGTCTTCCGGCGCATATTCCGAAATCGCCTTCACCTGAACATCCGCAGCCAGATTCAAAACGCGCAACCCCAACCCTTTATTTCCAAGGGAAACCCTGCACGGAAGGAGGCGGATATGGCTAGAGCGCCCCGGGCGCTCCCTCGCGCCATGGGCACGGATCATCGTCAATCGTGCAAAATCGTCGGCGGGCCGAGACTTAGAAATCGATGGCGATGCCCTTGCGTTCCCAGTCGCCATAGCGGGTGGGGCTGAGTTCTTCCGTCTGGATGGAGGGTTGGTCGATGGGCTCGGGCTGCGGCACGGGCGGGCTTTTGGAGAGGTGCGCGGGCGCCTTCACATGCGCAGGGCGCTGGCCGTTATACTTTCCCATGGTGGGGCCTTTCGATTGCGGGATGCGGGCGCAATCCCATATTCATGTCGTGTCTGCTATCTGGGCGGCAAAGGAGGATCGTGCAAGTGAGCGGTTTCAAGACGGTGATGCTGATGTCGGCGCTGACGGCGCTGTTCATGGCATTGGGCTATACGCTGGGCGGCAGCGGCGGGGCGGTGATCGCGCTGCTGGCGGCGGCGGGCATGAACCTGTTCACCTTCTGGAACGCGGACCGCATCGTCCTGTCCATGCATCATGCGCGGGAAGTGGATGAGGCGAGCGCGCCCGAATTTGTCGGGCTGGTGCGGGAGCTGGCGCAACGGGCCGGGCTGCCGATGCCGCGCGTCTACCTGATCGACGAGCCGCATCCCAATGCCTTTGCCACCGGGCGGAACCCGGACAATGCGGCGGTGGCGGCGACCACGGGCCTCCTGTCCATGCTGACGCGCGAGGAAGTGGCGGGGGTGATGGCGCATGAGCTGGGCCATGTGAAGAACAGGGACACGCTCATCATGACGATGGTGGCGACCATCGCGGGCGCGATCTCGATGCTGGCGAATTTCGGCCTGTTCTTTCGCGGGAACAGCGGGAACGGGCATGGGAATATGCTGGCCGGGCTGCTGGCGGTGATCGTCGCGCCCTTTGCCGCGATGATCGTGCAGATGGCGATCAGCCGCACGCGCGAATATGGCGCGGATGCGGCGGGCGCGCAGGTCAGCGGCAATCCGCGCGCGCTGGCGTCCGCGCTGGCGAAGATTTCGGGGCAGGCGCAGCGGATTCCCAATCCGGTGGCGGAGCGCAACCCCGCCGCCGCGCAGCTTTACATCGTACCGACGCATGTGAGCGAGCTGTTCTCCACCCACCCCACGACGGAAAAGCGGATCGCAGCGCTGCATGATATGGCGGCGCATATGGGCACACCCGCGGTGAGCGGGCGTTCTTCCCGCGCTTCGGCGCTCTCGCCGGTAGCCGCGCCCTCGCGCCGCCGGTCGAGCGCTCTCGATCCGCTGCGGCGGGATTGAGAGGCTTTGCGCCGGGGCCGGAAATGGCCTAGGCGCGGGTGATGGCGCGATCTTCCCGAATTGACGATATTCCCGGCCTGCCCGCGCGGCGCGCGGCGTTGCGGCTGCTTGACGCCGTACTGCGGCGGGGCGAGCCGCTGGAACTCGCGCTGCACGGCGCGGCGCAAGGGCTTGCGCCCGCCGACCGGGCGCTGGTCCACGCCATCGCGGCGGAAACGCTGCGCCATCTGCCCGATCTCGACGCGCTGATCGACAGGGCGACGCGCCAGCCTTTGCCCGGCGACGCCAAGGCGCGAATGGTGCTGCGGATCGCGCTCATCCAGGTGCTGGCGCTGGGCACGGCTCCCCATGCCGCCATCGCGACGGCGCTGCCGCTGGTCGACGGCGGGCCGCGCAAGCTGGTCCATGGCGTGTTCGGCACGGTGACGCGGGCGCAGCCGGTGCTGCCCGATCCTCCCGCCTTGCCGCAGGAGGTCGCGGCGCGCTGGGCGGAGCAATGGGGCGAGGCGATGCCGGAGGCGGCGGCGCGGGTCTTTGGCGCGCGGCCGCCGGTCGACGTCACCCTGCGCGACGAGCGGGAGACGGCGCTCTGGGCGGAGCGGCTTGGCGGAACCAGTTTGGCGCCCGGCCATGTCCGCCTGCCGGAGGGAACGGCGATCCCCGACCTGCCCGGCTTTGCAGAGGGCGCATGGTGGGTCCAGGATATCGCGGCCTCCTGCCCCGCGCGGCTGCTGGGGCCGGGTGAAGGCCGCGTGGTGCTGGACCTGTGCGCCGCGCCGGGAGGCAAGACGATGCAGCTTGCCGCCGCCGGATGGCGCGTGGCGGCGGTGGACCAATCGAAGAAGCGGCTGGAGCGACTGCGGGAGAATCTGGAGCGCACGGGGCTGTCCGCCGACATCGTGCAGGCCGACCTGCGGCAATGGCAACCGGGGGAACAGGCGGACGCGGTCCTGCTCGACGCGCCATGCAGCGCGACCGGCATCTATCGCCGCCATCCCGACGTGCTCCACCGCATCGGTCCGCGCCAGATCGCAGAACTGGCGGAATTGCAGGCGGCGTTGCTGGACCGGGCGGCCGAATGGGTGAAACCGGGCGGGGTGATCGTCTACGCCACCTGCTCGCTGGAACGAGCGGAGGGGGAGACGCAGCTTGCTGCATTCCTTGAACGGCGGCCGGATTTTGCCGCCGTGCCCGCCGGGCCGAACGAATTGCCCGAAGGTGTTCCGCCCACGCCGCAAGGATGGGTCCGCACTCTCCCCGACACGCTGGAGGGCCGGGGCGGGACGGACGGCTTCTTCGTGGCGAGATTGATACGCGCGACAACCAGAGTTTAACCTGGGGCCTATAAGCTATCTGCCATGCGATCGACCGAGCCTCTGCCCCTCCATCATAGCTGGCCGCTCTACGATCTGCGGGAGCGTCTCGCGTCCGTGACGCTGGACGACAGGACCGCCCGCAGCGACGCGGCGCTGGCGGAGCGGGGGTTGGGCCTGTGGCATTGCGACCTCGCGACGCAAAAGCTGCAATGGACCGCCGGTATCTTCGACATGTTCGGGCTGGAGCGGGATGGCGAGATCAGCCGCCCGCGGGCCGTCGCCCTCTACACGCCGGAGACGCGCGAGCCGATGGAACGGCTGCGCGCCTATGCGATCCGCCACCGGCGCGGCTTCACACTGGATGTCGATATCGACCGCGCCGATGGCGGGCGATGCGCGATGCGGCTGATCGGCGCGCCGGTGATCGTCGGCAATGCCGTTATCGGCCTGCATGGCGTGAAGCAGGTGCTGCCGAAGGGCGCAGCGGCTTCACGGGGGCTGGACCCGAGGATTTTCAACCTGCTTTAAGAACGGCCGGCGCATAAAGCGTGTCCCGGCTCACGCCGGCGCGTGTCGATTGAACTGAATTAGATCATGCTCCAATTCCCCTTCGTTTTCCGCACTTTTCGAGTCATCGGGTGATTTCGCCCGGCTTGAGGATGCTCCGGTCGAAATGATGCGTTGCTCTCCCCTTTTCCCGCCGCTAAGGCGAACGGTTAATGACGCGCTCCATCCTCATTTCGCCCTCCATCCTCTCCGCCGACTTCGCCCGTCTGGGCGAGGAGGTTCGCGCCATCGACGAAGCGGGGTGCGACTGGGTTCATATCGACGTGATGGACGGCCATTTCGTGCCCAACATCACCATCGGCCCCGGCGTGGTGAAGGCGCTGCGCCCGCATACGACAAAGCCGTTCGACGTCCATCTGATGATTGCTCCGGTGGACCCGTATCTCGATGCCTTCGCGCAAGCCGGCGCTGATATCATCACCGTCCATCCCGAAGCCGGGCCGCATATCCACCGTTCCGTCCAGCACATCAAGTCGCTGGGCGTGAAGGCGGGCGTCGTGCTCAATCCCGGCACCCCGGCGAAGATGCTCGATTATCTGATCGACGACGTCGACCTGATCCTCGTCATGAGCGTCAATCCCGGTTTCGGCGGGCAGAGCTTCATCGAAAACCAGCTCCGCAAGATCGAGGCGATCCGCAAGATGATCGACAAGAGCGGGCGCGACATCCGCCTGCAGGTCGACGGCGGCATCGACTTCACCACCGCCCCGCGCGCCATAGAGGCGGGCGCGGACGTGCTGGTGGCGGGGACGGCGACCTTCCGCGGCGGCGCCGGGGCCTATGCCGACAATATCCGAAAGCTCAGGGGCGGGTGAACGACCGCCGTCGCCTTTCCCCCCATTCCGTTCCCGATCCGGCCGGGGCCAAGAATTTCGAGGCCGAGAAGCGGGACGATGGAATCGAGCAGGGCAAGCGGCTCATCCGTCTGGCGGATGACAAGGGGCTGTCGCTGGCCCAGCGGATCGCCAACCGCTTCTATCTGCTGAGTTGGAAGACGCCGCTGCACGGCCGCCGCCTGAAAGGCAAATATCCGCTGAAGCTGCTGGCCGTTCCGGAGGACGAGATTCCCGGCGACGCGCAAACCGGTCAGGCGATCCGTGCGGGCTATTTCCTGTTCCGGGGCATGAAGCAGCCGGTCGACACGCTGGATTTCGGCACGCTGGGCCTGATGCCGGGCTTTGCCGACTATCTCCACGGCTTCCGCTGGCTGCGCGATCTGTCGAGCGTCGCCACGCGCGAGCAGGGCGCGCCGGTGGCGGAAAGCGTGATGCGGAAATGGCTGGCCGCCCATGCCGAAGTGCCGGACGAACCGGCTTGGCGCGCGGACAATGCGGGATGGCGGCTGCTGTTCTGGACCGCCCATGCGCCGCTAATCCTGTCGTCGAGCGATCTGGTCTACCGCTCGCTGGTGCTCAACTGCATCGCGCGGACGGCGCGGCATCTGGACCAGATCGCCGACAAGGCGCCGGTCGGCCTGCCCCGGCTGGTGGCGTGGGGGGCGATCGTCGCCGCCTCCATGCTGATTCCGGGCGGCGCGGCGCGCAAGATGTTCGGGGAAGCGGGCCTCAAGCGCGCCATGGAAAGCGCTTTCCATGGCGACGGCGGCATCGTGTCGCGCTCGCCAGGGGACCAGCTGGAAGCCGTCATGCTGCTGTCGATGGTCGCAGCGGTCTATGACGCGCGGCGGGAACAGGCGCCCGCTTTCCTGCCTGACGGTTTGGCCCGCGCGGTGCCGGCGCTGCTGGGGCTGACCCATGGCGACGGGGGCCTGGGCAACTGGCAGGGCGCGGGAGCGATTCCGCCCGATCGGGTGCAGGCGGTGGTGCAGGCCAGCCGCGTGCGGGCGCGCCCGCAGCGGCAGGCGCGCGAATGGGGCTATCAGCGGTTGGCGGCGGGCGGAACGGTGGTGCAGGTCGACGCCGCCCCGCCCCCGGTCGCGCGGCTGGCTGCGGCAGGGTGCGGATCGACCGGCGCGATCGAGATCAGCGACGGCCCGCATCGCCTGATCGTCAATTGCGGCGGGGCGGCGCTGGAGGGGCAGTGGATTCCCCGCGATCTGGCGCAGGGGCTAAGGACCACGGCGGCGCACAGCACGCTAATCCTCAACGACAGCAATTCGACCGCGCTGCTGCCCGACGGCACGCTGGGCAAGGGCGTGACCGAGGTGGAGCTGAACCGGCAGGAGCTGGAAAACGGCAGCCGCGTGGATATCAGCCATGACGGTTATGTGCGGCGCCTGGGCTATGTCCACCGCCGCCTGCTGCTGATGAGCGGGGACGGCAAGGAGATACGGGGCGAGGATATGCTGACCCCGGCGGAGCGGCGGAAGAAGCCCGGCAGGCTGCCGCTGCAACTGCGCTTCCATCTGGCGCCGGGCGTCGAACCGACGACCACGGCGGACGGCATGGGCGCGCTGCTGCGGATCGACATGGGCGCGCTGTGGCAGTTCCGGGCGAGCGCGGGGAAGCTTTCCGTCGAGGAAAGCCTGTGGGTCGACGGTGACGGACGGCCGCATGGAACGCAGCAGCTTGTCGTGACGGGCGAGGCGCTGCCCGGCGGGTCGAGCATCGGGTGGCTGTTCAAGCGGGTGGGATAGACCCGTTAACTTGCCCCACCATCCGCCCAATCGTCCGCCGCGCAATGCCACGGGGCTATATTTTTTCCGCCCGCGGCACTAAGGGGCTGGGCCAATCGCCAAGCCGAGTCCGAAAAGCAGGAAAGCCCATCTCCATGACCCCCTCACCCGCAGACGTCACCATCAAGCGCGCCCTTCTGTCCGTGTCCGACAAGAGCGGCCTCATTGAACTGGGGCAGGCGCTGGGGCAGCATGGGGTGGAGCTGGTGTCGACGGGCGGCACGGCCAAGGCGCTGCGCGATGCGGGCCTTGAGGTGAAGGATATTTCCGACCTCACCGGCTTTCCCGAAATGATGGACGGGCGCGTCAAGACGCTGCATCCCAAGGTGCATGGCGGCCTGCTCGCCGTGCGGAACAACGCCGAGCATGTGGCGTCGATGCAGGAACATGAAATCGGCGCGATCGATCTGGTGGTGGTCAACCTCTATCCCTTTGCGGCGACCGTGGCGCGCGGCGCGGACCGGGACGAGATCATCGAGAATATCGACATTGGCGGCCCCTCCATGGTGCGTTCCGCCGCGAAGAATCACGAAAGCGTCGCCATCGTCACCGATCCGGCGGACTATGCCCGCCTGATCGTGGAAATGGGGGAGAAGGGCGGTGCGACGTCCTACGATTTCCGGCGGATGCTGGCGGCGAAGGCCTATGCGGCGACGGCGGCCTATGATTCGATGATCGCGAGCTGGTTCGCCTTTGCCGATCAGGGCGTGATGTTCCCCGAAACGCTGGCCGTGTCGAGCAAGCTGGGCGCGACGCTGCGCTATGGCGAGAATCCGCACCAGTCGGCGGCGCTCTACCTGCCGGTGGGACCGACCGCCAACGGCATCGCGCAGGCGAAGCAGGTGCAAGGCAAGGAACTGTCGTACAACAACTACAACGATGCCGACGCCGCGCTGGAATTGGTCAGCGAATTTCGCGACGGCCCGCCGACCGTGGTGATCGTGAAGCACGCCAATCCCTGTGGCGTGGCGACGGGCGAGACGCTGATCGAAGCCTATGAAGCGGCGCTCGCCTGCGACAGCGTGTCGGCTTTCGGCGGCATCATCGCGGTCAACCGGCCGCTGGACGGGCCTACGGCGGAGGCGATCAGCGGCATCTTCACCGAAGTCGTCGCCGCGCCCGATGCGGATGAGGAGGCGAAGGCGATCTTCGCGAAGAAGAAGAATCTGCGCCTGCTGCTGACCGGCGAACTGCCCGATCCGGCGCGCGCCGGCTTGATGATGAAGAGCATCGCGGGCGGCATCCTGGTGCAGGGCCGCGACAATGGCCGGGTGACGCGGGACATGCTGAAGGTCGTCACCAAGCGCGCGCCGACGGAGCAGGAACTGACCGACTGCCTGTTCGCCTGGACCGTCGCCAAGCATGTGAAGTCCAACGCCATCGTCTATGCCAGGGGCGGCAGCATAGCGGGCATCGGCGCGGGGCAGATGAACCGTCTGGAATCCGCGCGCATCGCCGCGTGGAAGGCGAAGGATGCGGCGGACAAGGCGGGCTGGGCCGAGCCGCGCACCATCGGGTCGGCGGTGGCCTCGGACGCCTTCTTCCCCTTTGCCGACGGGCTGCTGGCGGCGGTCGAGGCGGGCGCGAGCGCGGTGATCCAGCCGGGCGGCTCGATCCGCGACGAGGAAGTGATCGCGGCGGCGGACGAGGCAGGGCTGGCGATGGTCTTCACCGGGATGCGCCACTTCCGGCATTGATCGCCGGAAGGGCGGTCAGGCGGGCTGGAAACTCAGCGCCACGCCGTTCATGCAATAACGCTTGCCGGTGGGTGGGGGGCCGTCATCGAAGACATGGCCCAGATGCCCGCCACAACGCGCGCAATGCACTTCCGTCCGCACATAGCCCAGATCGAAGTCGCGCGATGTGCCAACCGCCTTGCGAAGCGGCGCGGTGAAACTGGGCCAGCCGGTGCCGCTGTCGAACTTGGTCTTCGAACTGAGCACGGGCAGCGCGCATCCGGCGCAGGCGAAGGCGCCCGCCCGATGCTCACGATTGAGGGGGCTGGAAAAGGGCGGTTCGGTCGCCTGTTGGCGCAGCACCTTATAGGCCCATGGCGAGAGCCGCTTGCGCCATTGCGCGTCGGACAGGCTGAAGGGATAGGCGGCTTCAGCCCGGCCAGGGTCGAACCGCCACAGCACAAGCGCGACCGCGCCCGCGGCAACGCCGCCAAGGAACCACCGTCGATTCATGCCGCATATCCTAGCTCGCCGGGGGTGAGCGCCGCCTGAACAACGGACGCTTCGTACCGCTGTGGAGGACATGGCGGCGGAACAGCCACACGCCCATGCGGATGATGAGCGCGACCCATAGCGCCTGCCACGCCAGCGCCAGCACATGCGGCCAGAGCGCGGCATCCTGCGCCGCCCGGGCGATCATCGCGAAGGGAGACGACAAGGGAAAGACCGCCGCCGCGATCTCCGGCGCGGACCCCATATGATCGACGGCGTATGTCGCGAAGAAGAAGACGACCATCTGCCCCATGGTGACGGGCATGTTCAGCGTCTGCACTTCCCGCACGGTCGCCGCCTGCGCCCCGATGCCGAGAAACAGCGAGCCGAGCAGGCAATAGGCCATGGCGAAATAGAGCAGGGCGAGCAGGAGGAAGACCGGCCAGCCGACCGCCGGCGTAGGCAGGGCGAATCCCGGTCCGGCGAGCAGGCCCATGCCGGCCAAGGCGCAGACTGCCCAGAAGAATATGCCGATGAAGCTCATCGACAGCATCGCCACCAACTTGCCGAGGAAGACCGCGTCGATGGGGACGGCGGCGGCCAGAATTTCGATCACCTTGTTGTTCTTTTCCTCCACCATATTGGACAGGACCATGCCCGCCAGCAACATGGTGAGGAGGAACATCAGGATCTGCGCCGCGCGTCCGGTGGTCAGCCGCGCCTGCGCCTGGCCGCTGGCGCTGAGCGCGACCGGATTGCGCTCCACCCGCACCTCCGGCAACGTGGCGCGCATCTCGGCCGCGCTGGCGATCAGGCGGACATCCCCTTCCAGCCGCGCAATGTCGGCGCGCTGGCCGGTCAGGACCAGCCGGTCGACCGATCCGGAAACGACCGCGGCATAGCCCGCGTCGCTGCGTGCCAGCAACTGTTGCGGATCGGCAGGCCACGGCGCGGCTTTCAGGGCGGAGATATGATCGGCCCCGATCCGGCGGGCGATGGCTTCCCGCGCATCGAGCATCCGGGCGGCTTGCGCCGGCGGCATGGACAGGCCCATGGCGGGGCGTAAGCTGTCGTTGCTGATCTTTTCGCTCAGACCGCCGAACGCCATGCCGATCAGGATCGGAAGAAGCGGTCCCAGCAGGAAGAACAGGAAGGTCCGGGTGAAGATGACCGCCGAAAAATCCCGCCGCGCGACAACCATGGCGGATCGCATCATATCCTTCATGCCGCGTCCTCCCGCGCCCGATCTTCCTCCATCTGCCGCGCGACCGCTTCCCCGGCGATGGCGACGAAGGCGTCATGCAGGCCGGGCCGTTCGATCGACAGGCTTTCGATCCCGGCGTCGGCGTCCAGCAAGGCGCGCAGCAGCGGTTCGATCCCGCCGTCGGGCAGCGCGAAATGCCAGGCTCCGTCCTGCGCCAGCGTCTCGCCCGGCAAGGCGCGCCGCCACGGCCCGTCGCTCGACCGGGTGCGGAGCGTCACCTGCGGGCGCAGCCGGTCGCGCGCCTTGGCCACCGATCCCTCGAACCGGATGCGGCCGCCCGCGACGATGGCGATCCGTTCGCACAGCCGTTCGGCATGGGCGATGACATGGGTGGAGAACAGCACCGTCACCCCCGCCCGCGCCTGTTCGCGAATCAGCGCCTCCAGCTTGCCCTGGTTGATCGCGTCGAGGCCGGAAAAGGGTTCGTCCAGCACGATGAGGCGCGGTTCATGAACGATGGTGCCGAAAAGCTGCACGGTCTGGGCCATGCCCTTGGAAAGCTGGCGGATGGGCTTGTCGGCCGAAGCGCCCAGCCCATGCGCCTCCAGCATGGCGCGGGCGCGTGCCCGCCCGATCTTGAGCGGCAGGCCGCGCAGCGCCCCCATGAAAGCGATCGCGTCATAGGCTTTCATCGAAGGATAAAGGCCCCGTTCTTCCGGCAGATAGCCGACGAGGCGCGACTGGCGCAGCGGCTGCGGGTCGCCCAGCAGGGTGCGGTGGCCTTCATCGGGGTCGACGATGCCGAGCAGTGTCCGCAGCAGCGTCGTCTTGCCCGCCCCATTGGGGCCGAGCACGCCATAGATAGTCCCGGTGGGCACGGCGATGTCGATGCCGTTCACCGCGCGGAAATCGCCGAATGTCTTGACAAGCCCGTGGGCTTCGACGGCATAGGCGGTTTGCGGGGTCAGTGTATCGCCGATCATATGCCCCAAATAGTGACAGCCGATGCCAACGCAAATCGAAACCTTGGAACAACGCCTTAAGGCGGAGGCCGCGCGGCTGGGTTTTGCCGCCTGCGCCATCGCGTCCGCCGACGCCGCGCCGATGGCGGGCCGGCGGCTGCGCGACTGGCTGGACGCGGGGCATCATGGCGGCATGCTGTGGATGGAGGAGCGCGCGGCGCAGCGCGGATCGCCCAGGGGGCTGTGGCCAGAGGTGCGGAGCGTCGTGATGCTGGGGATGAGCTATGCGCCCGGGCGCGATCCGCTGGCGCTCGCCGATGCGGAGGATCGGGCGCGGATTTCGGTCTATGCCCAGGGCAAGGATTATCACGATATCGTCAAGAAAGGGCTTAAGACGCTGGCCCGGTGGCTGGTGGCGCAGCAGGACGGCGCGCTCAAAGTCTTTGTCGATACGGCCCCGGTGATGGAAAAGCCCCTGGCCATGGCGGCGGGGCTGGGCTGGCAGGGAAAGCACAGCAATCTGGTGAGCCGGACGCACGGAAGCTGGCTGTTCCTTGGCGCGATCTACAGCGAGATCACGCTGGCGACCGATCAGGGGGAACAGGATCATTGCGGAAGCTGCAACGCCTGTCAGACGGCCTGTCCCACCGACGCCTTTCCCTCGCCCTATGTAGTCGATGCGCGGCGGTGTATTTCCTACCTCACCATCGAGCATAAGGGACCGATCCCGGAGGAATTGCGGCGCGGCATCGGCAACCGCGTCTATGGCTGCGACGATTGTCTGGCGGTGTGCCCGTGGAACAAGTTCGCCGATGCGGGAGCGGCGAACCGGGCGTTCATGGGCCGGGCGGAACTGGCCGCGCCCGCCATAGGGGATCTGCTGGCGCTGAACGACGCGGCTTTTCGGGAGATTTTCTCCGGATCGCCGATCAAGCGGATCGGGCGCGACCGCATGGTCCGCAACGCCGCCATCGCCGCCGGGAACAGCGGGGACCGGCGGTTGATCGCGAAGCTGCAAGCGCTGACGGGCGACCCCGATCCCGTGGTGGCGGAAGCAGCGGCCTGGGCGATTGGAAGGCTGTCGATCCAGTCCTAACGGCCCTGCAAGGACGTGGCGCAACCCGCCGGGTCGACACCCGCGCCCGAAGGCGCGCGCGCATCCACATGGGTGACGACCGGCTCCTTCCCCTGCCCCGGCGCATAGAGGTAGGCGTCGAGCACGCAGCGGCCATTGGCGAACTGGAGCTTGCGCATCGTGCTTTCGCGAATGTCGAGGCGCGGCGTGCCCAGCATCTGCGTCAGATGCTTCGCATCCAGACCCATGAGCGGCCCGGTCTTCATGAAGGCGCTTGCGGGCGGACCGGCGGGCGGGGCTGGCTGGCGCGTCTGGGGCACCACCGTCCCGGCCCCGCAGGCGGCGAGCGGCAGCGACAGCAGGCCGGTCAGCAAGAGACGGGTCGGGTTCATGCGCTTTTCCTTCTGACGCCATGCAGCATGTGCACCGCCATAGCCGCGCTCCACACCGGCGCAAGCATGTTGACGAAGGGGACGATGAAGAGAAGCGTCGAAACGAGGCCCAGCAGCCACCGGCTGCCGCGCGGGATCGGCGGGCGCGCGGGGTGACGCGGCTCCACCAGATCGGCCAGATCGCGGCCCAGCAGATAGGTGTTGAGCAACAGGAACAGGCCGATGGTGCCGAAACCCACCGCCAGCAGGGCGATATAGGCGGGCAAGGCGATCAGGTTCCAGCCCAGGATCCGGCCCAGCGAGGCCAGCGCGAAACGCAGGCTGCGGGCCGGGCCGACGGGGCGGCCTTCGCGCGCTGCTTCGGGGTAGCTGCCCTGCTCCACCGCCATGACGATATCGTCGGCGTAAAAGCCCATGACCGCCATGGCGACGACGCGGAACAGCAGCCAGCCCGTCGGGATCATGGCGATGGCGGTGGCCGCCGCTTCGGCCAGCCCCCCGCCGCCCCAGCCGAAATGCAGGCGCACCGCATGGAAGGCGGCCCAGAGCGCAATGCCCAGCGCGACGAAGATCAGCAGCGTCAGCGCCAGCGATTTGGCGAGCAGCCTGCGGGTCGCGGCGTGAAAGAGGATCGGGAAAGCGCGCAGGGCGGCGACTATGACCATGGCCCGCTATCCCCCGTCCCCGCCGCGCCGTCAATCAGTGCCGTTGCACGCGGGCTGCCACGCCGGTAGAGACGAACGCGCAATCATCCTTTCCCTCCTCCTCCATCAGACAAGGATTCCGCGTGACCGCTTCCGCCCCCGCGCTTGATATTATCGCCATCGGCAATGCGATTGTCGACGTGCTCGCCCGCAGCGATGACGGCTTCCTCGCCGAACGCAGCCTGACCAAGGGCGCGATGCAACTGATCGACGCGGATATGGCAGAGCGGCTTTATGCCGACATGGACGCGGGCAAGGAAATCAGCGGCGGGTCGGCCGCCAACACGCTGGCGGGCATCGCCGCGCTGGGCAAGACATGCGGCTTCATCGGGCAGGTATGCGACGATCAGCTGGGCGCGGTGTTCACCCATGACGTTCGCGCGCTGGGCATCCGTTACGACACGCCCCCGGTGAAGGGCGATGTGCCCACGGCGCGCTGCCTGATTCTGGTGACGCCCGACGCACAGCGGACGATGAACACTTTTCTGGGGGCGTCGCAGTTCCTGCCGGAATCGGCGCTGGACTTGGACCTGATCCGGTCGGCGGGCATCCTTTATCTGGAAGGCTATCTGTGGGATCCCGAACAGCCGCGCAAGGCGATGCGCGCGGCCATCGACGCCGCGCGGAGCGCGGGGCGCAAAGTCGCCTTCACTTTGTCCGACACGTTCGTGATCGACCGGCACCGGGCGGATTTTGCCGAGCTGATCGACGCGGGAAAGATCGACATCCTCTTTTCCAATGAGGGCGAGATTCAGTCGCTCGCGCAGATCGACGATTTCGACAAGGCGGTCGCCGCCATCGCGCCCAAGGTGCCGGTGCTGGTGTCGACGCGCAGCGAAAAGGGCGCGATCGCGGTGGTCGACGGCGTGCGTTACGAAGTGCCCGCCGCGCTGGTGTCGCAGATCGTGGACACGACGGGCGCGGGCGACCTGTTCGCCGCCGGTTTCCTCGCCGCGCATATCGACGGCATGGGCGTGGAAGACTGCCTGCGTTTGGGCGCGGCGGCTGCGGCGGAAGTGATTTCCCACTGGGGTGCGCGGCCGGAGGAAGATCTGAAGCTGATCCGGGCGAAGCTGTTCGGCTGAATCAGGCGGCCTTGCGGAACAAGGCCCGGTCGTCCGGGCCGAAGCCCCAGCGCCAGATGACGAGGCCGTAGACGCCCAATATCGCCGGGATGCCGAACAGCAGTTCGACCCATTCGAAATGGCTCGGCAGCGCGACGAAGGCTCCCCCCACGATGCAGGCGATGGCGGATGCGCCCAGCAGCGGCCAGCGCCATGCATTGATCGGGGCGTTCAGCAGGTGCGAGAGCAGCCGCGCCTTGACCAGCGCGCCCACACCCAGCGCCATGCACAGGGCCAGCGCGGGCGCGGCGGCGGTGACCATGTCGGACCATCCCATCCGGCGCGCCACGAGGATGAGGATGAAGCTCAATCCCGCCTGCAGCGCGATCATGAACAGGGAAATCATCAGGTTCCGGTGCCGCGCGATATAGACCAGCGCGGATTCGCTGACCACGGCGGTGGCCGCGACGACTTCGGCCAGCAGCAGGAAGGCGAGCGCCCCGGTGCCGCCGACGAAATGCGGGCCGACAAGGCCCATCACCGCTTCGCCGGGGATGCCGAGCGCCAAGGCGATCCCCGCCTGCGCGGCGATGATCCAGAAGCCGACCTGGCTCACCTGTTTTGCGATGGCGGTCAGGTTGCCTTCCGCCAGATTGCGGGTGATGACCGGGCCAAGGATCGGATCGAAGCTGGTCTTGAGCTTTTGCGGCAGGGAGGCGACCTGCTGCGCGACATAATAGATACCGATCACCGCCGGGCTGACGAAGAGACCCAGTATCGCCATGTCCAGCCGCCGCGATCCCCATTCGACGCCATCCGCCGCCGCCAGCGGCAGATTGCGGCGCGCGAGCCGCCACAGGCGCCCCACATCGGGCCGCCAGCCATAGGGGATGCCATAATGGCGGGTCATGGGAATGATCGACGCGACCAGCGCGGCGATCATCGACACCACATAGGAGAGGATGAGGCCGTCGCGGGTCGAATAGAAGGCGAAGGCGAACGCCCCGATGCTGATCGCCCATGGTTCTATGATGGACCGCGCGCGCACGGTCGCGCCGATGTCGAAGCGATAGGCGCAGGCGGCCAGCGCCACGTCCGATCCGGCGACCGCGATGACGATCAACGCCAGCAGCCGGTCAAGGCCGTTGATGCCGCTATTGGGAAACATGGCCTGCGGAAAGACGACCAGCAGCCCCGCCCCCGCCACGGAAGCGATCAACGTCACCGCCATCGCGTCGGTCACGACATGGGAATGGGGCCGCTTGGTCTGGGCCAGTGCGCCCGCAAGGCCGCGTTTCAGGCCCAGCGTCGCAAGCTGCGCGATGAACTCCACCACCAGCACGGCATAAGCGAAGCGGCCCAGCGCATCCGCGCCATACCAGCGCCCGGCGATGAACAGGAACGGCAGGCGCGCGGCCAGACGCAGCAGAAAACCGAAGATATTGGTGCGCCCGCCCTTGGCAAGCGCCGCAATGTCGTCCTGCGGTGCGGAAGGGGCTGCGTCGGCCGCCAAATTATTATGATCCCCCTGTCGTCTTGTCATTGGCGCCCGATATAAAAGATAAAAGGCAGCGCGGCGAACTTATTCCGCGCGGATCGGGCGGGCGAGCAGCGCGTCGATCACCTGCGGCAAGGGCGCGGCATCCTCCAGCAGGGCGCAAACCGCCTCCACCACCGGCATTTCGACGCCCGATGCGCGGGCGGCTTCGCGCAGCACGGGCGCGGTGAACGCCCCTTCCGCCACGGTGCGCCGATGGGCGAGCAGCGCGGCGGCGGGCTGTCCCTCGCCCAGCCCCTTGCCCAGCGAGAAATTGCGCGAGTTGGTGGAAGAACAGGTCAGCACCAAATCGCCCAGCCCGGAAAGCCCCGCCAGCGTTTCCGCCCGCGCGCCCCGCGCAAGGCCAAAGCGCGTCATTTCCGCGAAACCCCGGCTGATGAGCGCGGCGCGGGCGTTAAGGCCCAGCCCCGCTCCTTCCGCGACGCCGCAGGCGATGGCGAGCACATTCTTGACCGCGCCGCCAATTTCCGCGCCGATCACATCGTCCGACAGATAGGGGCGGAAGGCCGGGCGCGCGATCCGCGCCGCGATGCGCGCGGCAAGCGCCGCATCGGCGCAGGCCAGGGTGATCGCCGTAGGCAGGCCTTTTGCCACTTCGCTGGCGAAGGTCGGGCCGGAGAGGACAGCGATGGGCGATCGGGGCTGGGCCTGCGCGGCAACCTCCGACATCAGCAAATGGGTGCCCGCTTCGATCCCCTTGGAACAGAGGATCAGCGGCACGCCCGCAGGCGCCTGCGCCACGACGCTCCGCAGATGCTGGGCGGGGCAGACGACGAGCAGCAGGTCGCGGTCGGCCATGTCGGCCATGTCGCCTGTCGCCTCGATACCGGCGTTCAGCGCGATTTCGGGCAAATAGAGCGAATTGCCATGATCGCGGTTCACGGCCTCCACCACATCCGGCTCCAGCGCCCAGAGCCGCACATGCGCGCCGTCGGCGGCCAGCAATTGCGCCAGCGCCGTGCCCCATGCGCCCGCGCCGATCACACCTGCCTTCATGCTTTCACTCCCGCGCCGCGCGCCTTTTCCGCATCCGGGTCGAGCGGCCAGCGCGGCCGGGCCGGAATGGAAAGATCGTCCACCAGACCCGCCGCATAACGCTCCGCCCCGGCCCAGGCGATCATCGCCGCATTGTCGGTGCATAGCCAGAGCGGCGGCGCGACGAAGGGCAGGTCGAACTCGCCCGCCAGCGCGGTCAGCGCGCCGCGCACCGCCTGATTGGCGGCGACGCCGCCCGCCACGACCAGAGCGGTGATGCCGGGGCGGGCCTTCAAAGCGCGACGGGTGCGGTCGATCAGGCAATCGACCACGGCCTGCTGGAAGCTGGCGGCAACGTCCTCCGCGCTGTGCGTTCCGGCCTGCGCGGCGCGCATGACGGCGCTTTTGAGGCCCGCGAAGGAGAAATGCGGATCGTCCGTGCCCAGCAGCGGGCGCGGCAGCGGCACGGCGCGGGGGTTTCCCTTTGCCGCCGCTTTCTCCACCGCCGGACCGCCGGGAAAGCCCAGGCCGAGCAGCTTCGCCGTCTTGTCGAAGGCTTCGCCCGCCGCATCGTCGATGGTGGTGGCGAGGCGCGCATAATCGCCGGGGCCGCGCACATGGAGCAACTGGCAATGACCGCCCGACACCAGCAGCAGCAGATAGGGGAATTGCAGCGACGGATCGGCAAGGCGCGGGGAGAGCGCATGGCCCTCCAGATGGTTGACCGCCACCAGGGGCTTGCCCGCCGCATGGGCCAGCGCCTTGCCGGTGACGAGGCCGACCATGACCCCGCCGATCAGGCCCGGTCCGGCCGTCGCCGCGATCACGTCCACATCGCCCAGCGTCAGTTCCGCATCGGCGAGCGCGGCCTCCACCAGGGGGGCCAGCGCCTCCACATGCGCGCGCGCCGCGATTTCGGGCACGACGCCGCCATAGGGGCGATGCGCGTCCTCCTGCGTGGCAAGGCGGTGGGCAAGGATCTTCCCCTCGGCCGTCACCAGCGCCGCCGCGGTTTCGTCGCAGCTTGATTCCAGACCGAGGATGATCGTCATTGCCGCTTCCATCTAATGCGCCCGGCCATTAGAGCAAGCCGCATATGACAGGAAGTGATCGACCATTGCGCCTCGGCACCAGAGGTTCCCCGCTCGCGCTGGCGCAGGCGCGCATGACCGTGGAGGCGTTGCGCGCCCGCTTCGGCTGGGCGCGGGACGCCATAGAGACGGTCGTGGTGCAGACCAGCGGCGACCGGATTCAGGACCGGGCGCTGGCGGAGATCGGCGGCAAGGCGCTGTGGACCAAGGAACTGGACCGGGCGCTGGCGGCGGGCGAGATCGACTTCGCCGTCCATTCGATGAAGGATGTGGAGACGGTCCGCCCCGACGCCATCCGCATCGCCGCGATGCTGCCGCGCGCCGACGTGCGCGACAAGCTGATCGGGACGGAGAGCTTCGCAGCGCTGCCCGCCGATCCGGTGGTGGGAACCAGCTCGCCCCGGCGCGCCGCGCAGGTGAGGCGGCTGCGGCCGGATGCAAGGATCATCCTGTTCCGGGGCAATGTCGCGACGCGCCTGGGCAAGCTGGCGGCGGGGGAAGCCCATGCCACGCTACTGGCGGCGGCGGGGCTGGACCGGCTGGAACGGAGCGAGGTGGGGGCGATCATCTCCCTCGACACCATGCTGCCCGCGCCGTCGCAGGGCGCGGTGGGGATCGAGACGCTGAGCGGCAATGCGGCGATGCTGGACCTGCTGGGCGCGATCAGCGATGCGGACACATTCGATTGCGTGATGGCGGAACGCGGAGTGCTCAGGGGGCTGGGAGGCACATGCCATTCGCCCATCGCGGCGCTGGGAGTGCTGGATGGGAACGCCATCCATCTGCGCGCCGAGATATTGAGCGCGGACGGGCAGGAGACCGTCGCCGGCGAAGCGCGGATAGCACGGGGCGACATGGAAGCGGCGGAGGCGCTGGGCCGGGTGCTGCTGGATCGCGCCAGCCCGGCCCTGCGCGCCCTGTTCGAGGCGTGAGGCCGCTCGTCATCCTGCGGCCCGAGCCAGGGGCGGGCAGAACGGCGGACAAGGCCGCGCAATTGGGCCTGATCGTGCGCCGCTGGCCCCTGTTCGAAGCGAAGGCGCTGTCATGGGAGGCGCCGCCGCCCGGCAGGTTCGACGCCCTGCTGCTGACGAGCGCGCAGGCGGCGCGGCTGGCGGGGCCGCATCTTGCCACATATCGCGCCCTGCCCGCTTATGCCGTGGGGAGCGCGACGGCGGCGGCGATGGAGAGCGCAGGCTTTGCCGCCGTGACGGCGGGCGAGACGGACGGCACCGCCATCGCCGCCCGGATCGCGGCGGACGGGCATCGCACGGTGCTCCACCTCACGGGCGTCCATAGCGCGCCGATGGACGCGGGACCGCTCGCCCTCCATCGAATCGCCGTTTACGACATGATGGAAACCGATGCCGAGGGGCTGGAAGACGCCATCGGCTCGGAGACGGTCCTGCTGATCCACTCTCCCCGCGCGGGCGAGCGGCTAGCCGCCCTCCTCCCCTTCGAAATCCGATCCCGCTTCCACATCGTCGCGATCAGCCCGGCGGCGCTGGCGGCCTGCGGCGGGGGCTGGGCAAGCACGCGAGCCGCCGAACGGCCCGGCGATGACAGGATGCTGGCTCTTGCCCACCGATTGTGCGAATGAGTTGCCCGCCATGGAAGAAAAGCCGCCGATGAGCGAACAGGAAAGCGCCGCGATCGCCCCTCCGCCTCCAGCGTCCGTGGCGCGCGGGCGAGTTCCCTGGACGATGCTGATCCTGCTGGCCCTGGCCTTCGTCATCGGCGTGGCGCTCACCATCTGGGCCACGCCTTTCCTTCAGAAGCGCTGGGGAAGCGCCGGATCGCAGGTCCGGACGGCCGCCGCCCTGTCCGGCGGCGCGGCAACGTCCGGCAGCGCCATGCGCCCGCTCAGCGCCGACGCCGCGCAGGTGCTCGACGGCCGGGTCGCGCAACTGGAGGAACGGCTCAGCCGCATCACAGTGGAGGCGCAGGCCGCTTCGGGCTATGCCACCCGCGCCGAAGGACTGCTGGTCGCCTTCGCGGCGCGGCGCGCGCTCGATAACGGCGCGCCGCTCGGCTATGTCGAGGGGCAGTTGCGCCTGCGTTTCGGTTCGGCGCAGCCGCGCGCGGTCGCCACGATCATCAATGCTGCGCGTGAGCCGGTGACGCTGGCCGATCTGCGCAGCGGGCTGGCCGGCATTGCCAGCGAAGTGGTTTCCCCGCCCCGCAACGCAAGCTGGTGGGAGGCGCTGGAGCATGAAGCGCGGGAGCTCATCACCATCCACCGCGCATCCACGCCTTCGCCCCGCCCGCAGGCGGCGATGGAGCGCGCCGTCCGCTACATGGACGGAAGCCGCGTCGACGCGGCGCTGAGCGAAGTGGAGCGGATGCCCGATCGCGCCACCGCCGACCGCTGGATGCAGATGGCGCGGCGCTATCTGGAGGCGCGCCGGGCGCTCGACCTCATCGAAACCGCCGCCATTCTGGAACCGCGCCCGCTCCAAAGCGCGCAGGCCGGTGCGGCGAATCTCTGGGCAACCGCTCCCTGACTGTCACAATCGGCGAACCGAATGCCCACCGCGATGAACCCCGTGGACGTCCGGCGCGTTTGTCACGAGAATGTCACCTTTGCCCTTGGGGCTACAAGGATATCATTGTCGTGCCGCCTTATGCCGATGCCATTGCGACTTTCTGGAAGGACCGGTTCGCCGGTCGCCCGAAAGCTGCGGCGCGCCCGCCGATCCAGCATCTGCTCGGCAATGCGTCGCTGCCTTTCGACATCGCCCGCACGCGCAAGAGCCGGCTTGACCTCGCCCGCTCCATCAGGGGGGATGGGCGGCATGTGCTGCTGATCCCCGGCCTGATGGCGGGAGAACAACGGATGGAGCCGTTGCGCGATGTGCTGAATGCCGCCGGGTTCGACGCGCATGGCTGGGGGCTGGGCCGCAATCTGGGGCCGCGGATCGACAGCCTGGAGCAGATCGACCGCCAGGTCGATGCCATTCGCCGGTCGAGCGGCGGGCAGGTGACGCTGGTGGGATGGAGCCTGGGCGGCCTCTTCGCGCGCGAATATGCGAAGTTCGCGGCGCACAAGGTCGGCGGCGTGGTGACGATGGGCACACCCTTTTCCGGCGATCCGCGCGCCAATCATGCCTGGCGGCTCTATCAGTTCGTGTCGGGCCATTCCGTCGATTGCCCGCCCTTCGCCTGCCGCCGCGAGGAAAAGCCGCCGGTGCCGACCGTGGCGCTATGGTCGCCGCGCGACGGCGTGATCCTGCCCGAATGCGCGAAGGGCCGGAAGGGAGAGCGCGACCGCGCGATAAAGGTCGATTGCACCCATATGGGCCTTGCCGCTTCGCCCGAAGGCATATTGGCGGTGGGCCGCGCGCTGGAGGCTATGCGCGCGAACTGAGCCGCGCCAACGCCGCATCCTTCCCGATCAGCGAGAGCATCCCGGCCATGTCCGGGCCGTGATCCATACCCGTCAGCGCCCGGCGCAACGGCAGGAACAGCGCCTTGCCCTTGCGCCCCATCTCCGCCTTGAGCGCATCGGTCAGCGCGCGCCATTCGCCGCCGTCGAAGGGGATGTCCGCCAGCAGGCGGTGGGCGGCGGACAGGAAATCGCGATCCTCTGCCGCCGGATCGGGCGCGTCGAAGGGACCGGTGACGATCCGCCACCAGTCGGCGGCCTGTGCGACCGTTTCCAGATTGGGGCGGATCGCGTCCCACGCCGCTTCGCCCATGCCGTCGGGCAGGCGGCCGGCCACCGCCGCATAGGGGAGCATATGGACGATCTTCTGATTGAGGCTCGCCAGTTCGCCCTCGTCGAAGCGCGCGGGGGCGCGGCCGAAATGGGCGAAGTCAAAGCTGTCGATCAGGGGCCGCACATCGGCGAAGGGTTCGATGGCCACGCTGCTGCCAAGGCGGGCGAGCAGGGAGAGGACGGCCATCGGCTCCAGCCCCATCTCGCGGAAATGCGCGACCCCCAGCGATCCGAGGCGCTTGGAAAGCTTTCCCTCGCTGCCGGTCAGCAACGCCTCGTGGGCGAAGGCGGGGAGCGGCGCGCGCAGGGCTGCGAACATCTGTATCTGCGTCGCGGTGTTGGAGACATGATCCTCGCCGCGCAACACATGGGTGACGCCCATGGCGATGTCGTCGATCACCGACGGCAGCATATAGAGCCATGACCCGTCCGCCCGGCGGATGACGGGATCGGATAGCAATTTCGGATCAAACCGCTGCTCGCCCCGGATCAGGTCGGTCCAGACGATGGGCTGCTCATGATCCAGCTTGAAGCGCCAATGCGGCTTGCGCCCCTCCGCCTCATGGGCCGCGATCTCCTCCGCCGTCATGCTGAGGGCCGCGCGGTCGTAAACAGGCGGCAGGCCGCGCCCCAACAGGACCTTGCGGCGCAGTTCCAGTTCCTGGCTCGTCTCATAGGCGGGATAGACATGGCCCGATGCTTTCAGCGCCTCGAACTGCTCCTCATAAAGGGCGAAGCGGTCGGACTGGCGCGCTTCATGGTCCCATGCGAGGCCGAGCCATTGGAGGTCGGCGCGGATGGCGTCGGCATATTCCGGGCGCGAGCGTTCGATATCCGTGTCGTCCAGGCGCAGCAGGAACTTGCCGCCGCTCTTGCGCGCCCACAGCCAGTTGTGAAGCGCCGCGCGGATATTGCCGACATGGAGATGGCCGGTCGGCGACGGCGCGAAACGGGTGATGACAGTCATAGGGTCCGGAAAGCATTGGTGATCGGATAGCGGCGGTCGCGGCCGAAATTGCGGATGCCGAGCTTCACGCCCGGAGGCGCCTGACGCCGCTTATATTCCGCGATGTAGAGCAGCCGTTCGATCCGCGCCACGGTGTCGCGGTCGAAACCCCGCGCGGCCAGTTGCTCGACCGACAGTTCCTCCTCGACCAGACCGTAAAGGATGGGGTCCAGCACCTCATAGGGCGGCAGGCTGTCTTCATCCTTCTGATTCTCGCGCAGTTCGGCGGTGGGCGGCTTGGAGATGACGCGTTCGGGCATCACCGGACCGGAAGGGCCGAGGCCGAGCGAGGGCACATTGTCGTTCCGCCAGCGCGAAAGGTCGAACACCGTGGTCTTGTAGGCGTCCTTCAGCACCGAATAGCCGCCGGCCATGTCGCCATAGATGGTGGCGTAGCCGACCGACATCTCGCTCTTGTTGCCGGTGGTGAGCAGCATGTGGCCGAATTTGTTGGACAGCGCCATCAACGTGACGCCGCGGATGCGCGACTGGATATTCTCCTCGGTCAGGTCGCGCTGACGGCCTTCGAACATGCCGGCGAGCATCGCATTGAAAGCGCCTATCCCCGGTTCGATGGGAATGGTGTCATACCGCACGCCCAGCAGGCGGGCACATTCCATGCCATCGTCCAGGCTTTCCTGACCGGTGAAGCGCGAGGGCATCATCACGCACCACACCCGGTCCGCGCCCAGCGCGTCGACGGCGACGGCGGCGGAGAGGGCCGAATCGATGCCGCCCGAAAGGCCCAGCACCACGCCGGGGAAGCGGTTGCGGTTCACATAGTCGCGCAGGCCCAGCACCATGGCGTTATAGATGTCGGCCGGGCGCGGGTCGAGTTCATGCCGCTCGCCGGGAAGGCAGACCCACTGACCGTCCCATTTCTCCCATGTGGTGAGGACGAGTGATTCCTCCCAGTCCACAAGCTGATGCGCGATGGAGAGGTCCGCGTTCATGACGAAGGACGCGCCGTCGAACACCAGTTCGTCTTGTCCGCCGACACGGTTCACATAGGCGAGCGGCAATCCCGTTTCGCGCACCCGCGTTCCGGCGACGGCGTTGATCCGACGGTCGTCCTTGTCGATTTCATAAGGGCTGCCATTGGGACTGATGAGGATTTCCGCCCCTTCCGCCTTGAGATGCGCCGTGACGAAGGGAAACCAGATATCCTCGCAGATCGGGACGCCCAGCCTGATGCCGCGAAATTCGATCGGCGCGGGCAGCGGCCCCGGCGCGAACAGGCGCTTCTCGTCGAACGTTCCGTAATTGGGCAGTTCGCGCTTCTGCCGGATCGCCGTGACCGCGCCATTTTCGAGCAGCGCCACGACATTGAATAGCACACCCTGAGAGGCGGCCACCGTGCCCACCAGCATCGCCGGGCCGCCGTCCGCCGTCGCGCGGGCCAGCCGGTCCAGTTCATGATTGGCGCGGTCGACCAGCGCGGGTTTCAGCACCAGATCCTCGGGCGGATAGCCGATAAGCTGCAATTCGGGATAGACGATCAGGTCCGCGCCCGCCGCCCTTTCCCGCCATTCCAGCATCGCATCGGCATTGGCCGCAAGGTCGCCCATGGACTGCGTCATCTGGGCCAGGGCGATCACGAGTTTGTCGGTCATGGCCCGGCCCTAAAGCATTTTATCGCAAGGCGCAAAAGCGCCTTTCCACCGGGGACATGCGCCGCTAAAGGGGCCTCGATTTCCGCTATCGTCATCATTCCGTCACGGGGTTTTCGCCATGAAGCTGATGTCCGGCAATTCCAACAAGCCGCTGGCAGCCGCCATCGCCGACTATATCGAGATTCCGCTGACCGACGCCAGCGTCCGCCGCTTCGCCGACGAAGAGGTTTTCGTGGAAATCCACGAGAATGTCCGCGGCGAGGATGTGTTCGTGCTGCAATCCACCAGCTATCCGACCAACGACAATCTGATGGAGCTTCTCATCATGGTCGATGCGCTGAAACGCGCGTCGGCCAAGCGAATCACGGCGGTTGTCCCCTATTTCGGCTATGCCCGGCAGGACCGCAAACCCGGCCCGCGCACCCCGATCTCGGCCAAGCTGGTCGCGAACCTCATCACCACGGCGGGCGCCAACCGCGTCCTGTCCGTCGATCTGCACGCGGGGCAGATACAGGGCTTCTTCGACATCCCGACAGACAACCTCTTCGGCGCGCCGGTCATGTCGGCGGACATTCAGGCCCGCTTCGGCGACCGCAACCTGATGGTGGTGTCGCCGGACGTAGGCGGCGTGGTGCGCGCCCGCGCGCTCGCCAAGCGGCTCGACAACGCCCCCCTCGCCATCGTCGACAAGCGGCGCGAGCGGGCGGGCGAATCGGAAGTCATGAACATCATCGGCGACGTGAAGGGCCGCTTCTGCGTGCTGATCGACGATATCGTCGATTCGGCGGGCACGCTCTGCAACGCCGCCGCCGCGCTCAAGGAAGCGGGAGCCGAGGAGGTCGCCGCCTATGTGACCCACGGCGTGCTGTCGGGCGGCGCGGTGGCGCGCGTCGAAGCGTCGGCGCTCACGGAGCTGGTCATCACCGATTCGATCCAGGGCACCGACGCCGTGTGCAATGCCGCCCGCGTCCGCCACCTGCCCATCGCCCCCCTGCTGGGCGAGGCGATCAAGCGCATCGCCGACGAAAGCTCGGTTTCCAGCCTGTTCGACTGATCGAAAAGTCGCGCGGCGCGACTTTTCAGGCAGGCAGCAGCACCAGCGGCGCGCTGAAGATCAGGATGAGCGCGGCGGCGATCCGTTGACCGCGCGATATGCCGAGCGGACTGTCGCGCCAGACCATCGGGCAGGCAAGCGCCGCCATCGCCAGCAGCAATGCCGACAAGGCGCCCGATCCGCCGACCGGCATATCCTGCCGCAACGCCAGTCCCGCGAACAGGAAGACGAAACTCAATATCCAGCCAATCAGCGCCACCTGCGCCCCCCTTTGCATTGCGGGGCCAGGCTAGCGCCATGAGGTTACGGAAGCCCTAAACCACGCCCTCCCAGGGATCGTAGCTGCCGAAGCTCCACACATTGCCTTCCAGGTCGAGCGCGGTATAGCCGCGCCCCGGATAGCCGTCATTATCCTGCGGCTCCTGCACCACGACCGCACCGGCATTGCGGGCATGGAGGCAGTGGGCGTCGGGTTCGGGCACCACGACATAGACGCAGCCAGTCACCCCGCCCAGATCGCGCGCCGTCGACCAAGTGTAGAGCGATTCGCCCTCCATGTCCTTGACGCTGCCCAGCATCACCATGCCCCCGTTTAGCACCAGTTGCGCGTGATGGATGATGTTGGGATCGTCGGCGTCGTCATAAATGGCGTGGCGCTCGAAGCCGAAGGCGTCGCACAGGAAGTCGATGGCGGCGGGCGCGTCCGTATAGCGCAGGCACGGAATGACGGGGGAACCGGGCATCTTGTCCTCCTCTGGCGGGACTCGTCTGTCGCATCAGCCTAGCGCGAAGCCTGCTTTGCCGCTAGGCGGGAGCGCATGACGACCCGCGACGACCTGACCCTCGCCCACCGCCTTGCCGACGCCGCCGGCGAAGCCATCCGTCCCTTCTTCCGCGCGCGCTTCGACCTGGAGTTCAAGTCGGACAAGTCGCCCGTCACCGAAGCGGACAAGGCCGCCGAAGCCGCGATCCGCGCCATATTGGAAAAGGAACGGCCCGGCGACGGCATCGTCGGCGAGGAATATGGCGCAACCCGCGAGGATGCGGAGCGGGTGTGGATACTCGACCCCATCGACGGCACGCGCAGCTTCGTGGCGGGGCGGCCGATCTTCGGCACGCTGATCGCGTTGACGCAGGCGGGGTGGCCCACCGTCGGCATCATCGACCAGCCGATCGCCAAGGAACGCTGGGCCGGGATGACGGGTCAGCCCACGATCTTCAACGGCAAGCCCGTCAGGACACGCGCCTGCCGGTCGCTGCAAGAAGCCATCGTCGCCAGCACCGGGCCGCAATATTTCCCCGGCTGCACCGGCGAGCATTTCTCGCGTCTCGCCGGACAATGCCGGGACACGGTGTGGGGCGGCGACTGCTATAATTACGCCCTCGTCGCGTCGGGCCATGTCGATATCGTGGTCGAGGCGGGATTGAAACTGCACGATATCGCCGCGCTGGTCCCCGTGGTGGAGGGCGCGGGCGGGCGCATGTGCGACTGGGCGGGCGAACCGATCGACGCGCAGAGCGACGGGCGCGTCATCGCGGCGGGCGACCCCGCGCGCGTGGACGACATTATCGAAGCTCTCGCGCAGGGGCATGAGGGCCACTGACCCTCAATCGCGAGGCCCGGTCACGTCCCGTACCGCCGCGTCGAACACCGCCGCCGTCGGCTCATCGAAACAGACGAACATGATGTGCCGGAAGGAATCGGGCGTCGCATGGAGTTCGTCATGCACCGTCCGGGCCGCAATCCGCGCCGCTTCCTCCTTCGGAAAGCCGTGCGCGCCCGTTGAGATCGCGGGAAAAGCCAGGGAACGCAGCCCATGCTCCCGCGCCAGATGGAACACCGAGCGATAGCAGGACGCAAGCAGGCGGGCTTCATCCTCATCCCCGCCCTGCCACACCGGACCGACGGTATGGATCACATGGCGCGCCGGCAGGCGATAGCCGCCGGTGATTCTCGCCTCGCCTACGGGGCATTCGCCCAGCGTGCGGCATTCGGCCAGCAGATCGGGCCCCGCCGCCCGATGGATCGCCCCATCCACGCCGCCCCCACCCTGGAGAGAGCCATTGGCCGCATTGACGATAGCGTCCACTTCGCAGCGGGTGATGTCGTCGGTCAGCACGCTCCAGCGCGACCAGCCGACCCTGTGGATGTGCATGTCCTCTTCCGACATCCGCCTGCTCCTCTTCTGCCGCGCCCGGCAGCGACGACCGCGGATCGGGCAAGGCATTCCGAATCGCCTTGCCTTCCCGGCGCCTTGTCATTATGGCGCGCCTTTCGCGATATTTAAGGAAGGACTGCCCGGCTAAAAAGGGCTGCCGTGGCCGTCCGAGATCGTCGCGCTGAAAAAGGAGACGAAAATGCCCAAGCTCAAGACCAAGAGCGGTGTGAAGAAGCGCTTCAAGTTCACCGCTTCCGGCAAGGTCAAGCACGGCGTCGCTGGCAAGCGTCACCGGCTGATCAGCCACAATGCGAAATATATCCGCCAGAATCGCGGCACGTCGGTCATGTCCGATGCCGATGTGGCTCATGTGCGCCTCTGGGCGCCCTACGGCCTCAAGTAAGGAGCAGGGCACATGGCACGCGTAAAACGTGGCACGACCACCAAGGCGAAGCACAAGAGGATTCTGGAACAGGCGAAGGGCTATTACGGCCGTCGCAAGAACACGATCCGTATTGCCCGTCAGGCCGTCGAAAAGGCCGGCCAGTACGCCTATCGCGACCGCAAGGTGAAGAAGCGGTCCTTCCGTGGCCTCTGGATTCAGCGCATCAACGCCGGCGTCCGCGCGGAAGGTCTGACCTATTCGCAGTTCATGCACGGCCTGAAGCTGGCCGGCGTGGAACTGGACCGCAAGGTCCTGGCCGACATCGCGATGCACGAAGGCGAGGCGTTCAGCGCCATCATCGCCCAGGCAAAGGCTGCGCTGCCCGCGGCCTGAACCTGTCGATCATCCGATCGCAAAAAGGGCGCCGAGGCAGATGCTTCCGGCGCCCTTTTGTTTTGGGAAGGGCCGGGGCGCATTGCTGGGCGCGCGCCTGACCCTTTTCTTGCCGCCCCAGCCCCGCTAAGGCGCGGGCACGTTCAGCCATATGGCTATGGGAAGATCATGACGGAAATCAGCGCACTCAAAGCGGGCCTGCTGGCCGATATCGACAATGCCGACACGCTGGAAGCCGTCGAGGCGCTGCGTGTCGGCGCCATGGGCAAGAACGGCGTGGTGACAGGCCTGCTCAAGACGCTGGGTTCCATGTCGCCGGAGGAACGGCTGGAGAAAGGCCCTCCGATCCAGGACCTGCGCGAATCCGTGACCGCCGCCTTGGCCGAGAAGAAAGCGGCGCTGGAGCAGGCGGCGCTCGACGCGCGGCTGGCGTCGGAGCGGATCGACATGACCCTGCCCGCCGACATCGGGCCGCAGGGGTCGGTGCATCCCGTATCGCAGGTAATGGACGAACTGGCGGAGATTTTCGCGGACCTCGGCTTTTCCGTCGCGACCGGGCCGGAGATCGAGGACGACTGGCACAATTTCACCGCGCTCAACATTCCCGAGACGCATCCGGCGCGGGCGATGCATGACACCTTCTATTTCCCCGATGTGCCCGACGGGACGAAGATGCTGCTGCGCACCCACACATCCCCGGTGCAGATCCGCGCGATGACGGCCACGCCGCCGCCGATCCGCATCATCGCGCCGGGCCGCGTCTACCGCAGCGACAGCGATGCGACGCACACGCCGATGTTCCACCAGATCGAAGGGCTGGTGATTGACAAGGGCATCACGCTGGGCCACCTCAAATGGACGCTGGAAACATTCCTCAAGGCCTTCTTCGAGCGCGAGGATATCGTGCTGCGCCTGCGCCCCAGCTATTTCCCCTTCACCGAACCGTCGGTGGAGGTCGATGTCGGCTATACGCTGATGAACGGCCAGCGGGTGATCGGCGGCGACGGCAATGCGCCGGACGGCGGCTGGCTGGAAGTGCTGGGCAGCGGCATGGTCCATCGCCGGGTGATCGAAGCCTGCGGACTCGACCCCGATGAATGGCAGGGCTTCGCCTTCGGCACCGGCGTCGATCGGCTGGCGATGCTCAAATATGGGATGAACGACTTGCGCGCTTTCTTTGACGGCGATCTGCGCTGGCTGCGGCACTATGGATTTTCCGCGCTGGATGTCCCCACGCTCAGCGGAGGAGTGGGCGCATGAAGTTCACCCTTTCCTGGCTCAAGACGCATCTGGATACCGATGCGGACCTGCCCACCATCCTCAAGACGCTCAACGACATCGGCCTTGAGGTCGAGGATGTGGAAAACCCGGCGGAGAAGCTGGGCGCATTCCGCATCGCGAAGGTGCTGACGGCGGAGCGCCATCCGCAGGCGGACAAGCTGCAGGTGCTGACCGTCGATCAGGGCGACGGGCACCCCTTGCAGGTGGTCTGCGGCGCGCCCAATGCGCGGGCCGGGCTGGTCGGCGTGTTCGGCGTCGAAGGCGCGGTGGTGCCGGTCAATGGCATGGTGCTGAAAAAGACCGCCATTCGCGGGATCGAATCGAACGGCATGATGTGCTCCTTCCGCGAGCTGGAACTGGGCGAGGATCATGACGGCATCATCGAACTGGCCGAGGACGCACCGGTGGGGCAGGTCTATGCCGCATGGGCGGGGCTTGATGACCCGGTGATCGACGTGAGCATCACGCCCAACCGGCAGGACTGCATGGGCGTGCGCGGGATTGCACGCGATCTGGCGGCGGCGGGGCTGGGGACGATGAAGCCGCTCGCCATTCCGGTGGTCGAGGGTTCAGGGCCGGGGCCGGACGTGCGGACGGACGATGTCGAGGGCTGTCCCGCCTTCTTCGCCCGGACCGTGCGGGGCGTGGCCAACGGCCGATCGCCTGAATGGATGGCGCGGCGGCTGAAAGCCGTCGGGCAGAAGCCCATCAGCACGTTGGTCGACATCACCAACTATCTTATGATCGACCTGGGGCGGCCGCTGCATGTCTATGACTTGGCGGCGCTCAAGGGCGGACTTGTCGCGCGCAAGGGCAAGACGGGTGAGGAAGTGCTGGCGCTCAACGGCAAGACCTACGCCGTGGACGAGACGATGACGGTCATCGCCGACGATGCGGCGGTGCATGACATTGGCGGCATCATGGGGGGCGAACATTCGGGCGCCACCGATGCCACGACCGATGTGCTGATCGAATGCGCCTGGTTCACGCCGGAGCGGATCGCCGTCACGGGGCAGAAACTGGGCCTCACCAGCGATGCGCGCGGGCGGTTCGAGCGCGGGGTCGATCCGGCTTTCCTCGACGATGGGCTGTCCATTGCGACCGATCTGGTGGTGAAGCTGTGCGGCGGGACGCCCAGCGAACCGACACGCGCGGGGACGCCGCCGCTTGCGCCTCGCACGATCTCCTACGACCCGGCGCAATGCCTTGCGCTGGCGGGCGTGGATGTCGCGGCGGACGAGCAGCAGCGCATTCTTGAAAGCCTGGGCTTCAGCGTGGCTGGAGAGGCGGGCGCGTGGACGATCAGCGTGCCGACATGGCGGCGCGACGTGGACGGCTGGCCCGATATCGTCGAGGAAGTCGTGCGGATCGTGGGGCTGGACAAGGTCCCCTCCACGCCCCTGCCCCGCGCGCCGGGCGTGGCGCGGCCGACCGCAACCGCCGAACAGATGGTCGAGCGCCGCGTGCGCCGCACCGCCGCTGCGCGCGGACTCGCCGAAGCGATCAACTGGTCCTTCATCTCCGAAAAGGAAGCCGCATCCGTGGGCGGCGGCGACTGGACGCTGGCCAACCCCATTTCCGAAGAGCTGAAGGTCATGCGGCCGTCTCTGCTGCCCGGCCTGCTGTCGGCCACGCGGCGCAACATGGATCGCGGCGCGGCCTCCGTGCGGCTGTTCGAACTGGGACGGCGTTATTTCACCGGCCAGAAGGATGGAAGCTGGGAACGCGCCACCGTCGGCTTCATGCTGGCGGGCGAAAAGACGCCGCGCGGCTGGCAGACGGGCAAGGCGCAGCCGTTCGGCGCGCATGACGCAAAGGCCGAAGTGACCGCCCTGCTCGCCGCCGCCGGCGCGCCCGTCGCGAACCTGCAAAGCTTCGGCGAAGCGTCGGGCGCTTATCATCCCGGCCAGTCGGGCACGTTGCGGCTTGGCCCCAAGACGGTGCTGGCCGAATATGGCGTGCTGCACCCCAGCCTCGCCAGGCTGTTCGGGCTGACCGGCACAATCGTCGCGGGCGAGATCTTTCTCGACGCGATCCCGGCGAAGCGAAGGACGGGCTTCATGCGCGCCCCCTATGCGCCGCCCGCGCTGCAGGCGGTGAAGCGCGACTTCGCCTTCCTCGTCCCGCAGGCGCTGGAAGCCGACGCGCTGGTCCGCGCCGTGCGGGGCGCGGACAAGAAGGCCATTGTCGAGGCGCGGCTGTTCGATATGTTCGTCGGGCCGGGTGTGGAGGAAGGGCACAAGTCGCTCGCCATCGAAGTGACGTTGCAGCCGGGCGAAAAGAGCTTCTCTCAGGAAGAACTGGACGCGATCAGCAGCGCAGTGGTGAAGGCGGCGGAGAAGCTGGGCGGGACGTTGCGGGGATAGGGATGCATGCGCCTGCGATCCGGAGCATAGGCGGTTATGGTGCCTGCAAATCGCTGCGCTGGATGGCGTTTCGGGTGGTTTTCGGACGTTCCAGCATCCCCTCTCCCGTCATGCCAGCGAAAGCTGGCATCTCCCTTCTTCGTAGGCGCAACCAAGCCTAAATGAGATCCCGGCTTTCGCTGGGATGACGGGCATTGAATGGCGGAAAATGGCCGAAACCAATCATCGCAAGGCCGCGAACCACACAGCCGCCAAGATGCAAGGAGAAACGCCGCCTATTTGCGGTCCTTCTCTTCCTTGGGCGGGGGTGGGGGCACGGTTGCCGTGATCTTGCATCCCTTAGCCACCGCCATGCCGCGCAGATAGCCGCGCCGCGCGATGCCCGCCGCTACAGCCGCTTCCAGCCGCCGTTCGGCCGGGGCCGCGCCGCTAACCTCGCGGACCAGCCCCCGGAAGGGGATCAGAGCGTTGACGATCGTCTTGCCCACCGCTTCGGCGATCTTGCCGGTGCGGTTTTCATTTTCCTGCCGGTCGGCTATGAAATCCGCCCCTAAGGCGCCGTTCAGTTCCGTCATGTCGGCATTGAGCGCCGTGCAGGTGCGGGAAGCCGGCGGCGCATAAGGATATTCGACCGCCCTTTGCAGCACTTCGGGAATCTTGTCCTTGTCCAGGCCGACGTCGCGCACTGGCTGGGTGGCGATCTGACCGGCCTTGTTGAGCGTGTCGTCCTTCTTTTCCTGCGCGGAGGCAGGGGCGGCGAGCGTAAGGAAAAGCGCAGCCGTTCCAATCATCTTCATCATGCATGTCTCCCTGCCAAGAGAACAAAAGGAAAGTCGAATCGGTTCCGTTTCGAAATGCTTCACCGCACCGGCAGACAGGGGGACGCCCACCGGCTATGCAGCCGGGCATAGCAGGAGAAGCCCATGGCGGAACAGTTGGTTGGCATCGGTTCGGACAGGCTGCGCGCGGCCATATGTCCGCTGGGCGCGGAACTGTGGTCGCTGACGGACGCAGAGGGACGCGCGCTGATGACCGATGCCGATCCGCGCTGGTGGACGGGCCGCGCGCCGCTGCTCTTTCCCTTTGTCGGGCGATCGCGGGGCGATGCCTGGCGGCTGGACGGGGACGAATATTCCATGCCGCAGCACGGCTTTGCGCGGCACAGGCATTTTGCGCTGGTGGAACGGACGGAGGAGGGCGCAACCTACCGACTGGAAGCGGACGCGCAGACGCGGGCGGTCTATCCGTTCGATTTCCGGCTCGACATGGGATTTGCGGTTGAGGGCACATCGCTCCGCATGACGGCGACGGTCACGAACCGGGGCGGGGCGGACATGCCCTTTTCCTTCGGCTATCATCCGGCCTTCGCCTGGCCCCTGCCCTATGGTGGCGGCGTCGAGGACCATCGCATCGTCTTCGAGAAAGCCGAACCCGCGCCAATCCGCAAGGTGGGGCATGAACCCGGCCTGATCGGGCGCGACAGCGTCGCCTCGCCGGTGAAGGGTGACACGCTCGCGCCGACACATGCGATGTTCGAAGGGGACGCGCTGATCTGGGACCGGCTGGAAAGCCGCAGCCTGATCTGGGGCGTGCCGGGGCGCAGGCGGTTGAAGATCGACTTTCCCGACACGCCATGGCTGGGCTTGTGGCAGAAGCCGGGCGCGCATTATCTGTGCGTCGAACCGTGGGCGGGGATGGCCGATCCGGTCGGCTTTACCGGCGATGTGTGGGACAAGCCGGGGATCATGCGCCTTGCCCCCGGCGCATCGCGGCAGTTCCGGATGGACGTGACGCTGGTGGATTGAGAGCGCGTCTGGCGCGGGCGGCAATTTTCGCTATAGGGGCAGCCCATGACGACACCTTCCCGCCGCACCTTCGCGATCATTTCCCACCCCGACGCCGGCAAGACCACGCTGACGGAAAAGCTGCTGCTGGAAGGCGGCGCGATCCATCTGGCGGGCGAGGTCAAGGCGCGCGGCGCGAACCGGCGCGCCCGATCCGACTGGATGAAGATCGAGCAGCAGCGCGGCATTTCCGTGACCTCTTCGGTCATGACGTTCGAGCGGCCGGACAGGGACGGGAACATCGTCACCTTCAATCTGCTCGACACGCCGGGTCACGAGGATTTCTCCGAGGATACCTATCGCACGCTGACGGCGGTGGATTCAGCGGTGATGGTGATCGACGCCGCCAAGGGGATCGAGCCGCAGACCCGCAAGCTGTTCGAGGTGTGCCGCCTACGCAACGTCCCCATCATCACCTTCATCAACAAGGTCGACCGGGAAGGACGCGACCCCTTCGCCCTGCTGGATGAGGTCGCGGACGCGCTGGCGCTGGACGTGTGCCCGATGAGCTGGCCGGTCGGCATGGGCGGGACGTTCGAGGGCATATACGACTTTGCGAAGAACCGCCTGCGCCAGCCCAGCGGGCCAAGCAAGGAGTTCGAAGGCAAGGAGATCTTCGTCGAGGGCCTGCGCGACGATGCTCTTGCGGAGCATCTGTCGGCGGAGGGGCTGGAAAAGCTGCGCGAGGAAGCGGAATTGGCCGTGGGCGGCTATGCGGATTTCGATCTGGCGGCCTATCGCCATGGGGACCTGACGCCGGTGTATTTCGGGTCGGCGTTGAAGCTGTTCGGCGTCAACGAACTGATCGACGCGCTCAGCCAGCACGCGCCGCCGCCGCGCGCCCAGCCCGCCGAGCCCGCGCCGGTGGAGCCGCAGGACAGCGAAGTCACAGGATTCATCTTCAAGGTGCAGGCCAATATGGACCCGCAGCATCGCGACCGCATCGCCTTCATGCGGTTGTGCTCCGGCAAGTTCCGGCGGGGCATGAAGCTGACGCCTTCGGGCAGCGGCAAGCCGATCGCGGTCCATTCGCCGATCCTCTTCTTCGCGCAGGACCGGGAAATCGCGGACGAGGCTTTTCCGGGCGACATCATCGGCATTCCCAATCACGGGACGCTGCGGGTGGGGGATACACTGTCGGAGAAGGCAGGCGTGCGCTTCACCGGCCTGCCCAATTTCGCGCCGGAAATATTGCGGCGCGTGGCGCTCAAGGACCCGACCAAGACCAAGCAGCTTCGCAAGGCGCTGGACGACCTTAGCGAAGAAGGCGTGATCCAGGTTTTCTATCCCGAAATCGGCAGCGCGTGGAGCGTGGGCGTGGTGGGGCAGCTCCAGCTCGACGTGCTGATTTCGCGGCTGGAGGCGGAATATAAGGTTGCCGCCATGCTGGAACCCTCCCCCTTCGACACCGCGCGCTGGATTTCAGGGAGCGACGCCGCGATTAAGGAACTGGTGTCGTTCAACGGCGCGAACATGGCCCGGGACCGCGACGGCAACCTCGTCTTCATGGCGAAAAGCGCGTGGGACGTCAGCTATCAGCAGGAACGCCACCCCGACGTGAAGTTCAGCGCGACCCGGGAGCGCTGACCCTCCACGCGGCTATTTCCGCAGCAGGAACACCGCATGTTCGGCGAACAGGTTCGCGTTCGCATGAGTGGTTTCCTTGTCGCCTTTCAGGAACCACTGGCCATCGATGGCCCAGCCCCGTTCCTTCACCAGCGCGCGGAAATCGTCCACCGTCACATGGTGGATGTTGAGCGTGTCATACCATGTGTCGGGCAACAGCCGCGTCACCGGCATCCGCCCGCCCCACATCAGCGACAGCCGCCCGCGCCAATGCGCGAAATTGGGGAAGGAGACGAACGCCTGCTTGCCGATCCGCAGCAATTCCTCGACCACGCGGTCAGGCCGGCGGGTCGTTTGCAGGGTCTGGCTCAGGATCGCATAGTCGAAGCTCTGGTCGGGATAATAGGCCAGGTCGATGTCCGCGTCGCCCTGCACCACCGACAGGCCGCGCCCCACGGCCGAGGCGACATTGCCGCCGTCGATCTCCAGCCCGCGCGCATCCACCTGCTTGGCATCGCGCAGCGCCGCCATCAGCGCGCCCTCGCCGCAACCCACGTCCAGCACGCGCGCGCCCACCGTCACGGTGCGGGCGATCAGGGCCAGATCGGGGCGCAGAGGCGCGCTCACGCCCGGCCGCCTTTCAGGAAACCGTCCACCACCCGGTTGAGTTCGGGACATTCGAGCAGGAAGGCGTCATGGCCGAATGGACTGGACAGCTCCACGAAACTCGCCTTGGCGCCCGATGCATGGAGCGCATGGACGATCACGCGCGATTCCGCCGTGGGATAAAGCCAGTCCGTATCGAAGCTGACGAGGCAGAAACGCGCCCGGCTGGCGGTGAAGGCGCGGGCCAGCGATCCGCCATGATCCTCCGCAATGTCATAATAATCCATGGCGCGGGTGATGTAGAGATAGCTGTTCGCGTCGAACCGCTCGACAAAGCTCAATCCCTGATGGCGCAGATAGCTTTCCACCTGGAAATCGGCGTCGAAACCGAAGGTCTTGGCATTCCGCCCTTGCAGACGGCGGCCGAATTTCTCGGTGAGGCCCGCTTCGGACAGATAGGTGATGTGCGCGGCCATGCGGGCGACGGCCAGCCCCGCGCCAGGCGTCACGCCGTCCGCATAATAATCGCCGCCGCGCCAGTTGGGATCGGCCATGATCGCCTGCCGCCCGACTTCGTGGAAGGCGATGTTCTGGGCGCTGTGACGCGCCGTGGATGCGATCACGATGCAGCTTTCCACCCGGTCGGGAAAGAGCGTCGGCCAGGTGAGCGCCTGCATCCCGCCCATCGATCCGCCGATCACGGCCGCGAGCCGATCCACGCCCAGATGGTCGAGCAGCATCGCCTGCGCCCGCACCATGTCGGCGATGGTGATGACCGGGAAGCGCATCGCATAAGGCTCTCCGGTCGCGGGGTCGATGCTGGCCGGGCCGCTGGAGCCGAGGCAGGAGCCGATGACGTTCGCGCAGACGATGAAATGCCGCGCCGGATCGATGGGCTTCCCTTCGCCCACCAGCCGCCACCACCAGCCCGGCTTGCCCGTCACGGGATGTTCGGACGCCACATATTGATCCATCGTCAGCGCATGGCAGATCAGAATGGCGTTGGAGCGGTCCGCGTTCATCGCGCCATAGGTTTCATAGGCGATGTCCACCGGACCCAGCATCGCCCCGCTGTCCAGCCGCAAGGGACCGGTCAGGCGCACCTGCCGGCGAAGGCCGAAACGGCTGTCTTCATGCGGGGGAATGGTCGCCATGGTCCTGGCGCTAAGCCGCGGGTCCGGCGCTGTCAAATGCAAAGCGGCATGGCTGGATACCGCCTTCAAGTGCCGCTAGGGAAAGGGTCATGACCGATCATCGCGCCATTCCCGTCATCGCCTATGGCCCGCTTTCCGATTATCTGATGGCGGGCCTGAAAAGCCGCTTCCACGTGCTTGAAGTGGCCGCCGATGCCGATCCGGCGACGCTCGACCCCGCCGTGAAGGACGCCCGCGCGCTGGTGAGCTTCGGCGCCGTGGGGGCGGGTGCGGCGATCATGGACGCGCTGCCCTGGCTGGAAATGATCGGGCTGTTTTCGGTGGGCTATGACAAGGTGGACGTGGACCATGCCTGCGCCAAGGGCATCCGCGTCAGCAACACGCCCGACGTGCTGACCGACGATGTGGCGGACCTGGCCGTCGGCCTGCTGTTCGCCACGGCGCGGAACATCGCGGCCTATGACCGCATGGTGCGTTCGGGCGCGTGGGCGCGGGGCGAAGGCGTACCGCTCTCCGCCCGCGTGACCGGACGGCGGATCGGCATATTGGGGCTGGGCCGCATCGGCCGCGCCATCGCCGCACGACTGGAGCCGGTGGCGGGCGAAATCCTCTACCACAACCGCCGCCCGCAGGCGGACACGCATTATCGCTATGTCGCCGACCGGATCGATTTCGCACGGCAGAGTGACGTCATCATGGTCGCGACCTCCGGCGGGGCGGAGACGAGCAGGCTGGTCGACGCGGAAATGCTGGAGGCGCTTGGCCCCAAAGGCGTCATCGTCAATATCAGCCGGGGCAGCGTGATCGACGAGGGCGCGCTGGTCGCGGCGCTGACGGACCGGCGCATCGCGGGCGCGGGATTGGACGTGTTCGCCAACGAGCCGCATGTGCCGGAGGCGCTGTTCGCCATGGATCAGGTCGTGCTGCAACCCCATCAGGGCAGCGCCACGGTCGAAACGCGGCAGGCCATGGCCGATCTGGTGCTCGCCAATCTGGACGCCTGGGCTTCGGGGCGGCCCTTGGTAACGCCTGTCGCCTGACGCTTAGCTTGCAAGGGGTGCGGGTTTGGGTGGGAATCGGCCTGCCTGCTCTCCCCCAAGGGCAAAGGAGCCTAATTTCCGCCCCGCCAGATGCTTCCATCCGGCTCGAAATCGCTCTAAAGCCCCGGCCATGACACACCCTGCTCCCAAGGAATGGATTCTCGCCATTTCGGCTTATGTGCCGGGCAAGGCCATGTCCGATGACGGCCGCCCGCTCATCAAGCTGTCCGCCAATGAAAATCCGCTGGGGACGAGCGCAGCGGCGCATTCGGCGCTGGTTGCCGCTTCGGCGGATCTCGCCACCTATCCCGATCCCGCCGCGACGAAGCTGCGCGAGGCGATCGCGCGGGTGCATGGGCTGGACCCGGCGCGGGTCGTCTACGGCACCGGATCGGACGAGCTGCTGCATCTGGCCGCCAGCGGCTATGCCGGGCCGGGCGATGAAGTGCTCTATGTCCGCTACGGCTTTGCGGTCTACGACATTGCGGCGCGGCGCGTGGGCGCGACGCCGGTGGTGGCGCCGGACGCCGACTATGCAACCGATGTGGATGCGCTGCTCGCCCATGTGACGGAGCGGACGAAGGTCGTTTTCCTCGCCAACCCCAATAATCCGACCGGCACCATGACCCCGCGCGCGGAAATCGCGCGCCTGCACGCCGGGCTGCGTCCCGACATATTGCTGGTGCTGGATCAGGCCTATGCCGAATATCTGGACGCGGATGAGGATGATGGCGGGCTGGAGCTGGCGAAAACCGCTCCCAATGTGCTCGTCACCCGGACTTTTTCCAAAATCCACGGCCTTGCCGCCGAGCGTATCGGCTGGGGCTATGCCAGCGCGGAGGTGATCGACATTCTCCATCGCATCCGGGGGCCGTTCAACGTCACCACCGCCGGACAGGCGGCGGCGGCGGCGGCCGTGCAGGATATGGCCTGGGTCGAAGCCAGCCGGGCGCACAACATCCGCTGGCGCGCATGGCTGGCGGGCGAGATCGCCGCGCTTTCCAACCACGGCCTGCGCGCCGTGCCGAGCAAGGCGAACTTCCTGCTCATCCTGTTCGATGGCGGGCTGAGCGCGCAGGCCGCAATGCAGGGGTTGATGGACGAAGGGTTTGCGACCCGCTGGCTGGCCGGGCAGGGCCTGACCAACGGCCTGCGTATCACCATCGGCACCGAAGAACAGGTCCGGGCGGTCGCCGCGAAGCTGCGCGCCATGGCGGAAGCGGCCTGATATGCTGCCTTTTTCGCGCGTCACCGTCATCGGCCTTGGACTGATCGGTTCTTCGCTCGCGCGGGCGATCCGGCAATATATGCCGACCGTGCGCGTGACGGGGCATGACGCCGATCCGCAGGTGCGGGAAATCGCGCGCGCCATCGACCTGTGCGACGACATCACCGACACGGCTGGCGCGGCGGTGACGGACGCCGATCTGGTGGTGCTGTGCGTGCCAGTCCGGGCAATGGGCGCGGCGGCGGCGGACTTTGCCGACGACCTGCCCACCGACGCCATCGTCAGCGACGTGGGATCGTGCAAGGCCGATGTGCTGGCGCAGCTCAGCGAGGCATTGCCCGGCCGCGCGATCATCCCCGCGCATCCGGTCGCGGGTACGGAGAATAGCGGGCCGGAGGCGGGCTTCGCCACGCTGTTTCAGGGCCGCTGGTGCATCGTCACCCCGCCTGCCGGCGCCGACCCGGCGGCGGTCGAGCGCGTTTCGGAGCTATGGCGGCGGATCGGCGCGGATGTGGAAACGATGGAACCCGCGCATCACGATCTGGTGCTGGCGGTGACGAGCCATCTGCCGCACCTGATCGCTTACACCATCGTGGGCACGGCCAGCGATCTGGAGAATGTGACCCAGTCCGAAGTCATCAAATATTCGGCGGGCGGCTTTCGCGATTTCACCCGCATCGCGGCGTCCGATCCGACGATGTGGCGCGACGTGTTCCTCGCCAACAAGGATGCGGTGCTGGAAATGCTGCAACGCTTTTCGGAGGATTTGTCGGCGTTGCAGCGGGCGATCCGCTGGGATGACGGCGACGCGCTGTTCAACCTCTTCACCCGCACCCGCGCCATCCGCCGCTCGATCATCGAACAGGGACAGGACGATCCCAAGCCCGATTTCGGGCGCAAGCACTAGGGTTGATCAGGCAATCGGTTGAGCGCATTGATCGCGGCATGGACCCGCGCTTCGGCCTCCTTGCGGTCGAGGCCGGGCGGCACGACTTCCCCTATCTTGTAGGTGATGACGCCCGCGCGCTTGAGGAAATGCCCGCGCGGCGACAGGCGGCCGCTGTCGACCGCGATCGGCACCACCGGCAGGCCCAGCACGGCGTAAAGCCCCGCAAAACCGGCGCGCAGCGGCGGGGCTTCGCCATGGGGGACGCGGGTGCCTTCGGGGAAGAGGCAGATCGGGCGCCCCTGCGCGTTCGCCTTCCTCGCGGCGGCGCGCAGGGCGCGCAGGGCGCTCGCCCCCGCGCTGCGCTCCACCGGCAGCAGGCCATAGTCGCGCGCCAGCCCGCCCCAGAGCGGTATGTCGAGCAGTTCGCGCTTCGCCGCGATGGCGGGACGGTCGAACAGGCACAGGAGGTCGATCGTCTCGAACATGGATTCATGCTTGACGATGTAAAGATATTGTCCGTGCGGCAGGTCGCCCTCCACCCGCACCTTCTGCCCCAGCAGCCAGCGCGCGCAGCCGCGATGGAAGCGGCTCCACCCCGTCGCGACGGGCAGCACGGCGCTGGGCACCACCCAATGCGCGACCAGCGCCGTCAGCACGAAGCCCACCGACAGGCAGTAGAAGACGATCAGATAGGCAAGGGATCGGATCGCGGTCAGCATCGCTTCAGATACCGATCAGCGCCGCCGCGCGCCGCAGCAGATATTTATTATACTCCCGCGCCAGCATGGTGAGGCTGGGGCGGCTGGGCACCGCGTCGTAGACGATGGTGACGCGCCCCGGCAGCGCCTGCCGCAGTTCCAGCGCGGAGCGGCGCATATGCCAGTCCGTCGTGATGAGCCGCACGGTGCGATAGTCGCGCCGTTCCAGCCAGCGCGCCGTTTCGATGGCGTTGGAGCGCGTGTCGATCGCTTCCCGGCCCAGGGTGATGCAGCAGGCGAAGAGCGTTTCGGGTGCCTTATATTCCGCCGCCAGCTCCACCGGGCGCACGGAGCGGTCGACGCCGGAGATCAGCATCCGCTTGGCCGCGCCTTCCTGCAACAGCGCCAGTCCCCGGTCGATCCGCCCCGCGCCGCCGGTCAGCACGACGATAGCGTCGGTCGGCCTTCCGTCCAGCGGCTGCGGCAGGAAGATCGCGAACCAGGCGAAGCCCAGCATCCACGCGAGGATCGACAGGGCGACAAGCCGCACGATCACAGCAACCGCCCCAGCGACCGCAGCACCGTCCAGCGCGCCGCCAGCATGGCGAGCAGAACTCCACCCAGCGGCAGCGCGGCGAGCACCGCCCAGCCGCTCCACGGCAGGCGCACCGCGCCCAGCAGGTCCGATCCCGTCGCGATCAGCCGCCCGCCCAGCAACAGGATGACGCAGGCCGCCACGACAAAGCCCAGCAGGCTGCCCAGCATCGCGTCGAGCGCGATGCGCCGCTGGAACAGGCGTGCGGTCTGCACATCGGTCGCACCCATCAGGTGCAGCACTTCGATGGTGCCGCGATGGCTGTCATGCGCCCCGCGCGCTGCCAGCACCACCACCGCCCCGGTCGCCAGCGCCATCAGCAGCACGATCCCCGCCGCGAGCCAGCCCAGCGCCGACAACAGCCCGGCGAGCGGCAGCAGGAAAGCGGCATGGGGTTCGACCCGGATCTTGGGCGACAGGCCCGCCATCAGGCGGCGCAGGCGCTCCACCTTCGCGTCGGCACCGCCCGGCGTCAGCGTCACGTCGATCAGCGCCGGGATGGGCAGGTCGCCGCTCGACGCCTCCTCCCCCAGCCATGGGCGCAATTGATCGACAAGCGTCGCGGGATCGACCGGCCGGACGCCCGCCACGCCGTCGGCCCCGCGCAGCGCCTGCGCCGCGCGCCTGCCGAGCGCGTCGCGCGCCTCCACATTCGCCTCCACGATCTGCACCGTCGCCCGGCCCGCAAGGTCCGCGCTCATCGAACGCACCGCCGCGCCCAGCCCCAATCCGGCGGCGGCGGCGAGCACCGTCAGGAACATCATGATCGCGATGATCCACGGCATCGGCCCGGCCACCCGCCCTTCGGGCAGCAGGCGATGACGCGCGGCCGCCGCCGCGCGCCGATCCGCGACGCCCGCCATCAGGCGCTCCCCCGCGAGCGCGGCGGATAGCGCAGCGCGCCGGTCGGGTCGGCCAGCCGTCCCTTGTCCAGCCGCATCATCTGCGCGCCCGTCACCTGCCCCATCAGCGGCAGGTCGTGAGTCGCGACGACGACGGTGGTGCCCAGGCGATTGAGCGCCTCGAACAGGGTCATGAGGCGGCTCGCCATGTCGGCGTCGACATTGCCGGTCGGCTCGTCCGCGACCAATATCTCAGGCCGCGCGATCACGGCACGGGCGATGGCGACGCGCTGCTGCTCCCCGCCCGAAAGGGTCGCGGGCCGCGCCTGTCCCCGGTCGCCCAGCCCCACCCAGTTCAGCATCTCGCTGACCGGCGCGTCGACTTCCGCCTCCTCCATGCCTGCGACGCGCAGGGGCAGGGCGATATTGTCATAGACCGACAGATGCGGGACCAGACGGAAATCCTGGAAGACGACGCCGATGCGGCGGCGGAATCCGGGGAGCCGCTTGCGGGGCAGCGTCACCACATCCTCGCCGAACAGGCGGATGACGCCCCGGCTGGGCCGCTGGGCCAGATAGAGCAGTTTCAACAGCGACGTCTTGCCCGCGCCTGACGCGCCGGTCAGGAAATAAAAGCCGCCGCCATGCAGCGAAAAGCTGACATCGGACAGCGTCTCGCTATCCAGCCCATAGCGCAGGCCGACATTTTCGAACTGGACGATGGCCGACATGATCGTAAAAACCGGCGCTCGCGCGCTCCCTTCTGCCCCTGACATGCAGCCATGGCACAGCGGGCGGCCCGCCGTAAAGCCCGGGCCGCGCAACCGCGCGAGTCGCATGTCGTGCGCATCGACCGATTTTGACCGCTTGCGTGCGAGTCCAAGCCATGGCTATGAAGCGAAATGATCCTGCTGTGCCCCAATTGCGCGACGCGTTATATCGTGCCGGACAGCGCCGTCGGCCCGAACGGCCGCCAGGTCCGCTGCGCCGCCTGCAAGCATAGCTGGTTTCAGGAAGGCCCCGCCCTGCCGGCGCGGGAGGACGCGCCCATGGCGCCCGCGCCGCGTGAAGAATCGGCGGCTCCGGCTCCGCCTTCGCCCCCTCCCCCGTCCGTCGCCGTCCCCGCGCCGCCCGAGCCGGAGGCCGTGGAGGAGGAAGCCCCCGCCGCTCCGGCAGCAAGGGAGGACGCCGCGCAGGACGAAGAAGCGGATGCGCCGCAACCTCCTCCGCCTGCCTTCGCACCGCCGGGCAATCGTTTCGACCATATCTATGAAGGCGCGCCCGCCGAAACCGCCGATCGGAGCCGCTTCGACGCCGCCCCGCCCTTCAAGCCGCGCCGCAACCCGCTCAAGCGCGCGACCTATGCCGCCGTCGCCTTCTGCCTGATCGTCGCGGCGGCGGGCGGCGCGCTCTATCGTTTCGGCGCGCCGAGCTGGGCCGTGAGCCTGGGCCTCGCGCCCGATGAGGGCGATCCCGACCTCCTCTTCTATCTCTCCAAGCCCGCCGAACGGCGCAAACTCCCCACCGGCGAGGAATATTTCGCCTTCGGCGCGCGGATCGTGAACAGCGGCAAGCAGGCGCTTCCGGTGCCGCCGGTGCTGGTGCAGTTGCGCGACCGGCAGAACCGCCTCGTCTTCAGCTGGACGACCAAGGCGGACAAGGCGAAGCTCAAGCCCGGCGAGGAAGCGTCGATCAACGAAAGCCGGATCGACATCCCCAAAAACGCGGAAAACCTGTCGCTGACGTTCGTCCAGTAAAGACCGGCCGTCAAAATTCCACGTCGCGCAGCGCGTCGTGGCCGGGACGGGTGAACAACCGGCCACGCTCCGCCCAGGCGATGATCGCCAGCGCCACGCAGCCAAAGCAAGCCATGCCCAGCGCCAGCGGCAGGACCGTGCCGTCGAAGGCGCGCCCGACCAGACTGCCCAGCGTGGCCGACACCGCCGTCGTCAGAAAAGCCTGGAAGGAAGACGCGATGCCCGCCCCCTTCGAAAAAGGCTCCATGGAAATCGCGCTGAAATTGGAGGCGGTGAAGGAGATGGCCAGCATCGCCAGCGATTGCAGCACCATGAAGGCGGCCAGGCTTTCCCAGCCCGCCTCGATGAAGCCGACATGCACCGTGCAAACGAGGATAGAGGCGATCAACGCGCCCTGGCTGAGCCGCCGCGCGCCGAAGCGCGACACCAGGCGGCTGTTGATAAGGCTCCCGACGCCCATGCTGCCTGCTATGACGGCAAAGGCAAGGGGAAAGATCGCGCGCGCATCGAACGTATCGAACAGGATCTGCTGGACCGATAGGATGAAACTCAGGAGGCCGCCCATCGCCACGCCGCTCGCCAGCATATAGCCGATGGAGCTGCGGTGCGTGATGACCCCGCCTACGCCGCGCAGCACGGTGCGGGCGCTGATCGCGATCCGGTTTTCGGGCTTCAGCGTTTCGGGCAGCCGCAGCATCATCCACGGCAGGATCATCGCCGCCAGCAACGCCAGCGCCCAGAATATCCAGCGCCATGGCGCGATCCACAGGATCGCCTGCCCCATGCTGGGGGCCATGACGGGGATCAGGATGAACACCGCGAAGATCAGCGACATGACCTGCGCCATGGCGTCGCCGCGAAAGCGATCGCGGATGATGCCGACGGTAATGACCCGGCTCGCCCCCGCGAAGAAGCCCGCGCACATCCGCCCGATCAGCATCATGGCAAAGCTGTGCGCCCCCGCGCAGGCGACGGTAGCCAGGATGAACAGCGCCATGGCGCTGCCCAGCACGCGCTTGCGCCCAAAGCGGTCGGACAGGATGCCGAACAGCAGCGACCCGATACCCAGCCCCAGGAAATACATGCTGATGATAAGCTGCCGGTCATTGGGATGCGGAATGTTCAGGTCGCGCCCGATGTCCGGCAGAGCAGGCAGCATCGGGTCGATCGACAGCGCGTTCATCGCCATCAGGCAGGCGCACAACAGCACGAATTCGCGGAATTTTATGTCTTTTTCGGCAGGGGGTGTCGACGATGACGGGGATGGAGTCATGGAAAGCCTATGGGGACAATATCCGCCTTGCGCCACCCCTTATCTTCGGCCGTGGGCGGCCTCGTTAACCCTGCCGGCCGCCGGGAAAGCGGGCAGCGGGCTTTCCGGCCTCTTTTGCGCGTTAACCATTTTTTATCGCTTCCCGGTCCAATCTGCTCCGCGTTGAAAACCATCAGGTCGAAATCCTTTGAGGGGAAGGTTCGGTTATGGCGAATGGAAGCAAGAGCGCGCGGTTCCTGATGGAAAGCCGCTTGCCGGATGCGGCGCGGCGTTCCGCTGAAGACTGTTTCGAACTGGGCGTGGCCTATAGCTGCGGCACCGGAGGCATGGGCATCGACCTGGTCGAGGCGCATAAATGGTTCAATCTCGCCGCGCTCAAGGGCAGCGGGGAAGGACAGACGATGCGCGCCGAAATCGCCGAGGAAATGACCGCGCGCGAAATTGCCGAGGCCCAGCGCCAGGCGCGCGCCTGCATCGCCGCGACGCAGTTCGGCGCCGCCTGAACCGCACGGAAGTCCGGATCGGACGGGAGCCTGCGTTGCAGGAACTGATCCGCCTTAAGCCCGATTGACGCGGGCAAGCCGTCGAGGCGCTGTTTCCGGCATCGTCAGGACGATGGGCAGCACGGCGCAGGCAACGATCGCGATCATCGCTCCGGGCACGGACGCCCAGCCAGTCCGCTCCAGCAGCAACTGGGCGACATAAGGCGCCAGGCCGCCGAAAATGGCCGTCGCGGAGGTAACGCCGAAGGCCAGGCCGCTAAGGCGTCCTTCGCCGGGGAACTGCTCGGCCGTTGCCGCCGCGGCGACGGCGCTCACGCCGCCGGCAACCAAGGCGAGAACAACCGCGCCCGGCATTCCCTAGGCATGAGCCGAAGTCCCCATCAGCCCGAACATCGCGATCGGCAATGCGGCGCTCAGGATGGCAAGTCCGGCGAGCACCGGCTTGCGTCCCCAGCGGTCGGACAGGGCGCCGACGAACGGGGTGACGGCGATCACGGCAACCGCCGCGATCGTGGCCAGCCACAGCGCGCCGGCTTCGTCGATCGCCCTCGTCGACGTCAGGAATACCGGCACATAGGTGATCCCGACATAGTAGGTGATCGAGCCGAGCGCCGAAATCGCGAATCCGCAAACGATGCCGGCGCGATGATGGGCGAGGCTGTGGCGCAGCGGATTGCGGGGAATCGTGCCGCGCACCCGTTGCCGCTCGAACTCGGGCGACTCCCGCATGGTTGCGCGGGCCAGCAGAATGGCGGCCGCAAGCCCCGCGCCGACGAGGAAGGGTATGCGCCAGCCCCATGAGACGAGCGCCTCTTCGGACATGGCGCTGACGGTGAGGGCGGCAACCGCGGCGGCCAGAAGCGCTCCCGCCTCGCTCGCTGCGGCGGCGAGCGAGGCGATGAGGCCGCGCCGGTTCTCCGGCGCGCCTTCCAGCAGATAGGCGACGACGCCCGTATATTCGCCGCCCACCGAGAACCCCATGACGCAACGGATGGCGAGCAGCAGGGCGCCGGCGGCTGGCCCGATCCGGGCGTGGGTCGGCAGCAGCGCCGTCGCCAGCATGGCGAACGTCATGAGCGTCATCGACGCGAGCATGGTCTGCCGCCGTCCATAGCGATCCCCGATGTGGCCGAACACCATCGCGCCGACGGGGCGCATCAGATAGGCGACGGCGAAGCCGCCAAGGGTGAGGAGGATCGAATCGCCGGCGGTGAAGAACACCCGCGAGAGCACGGTGGCGAGATAGAGATAGAGCGTGAAATCATACCATTCGACGATCGTGGAGAAAGCCGCGATTGCGAGCGAGGCGCGCGGCAGACGGGGGGAGGCGCCGTGCGGTTCGTTCATGCGCGTGCGGCCCGGCTGGGAACTAACGTCAGCGATCGCCGGTTCATGCGTCATCCTCTCGTGCAAAGGAACGACAGCATGGCGCTGAAGGCGATCGGCCTCAACTGCAGCCTGAAAGGTTCAGGCAAGGAGCCCTCTTCCACCGACAAGATGATCGCGCTGATCGCCTCGGAACTGGCCGGGAGGGGAGTCGAATGCACCGGGACGGTCAGGGTCGCCGATCTGAACGTCAAGCCCGGCGTCACGTCGGACGAGGGCGAGGGCGACGACTGGCCCGATCTGCGGCGCCGGATCCTCGCGCATGATATCCTGATCTTCGGCACGCCCGTCTGGCTCGGACAGATGTCCAGTCTCGCCAAACGCGTGCTGGAGCGAATGGACGCATTCCTGAGCGAGACGGACGAGCGGGGGCGGATGCCGAGCTATTCGAAAGTCGCGGTTCTGGCTGTCGTCGGCAACGAGGACGGGGCGCACGGGATCAGCGCGCATGTCTATCAGGGGTTGAACGACACCGGGTGGACGATCCCGGCGGGCGCGGTATCCTATTGGGTGGGCGAAGCCATGGGCAAGACGGATTTCCAGGATTTGCCGCAGGTGCCGGAGAAGGTGTCGCAAGCGGCGGCCATGGCGGCTTCGAACGCCGCGCACCTCGCCCGACTGCTGAAGGATGAGGCATATCCGGGCGTCAGCAACTGAGACGCCGCACCGGCCCGCAGGGCGTCAGGCAAAAGGCGAAGGGCGCCCGCTGGTCAAAACTCCATCGTGAAAGGCACAGACATGACTGAACTTATGGCCGACGTCGCGAGCGATTTTGGCGAAGCGGTCATCAGCGGCCTGTCCCAGCCGCGCAGGATCATTCCGGCTCGCTACCTCTACGACGTTCGCGGCTCCGAACTGTTCGAACAGATCACGCGGCTTCCGGAATATTATCCCACCCGAACCGAGACGCTGCTCCTGAAGCGGCATGTCGCGGATCTGGGAAGGCTGTCTGGGCGAGGGCGCCCGGTGGTCGAATTCGGAGCCGGTTCGGCAGCCAAGACGCCGCTGCTGCTGGATGCGACCGGCGCTACGACCTATGTGCCGATCGACATCTCGAAAGAGTTTCTTGAAGGAGCGATGGCCCGGCTCGCGGCGACCCGCCCGGCATTGCGGATAGTGCCGATCGCCGGGGATTTCACCCATCCCCTGAAGCTGCCGCCCCTTGCGGGGCCGTTGACCGGCTTTTTTCCTGGATCGACCATCGGTAATTTCGATCACCGTTCCGCCGTGAACCTGCTGCGTTCGCTTCGCCAGACGCTTGGTCCCGCCGCCAGCCTCGTAATCGGCATCGACAGCCGCAAGAACTCCCGCCTGCTGGAGGCGGCCTATGATGACGCGGCGGGGATCACGGCCGCGTTCAACCTCAATCTCCTCCAACGCATCAACCGGGAACTGGACGGCACGATCCCGATCGACGCCTTCGAGCATAGAGCGGTGTGGCATGACGGCCTTGGCCGGGTCGAGATGCACCTCGTCGCGAACCGCGATGTCGCGTTCGTCGCCGCGGGACGGCGCTTCTCGATGGGCGCGGGGGAAACGATCCACACCGAAAACAGCTACAAATACACGCTGGAGGAAGCCCGGCTTCTCGCGCGCGCCTCGGGCTGGGAACCGCTCGCCTTCTGGACCGATCCTGACGGGCTGTTCGGATTGCACGTGTGGACCGCAGCCTCCGACGAGCTTCAGCCATGAGTTCACGGCTCCAGCGGTGCGAAGGTCCCGACCTCTTGCCCGAGCGGCAATATCGGGCGGTGCGCGCGGCGACGGAGGCTTTGGCCGCGCCCCTTTCGCCCGAGGACTGCCAGGTGCAGTCGATGCCCGACGCGAGCCCGGTCAAATGGCATCTGGCCCATACGAGCTGGTTCTTCGAGACGTTTCTGCTCACGCCGCTGCTGCGCGGCTACCGGCCAGTCGATCCGGCCTATTCCGTCCTGTTCAATTCCTATTATGTCGGGGTGGGCGAACGCCATCCGCGCGGGCGGCGGGGGCTATTGACCAGGCCGTCGCTCGAAGACGTCTACGCCTACCGCAGGCATGTCGATGCCGCCATGGCTGAAATGATGGCGTGCGTTCCGGCGGCCTCGTGGCGAAACCGCGTCGAGCTTGGCCTGCATCATGAGCAGCAGCATCAGGAACTGATCCTGATGGACATACAGCACGCTCTGTCGTGCAACCCGCTTCAGCCGGCCTATCGCGCAGGAGAGGCGGCGCACGGGAAGGATGATGCGCCGACGCAATGGGTCGGAGTGCCGGGCGGACTCTATGAGATAGGGCATGACGGGAACGGCTTCGCCTTCGACAACGAGGCGCCGCGCCACCGGGTCTGGCTTGAGCGGTTCGAGATCGCCGACCGGCTCGTCACGGTCGGCGACTATCTCCGCTTCATCGAGGCAGGCGGCTACCGCTCTCCCCAACTGTGGCTCTCGGACGGCTGGGCCGCGGTCGAAGCCAACGGCTGGGCGGCGCCGCTCTACTGGCGCGAGGACAGGGACGGGTGGACCTGTTTTTCACTCGAAGGGCGCAAGCCCGTCGACCCTTCCGTCCCGCTGCTCCACGTCAGCTATTACGAAGCCGATGCGTTCGCCCGCTGGGCGGGTTGCCGACTTCCGACCGAAGCGGAATGGGAAGTCGCGGCCGATCAATCCCGGCTCCGCCAGTGCGATGACCGCGCGTGGCAATGGACCGCCTCGCCCTATGTCGCCTATCCCGGCTACGTCCCCGCCATGGGCGCCATCGGGGAATATAACGGCAAGTTCATGGTCAACCAGTTCGTGCTTCGCGGCGGCTCGCCGGCGACGCCGCCGGGGCACTCGCGGCCAAGCTATCGCAACTTCTACCCGCCCTCGGCCCGGTGGGCGTTCAGCGGGATCAGACTCGCTCGCGGCTAAGGGGCCGACGCGGAACCGGCATACGCCGCGCCTTGGGGATCGACCGCTTCGTCCGCCGCATCATCCTTTCAACCTCCCGGCGTGCCAGGCGACATGCTCCGCCATGAAAGTGGAGATGAAATAATAGGAATGATCATAGCCCGCCTGCATGCGGATCGTCGCGGGAATGCCCACGCGAGCCGCCGCCTCTTGCAGCAGGTGAGGCTTGAGCTGTTCGTCGAGGAAGGCGTCCGCCGTGCCCTGATCGACCAGCAGATCGGGCAGGCGCGCGCCGTCATCGATCAGCGCGCAGGCATCATAGTCCCGCCACGCGGCCCGGTCGGGGCCAAGATAGCCGGCCAGCGCCTTCTCGCCCCACGGACAGTTGAGCGGGCTGGCGATCGGGGCGAATGCGCTCACCGAACGAAAACGCCCTGGATTGCGCAGGGCGATGGTCAGCGCGCCATGCCCGCCCATCGAATGACCGGTGATGCCCTGCCGCGCCATGTCGACCGGAAAATGCGCCGCGGCCAGTGCGGGCAGTTCCTGCTCGATATAGCGGCGCATATGGAAATGCCCTGCCCAGGGCTCCCGCACCGCATCGACATAGAAGCCGGCGCCCTTGCCGAAATCATAGGCCGCGTCGTCGGGCACGTCTTCGCCGCGCGGAGACGTGTCCGGCGCAATGAAGACGATCCCCTGTTCGGCACAGGCCGCACGGTATTCGCCCTTTTCGGTCACATTGGCATGGGTGCAGGTCAGGCCGGAAAGATACCACAGCACGGGCAGCTTCGTGCCCGGCGGATGATCGGGCACGAAGGCTGAAAAGGTCATCGGGGTGCCGGTGGCGGCCGAAGCGTGGCTGTACACACCCTGGACGCCGCCATGCGCCTTGTTGACGGAAACGGTTTCCACCGGCGTCACATCCGGTGGAGGCCGCACAGCTTGTTGCCGTCCGGGTCGCGCAGATAAGCAAGGTAAAGCTGCCCCCCGCCTGCCTCACGCACGCCCGGCGGGTCTTCCACCGACTTGCCGCCATTGGCGACGCCGGCCTCATGCCAGGCATCGACCCGTTCCGCGCCGTCCAGGGCGAAGCCGATCGTGCCGCCATTGGCGTGGCAGGCAGGTTCCCCGTCGATCGGGTTGCCGACCAGGAACATGGCGCCGTTGTGCAGATAGATCAGCCGCCCCTTGGGATCGGTGATCGCGGGCTTGCCGCCCATCGCGGCGAACAGGGCGTCGTAGAATTTCTTCGACCGTTCGGTATCGTTCGAACCGATCATCACATGGCTGAACATTCGTCATCCTCTCTTGCTTGAACCTTTTGCCACAAGTCCGCGAGCGGCCCGGCAGGCTCCGGGCGGGTCGCGGCCCGCATTTCTATCGCATATGCCGCATCCTTTCCCACCCTTTCAGCATATGCCAGCCAGCCATTCAACCGGGCCATTCAACCAGAATCGCCCACCGCCCTTTCCACAAGACCGCGCAGCCATCTAAGCCCCTCGTCCCTGTCCCGCCTGACGCTCCACATCAGCCGCATCGGCGTGGAACTCGTGCGGTAGGGTGGCGCGAGCAGACGTATGGCGGGGCCTCCATGCGTTTCGGCAACACGGCGGGGGCATAGCGCGATCATGTCCGTGGCCTTGACGACTTCCAGGGCGGACAGCGTGTCCGGCACGATGATGCCGATGTGGGGCGTCAAGCCATGTTCGGCCAGGGTGCGCGCTATTTCCGCATGTTCCATCGTTTCCTTGACGGGCCGGTCGCGGGCGGTGGCGCGGTAGAAGTCGGTCGCGCGGATGTCGACATGCCGCCAGTGCGCCAGTTCCGCGATCGTGAGCGGGCCGGACCCGCGCGGGTGATCCGCGCGCACCGCGAACACGACGTCTTCGTGCCGCAGCAGCGTGCTGTTGAGACCCGGCAATGGCCGGTCGACGGTGGCGATGGCGAGGTCGGCCCGTTCCGATTCGAGGTCGGCCTCGAAGCTGTCGTCAATCTGCCTGAGGTCGAAGCTGATCGCCGATCCCGCATCCTCGACGGCGGCCGCCAGCATCGGAGCCAGCTCCATGCGGAGCGACAGGAGGCAGCTGATCCGAAATCGCCGGTCGCTGTCGCCGGGATCGAAACGGCGCACGCTCAGCGCATGGTCGAGGATACCGAGCGCCTCACGGATCTGGGGGATCAGGTCGTCCACCCGCTCGGTAGGCTCCATCCCGTGCGGCCCGCGCCGGAACAACTCGTCGCCGAGCGTGGCGCGCAACTTCCGCAGATTGTGGCTGACGGCCGAAGGCGTGATAAAAAGACGGCGCGCCGCAGCCGTTACGCTCCGCTCCTGATACAGAGCATCGAGCGTGCGCAACTGATGCAGTTGCAGCCCGCCGGCTGCACTAGGCGATGAGGAGGAAGCGGGAGTGAGTGCCGTGAACATCGTTCCCGTCAATGTGAGTAATATTCAATCGACATGCAACCGGGATGATCGCTATTCAGTCACGGGAAATGCCGGAGGGTGAATGTTGACACAGATTCGCAAAGCGGCCGCCGATCCCGTGGCCGCACCCTTTTTCCTGCCGCTCCAATTGCGCGGCCTGACGATCCGCAACCGCATCGCAATGGCGCCGATGACGCGGGAATTTTCACCAGGCGGCATTCCGGGTCCGGATGTGGCGGACTATTATCAAAAGCGCGCGGCCGGCGGCGTCGGCCTGATCGTCACGGAAGGCACGGGCATCGACCATCCCGTTTCCGTCGACGGCACGAGCATCCCGCACCTCCATGGCGAGGCGTCGCTCGCGGGGTGGAAAGCCGTGATCGACGCGGTCCATGCCCAAGGTGCGGCGATCGTGCCGCAATTGTGGCATCAGGGATGCCTGCGCGATCCGCTTCGTTCCGCCTATCCCGAACAGGCCGGCCACCGGCCGTCCGGCTTGTGGGGCACGCCGGGCCTGGTATCCTACGAACCGGACTATATCGCGCGGGTGAGCGGTCCCACCGAACCGATGACCGACGAGGAGATCGCCGACGTCATCGCCGCCTTTGCCCGCTCGGCACGCAACGCCGCCGCGATCGGCTTCGACGGCATCGCGATCCATGGCGCGCACGGCTATCTGATCGACACCTTCTTCTGGCGCGACACCAATCGCCGGACCGACCGTTGGGGCGGCGATGCACGGGCGCGGGCCGCATTCGGCGTCGAGGTGGTGCGCGCGATCCGGCGCGAGATCGGCGAGGCGATGCCGATCATCTTCCGCTTCTCCCAGCACAAGCAGCAGGACTATAAGGCGCGCTTCGCCGACACGCCCGAGGAGCTGGGTATTATCCTGGGCGCGTTGTCCGATGCGGGCGTCGACCTGTTCGACGCCAGCAGCCGCCGCTTCGACATGGCGGTGTTCGAGGGTTCCGACCTGACCCTGAGCGGATGGGCGCGCAAGCTGACCGGGAAACCCAGCATGGCGGTGGGCGGCATCGGCCTCAACAACTGGCTTCAGGACACGTTCAAGGGCCGGGGTGAGACGATCGCCGTCAACAATCTCGATGAAGTACGCCGCCTTTACGACCGCGGCATGTTCGATATGATCGCCGTTGGACGCGCGCTCATCAGCGATCCTCAATGGGTCATGAAAATGCGCAGCGGCGAAGCCTTCGTTCCTTATGATGTAACCAGCCTTGGACGCCTGACATGACAGCAATACTGACCTCCACGCTTTTCAAGCCGCTCACCGCACGCGGCGTGACCATCCCCAACCGCACCGTCATGGCGCCGATGGGCCGGATGTTCGCGCAGAACCATGTGCCGCATCCCGATGCGCCGGCCTATTACCGCCGCCGGATCGAAGGAGGGATCGGCCTTGTCATCACCGAGGCGACCGGCGTCGACCACCCGCTGGCGGCCGATCATGGCGGCACGCCCCATATGCATGGCGAGGCGGCGCTGGCCGGCTGGAAGAAGGTCGTGGACGAGGTGCATGGCGTGGGGGGCCTCATCTTCCCGCAGCTCTTCCACCAGGGGATGCTGCATGGCGGCGGCAATCCCGACGTGCCGGTGAACAGCTTGCGCCCGTCCGGGACGATCGGCACCCCCGGCCCGACCAGTTTCGCACCGCAGTTCATCGAACGCGCGCTGGCGCCTACCCGGCCGATGAGCGAGGAGGAGATCGCGGACGCCATCGCCGCCTATGCCCGGTCGGTGAAAAATGCCGTCGCGGTCGGCTTCGACGGGATCGCGCTGCACGGCGCGCACGGTTACCTGATCGACAGCTTCCTGTGGGGCGAGAGCAACCGGCGCACGGACCGCTGGGGCGGCGACCACAAGCAGCGCACGGCTTTTGCGGTGGAGGTCATCAAGGCCGCCCGCGCGGAAATGCCCGACGACATGCCGCTCGTTTTCCGCTTTTCCCAGCACAAGTCGAGCAATTATGACGCGCGCAATACCGAAACGCCGCAGGAGCTGGAGGCGATGCTCGGCCCTATCGTCGATGCGGGCGTGGACATACTCGACGCGAGCATCCGCCGCTTCTGGCAACCCGCCTATGAAGGTTCGCCGCTCAACCTGGCCGGCTGGGCCAAGAAGCTGGTCGGCAAGCCGGTGATCGCGGTGGGCAGCGTGGGTCTGGGCTTTACCGCGTCCGAAACGTTCATGAAGACCGGCACCGAGCAGGCGGACGATAATATCGCCCTCCTCATGGAGCGGTTCAACGAGGGCGAGTTCGACATGATCGCCATCGGCCGCTCGCTGATCAGCGATCCCGACTATGTGAACAAGCTGCGGCGCGGCGAGGAACCTGTGCGCTTCTCACGCAAGGCGCTGGAAACCCTGGCATGACGCAGCGCCTCCCCCTTGCCGGCAAGGTCGCTCTCATCACCGGCGGCGGACGCGGGCTCGGGCGGGCAATCGCGCTGCGGCTGGCGGGCGACGGCGCGGCCGTAGCGGTGGTCTCCCGTACCGCCGCGCAGGTCGAACAAGCGGCGGCGGACATCCGGGCGGACGGAGGACAGGCGCTGGGCTTTGCCTGCGACATGACCGCTCCCGGCGCGACCGCGGCCGCGGTTGCGCGGGTCGCCGCCGAACTGGGGCCGGTCGATATCCTGATCAACAACGCGGCCGACACCAGCGTCGAGGGTATGACAGGTTCGGTCGAAACGGTCGGCATCGCACAGATCGAGAACCAGATGCGCACCAGCCCCTTCCTGGCGCTGGAGGCGATGCAGGCATGTCTCCCGCATATGCGAGAGTCGGGCGGCCGCATCATCAACATGGGGTCCGCCGTGGGGACGCGCGGCATGGAGGGATTCCTGCCCTATGCCATGGCGAAGGAGGCGGTGCGGGCGCTGACCCGCGTCGCGGCGCGCGAATGGGGCCGTTACGGCATCACCGTCAACGCCATATGCCCCGCCGCCGATACCGAGGCCGCGCGTGACGCCGTCACCAGCGGCGTGCTGGACAAGGTCCGCAGCAGCGGCCCGCGCAGCCCCATCAACCGGCTGGGATCGCCCGAGGATGATGTCGCGCCGCTGGTCGCCTTCCTGGCCGGACCGGGCGCCGCCTATCTGACGGGCTACACCTATATGGTGGACGGCGGCGGAAGCATCGACGCGGCGCGGTGAAGACAGGTTTGGAGGAATTGTGACCGATCTCGAAAAGCTGCTCGCCATCGAAGCGATCAAGGACATTTTCGCCAAGAAGCTGCGCTATATGGATCTCAAGCAATGGGACGATTACGCTTCGCTGCACGCGGAAGATGCCTATTCCGAAACCTGGAAGCACAGCCTGCCCACGGACGAACAGCCCATGACCGCGGATGGCCAGCGCGGGCGCGTCGTCGGGCCGGAGGCGATCGCCGGGCAGCTCGCCCGGGTCTTTACCCACCCGACGCCGATCACGTCGGTGCATCATTGCCATGGGGCGGAAATCGAATTCCTGTCCGATACCGAAGCCAGGGGCATATGGGCGATGGAAGATTCGCTCTGGTGGCGCAATGGCGATGTCGAGGAACATCTCCACGGCTATGGCCACTATCATGAGACGTTCCGCAAGACCGGCGGCCGCTGGCTGTTCACATCCCGTCAGCTCATCCGTATCCGGGTCGACATGACTCCCGATTTCTGGTCGCGGCTCACAATGGCCTGACCGGCATCAGGGACCCGACCGGCATCAGGGCACCATCTCGTCAATGTGCCGCAACATTGCAAGGGCATCGGGATCGCCAGTCATCAGCCGATTGGTCCGCCGCCTGATCATCCATCGCGCCTTCCGCCGCACCAGATCCCACCGGTTGGCGGATATGCGCCAGGGGAAGAAACGATCCTCGCCCTCATGCTGGAAGACGCAGCTGTAGTTGAGTGCAACCGCCTCGTCTCCCGCGACGGTCACATAGGGCAGACCCATGACATGGCAGATTCCTTCGGGCACCTGACTGAAATGCCGCGTTTCAAAGGCGCCGGCGATCGCCTCGCGCCCTTCATAGGCGCCCAGGCCGCCGATGTCGTAAACGCCGTCCTCGGTCCACAGCTCCGCCAGATTGCGCGCGCGTTCGAGCCGGTCGGACGTATCGACCAGCGGGCCGTAGCTGGCGATGAGCTGGCGGATTTCGATGTGATCGCGCTGGAGCCGCACCTCCTGCTCCAGAGCCGCCAGCCTTTCCTCGATCGATGTCATATTCCTCTCCTCCACGGCCCACCCGGGCGATTCCCGGACGCAACGGCACGGACAGCGCCATGCCCCTTCTGCCCCAGCACCGCATCGTCCCGCACAGCTTTACCCGATCGCCCCTATCCATCAGATAGATGATCACCCGATACGCCGGCTTCCTTGAAATCCTCGATTGCAATACTGAACCGTTCAGTTAGGCCAAAACCGGCGTTGACGGAGCCTCTGGGAGAAATGGGATGAGTGTCTGGTCTTATAAGGGCAAACGGGTCGTTGTGGCCGGCTGCTTTTCCGGCATGGGCGAGGCGACGGCCCGCGAACTCGTGGCGCTAGGCGCCGAAGTGCACGGCGTCGACATCAGGGAGTCGCCTGTCCCGCTGGCATCCTTCACCAAGATCGATCTTCGCGATCCCGCGTCCATCGATGCGGCGGTCGAGGCGATCGGCGGCGAAATCGACGCGCTGTTCAACTGCGCGGGCCTGCCGCAGACCTTCCCCGCCATCGAGGTGATGAAGGTCAACTATATCGGCATGCGCTACTGGACCGAAAAATGGCTGCCCCGGATCAGGAAGGGCGGCGCCATCGGCATCATCACGTCGACCGCGGGCATGGGCCACATGCTGCACGCCAGGGAAATCGGCGAACTGATCGCGATCCCCGACTTTGCCGGCGCGGTGGCGTGGGCCGAAGCGCATCCCGATCTGGTCGGCGATGGCTATGCCTTTTCCAAGGAGGTCAGCTCCTTCTGGACCATGCTGATGGGAACGATCACCATCAAACAGGGCGTGCGGATCAACTGCGTCGCGCCGGGGCCTACCGAAACGCCGATGATGCCCGACTTCGAATCCGTCGCGAGCGCCAAGATGATCGACGTGTTCATTCAGCCGATCAATCGCCGCTCCAAGGCCGTCGAGCAGGCTTATCCGCTGATCTTCCTGAACAGCGATGCCGCGAGCTTCATCAACGGCCATATCCTGAACGTCGACGGCGGCTTCGTCGGCGGCGTGATGACCGGACAGATCGATATTCAGGGATCGATCGAAAAGGCCATGGCGAGCATCTGAGGCCGGCCTTCCCTCCCCATGAACGAGGAGGCGATGGGAGCCGCCAAGAGGGTTGGTGCCTCACGATATGCAGCCGCATGAGGCACGCACCGGCAATAAACCGTGTCCCGTCGGCCCGCCGCTATATCCTATGATCATGGCCCTAACGGGTCATGCGCGGCCTTTCGGCATGACCGGATTGTCCTCCATGGCCCGGATGCCTGAGCGGTGTCGTCATGAACGGACGCGATATCTCCAGCACATTCGATACGAAATCGTCCATGGGTACGGTAGATAGCGGGACGGGGTGCATCGGGTTGGAAAATAGCGGCCCTTGAGATGGCTAATCTGCTCCATGCCCGTGGGTGCGCTCGCTCTTCCTTCCTTGCCTTTGACGCTTTGATCGGGACAAGCTGCCAGAGGGGAAAACCATAGCCCATTACAGGGCACGACCTTTGCTGGACTTTGTTTGAGGAACTGAAATGTCGGACAGGATTGCAATTGTTACGGGCGGCAGCCTTGGCCTGGGCCGGGAGGTAGCGCGCGGTTTGCTGGCACAGGGATATCGGGTCGCGATATTCGGGCGCAGCCAGGCGTCGCTGGATGAAGCGGTGGCGGATCTGGGCGGCGACGTTCTTGGCGTATCCGTCGATGTCGGAAACGAAGCCTCGGTTGCCGCTGGCTTTGCGAAGGTGGACGAGGCGATGGGCCCGGTCACCACGCTCGTCAACGTCGCGGCGGTCTTCGAGCCGTTTGCGATCGAGGAGGCCACGGCGGAGCGGATATTGCCGCTGGTGCACATCAATTTTTGCGGGGCGGTCTATTGCATGCGGGAGGCCGTGACGAGGATGCGGCGGGCCGGACATGGCGACATCGTCAATGTATCGTCCGAATCCGTGCGCCAATCGACGCCGTTCTTTTCCATCTATACCTCGACCAAGGCCGCGCTCGAAACCATGACGACCCTTATGGGAGAGGAATTGCGGGAGGACGGCATTCGCTGCACGATCTTCCGCGTCGGCCGGATGCATAGCCACGGCGCCGCCAATACCAGCTGTTCGCCCGACCTTCTTCCGCGCTTCATCGACCGTTGCGAGGTCACGGGCGCAAGTTATTGGACGGGAGCGGGCATGCAGCCCGCGTCAGCCGCACTCGCCTTGGTCAACCTCCTGCTCACACCGCGCGATGCGCGCGTCGAACTGATCGAGGTGCGGTCCTATTGATCCGGGCGGGCTATCGGCTCCAGGGCGCATAAGGCCGGTACGGCCGGCGGGACATGATATGGCGCGGCACGCCCTATCATGTCCGCCCTAACCAGCGGTCAGTTGATGTCCGAGCGGTTCAGGCTCGTCTGGAGACCCTTCTCGCCCATGCTGAGCGTCGATGTGGGAATGCGATACATGCGCATATCCATAATGACATATACGGAGTCGCCGCGGATGCTCTCGATGGCGGCCAAGCGGCGGCCCTTGGCGTCACGCACGACCTGACCGACCTTGGGCGTCAAAGGCGCAGCGGCCGGCGTTGCCGCATCTTCCTGCGCCAGGGCGCTGCCGGCGACAGGAACCATTGCGGCGATAGCGAGAATAGGAAACAGGATGCGAAGCATGGCAAACTCCATAATATTATAAGCGCGGCCCCTTTGCCGCAGACAGTATGTTTCCCCAACATTGATTTACTGCGGTAGTCAATGTTTTTGATACGGCGCAATAACTTCGTCCATGATGATGCAGAGCGAGAGGAAAAATACCGATATTGCAAGCCCGGACGCGGATGCTGACGACGGTGAAGGATTGTTTGCCCGTGCGATCGGATAGCGGTGGGATAGGTACGGCACTGGGCCGCAAGAAGGACTGAAACGCGCGCTCGACTATTGGAAGCGGCGCGCGAGCTGCTTCAGACCGTACCGCCTTTCGGTCTGACGGCGGCCGCTAACACCAAGGCCGGCTGAGCGGCATCGGTCCCAACAGAAAAGGCCCCGGACTTTCGCCCGGGGCCTTTCTTCAACTTCAACCAGAGATCATGAACCGAATTTGTAGAGCAGTTGGAGGCCAACCGTCCGCGACTGGCCGAGGATGAAGCTGCTCACGCCGACGCCGGACGGCGAGGTCGAGCCGCCCCCCAGGCGGGTATATTCGTTCGTCAGGTTCTTGACATAGGCGGTTGCCGTCACGCCGGTTTCGCCGATGTCCGCCAGCCTGACGCGCAAGTCGAACTGGTGCTGGGACGGAACCCTGACTTCCACCTGCTGGTAATCCGTATTGTAGTGGAAATCCAACGATGCGCTAAGATTGCCGCCCAGGACCTGTCCCGGAACATCCACGGTCATGTTCCCATTCACGGTCCATTTCGGCTGACCCTGAATGATGATGGTCGTGGGCGCATAGCGACCCGCGCTCGTCAGAAGGTTCAGAAGGGCGGGGTTAAGGTTGATCTTGTCCACCTTGGTATCGACATAGCCGACATTGCCGCTGAGGGTCAGCCCCTCGATCGGCGTGATGCTGGTCGCCAGTTCGAAACCGCGAAGCGTGATTTCGCCCGCATTGTCGGTGGTCGTCTGGGTGCCGTGGCGAACCAGGGCGCCGGGGACGCCGCCGACCGAGCAGTCAGAGACGCGGCCGCCCGTCAAGGCTTCCGGAATACAGGTGCCGCCGTTCAGGTTGGACGTGTTGATCGGCAACTGGTTGTTCTTGTCCTTGCCCGTGAATACGGCCAGATCGACCGATCCCCGCATACCGCCGGCGTTCCAGCGGAACTTCGTCCCGATTTCGTAATCGGTCAGGGTTTCGGGCTGATAGGTCTGCGCGGACGCCAGATAAGGGTCGAAGATCGGTGTATTGTAGCCGCCCGCCCGATAGCCGCGGCGGGTGGTCGCATACACCATGAATTGAGGCGTGACCTGCCAGTTCAGGCCGAACGTATAGGTCAGCTTCTTGAACTTCGCCTTGGGCAGCGACTCTGCCGTGATGTCGGCCGCCACGTCACCGGAATTGCACGCATCTTCCGACGGAATGATGCCAGCCTGACCACCGGCGGAGGTAATGAGCATCGACGGCCCGAACGGATTGACGGTCTGGCCCGTCGTGCAGACGGACTGCGAATCCCAGGTCTGACGGGCGCCGGCCGTGAAGCTCAGACCTTCCACCAGGGCGTCCAGCGCATAGTCGATCTGACCATAGACCGCCTTGCTCTTGTTATACAGATAGGTGGTCGAGAGCGAGTGCGAAAGACCGAAAAGCGCGTTGACTTCCAGTGCCTGGTAGCCGCCCAGACCATCGGGCTTTTCCGTGTAGTAGAAGCCGCCGACCGTATATTTCAGCCTGTCGTCGAAGAACGAACCGGCGAGCTGAAGTTCCTCGGTGATCTGCTTCAGGCGAACCTGCGAGGCCGTGGTGATGACCGGCAGCGGCAGGCCGCTCAGCGAGGTGTTGCTGAAGGAGTCGACCGAGCGATAGCCGAAGATGTTCTTCAGCGTGTGATCGCCCAGGGTCACCGAGGTCGTGTTGGTGATGCCCTTGACGATCGTGCGCGCCTCCCAGGGATCCTCCGTGGCATATTGGATGCGCGACTTATTGCCGGCCGCCGTGAAAGCGGCGGCGGCGACCTGGTAATTGCACTGGATCTGCTTGGTCGCGCACTGGGCCAGCGCCGGAATGATGGCGTTGGCATAGACATTGCCGAAGAACTGCTGATCTAGCGGCGTATCCGGTCCGCCGACAATTCCCTGAATCACGGCTGGCGAGAATTGATATATCGCCGGAAGGCCGTTGTTGAAGCTTCCGAACGATGCGGTGACCGTGCTCGGAATGCCCCGAATCAGGCTATGATCGAAAACGGTGACGTTTTTGAGCCAATCCGTCGGCTCGATCAGCAAAGACGCGCGGAACGAGGCGGTGCGATATTCGTCGACATTGCGATTGGAAGGCACCAGCTGCCCCGGCGTCGCGAAGCCCGGGCTGTTGGCCGGATCGGCGAAATTGAGCTTGCTCATGTCGATGGTGTACGGACTGAACAGAAATGTTTTCACGTTTCCGCCGTCGTGGCCGATCTGCCCGGCGAGGCGCAGGGCGATCTTGTCCTGGACGATGGGCAGGTTGATCGCGCCCTCGAACTGGGTGCGGTCGTAGGAGGCGAGGTCGACCGAGCCGTAACCGCTGAACTCATGGGTCGGCGCCTGCGAATAGGTCAGTATCGCGCCACCGATCGAGTTACGACCGAACAGCGTGCCCTGCGGACCCTTGAGGACCTGAATGTTGGCCATGTCGAACGTCTGGATCAGCGAACCGTAGTTCGGAAGCGGCACGTCGTTGAAATAGGTCAGCACGCCGGGCGCGCCGGTGCCCGTGACCGCCTTGGACTGGCCGCGCAGCACGACGAAGGGATTGGCCACGGTGCCGCCGCCGGCAATGTTCAGGCCAGGCGTCAACCGCGTCAGTTCGAGCGTGTTGGTGACGCCCTTTGCCTGGAGCTGGTCCCCGGAAAAGGCGGTGATCGCGATCGGAACCTTCGACACGTCTTCCGCGCGGCGGCGGGCGGTCACGATGATGGCATCGCTGTCATTGCCGGCAGCGGCCTGGGGCGTGGTATCCGTTTCCTGGGCGAAAGCACCCGTAGGCGCCATGACCATGCACGCGGCAGCCGAAGATAGAAGAATATACTTTTTCATATGTCCCTCCCTGAAATAGGAACTTGATTAACCAGATCGTTTATTTGTGGATTGCCCAAACGCGACGACGGCGCCCGTTCTTCGGGTCGCATCGTGCGGCTTTGCGTCTTTGGGGAATGCCTAAAATCAAAAAACAGCACCTCCCCGCAACGTCTTTTATTGGCCTATCACTGCCCTGCGCAGAAATGTGCGGAACAGCGTGGCGTGAAGACGCAATAGCGTGGCGGAGCCTGTGCCGCAAGCCCCGCGCACGAAATAACTTACAACTGGTATGCGGCAGTCGGGCGCCGGATAGCCCATCATATCCGTGCGATTTGGCGGGCCGACTTCCCATTGCACCCCCCGCATATTTACTGATACACCAATGAATAACTATTAATCATAAATGAGATGGAGAGCGATCGAATGGGGCATGATTATACAGGCAAGGCGGCGCTCGTCACCGGGGCCGCGTCGGGTCTGGGGCAGGCGACGGCGCTTGCGCTCGTGCGGGCGGGCTGCGGCGTGCTGGCGGTCGACGTGGCGGCAGAGGGGCTGGCCGCGACGGCAGCCGCGGCGCAGGCCGGGCCAAGTTCCATACAGACGCTGACCGCGGACCTTTCGGACCTGGAACGTTGCGCGGCCGTCGTGGAAAAGGCGGTCGGCGCGTTCGGACGTCTCGATCTTCTCTGCAACATCGCCGGGATCGCGCGGATGGACTATATCGCCGCCGTGACGCCTGAGCAGTGGCGGCGCATCATCGATATCAATCTCGCCGCGCCCTTCTTCCTGTCGCAGGCCGCGCTGCCGCATCTGATCGAAACAAAGGGCGGCATCGTCAACGTGGCATCCAGCGCCGGCATCCAGGGACAAGCCTATATGAGCCCCTATAGCGCCAGCAAGGCCGGGCTGATCGGCTTGACCAAGGCGATGGCGATGGAGCTTATCCATGCGCCCGTCAGGATCAATGCCGTGGCGCCCGCGGGCATGAAGACGCCGATGGCGGCGCCCGGCCATCTGGTTCCGCCGGAAGGCTTCTCCGTCGATCTGCTGATGCGCTATGCCGGCATCCGCGAGCAGGCCGATCCGGAAGCGGTGGCGGACTTCATCCTGTATGTGGGGTCCGGGCGCGGCGCCTTTTTCCATGGCGCGTGCCTCAGCATGGATCAGGGGCAGACCGCGGGCTGACCGGGAGGGCGCGCGTTGAAGATCCAACCCTTTACGATTGCCGTGCCGCAGGAAGAGATCGACGCCCTGCGCGCGCGCTTGGCGGCCACCCGCTGGGCGCCGGAACTGGGCAATGCCGATTGGTCCTACGGCGTCAACGGCGCCTATCTGCGCGACCTTGCGGCCTATTGGCGGGACGGGTTCGACTGGCGGGCACAGGAAGCGCGGATGAACGCGTTTCCGCACTTCAGGACGGAGATTGATGGCGTTCCCATCCATTTCATCCATGTGCGCGGAAAGGGACCCGACCCGGTCCCGCTCATGCTCAACCATGGCTGGCCATGGACCTTCTGGGATTTTCAGGACGTCATCGCCCCGCTTGCCGATCCGGCCGCCTTCGGGGGCGATCCCGCCGACGCCTTCGACGTGATCGTGCCGTCCTTGCCGGGATTCGCCTTTTCAGGGCCGCTGCCGCGCGAGGGGATCGGCTATGTCGAAACCGCCGACCTCTGGGTCCGCCTGATGCGCGGCCTGGGCTACGATCGTTTCGTCGCCCATGGCGGCGATGCGGGAGCATTCGTATCGGCACGCCTCGGACATGCGCATGCCGATGCAATGATCGGCGTGCACCTGAACCTGCCGGTGCTGCCGGGCGTGCCCTTCGATGCGATAGACCCGGACGATTTCGGACCCGAGGAGCGCGCCATGTTCGAGGCGCAGGATTTCGAGGGACGCCACCTGACCCACCTCATGGTCCACATCCACGAGCCGCAGACGCTGGCCTGGGCGATGCACGACAGCCCTGTCGGGCAGGCGGCCTGGATGCTGCACCGCCGCCGGGCGTGGAGCGATTGCGGCGGCGACGTGGAGACCCGGTTCGACAAGGACCGCCTGCTCACCCATTTTTCGCTGTTCTGGTTCACGAACAGCTTCGCCGGCTCGATACGCTATTACCGGGCGTCCGCTTTCCATCAACCCATGGGGCTTGCGCATCGCCGGTCCCCGGCGATCGAGGCGCCCACCGCCGTCGCCGTGCTGCCGCGCGAGCTGGGGCATCTGCCGCGCTCGCTCGTCGCCGCGCACAGCGACCTCAGGCAATGGTCCATCCTGCCGCGCGGCGGGCATTTCGCGGCGGCGGAGGAACCTCAACTGATAACCGGCGATATTCGCGCCTTCGTGCGGCCCTTGCGCGCCGCCTCGGGCAAGGAACGGTGATGCCGCGGGCCGGGCAGCGCACGCTGTCGATCCGCGGGACAAATACAGCCCGGTACAGCACCGGCCATCCGTGCTATGCCGCTGAAATGGAGACAGGATCATGAACGGACTTCTGGGCGTTGGCGTTATCGGGGCGAGCGTGGCGGGGAGCTGGGGCGGACAGGCGCATATTCCGTCCATCGCCGCCTCGCCCGACCTCACGCTCGCCGCGATCGGGACCAGCCGGATGGAAACGGCAAGAGAGAGCGCGGCGCATTTCGGCGCACCGCTCGCCTTCGACGATCCCGCCGCTCTGGCGCGCGATCCGTCGGTGGATATCGTTGCCGTGTGCGTGCGCGTGCCGGAGCACGAACGGCTGGTGATGGCCGCGCTCGACGCGGGCAAGCATGTCTATTGCGAATGGCCGCTGGCGCGCGACACGGCGGAGGCGGAACGCCTGGTCGCCGCCGCGCAGGCGGCGGGCGTCGTCCATCTGGCGGGGATGCAGGCGCGCGCGGTGCCGCATATCCTGCATTTGAAGCGACTGATCGAGGCGGGCGAGATCGGCCGCGTCCTTTCCGCCTCCCTCGCCATTGCCGGCCAGTGGTCGCCGGTGTTTCCCGCCAGCATGGAATATCTGCAAAAGCTGGAGAGCGGCGGCAATTACTTCACCATCGCGGGCGGCCATGCGATCGATGCCTTTCTCCATGTGCTCGGCCCGGTCGCGGAACTGACGGCAACCGCGGCGATCCAGGTGCCGGAGGTGCAACTGTTCGATGCGGGCCGCGCGACGGCCCGCACGGCGCCCGATCATTTCGCCTTTTCCGGCCGCCTCGCATCGGGAGCATTCGCATCGTGCGAGGTGCGGGGGCTTCCGGCGGGCGGATCGGGCCTGCGCTTCGAGGTCAATGGGGACAAAGGTTCGCTGCTGATCACCGCTGCCGGGGCCAATCCGATGATCCAGATGTCGGATCTGACCCTGTCGCGGGTGGCGGAAGACGGCGCGCTGACGGCCGTGGAGCCGCCCGCCGACTGCTTCTGGGCCGATGCTTCGGTCGGTCCCCACGCCATCGGGGTCGCACAGAATTATGCGCGGCTGGTCGAAGCGATACGGGGCGGCAGGCCGGTGCTTGCCGATTTTGCCGCGGCGCTCGACAATCATCGTCTGCTGGACGCCATCCGCCTGTCGGCGGCGGAAGGGCGCAAGGTGACGGTCGGCGCCTGAAGAGGCAGGCCGCGGCCGGCGTTGAATCCATCAAACAGGCGTGGATTCAAAGCCGGCCGCTGCGCAGCCGCCGCGGCGGGGCCGGTGGCGCTTTCGCGGCACCCGATAACGGCACCGGCATGGCGCGCCATGCGGGAACCAGCTTTCTTTCATAGCGCCAATTGGCCCAGAGCTGCTGCATCATGCGGGACGCGGTGCGCGCGCGACTGGGCCGCGCCAATGTGAAGCCGGAGGCGGCACGGTCGGCCAGCGAAAGGGGAAGATCGGCAAAGCCCCCCATCCCGATACCCGGCAGGCGCCGCGCTTCCCGGCATAATCGCTCGAACCGGCGCATGACCGCGCGGTTGGGCCGCTCCCGGTCGCGGGAGAGCATTTCGAAGCTGTGCGTGACGACCATGAAGACATCGTGCCGTTCCTGCGCGGCATGGCGCAGCCCCGCCCGCATTTCCGTGGCGGACAGGGCGCAGATCTGCGCGGGCCGGAAACGGCCCGGACAATCCGCTATGCCCGAAACCGGCAGTTCGATCACGCCCAGCCTGCGATGCGGCCCGGCGAGGCCGTCGACGCGGATGTCGCAGCCATTCCCCAGATAGGCCAGGTTGACGCTGCTGTCCCATGGGATGCCGACGCGGGACAGGGCGCGCAACGTGTCGTCGTTCGCGCCGAAATTCCCGGCGCGAAAGGCGGTGACGGCCGGCGCGCCCGCCTGTTCGAGCAAATTCCTGCCGAGATCCAGAAGCCGCGTCTGGTCGGCCAGGGAAAAATCGCCGATATTCCGGCCCTGCCGCCCCTCCACCGGCGATGTCTTCGCCCATTGCAGCCATTCGGTATGGACATGGAGCTGGATTTCATGGCCGCGCTCGACGACAGCGGCGACGATGGACCGCAGGAAATCGGGGCCGTAGACAAGCGCGGGCATCGGATCGAGAAAGAAGACGCCCTTGACGCCGTGACGCTCCATCAGCGTCATCTGCCAGCCTATGCCATAGGGCTGGCCGTCCACCTCGCCCCATATGGATCGGCGAAGATTCTCCTCCAGCCCCGCTCCGCGCTGGAAAAGCGCGGCGGACAATTCGGTATCGACGGTGATGCACAGCATGGTCATGGGCGAGGAGAATCTCCGGGACATGACGGAGGTTCTAGCGGCCAGATGTTAAGGACCTGTAATATCGCCGTTCCGGGGCCGGGTTCCGCTTATTCCCTCAGCGCGATCATGGAAATCTGGCGGCCATAATCCGCCTCGCCGCGATGGCAGGATCGGCGATAGCTGTAGAAGCGGTCGGCCTGGCCATAGGTGTCCTGGTCCAGCATCTCGATGGTGCGGATTCCGGCGTCGGCCAGCCGCGCGGCGACATAGGCGGCGATGTCGAACTGATGATGCCCCTCCCGCCCCGGCGTGAAGAAGCGCGCATTTCCGGCGTGGTCCGCTTCGAACCGATGGACGAAATCGGCCGTCACTTCATAGGACGCCCGGCCGATGCAGGGACCGATGGCGCAGGCGATGGCCTCCCGCCGCGCGCCCAGCGCTTCCATCGCCGCGATCGTGTTGCCGGTGACGCCGCCGATCGCGCCCTTCCAACCGGCATGGGCCGCGCCGATCACCCCGGCCTGCGCATCGGCGAAGAGCACGGGCACGCAGTCGGCCGTCAATATGCCCAGGATCAGGCCCGGCCTGTCCGTCACCATGGCGTCGGCGGCGGGCCGCGCCTCTTCCGCGACGGGACCGCCGACCGTCACGACATCGGGCGAATGAACCTGCCGCACCGTCACCAGCGCAGCGCCCGGCAGCAGCGCGTCGCGCGCCAGATCGCGGTTGCGGAATACCGCTTCCCGGTCATCCCGCGATCCCAATCCCACGTTCAGGCCGCTGTGGATGCCGGTCGAAACGCCGCCTTTCCTGCTCGCAAAGCCGTGCGTGACGCCCGTCAGGCTCCGCGCCCGCAGCAATTCTATCATCCTGTTTTCCTTTGCGGCCCGTTGAATAGGCGTGTCCCGGATACGCAACATACTTGCGCGGAGCGGATTAGGCGATAGGTTCCGCTGCAAGGACATAGCGGGAAGGGCGCGCGCCGCCCTCGGGGAAAAGATGATGATTACGGGGCTGCAACCATGATCTTCGGACGTATCAAGCCTCTGGACGCCATATTGGCCACGGCAGAGAAGAAATCCCTCGTCCGCACATTGGGGCCGATCCAGCTTACGCTTCTGGGGGTCGGGGCGATCATCGGCACCGGCATTTTCGTTCTGACCGCCGCCGCCGCGCAAAAGGCCGGGCCGGGCATGATGTGGAGCTTCGTGATCGCGGGGCTGGTCTGCGCCTTCGCGGCGCTGTGCTATTCCGAACTCGCCTCGATGGTGCCGGTTTCGGGGTCCGCCTATACCTATACCTATGCCGTGGTGGGCGAACTGCTCGCCTGGATGGTCGGCTGGGCGCTCATCCTCGAATATGCGGTCGCGGCCAGCGCGGTGTCGGTGGGATGGTCCGGCTATTTCATGGGCCTTTTGAAAAGCGTGACGGGGCTGGAACTGCCGCAGGCGCTGTCCGCCGGTCCCGTGTGGACCATGAACGGATTGATACCCCATGCGGACTTCACCCATGGCTTCATCAACATCCCGGCCATTGTGATCGCATTGGCGGTGACGGCGCTGCTGGTGATCGGCACGACGGAAAGCGCGCGCGTCAATGCCGTGCTCGTCGCGATCAAGGTGACGGCGCTGACCGCGTTCGTCGTGCTGACGCTGCCGGTGCTGGACACAGGCAATTTCTCGCCCTTCGCTCCTAATGGCTGGTTCGGGCCGGAAGGGACCAGCGGCATGGGGATCGTCGGCGCGGCGGCTTCCATCTTCTTCGCCTATGTCGGCTTCGACGCGGTTTCGACCGCCGCCGAGGAAACCAAGAACCCGCAGCGCAACGTGCCCATCGGCCTGATCGGCAGTCTTGCGATCTGCACCGTCTTCTACCTCTTCGTCGCCGCCGGCGCGATCGGCGCGATCGGCGCGCAGCCGGTGGTCGGCCCTGACGGCGGGCCGGTGGCGCCCGGATCGCAGGGCTTCGCCATCGCCTGCGCCACCGCCGCCCATGCGGGCGATCTGGTCTGCTCCAACGAAGCGCTGGCCCATGTCCTGCGCGCGATCAACTGGACGGTGGTGGGAAATGCGCTGGGCCTCGCCGCCAACCTTGCCCTGCCCTCCGTCATCCTGATGATGATGTTCGGCCAGACCCGCATCTTCTTCGTCATGGCCCGCGACGGCCTGCTGCCGGACAAGCTCGCCAGCATCCATCCCAGGTTCAAGACGCCCCATGTCGTCACCATGGTCACGGGCGTCTTCGTCGCCATCGCCGCGGCCCTGCTGCCGGTGGGTCAGTTGGCGGATATCTCCAATTCCGGCACGCTGTTCGCCTTTTTCATGGTGTCCATCGCCGTGCTGGTGCTGCGCGTGAAGGATGCGGACCGCCACCGGCCTTTCCGCACGCCTCTCGTCTGGGTGATCGCGCCGCTCGCGACCGTCGGCTGCGTGTTCCTGTTCCTCAACCTGCCCGTCGACGCGCAGATGGTGCTGCCGATCTGGGGCGGCTTCGGTCTGGTGCTCTATTTCCTCTACGGCCATCGCAAGAGCCATGTCGGGCGCGGCATCATCGACATTCATGAAGAGGACGCCGACGCGCCGCCCTTGCCGGTGCCCCCGATGCCCGGCGCGCCGACGCCGGGCGGCAGGGACGCCTGATCGAACGGGGCGGGGTCGCGAAGGCGGCTCCGCCCCTTCCTCATCCCGCGCGGCGCAGACCGGCTGCCGGAGCCTCCCCGACAAAGGGCAGGACGTTGGCGATGGCCCTGTCGACATAGGCCGCCTTTTCCCCCACGGGCGCCACATAGTGCAGCGCCGCTTCCGCATCCGCGCGGGTCGCCAGGCGCAGGATCAGCCAGGCCGCGAGATACTGGCTGGCAAGACAGCCGCCCGCCGTCGCCACATTGCCATGCGCGACGAAGGGGGCTTCGATCACCTCCACGCCCGCCTCCTCGACCCAGGGCTTCGTCGTCAGGTCGGTGCAGGCGGGGAGCTTGCCGACCAGCCCCAGCTTCGCGAGCAGCAGCGTTCCGGAGCATTGCGCCCCGATCAACTGGCGTTCGGGGTCCAGACGGATTTGGCGCAACATATCGGCGTCTTCCGCGATCCGGCGCGTATGGATGCCGCTGCCGATCAGCACCGCATCGGCCTGCGCCGCATAGTCCAGCGGCCTTTGCCGGGCGATGGCGACGCCGTTCATGGACGTCACGCTTTCCGTCGGCGAGGCTATGGCGATTTCCCACCCTTGCGGGCGCATCCGGCCCAGAATTCCGGCCGCTATGAAAGAATCGAGTTCATTGAACCCATCGAACGTCAATATGGCTATCCGCATTCCTGCCCTGCCTTCTCAAATCTTGGCCTGCCTTGAACAGGTCCATGCGGGCGAATCCAACGCCCGTATAGAGCCAGTCGGCGCGATCCGGCCCTGAAACCCGGCGGCGTTGCACGTCGAAGCGGGATCAAAACGGCAGATCGGTTGTTTGCGCAGCAGCGGCTCCTTCCGGGGCTTCCCAACCGGGCCGATCGCCACCCTGAACCCGGCTATCGAGAGAGAGGATCGTCGTCATGGCCCGCTATGACAGGCTTCGGAATCAGATGGTGGATGTCCAGATCGCGCGGCGCGGCATGCGGGACGAGCATGTCCTGGCCGCGATGCGCGCCGTCCCGCGCGAACATTTCGTTAGCGAAACGATAGCCGAGTTCGCCTATGAGGATTCCGCCCTGCCGATCCAGGAAGGGCAGACGATCTCCCAGCCCTATATCATGATCGAGGCGGCGCAGGTACGCCCGGAGACGCAGGCGGTGACGCCGCTCGGGCCGGAACATCATCGCGGCGTGCCCGAAACCTATCCGTTCGGGGAATAGGCCGGCGGCGCGCGGACAGATGCCCCGCGCATGTTGAACATCTTTCGACACCGCCTATAGTCGGACAGGTGCATCCAAGCGGCCGTTCGCGCGTTGGCGCAGAAGAGAACGCGCCAGGCAAATGGAAAGGACCAAGCGCGATGGCGGATTTGCCGGAGCTGGACATCTCCCGCCGGGGCATGCTCGCCGGAGGCACGGCGACCGTCATGATCGCGGCGAGTCCCGTTGCAGCAGCACAGGACAAGGAGCCGATGCAAGCCGATCCGCCCGCGCCGATACCGCTCAGCTTCGAGGTGAATGGAGAGAAACGCGATCTCACCCTCGACTCCCGCACCACACTGCTCGATGCGCTTCGGGAGCATCTGCACCTTACCGGCACGAAAAAGGGCTGCGACCATGGCCAATGCGGCGCCTGCACGGTGTTGGTGGACGGCGTGCGGATCAATTCCTGCCTGACACTGGCCGTGATGCACCAGGGCGACAGGATCACGACCATCGAGGGGCTGGGCACGCCCGACAGGCTGCATCCGATGCAGGCCGCGTTCGTGCAGCATGACGGCTATCAATGCGGCTACTGTACGCCGGGGCAGATCTGCTCGGCGGTGGCGGTGCTCGACGAGATCGAGCGCGGGGTGCCCAGCTATGTGGCCGCCGACCTGACGGAGCGTCCCCGGATGACCGACATCGAGATGCGCGAGCGGATGAGCGGCAACATCTGCCGGTGCGGCGCCTATTCCAACATCGCCGAGGCGATGGCCCAGGTGGCGGGAGAGCGCGCATGAGGGCCTTCACTTATGAACGCGCGGACTCCGCGCGGGATGCGGCCGCCAAGGCGGCGTCCACGCCGGGCGCGAAGTTCATCGCGGGCGGCACCAACCTGCTGGACCTCATGAAGCTGGAGATCGAGACGCCGCGCCACCTGATCGACGTGAACGGCCTGGGCTTCGACAGGATCGAGAAGACCGGCGACGGCGGCCTTCGGATCGGCGCGCTGGTCAGGAACACCGACCTGGCCGCCGACATGCGCGTCCGCAAGGATTACGGCGTGCTCAGCCGCGCGCTGCTGGCGGGCGCCAGCGGGCAGCTGCGCAACAAGGCGACCACCGCCGGCAACCTGCTCCAGCGCACCCGCTGCCCGTATTTCTATGACACCAACCAGCCCTGCAACAAGCGCAAGCCCGGATCGGGCTGCGCCGCGATCGGCGGCTATTCGCGCCAGCTTGCGGTGATCGGCTCCAGCGAATCGTGTATCGCCACCCATCCGTCCGACATGGCAGTGGCCCTGCGCGCGCTCGACGCGACGGTGGAGACGGTGAATGCGGCCGATCAGGCGCGGGCCATTCCCATCGCCGATTTCCACCGCCTGCCCGGCGATACGCCCCATATCGAAACGGCGCTGGCGCCCGGCGAGTTCATCACCGGCGTGACCCTGCCAAAGCCCATCGGCGGACGGCACTATTATGAGAAAGTGCGTGACCGCGCCTCCTACGCGTTCGCGCTCGTGTCCGTTGCCGCGGTGATCCACAAGGACGGCACGGGCCGCGTGGCGCTGGGCGGCGTGGCCCATAAGCCGTGGCGCGTCGAGGCGGCCGAAACGGCGATGCCCGAGGGCGCGCGGGCGGTGTCGGCCCGCCTGCTCGCGGGGGCCAGGCCCACCCATGACAACGCCTTCAAGGTGCCGCTCGCGGAACGGGCGCTGGCGGCCGTAATGATGCAAGCGAGGACCGCATGAAGTTCGACACGCCGGCCGGCGCCAACCCCATCGACCGCACGGCGGTGGTCGGCCGGCCCCACGACCGCATAGACGGGCCGCTCAAGACCACCGGCACCGCCCCTTACGCCTATGAGCATCATGCCGAGGTGCGGAACCCCGCCTGCGGCTACATCCTTGGTTCCGCTATCGGAAAGGGCCGGATCGGGTCGATGGAGCTGGCCGAGGCGAAGGCCGCGCCCGGCGTGCTCGCCATCGTGACCGCGCAGGATGCGGGCAAGCTGGGCAAGGGGAAATTCAACACCGCCAAACTACTGGGCGGCCCCGATATCGACCATTACCATCAGGCGATCGCGGTGGTCGTCGCCGAGACGTTCGAGCAGGCCCGGGCCGCGGCAGCGCTGATCCGCGTCGACTATATTCGCGCCAAGGGCCGCTTCGACCTGGCCGAGGAATTGAAGACAGCGCCGCTTACGGGCAATTCCAACGGCGGTTCACCGCCCAAGGAAGCCCGCGTCGGCGATTTCGAGCAGGCCTTTGCCGCCGCTCCGGTAACGCTCGACGCCACCTACACCACGCCCGACCAGAGCCACATGATGATGGAGCCGTTCGCATCCCTCGCGGCATGGCACGGCGACGAGCTGACAGTCTGGACTTCCAACCAGATGATCGACTGGGGACGGACCGACCTTGCCATCACGCTGGGCATCCCCAAGGAGAACATCCGCTTCCTGTCGCCCTATGTGGGCGGCGGGTTCGGCGGCAAGCTGTTCCTACGCGCCGATGCGGTGATGGCCGCTCTGGGGGCAAGAGCGGCGAAACGGCCGGTCAAAGTCGCCATGCCCCGCCCGCTGATGGCCAACAATTCCACCCACCGCCCGGCGACCGTCCAGCGCATCCGCATCGGCGCGACGCGCGAGGGAACCATCACCGCGATCGCGCATGAGAGCGGATCGGGCGACCTGCCGGGCGGCCGCCCCGAAACGGCGGTCAGCCAGAGCAAGCTGCTCTATGCTGGCGCCAACCGGCTGACGGCGATGCGGCTCGCCGTCCTCGACCTGCCGGAAGGCAATGCGATGCGCGCGCCGGGCGAGGCGCCCGGCATGATGGCGCTTGAAATCGCGATCGACGAGATGGCGGAGAGGCTGGGCATGGACCCGATCGCCTTTCGGGTGAAGAACGATACGCAGGTCGATCCGGAAAAGCCCGGGCGCCCGTTCTCGGAACGCAACTTCGTCCGCTGCCTGCGCGAGGGGGCGGACCGCTTCGGCTGGGCGCGCCGCGATCCCCGCCCCGGCCAGGTGCGCGACGGCCGCTGGCTGATCGGCATGGGCATGGCGGCGGCATTCCGGAACAGTTCGCTCGTCCCGTCCGGCGCGCGCGTGCGGCTCGGCCGGGACGGCATCCTCGTCGTCGAGACGGACATGACCGACATCGGCACCGGCAGCTACACCATCATAGGCCAGACCGCGGCCGAAATGCTGGGCCTGCCGCTGAACAGGGTGCAGGTGAGGCTGGCCGATTCCCGCTTTCCGGTTTCAGCGGGATCGGGCGGACAGTTCGGCGCCGCCAGTTCGACGTCGGGGGTCTATGCCGCCTGCCTCAAGCTGCGCGAGGCGGTTGCCCAGCGGCTGGGCTTCAATACCACTGACGCCGTGTTCGAAGGCGGCACGGTGAAGAGCGGCAACCGCTCCGCGGACCTCGCCGACGCCACGCGCGCGGGCGATCTGACCGGCGAAGACAAGGTCGAACCGGGCGACCTTGAAAAGAAGTACCAGATATCCACCTTCGGCGCGCATTTCGTCGAGGTGGGCGTCGACGTTTATACGGGCGTCATGCGCGTGCGCCGGATGCTGGCGGTCTGCGACGCGGGCCGAATCCTCAATCCCAAGACGGCGCGCAGCCAGGTGATCGGGGCGATGACCATGGGCGTAGGCGGCGCGCTGATGGAGGAACTGGCCGTGGACAAGCGCTTCGGCTTCTTCGTCAATCACGACCTCGCCAGCTACGAAGTGCCCGTGCATCTCGACATTCCACATCAAGAAGTGCTGTTCCTCGACGGAACCGACGACAAGGCCAGTCCGATGAAGGCGAAGGGCGTGGGCGAGCTTGGCCTGTGCGGCGTCGGCGCGGCGATCGCGAACGCAGTCTATAATGCGACCGGCGTGCGCGTGCGCGACTATCCGGTGACGCTCGAAAAGCATCTGGACCGCCTGTCCGCGACCGCCTGACAGACCTTCCCGGTCCTATGCGCCGCGAGGTGTCGCAGCAATTCCTCTCTTGTCGCGTCCCCCCGATCCGGCTTTGCTTTTGGCCATATGTAGTTGCAGCCCCGATCCTGCGCGATGGTTGTTTTCGGCCAGGAGCGGGCATTTCCCCTCATCCGTTCGCCATTCAGCGCGCTTCGGAAATGCGATGGCGGAGGCTGCGGCGTCCCTTTCATTGCGGGTTGTTAACTAATAGCCGGTAGGATTTTCCGAAGCAGCAGCAAGAGCTTGGATTGAGATGCATTCGCGACGGGCATCCGTTGACAGATTGACGACATGGCTTCTGGGTTCGCGGTTGAGCGTTCCCGAAGCCATTGCGGTTCAACTGATGAACGGCCTGTTCACGTCGGTTCCCATCTTTCTTGGCGGCATCATGAACATCTCCGCGGTGGCCGCCGTCGCGGCGTCGCGCCATCCGTCGGCCGCGTTCATCGGCTGGCTGCTGTTCGAGATCGCACTCGGCATGCTCCGGCTGGCTATCCTCGTTCATGGGCGGCGGGCGATCCGGGCGGGACGAACGCCGCCATGCCTGCTGTCCGCGCTGCTTTCCTGCGTCTGGGCCGGTTCGGTAGGTTTCGGCACATATCTTTGCATCACCAGCGGCGACTGGGTCTTGGCGACGATCGCCTGCCTGTCGGCCGCCGCGATGGTGTGCGGCATATGCCTGAGGAATTTCGGTACGCCCAGACTCGCGGCGATCATGGTTTTTCTGGCACTGCTGCCCTGTGTCGTCGCGGGATTGCGGACGGCCGAACCGATCATGCCGATCATCAGCGTGCAGTTACCAATATTCTTCCTGACGATCTTCTCTGCGTCCTACTCGCTGCACCGGATGATGGTGTCGCGGATGACTGCATTGAACGACCTTCAACGCAGCGAATCACTCAACCAGACCATCCTTCAGGCCAGTCCGGACTACACGCTCATTCTCGACCCCACGGACAGGGTGATCTTCTGCAATCGGCCCAATTCGGCCGATTCCGATCAGGATTCGTTGATGGGCCGCGAGTGGATGGGCTTGCTGCCCGAAGAGGATCATGCCCTGGGCATCCAGGCTCTCGAGGATGCGAAGGCCGGCAAGTCGGCCAATCTGGTCACCCATCACTTCGATGCAAGCGGCCGGAAACGATGGTTCGACATCATCGTCAACGAGATCTGCGACGGCTCCGGACGCCTGATCGTGGTGTCGAGAGACATCACCCACCAGAAGAAATCCGAGGAGGAAGCGATCTGGATGGCGCGGCATGATGCGCTGACCGGCCTGCCGAACAGGGCCTTGCTCCAGGATCGTCTGGACCAGATGCTCGATGATGCGGGTCCCGCGATGACCGGCGCCCTGCTCATCGTCGACGTCGACAATTTCAAGTCGATCAACGATACGCTTGGCCATGACGCGGGCGACGCATTGCTCTGCGCTTTCGCCGATCACCTCCGCGCGGCGGCGCCCGGGGACGACATCGTCGCGAGGACCGGCGGAGACGAATTCGCGCTCATCCTGGCCGCCCGGTCAGATGCGGAGGTCGAGCGCACGGCGGAGAAGATATTCGAGCGATTGCGTGAGCCGTTCGCCCATGGCGGCCGCCTGATCGATTGCGGCGCCAGCATCGGCGCGAGCTTCATTCCGCGCGACGGCAAGCTGCGTTCGGAAATCATGAAGGCGGCCGATATCGCGCTCTACGCCGCAAAAGCCGGCGGCAGGGCGCAGCTGCGGATTTTCGAGCCTGCGATGATGGTCGAGGTCGACAGGCATCAGACCATGATCGCATCAGCGCGCTATGCGCTCCAGTGCGACACCATCATTCCCCATTATCAGCCCAAGATTTCGCTTCGCACGTCGCAGGTCGTGGGCTTCGAGGCGCTGCTGCGCTGGAGGGATCGCGACGGCGAACTGCGGCATCCGGGCCTTATCCAAGCGGCATTCGGCGATCCTGTCCTGAGCGGTCCCCTGAGCGAACGGATGCTGGAAAGGATCCTGGATGATGTCGGACATTGGGTGCAGGCCGGGATCGCATTCGGTCATGTCGCGATCAATGTCACCGCCGCGGACTTCCGAAGGGGCGGCTTTGTCGAAACCATCCTGCCTCGGCTGGGCGCAAGGGGCGTGCCGCCCTCGTGCATCCAGATCGAAGTGACCGAAACCGTGTTCCTGGGACAAAGCGCCGAAGACGTCAAAGACGCGCTGCGGCGGCTCAGCGATCACGGCATCCGCATTGCGCTCGACGATTTCGGCACCGGCTATGCCTCGCTGTCCCATCTGAACCAGTTTCCCGTCAATCTGCTCAAGATCGACCGCTCCTTCGTCGAGAAGATCGGATCGAACGCGGATGCCGAAGCGATTTCGGCGACGGTCATCAACCTGGGGCATTGCCTCGGCCTCGAAGTCGTGGCGGAGGGCGTCGAAACGGCGGATCAGGAAATGCATCTGATGGCCATGGGCTGCGATACAGGACAGGGCTTTCTGTATTCCAAGGCCATGCCGATGGAGGATGTCGAGGCGTTTCTGGCGTTCAGGAGCAGGACGGTCCCACGCAGGGAAAGGCTGGCCAGCGGATAGCATGCATCCACGCGCGGCCCCCGCGCGTTGAAGGCGGATGTCATTCAGGATCGGAACGGCGGGGTGGAGTATCGCCTCGCACCATGCAGAGCGGTTTCCGGGCCAGGGCTTCGTGCTCGAACGCTATGCCGAGCGATTCTCCTGCGTCGAGGTCAATTCCTCCTTCTATCGGCCGCACCGTCCAACGACCTGGACACGCTGGGCGTCGATCGTGCCCCCGGGATTCCGCTTCGCGGTCAAGATGCCCCGCACGATCACCCATGAGCGCAAACTCCGCGATTGCGGCGGCCTCGTCGCCCGGCTGCTCGACGAGACGTCCGGACTTGGCGAGAAGCTCGCCATTCTGCTCGTGCAGCTTCCGCCCAGCCTTAGCTATCAATCCGGCGTGGCCGAAGACTTCTTTCTCGAACTCACCGCCGCGACCCCGGCGCGCATCGTTTGCGAGCCGCGACATGCAAGCTGGTTCGAAACGGCGCCCGATCACCTCCTCGCGCGTTTCGAAATCGCGCGGGTCGCCGCCGATCCCGCCAGGGTTCCAGCGGCCGCCGTGCCGGGCGGCTGGCGCGGTCTATCCTACTGGCGCCTGCACGGATCGCCCGTCATCTACCGCTCGCCCTACAGCGCCGAACAGCTCGACCATTATGCGGCGCTGCTCGCGCGCGAACATGCCGCCGCCGAGCCGCCCTGGTGCATATTCGACAATACCGCGGCGGCGGCGGCCACGGGCGATGCCCTTGCGCTTTGCGAGCGGTTATCCTCGCTCGACGGGCGCGCGTTCTAGCTGCCGTTGGCCTCCACGGCGTTCGCCATGTGCGAATTGTCGGCCCCTGTTTGCGCCGTGTTGAAGAACCCTGTGGCAAGCAGGATTGCGAAGGCGATCACGACCAGCGCCAGACTGATGCCCAGAACATAGCGGGTGACATGGGTGGACGCACCGCTGCGGGCTTCCGTCCTGGAAACATGCGTGACCACCTCGCCGTCTTCATTTTCCTTGCGCATCGAGACTCTCCTTCGCAAGGACAACAAGATCCCGTCACGCTTGTTCCCCGACGCGACGCCATGGTTCGGACAGAGGAAGGCCCGCCTGAAATTCGCTTCATCTCGCGCGGCGTCATGCAACGAATAGGGCGCCCGCGCGCTTCACCCTGGCGATGGATATGAGCACGCTGGATGAAGGAGAACCCGTCCCTCCGCGCACCGGCCGCAAAGGCCGGCGCCTGCATGTCCTGCGCACCGCGCTGCTCGCTGTGTTCGGCGCGATTGTCCTGGCGTGGCTGATCCTGTTCGTCACCAAGGGCCGATTCCTGAAGCACCCCGCCGAACGGATCGTCGGCAGCCTCATCGGCCGCACCGTCGCGGTGAAAGGCGATTTCCAACTCTACTTCGCTCCGCTGGAGCTGAAGTTCTACGCGGAAGGGCTGTCCATTTCCAATCCCGGCTGGGCCAGCCGGCCTCATCTGTTCACGGCCAGGAAGATCGATGCGCGGATCGCGCCGCTCTCGCTGATATTCGGCAAGCGCCGCCTCTATCGGCTCGACCTGACGGACGGGGCGGCCGATCTGGAATGGAATAGGACGCACGATCGCAATACATGGACTTTCAGCGATAGGAAGGGCGGCGAGCCGCTCCAGTTCCCGCGCATCGATCGCGCGACCGTCGCGGGGACGAAAATACGTTATGCCGATCCGCAAATGCCTCTTCTTGCCGAACTCGGCATAGACACCATCACATCGGCCAATGCCCGGATCGGGAAGGCGGTCAAGGTCAAGGGAACCGGCCGTATCCGCGATACGCCGTTCCGCCTCGCCGGAGACCTCCTGTCCCCCGATGCAACCGTCAATCGGGGCCGGAATCAGTTGGCGCTGCGCATCTGGGCAGCGAACAATATCATCGATATCGCGGGTATCCTGCCCTCCATCGCGGATGTCGAGAACGTTCCTTTGCAAACCCGCGCAAGGGGACGGGACCTGTCCGAGCTGCTGTGGATCATCGGCGTCGCCATCCCGTCCACGCGCACCTATGCCCTCAAAGCGCAACTGGTGAAGGATAAGGAGACTTTCCGCTTCACCGGCCTTAGCGGCACGTTCGGCAACAGCGATCTGGCGGGAAGGCTGACCGTCACGAACGGCCAACGCCTCCGCCTCGATTCCGCCTTGACGACACGGCGCCTCGACATCGTGGATGCCGCCCCTTTCATAGGCTATAATCCGGACATCGTGGCGTCGAAAGGCGCTGTGGCGGCCGCGGCGGCAACAGGCGCGGGGCCGCAACGGGTCCTGCCCGAAGCCGCGCTGCCGGTGGCGACGATGCAGCGCTTCGACGCTGCCCTCAAATGGACGATCGGCGTCGTGCGGTCGCGGAACGTGCCGGTTTCGAATATCGATCTGACGCTGGCGCTGGATCGAGGCCGGCTGGCGCTGTCTCCCCTCACATTTTCCATGGCGCGGGGCAATGTCGCCTCCGACCTCATATTCGACACGCGCAGCCGTCCCGCCGCCAACAGCTACGATATCCGGCTGGCGCCCACGCCGATGAGCCGGCTGCTGGCGGGATATGGCGTCGCTGAGGCGGGCACCACGGGGATGGTGAGCGGCCGCATCAAGCTGGAAGGCCGGGGCGACACGATACATGACGCCCTGTCGACGGCGTCCGGCCGTATCGCTTTCGTGATGCCCAGGGGCAGCTTCTGGACGCGCAACGTGCAATTGTCGGAACTCGACGTGGGTACGTTCGCCTACAAGATGTTCCAGGGCCGTCTGAAGGAGCCGGTCGCCATCAATTGCGGATTGATCGCGTTCACCGTTCGCAACGGCATCGCGGCGGCCGACCCGATCCTCATCGACACCAGGAAGAACGTCATCCTAGGACGCGGCGGATTCAGCTTCCGGACCGAAGCGGTCGATCTGGCGATCAGGGCCGACGGGAAGAAATTCAGCCTGTTTTCCGGACAGTCGCCGGTTGGCCTCGGCGGCACATTCGCGCGGCCCTCGCTGAACGTGATCAGCCCGGAATTACTCGGCCGGGCGGGCGCCGGGCTGGGCTTGGCGATTGTGGCGACGCCGTTGGCCGGGGTCCTCACCTTTGTGGATATCGGGGATGCCAAATCCGCGGCCTGCGGACCGGTGCTGTCGGCGGCAACCGCGAGCGCGCAGCGCACCACGCGGGGCAAGAAGCGCGACGATGTAGGCGCCGGCACCCGAAACTGAGCCGGATCGGCCGCCGCGCCGGCAATCGCGTCCGCCAGCAGCGGCGGGCCAATCGGACTAATCTGTGTGAGTCCGGCGGCGCTTTCCGGGAACGGCCGACGCGCGCTCCGGTTGGGATCATCGGGCCGACATCACAGGGAACCGTTTTCTATCATGCGACAGGCGGCTTCAGGGCTATGGGAAATCGCGCGCGCATGACCGATCGCACGCATCGCTGGATCGCGGCAATGCGCGCGCAGGATTACGCCGCGGCCTGGGCGATCTCGGACGAGGCGCTTGCGCAGCGCGATGCCGCCAGCCGCGACGATCCCGCGCTGCCCTATCATCTGCGATGGGTCTGGGATGGGCGGGACTATCGCGGCAAGCATTGCCTGGTGCGCTGCTATCATGGCCTGGGCGACACGATCCAGTTCGCGCGTTTCCTGCCCTTGCTGGCGGAACGAACGGCGTCGCTGCGCGTCGAGGCCGATCCCCGGCTGCTCCCTCTCATCGATGCCGTCGTGAGCAAGGCGGGAGGCAGCGGCATCGGCCTCATCCCCTTCGATCCTGCCCGTCCCGCCGCCCCTTCGGATTGCGATATCGAGATTACCGAACTGGATTTCGCCTTGCGCGCCACGCCGGCCGATGCGCGCCTCCCTTATCTTTCCGTCAGCCAGGCCCTGTTGCCGCGCGGCACCGTCGGCCTGTGCTATGGGGCGGGGGCATGGGACAGCGGGCGCTGCGTGCCGCCCGATCTGCTGGCGCCTGTCTGCAGCCTTGCCCCTTGCCTCACGCTGATGCCGGAGCCGACCGCCCTCGACGTCCTGAACCCGGCCGGCTGTCCCTTCGACATGGAAACCACCGCCGCCCTGACGGCGGCCACGGATCTTGTCATCACGGCCGATACGATGATCGCTCATCTTGCCGGCGCGATGGGCAAGCCGACCTGGCTGCTGCTGAAGGCCGAGCCGGACTGGCGCTGGCCCGTCGGCAGCCGCCGCACGCCATGGTATCCTTCCATGCACATCTATGCCCAGTCCGCGCCGGGGGACTGGGCCGGCGTACTCGCGCAAGTGTGGCACGATCTCGCCGCGCTCAGGTTCAGGACAGCAGAAAGGTAAGTCGCCCATGGCCACCATGCGCAGTCCCAGCGTGCCCGTTTCGTGGGGCGAGCTGCTCGACAAGCTGACGATCCTGGCGATCAAGCGGAAGCGCATCGCGGCCCCCGCCGCACGCGCGCATGTCGACAGGGAATATCGCCTTTTGCAATCGATCGGCGCGCAGGCGCTTGTCTCACAGGAGGTCGGCCGCCTGGTCGAGCGGCTCCGGCAGGTGAACGAGCGGCTTTGGGAGGTCGAGGACGCGATCCGGGGGCAGGAGGCAGCCGCGGACTTTGGACCCGGCTTCATCCGTCTTGCCCGGACGGTCTATAAGGTGAACGACCGGCGCGCGGCTATAAAACGCGAAATCAACGCCCTGCTGGACTCCGAACTCGTGGAGGAAAAGAGCTACGCTCGTCCGGACAGCACCGCTCCGGCGCCGATGCCCGGGCCGGCCATGCCGCCGGGGGCACAGGTGCGGGGCATGGCGGGCCGGGCCGGAAACGGCCGCTGATGCACGGGACGCAGACGATCACCCCCATGCGCGTCCAAAGGCTTGGCGTCCTCACCTTTCACCGCTGCATCAACTATGGCTCCTATTGGCAGGCGCGCTGTCTGGTCGAAGGTCTGCGCGGCATGGGCGCGGACGCGGTCCTGCTCGATCATCAGTCCACCCGGGTGGAACGGGCCGAATTGCGCTGTGCCTTCCGTCCCGTTTTGCCGACCCGCACGCCCCGATCCGACTTTCCGGCCTATGCCCGAAAGGCGCGCAAGTTCCGGCAGGCCTTCGAGCGGCTGCCCCTTTCCCCCGCCTTCCCGCTCGACCGTCCGGAAGAGATTCAGGATTATGACAGCGTCGTCGTCGGCAGCGACGAGGTGTGGAATTTGCAGCACCCCTGGTATGGCGGGTGCGCGACATTCTATGGGGCGGGCATATCCGCGCGACTCGTCGCCTATGCCGCGAGCTTCGGCAATCATGATGCCGCAAACGGCCTGTCGGAGCATTGGGCACGGCGGCTTCGGAATTTCGCGGCCTTGTCCGTCCGCGACGCGAACAGCCGGGAGATCGTGCGCGGAGCGCTCGGATGCGAAGCCGAGCTGGTCCTTGATCCGTGCCTGCAATTTCCGCCGCCGCGCGCAGCGGAAGCGCGCGAAGACAAGGCTTATGTCGCACTCTATGGCCACAATTTTCCGACCTGGCTCAGCGAACCCGTCCGGCGGTGGGCGCGGTCGACCGGCCGCCGCCTCCTCAGCATCGGCTATCGGAACGACTGGGCGGACGAGCAGCGCATCGCGGCCGGTCCCGAGGCGTTCTCCGATCTGATCGCCGGCGCGGACGCGGTCGTCACGAATTTCTTCCACGGCTGCGTGTTCGCCCTTCTGAACAAGCGGCCTTTCATCACCGCGCCGTCCCCCTACCGCGTCAACAAGGTGCGCGGCCTCATGCACAGTCTGGGCACGGAAGAACGGATGATCTCGGAAGCGACGGACGATCCTGCCTATGCGCGCCTCCTCGAAGAGCCGATGGATGCGGCTGTCGACGCGCGGATCACGGCATGGCGGCGGCATTCCGAGGCCTATCTTCGCCGGGCGGTGATGCCGTCATGAACGATCGCGATGCACTCGTCAGCCCGCGCGACATGGTTTCTTCGGGGCTATGCACCGGCTGCGGCGGCTGCGTGAGCCTGGCCGGCGGCGCACAGGCCCGCATGGCCTGGGACGCCGACGGGCAGTTGAAGCCGCAGGGCGACAGGCGCTGGCACGAAGGCCGAAGCGCGCCGTTTTCCGAGCGCTGCCCCTTTTCCCCGCTGGCCGCGAACGAGGATGCGATCGCCGCCATGCGCTTTCCTCAAGCGCCCCATGCCGACCCATGGATCGGACGCTTCGAAGCCGCTTACGTCGGGCATGCCGCGGAAGCGGGCTATCGCGAGCAAGGCAGTTCGGGCGGCATGGTGAGTTGGGTCGCGGCCGAGCTTCTGCGGCGGGAAATGGTCGACGGCATCGCCCATGTCGCACCGGCCGATCCCCGCGGGGGCGCCTTTTTCCGCTATCGGATCGCACGCGATCAGGCTTCGTTGCGGGGCGGCGCCAAGTCCCGCTACTATCCGGTCGAGATGTCGGCCGTCCTGCGGGAGATGAGGGAGGTGCCCGGTCGCTATGCCGTGGTGGGCATACCCTGCTTCATCAAGGCGGTTCATCTCGCCTGCCGGAGCGATCCCGTCCTGCGGGAACGGATCGCCTTCACTCTGGGACTCGTGTGCGGCCATATGAAGAGCCGTCATATGGTGGAAAGTTTTGCCTGGCAGATGGGACTCGGGATCGATGAAGTGCGCGAGGTCGACTTCCGCGTGAAGAACCCGGACCGGCCGGCGAACTGGTACACCGCCCGTCTTGCACGTCGCGACGGCGAGGTGCGAATGCGGGACTGGTGGCACCTTGTCGATGGCGACTGGGGATCGGGTTTCTTCCAGAACCGGGCCTGCGACTTCTGCGACGACGTCGTGGCGGAGACGGCGGACATCTCCTTCGGCGACGCCTGGGTGGAACCTTACTCGTCCGATGGCCGGGGCACAAATGTCGTGGTGGTCCGTTCGCCTGCTCTGCACAGGATGCTGGAAGACGGCCGCGCGGAGGGCCGCCTGGCGCTCGATCCCATAGATGCCGCGTTCGTCAGGGAAACGCAGGCCGCCGGCTTTCGGCAAAGGCGCGAAGGTCTGGCCTATCGCCTCGCGTGGAAACGATCGGGCGTGAAGCCGCGCAAGCGCGTTGCCCCCGAACGGCGTCATCTGCCGCTGCGCCGCAAGCTGGTCTACCGGCTCCGTCATTGCATCACACGCGGCAGCGCCGTCATGTTCCGGCTCGCCAGATGGCTGCGCAGGCCGCGCGTCTTCATCCTCTGGGGACGCGCCGCCCTCGCCCTTTATCAGGGACTTACCTATTCGCGCGGGCGGCTGGGACGCGTCTTCGACCGGACGGAAGCTTTTTTGACGCGGATGCGATGAGTTTCCGGCGAAGCAATGGGCCGCTCGCAAATCGGGGCCCATCACATCTCTTATCTCAGCAGCCCGGCCATGCTTCGGGCTAAGGGGAAAGGAGTCTAGCTCCCGTTGGGACCACCGCCGGGGCTGGTCGCGCCGCCGCCCATGCCGCCCATGCCGCCGGCGCCCACTGCGCCGATATTGCCGAAAATCTCCTGGAACAGGCTGCGGTGACGGCCAAGGGTGGGGGTCTTCTCGCCCCAGGGACTGACCTTGGCGACCTGCTCCAGTCCCATGCGGTCGACCGCCAGGACATTGCCCGCCGCATCGAAGCGCACATGCAGCACGGTCTGCGCCACGGGCTTCGGATTGGAAAAGGCCAGCGCGCGCATGTCGCGCGACACATAATACCAATCCTGGTCGCCGAACTGCGCCGCGAAGCTGGGGCGGCCCAGCGTGCCTTCCACCGAAGCGCGGTTGTCGATGCCCGGCTGGATCGAATCGACCAGCAGCTTGTCGACCTGATACCCCTGATGCGTGCGGATTCGCGCGCAGCCCGACGTGCCCAGAAGCAGCGCGCAAAGGCCGACCGCGAGCATGATCCGCCCGCTGCGGGACTGGCGGCTGAACTGGCGCATGAACTTCTCCTGCGGGGACCGGCCCCCAAACCCAAGAAACATAAAGCCGCCATTGCATCGCGCGGCCCGCCGATCAATATGGAAATGCGTCGGCCTCGGCAAGGGGCCGCGGCGCGGGCGGCCCATGCCGCCCTTCAACCGACCGTGAAAAGCAGGCAGACCATGTCCGATACCGCCCCGTCCTTCCTCCAGCGCCTGTTCGGGCGGCGCGATCCCAAAGAGGGGATGATGCCGCTTTACAACGCCATCGTGGCGGAGGGCCGCCGGCCGCATTGGTATCTGGATGGCGCGGTTCCCGATACCATCGACGGGCGTTTCGACATGATCGTCGCCATTCTGGCGCAGACGCTGATCCGGCTGGAGCAGCAGGGGGCCAAGCAGGAAAGCGTCTGGCTGACCGAATTGTTCGTGGACGACATGGACGGCCAGCTTCGGCAGGAAGGCATTGGCGATGTCGTCGTCGGCAAGCATATCGGCCGCATGGTGAGCGCGCTGGGCGGGCGTCTGTCCGCCTATCGCGGTGCGCTGGAAGGCGGCGGGGATTTCCGCGAGGCATTGCGCCGCAACCTCTATCGCGGCGCGGAGCCTGCGCCCGAAGCGCTCGCCCATGTCGAGGGCGCGTTGCGGGAACGCTGGGTGCGTCTGGGCTGCCTGTCCCGCGACGCGCTGCTGACGGGAGATATGGGATGAGCGTCACGCCCGCGCCCGAATTTTCCCGCCCCGTCCGCCTCGATCAGCTCGGCCGTCATGCCGGTCCCATCGTCATCGCGGCGGATGCGGCGGAACGCGAAGCCTTGGCCCGCCGCTTCAGCCTGCTGGCGCTCGACCGGCTGGAGGCGGACTATGCGCTCTCCGAAGAGGAGGGCGCGATCATTGCGCGCGGCCATGTGCGCGCCGCTCTCGCCCAGCCCTGCGTCGCGACCGGCGTGCCGGTGCCGGAGACGATCGACACCGGCTTCACGCTGCGCTTCGTGGCCGAGGACGGCGCCGAAGCCGAAAGCGAGGAACAGGAGCTCGACGCGGAGGACTGCGACACCATCGGCTATAGCGGCAACGTCATCGACATGGGCGAAGCGGTCGCGGAAACGGTGGCGCTGGCGATGACACCCTTTCCCCGCTCGCCGCAAGCCGACGCCTATCTGCGCGACGCGGGCGTGCTGACGGAGGAACAGGCCAGCCCCTTCGCGGCGCTGCTCTCGCTCAAGGGGGACAGGAAATGAGGTCGCTCCTCGGGGCGTTGCTGCTTTGCGGCCTGACCCTGCCAGCCTTCGCCGCCGAGCCGGCCGCCCTGATCGGCGAAAGGCGCGCGCGGGCGGAATGGGCGAAGGCGGAAAACCGCCAGGACTGCGCCCCGCTGGCGCTCGCGGCATCGGGCGAGCCGGAAGGCGCGCCGCGCGCCGCCGCCTTCGGCGGAGGATGGGGCGTCGCCTTCGACCTGCCGGAGCTTCGCAGCGCCTATGGCTTCGCGGGCACGGGCCTGCTGCCGGACGATGATGCGGATGCGGCGGTCCAGCGCGACAGGCTCTATCGCCAATGGCCGTATTTCCGCGATCTCGCGCAATTCCCCGCACCGTCCTTCGCGGGCTATGGGCAGGAAGGGGCGGAACCTTATCCCGCCGGCAATCCCGAAGGCGCGGGCCTGCAATCGCTCGCCTATGTGCGGATCGCGGGACAGCGATGCACCTATAATGTGTGGAGCCGGATCAGCCGCGCCCATCTGGAATGGATGCTCGGCACTCTGCGGATCGCGGCCGACTGAGTTCTGTTTTCCTTTCGTTCCGGCCATGGCATAAGGCCGCGCCATGGAAGCCGCGCCGCCCCCGCCGCGAAAGATCATCCATATCGACATGGATGCCTTTTACGCGTCGGTCGAGCAGCGCGACGATCCCACCCTGCGCGGCAAGCCCATCGCGGTCGGCGGCGGCGGTCCGCGCGGCGTGGTGGCGACCGCCAGCTATGAAGCGCGGCCCTTCGGCGTGCGGTCCGCCATGCCCGGCGCGCGGGCGCGGCGGCTCTGCCCCGGCCTCATTTTCGTGAAGCCCCGTTTCGAAGTCTACCGCGCCGTTTCCGCGCAGGTGCGCGACATATTTTCGCGCTTCACCGACATCGTCCAGCCGCTCTCGCTCGACGAAGCCTATCTGGATGTCACCGCCAACAAGGCGGGCATCGTCTCCGCCACCCGCGTCGCGGAGGAGATCCGCCGGCTCATCCACGAGGAAACCGGTCTCACCGCCTCGGCCGGCGTGTCCTACAACAAGCTGATCGCCAAGCTCGCTTCCGACCAGAATAAACCGGACGGCATATGCGTCGTGCGCCCGCAAGAAGGCGAAGCCTTCATCGCGAAGATGCCGGTGCGGCGCATCCACGGCGTCGGCCCCGTCACCGCGCGGCGGATGCAGGCGCTCGGCATCGAAACCGGCGCAGACCTGCGCGCCCGCGATCTCGCTTTCCTCCAGGCGCATTTCGGCAGCTCTGCGCTGTTCTATTACCGGGCGGCGCGAGGGCAGGACGACCGCGCCGTCCATGAACGGCAGGACCGCAAGTCCGTGAGCGTGGAGGACACTTTCTTCGACGACCTCACGCAAGAGGCGCGGCTGGTGGAGGAGATCGACCGGATCGCGGCCAATCTCTGGGGCCGGATCGAAAGATCGGGCGGCTATGGCCGGACCGTGGTGCTCAAGATCAAGTTCGCCGATTTCCGCATCATCACGCGCTCGCGCAGCTTTTCCGCGCCGGTGCGCTCAGCGGAACTGCTGGCGGAAACGGGACGCGCGCTCCTGCGCGGACAGCTTCCGCTTCGCATGGGCGCGCGGCTGCTGGGCCTTGGCGTGCACAATCTGGAAGGCGAACCGCACGGCGACGATCAACTCGCCCTCGCCCTGTGAGCCTTGCTCAGAAGGGCAGCCAGGTCCGTTTTTCGGTGAACTTCATATAACCGGCATTGATGCCCAGCCGGTATCCCACGCCCATGCGGATGGGGATCAGCACGACGCTGCCCCAGCGCAGATAGCTGGCGTTGAACCCCCCGACCAGATAGGCCGTGCCTTCCGCGGCGGGAAAGCGGTGATACAGGTCCTGCGTGTCATAGAGATTATAGACCAGCACGAAGGTGTTGCCCGCATTCCCGCCCACATCGAAGCCGATAGAGGGACCGGTCCAATAGACTTCCCGCTTGCCCTCGATCTTGTGGTTGAGCGTGCCCGATCCGTAGCGCAGGCCGACAACCAGCGCGCCCGAAGCCTCACGCCCGGCGATATAGGCATTGGGGCGGCCCTGGTCCTTCAGGATCTTCTCGATGATGCCGGCCAGCCCCTCCGCGCCCTTGCCGAACACGCCTTCGGCCGCGCCGATCAGATCGTCTTCCTGATAGGAGTCGCCGGGCGAGGGCGCGGCGGGCGGAGCGTCCGAGGCAAGGGAAGGCGCCGCCGCGCCGGGAGCGGACGACGCATTGCTGCCGTCATAGACGCCGCTATCGCTCCGGACGGCCGGGTCGACGCCCGGATCGGTGGGCGCGCTGCTGGCCGGGGGTGGCGGCGCAAGATCGGCGTCGATGGCGGTATTGGGGTCGACCGTGCGCACCTGCGCCTGCGCGGCCAGCGGCGTCAGCGCCATGCCGGCGATCGCCGCGGCCAGCGTACCGCCGCGCGCGAAGCGGGCCGTGACCCGCGCCAAAGTCCCGATCATGCCTTGAGGCTCCCCGCATTCCCACTCTTAACCATCCCACAGATTATCGCCAGTCAAGCTGAAACGGCAATGAACGAACGGCAACCCGAGTCGATTCCGCGCCGGAACGAATCCGGCATGTGTTTTCCGATGACGGCAAGGCGAATATGGCCGTTGCCATGGGGCCGGTCCCTCGCTATAGCCCCGTCCCAGCCAAGCCGCTGCCTGCCTCATTGGGATGGGCATGATTGCGGAGACGTGGGTGAGTGGCTGAAACCAGCGGTTTGCTAAACCGTCGAGCCCTTAAGGGGGCTCCCCGGGTTCGAATCCCGGCGTCTCCGCCAAATCATCATCCGGTTATCCTTGCACGGACCACAGCATTCCCTTCACGCCGATCGGTATCGCGCCCCTAGTCTTCATGCGCTTTCACAACCCTGCTGCTCGCACGGGCGTTGTCGCGGGAGGAATATCGGAAACAGGCTCCTGATTGGGGGAAATTCTTTAATCAGTGCGTTATGGCGGTGGAGGCAGTCACCTGCGAGCCGCTCTCTGGTGCGCCTTTCCGTTTTGACGGGAGTTAACCGGAAATCGGCTGTTTCGGGAGCATAGATGCCCGACACTGGGAGCCGCGACACCGCCGTCCGCTCCCACATCCCCATGGATTTCCCGCGGACCAATAACGGGGATTCAGATCCGCTCTTCCGGCGGAATTAAGACTCTTGCGCTTGCCTCGGCGGAAATCCCACCAAGTTGCGAAACAGCGCGTAGCGAAGCGACCACTGATGCATGTTGCCTCTCCCCTTATTGAAATACTAGATTGTTTAAATGTTAGTGATTAGCATGAAGCGGAACAAGGAGAGGTGAGTCATGATCAAGATTATCTGGTTGCTGAAGCGCAAGCCTGGAATGTCGAAGGAAGCGTTCCGGGAACATTATGAGAACAGCCATGTGGTGCTGGCTCACAAATATGTCGGGCATCTGCTGGAAGGCTATCATCGCAACTACCCTATCGAAGGATGGCTCGCACCCAGCAGCAAGCGCGAGGACGGCGTGGTCGAGCCGTTCGAATATGACTATGACTGCATCACCGAGATGCGGATCAAGGATGAGGAGGCCGCAGAGGAAATGCTGCGTATCTTCAACGATCCCGTCATCGGCAAGATTTTCGTGGATGACGAGCATCGCTTTCTCGATCGCAAGCTGGTCGTCATGCTGAAATGCGATGAGGTGAACACCGGCACCGGAACCGGCCATATGGCGCCGCCCAAGGAGCAGCTGGCAACCCAGAGCCCGGTCCTGGCGCGCTGAGATAAACAAAAAGGGCGCGACTTGAGGAAGCCGCGCCCTTTTCCCATGCGCGCCGAAGCGCGCGTCATCAGGCCGCCTGAGCGACCTTCGCCACCTTGCGGGGCGTGATTTCCTCAAACAGCTCGCAATACAGGTCTTCCGCCATCGCCTCGCTCATCGGCATCCTGTCGGTGCCCACCCGCGACATCATGTCATCGATCACCGCCTTGGGGTCATCATGGCTGACTTCATAAATGGCGAAATAGTTCCATGCGCCGGGCTTCATGGGATCGCCCTTCAACCTGAACCGCTGGGCAGCGGTGAAGCCAGGGATGGCCAGCACGTCGTCGAGATGCTGATTGTTGTACCAATCGTTGAATTCCTCTTCCCGGCCTTCGACCGGCCGGGTCAACACCACTAACTTATACTCACCCATAGTCCTTCTCCTCTTCTAGCTATAAGGGGCGACCGTCACCCGCATTCCATCCATTTCCGGCGTTACGACCACCTGGCAGGACAGGCGGCTCGTCGGCCGGCGATCAGCGCCGAAATAGAGCGTGCCGTTCTCCATTTCCGATGGTTCTCCCACGACGCCGAACCATTCCGGATCGACATAAACATGGCAGGTCGCGCAGGCGCAGCTTCCGCCGCAATCCGCCTCGATCCCTGGAACGCCATATTCGACCGCGGCCTCCATCAGGCTTGTCCCGCTCATCGCCCGGACCGGGCATTCGCGCCCATCGGCCGTGACGAAGGTGACGCCGATGGAGGCACCGTCATTATTCTGCTCAGCTTGCTGCAACGGCCGCCTGTTCCTGCTGGGCCACGCGCTCCATCCCCTGGATGACCGACATGCTGTAAACCTTCTCCAGAAAGCCTTTCACAAAGTCGGGATCGCCATCCTCGGGCACGTCGAAGCGGCTTTCGCATGTGATCCGTGCACGGTTGGCGCCCAGATCCTCGACGATCGTCGTCGCCAGATAGTTGCGCATGCCGCCCGCCGCGACGCCCTCGACATTGTAATAGATGCGCCGCGCTTCGGGGTCGGCGTGGATCAGCGTTTCCTCAAAAGTCGGCGGAAAGCCGCTATCGGGCGCGAAATGGCACACGCGGGTGCAGGGGAGCACATCCACGCGACTGCCTTCCTTCAAGGTCGTATCCGTAAGTGGGGCCGGTGCATCGGGGCCTTTGGCCGCCCATTTCATCACCGCCGGCCAGTCCCGCAGGATGGCCCATATCGCGTCAGCCGATGCATTCACCTCACCGGACGAAAAAGCCGATCCTCTTTTGAAATTCGCCATTTTCCACTCCTTATACTGCCATGGCTGTTGGTCGACGGGCGTCATGCGGACGCCCGCCAATATGGGTTTCGTCCAGAATCTGGCGCACCGTCACATGCGCGTCGCGCGCATAATCGCGATACTCTCCCAGCGCGCGCTCGAATCGCTCTATGGCCGCCAGATCCTCCCGCACTGATCCATCCACCGCCAGCGCAGCATGAAAGATCCGCAAGGGCCGACCGTCGCGCCGCGTGATACAGGCTGCGGTTCCGGCGAGCTTCCGCCCCTGCCAACGCAGATTATATTTGCCGTCGCAATGGGCGCCGGGGACGTTGCCCTGATCGCAGAGGATGCCGATCCGGGCCATCGCCTGGCGCAGGACGGACAGGAGCATCGCATAGTCACGCTCTATCGCGACATCCTCTGCCGGAGCGGCAAAGCGGATCAAGCTGAAATTCCATATGCCGGGACGATGCACCACCGCCGTCCCGCCTGACCGGCGAGCGACCACCGGCCATCCGGCGGCGGCGCTTTGCGCGCGGGCGGCGGCGAAACGGGGAGATCGCGCCTGTTTACAGGATGCTATAATGGACGATTGGTTGGACCAGAGGCGAAAGAGGAGCGGACCGCGATCAGGGAGGTTGAGGTCGCGGTCGACCGCCTGCTGCCGCCCGGGAAAGCCGGTGTCGACAAGGAGCGGCCCCGGCGCGGCGTCCTGAAGAGCGCGGACGAGGCGTCGACCGAGGGGCGAGCTGAAATCGCATCCCCCCGTCCGTGCGGACAGGGGCAGCGGCGGATTACCCTCCCTATATCTCATTCATCCGCCTCCATTATTATTTTAACATTCTAATGCAGTTTTCCGGGGGAGTCCATGCCGCTATTGCCTACGGCGCTGCTTGCTGCGCGGCGGCCGCGAGATCCCGCCCGATCGCATAGCCGAAGGTCATCGCCGGCCCCAATGTGATGCCGCCCGAAGGATAAGTCCCCGCCATGACAGAGTTCATGTCGTTCCCGCAGGCATAGAGCCCCGGTATCGGCCGGTCATCGTCATCCACGACCCGCGCGCGCGCGTCGGTTCGCAGCCCCAGGCTGGTGCCGATATCCCCGGGATAGACCCTGACCGCATAGAAGGGCGCGCGCACTATGGGTGCAAGACAGGGGTTCGCGCCCGCATGATCACCATCGCCAAGGTAGCGATTATAGCCGCTGTCTCCCTTGCCGAAGGCGCGATCCACGCCGGACCGGGCATCCGCATTGAACTGCTCCACCGTCTGTTCCAGCGTCTCGGGCGGCAGCGACAATGCCTCGGCCAGTTCACCAATGCTGTCGGCGCGGAACAAATAGCCCGCCTTGAGAAACTTGCGGTGCGATCCCGGCCCCGGGCGGACCAGCCCCATTCCATATTTGCGGATGAAATGATGATCGCAGATAAGCGTCGCCGGAATCGTCGGCACATACGCATGGTCCCGATGCATGGCGGCCACGAAGTCGTGATAGGATGAAGCTTCGTTGACGAAACGCCGCCCGACCCCGTTGACGGCGATCAGGCCAG
>Ga0180221_1000140_pt1 | contig 103509 bp, 92 predicted proteins | sample eDN5th37CKraftMG_FD_151339 | JGI IMG/M metagenome (GOLD analysis project Ga0180221, IMG submission 151339) | Enriched Miracle-Growth compost microbial communities from Emeryville, California, USA - eDNA 5th pass 37_C Kraft MG (version 2) (version 2) ... | reverse complement strand
CGTGTTACTCACCCGTCTGCCGCTGACCCCGAGGGGTCCGCTCGACTTGCATGTGTTAAGCCTGCCGCCAGCGTTCGTTCTGAGCCAGGATCAAACTCTCAAGTTGAGACATTCGATATTGGCTTTTTAAGTCACGTATTGAATTGACGAGAACATCACACTCAAGATGTCTTCCGAAGAAGACACCGATGTAACTTCTCATATCAAAACGTGTCCGCCAAAGTCTCGTTCGGACCTGGTTGACCCCGAAAGCGTCGCCGCCTTCAGCGCAGCATCAGTTGCCTGACGCTTCCAGATCCACGCGTCCTCTGCCGACCACGTTTCTCTTTCTTCTATATTCAATTGTCAAAGAACAGGCGAAGCTAATCGCCGCAGGGCTCAAGTCTTTTACCACCGAACCCCGAAAGCCGCTCATGCGTCTTTCAGAAAACCATATCTCGGAGACGAAGCGTCTCCGCCGTCAGCAGCGCCGCTGCCGTCGTTGATGGGCTGCTTATAGGCCCCTCAAACTCGAGTCGTCAATCGGGTTTTTTGAGCGAACCCAAAAATTATCACTCCACCGGGCAGTTATGGTTAACAAAGCCTTCCCGAAAGCCGCCAGCCAAGCCCCCAGCTTCGCCTAAACCCTCACGCCCCAACGCCTCCAGCGTTATCCACAGATGCAGACGTCGCAAATGCCAGACCGACGGAAGCTTCAAAGAACGGGTTGTTCGAAGAGCAACGGCCCAGGCTGCAAGGAGCAAGACGACACGCGCCCTACCCTCAGCGCTAACCACATATGGGAACGCAATCGTGCATTTCCAAGGGGTCGCGCTGAGCAGGTCAATCGGGGGAGGAGTCGAAGCCTGGAATCGCCCACCGCATTCCGAGGGAGCGCAACTCTACTTACGTGCGCGTCTCCGCTCGATCGTCGGGCTGTTGGCGGCCTCCAACGCGCTTAGCCCACGTCCATGACCCAGCTTCCTCGATATCTGGGCCGCGAAATTTTTCAACGCATCGATCGTTTGCTGATCCGGATCTGCCTGAAGGTGCTGGATCGAGCCGACCACCGCGAGCGACGCTACGCACTGATCGTTCTGATCGAAGATCGGTGCGGCAATCGCATTCACGCCAAGCAGGATCTGCTCGGGTGCCGAGGCGTATCCCTCTCTCGCGATCCGAACGAGCTCCTGTTCGATATGCGCCCGGTCCGTGATCGTCTTCGGCGTGAACTTCTCCATCGGCTGGGCGAGAATGCGCTCCTGGAGAGGACGCGGGGAGTTGGCCAGAAACAGTTTTCCCTGTGCTGACGCATGGAACGGCAGATCGCTTCCCGGACGCACGCCGATTTCGATCGGAGAGCGGCTGGCCAGCGTGGTCATGACGACCGGCCCGCGCGGCGTGGAGGCGGAGAGGACGACGCTGTGGCCGAGCGCCTCCCTCAGGTCCTGCATCGCCCCGTGCGCGAGCTCTACGATGTTCGTGTCCGGCGCAACATGGCCGAGCAGCCGGCACATCGGTCCGGGCGCATAGTGACTGCTCGCTGAATCCTGAACCAGGTAGCCGTTGTCGACAAAGGTGAGCAGGTGACGATGCACCGAGCTCTTGGTGGCGCCCACCCTTTCGGCAATCTGCGTCACCCCCAGCGGCTCGCCAGCGAAGGCCACCGCTTCCAGCACCTGCAAGGCCAGTTGTACCGAGCGAACACCGGACTCGCTTTCAGCTCTCATCGCATCACCTCCAATGGCGCGGTACGGAACAAGGACTTAAGCGAGTACTCCGGCTATCGTTCACATTTCAAGCTGGATTGGTGCTGCCATCAGTCCGGCATCGGATAATCATCAGCATTCAGCACCCAGCCTTCCTTCATCGAGAAGTCGTGGCGCGACTGAACCAAGGCGATGCGGTCGCGACTTGAAGGTGCGCTAGACACCATTTTGCAGAATTGCGTATCGTACTCGCTACCATTCTGGGTCGACCTTTCGTAGGTGTCAATCGCGATGTGTGTTATGCGTACTGAGATCCAGCCAGCCTGCATCAACTCTTGACAACGATTGCCGCTGGGTGTCTCGTTCGGAACGATGTTCGTTATCGCGGAACTATCTATAGTTCGCCGGCTTGGAGGGGACCCATGGATCTGACGGCAAAAGACGACAAGGTCGAAGCATTGCTGGTGGGCGCGATAGACCCGCACGTTCACAGCGGACCTTCGATTGCACCGCGCAGCGTCGACCATGTGGACTTGGCGCGGGAGGCATCGGAAGCGGGTCTTGCTGCGATCGTGACCAAGGATCACGACTATTCCGGTGTCATGACCGCCACCCTGATCCGCCAGCAGTTTCCCGAGCTCACGACCAAGGTCTATTCCGGCATCGTCCTCAACAATGTGGTGGGCGGGCTCAATCCCTATGCTGTCGAGCATACGGCGGCGATGGGTGGAAAGATTGTCTGGTTGCCCACGCTTGCAGCTGCAAATCACCTCCAGTGGGAGAAGAACTCGAGCTGGAGCCATCCAGCCTCAACCCAGAAGATCCGTCCGGCCAGCGCGGTTCCTGTCCTCGACGAAGGCGGAGGGGTCACGGACGACCTCAAGGAGATCCTTGACGTCATTGCCAAGAATGACATGGCTCTCGCCAGCGGCCACGTCCACATCAGCGAAACCTGGGTCATCTTCGAGGAGGCCAAGCGTCGTGGTGTTACACGCCTGATCCTCACACACCCCGAGGATATCGTTGGCGCTTCGCTGCAAGATGTTCGCGGCATCGCAGCCATGGGCGCCGTCGTGGAGCATTCCCTCTGCATGTTCCTCGAAGGAAATAAGTTCCAGACCTGTACTGCAGAAGATCTCAAGAGCCAGATCGACGCTGCGGGCGCCGACAACACGATGCTGTGCTCGGATCTCGGCCAGGCAGGCAACATCAGCCCGATCGAAGGCCTCCGCCGTGGGATCAAGATGTGCTTCGACCTCGGCTATTCGCAGGAAGATATTTCCAAGATGGTGTCAAAGAACGCGTCCCGCGTGCTGGGGATCTGATCGAGCACAATCTGGCGGCGGACGGCAGCAACGATGCGTTGAAAAAATTGGGCCATGCTACGGGAAATCTGTGGCAGCGCCCATCTGCACAAGCATCATGTTCTTACAAGGTGAACAAAAAGCAGTAGTATAAAAGCAACAAGGAAAGTCAGAGTGACGGGAAACGCCTCCCAGGCTCTCGCCATTGCTTTACACACCTTACGGCCTTTGGCAATCGACATGGTTTCAACCTGAGCCACTTGAGTTGGAACCTGCCCCTTGCATTTGGGGCAGGCATACGGGCGAGCCGGCGGTGAGAACTACCCCAGCGCTTCCTCCGGGACATAGTTGCGCCAATTGTCAGGCGTCAGCGGCATTTCCATGAAGGACTTCCGCTGGTCCGCGGCTTCACCGATGATGTCGCGCGCGTCGAGATCGTGCTGGTCCAGATAGGACTGCACCTCGTTTACTGCCGCTTCCAGCGCATCAAATCCCCGATACATGATCGACGAAGCGATCTCGACGGCCGTAGCACCGGCGAGCATCATGCGAATGACGTCCAGCCCTGTCTGTGCACCATTGAGCCCGATGAGGGGCTTGTCCCGGCCAATTGCCTTTCGCGTACTGGCAAGCCAGTGACAGGTGATGGGAAGGTGCCAGTAGCCGCCGATCCCAAGGCTGCTGCCGAGTACCGGCGCCCGCGTTTCCACATCCGGAACCATGCCGAGGAGGCGCCCGGCCATAATCACTGCGTCGGCACCGGCGTCGAACGCCACAGCGGCCAGATCCGGCACCCGCTCGCTCTGGCCGCTGAGCTTCACCCAGACCGGGATGGAAACGGCATTGCGGATCGCCGAAACCTGTTCGCGGACGCGGTCGACGGAGAACTCGGTCGTGACGTGGCCCTTGGTCGTCTGGCTGCCATAGGGCACGCCGATGTTGAACTCCATGACGCGCAGGCCGGCGCTCTCGATCTGCTTTGCCATATTCACGGCTGGCTCCAGCGCGCCAAGAATGATGCTCGCGACCACGTAGGAACCCATGGCGGCAGCTTCGCCATCAAGGTCGGCGATTTCACCCAGCCATTGATCGAACGGGGTCGGCGACATGCCTGACCGACAAGCCAGCATTGCGGAACGCGGAGCCTCGGCGTTCCAGGGGATCTGTTGCCAGTGCTCATCAAAGAGAGTGTACTCGGACCTTTCGAGCTGTTCCTTGCTGCCGGGCACTTCATTGTTGGATTTCACGACCACGGCACCCACACCCGCCTGAAGGGCCCGGCGGATGCCGGCGGGCAGGATAAGATGCTCCGCCGCACCTGCGATGACCGGGTTCTTCAGCGTGATGGATCCAATTGTCGTACTGCTGTCGCGGGCCATTTTGCCTCTTTCATCCATGCGAGTAGTCAGTTTGTGGCTTGAGTGGTGCGGCGGATGCACGCCGTCCGGTACCGGGTTTACCTGCGTGTATCGTCATCGTGGCGAAGAGCCCGATGCTGACGACAATGGCCAACATGGATAGCGGGCCCACTCCCCCGCCCTCGAAGGCTGTTGAGAGGGAAATGGCAATGCCAGCCACTGCCAGGGGATAACGCAGCTTCCACCAGATCGTGTGGTTTCCGAATGCGAATGGCATGCCCATGACCAGCGGACCAAAGATGATGGTGACGAACGCCATGACTATCCCCGTCCAGCTTTCATGCGTCAGAATCGATGGATTCAGGACGAAGACGAAGGGCATCACGTAAGCAGGCATGGCGAGCCTCAGCGCTGCTACGCTGGTGCTCCACAGACTGCTCCCCGCAAGCGCAGCGGCCGCGAAGGAAGCGATCGCAACCGGAGGGGTGAGCATTGACAGCAGCCCGAAGTAGAAGACGAAGAAATGGGCTGAGATCGGCTCGATGCCAAGGCGTATCATGGCGGGTGCCAAAAGCACCGACAGGATGATGTAAACCCCCACCGTGGGCATGCCCAAACCGAGCACCAGGGCTATTCCCGCGGTGACGAAGAGGAGTGGCCAAATCCCGGCAATTTCGCCGATGTGACTGAGTTGCAAGGTCAGGGTAAACGCGACACCTGTCAGGTTTACCGTTCCGATCACAATTCCCGCAGCGGCACAGACGAGCAGGAGCTGAAGCAGCGTCTTGCCTGCATCAACCGGTATGCCGACGAGCAGTCGCATCAACTCCGGCTTTTCGCGTCGAACCGCTTTTACGACAATATCGCAGATCACCCCTACGGCAGCGGCATATATCGCCGAGCGACCAGGGCTCGCGCCAATATAAAACAGGTAGTACATCAGCACGGGTAGCGGCACCAGCATCGGCCATCCGCGGAGCAGGGTCGGGCCCACTCGTGGCAACTCGTCCCGTGGCGCACCCTTCAGATCGTTGATCTTGGCATACTGATGCACCTGGATGAAAAGCGCGACGTAGTAGATCAGCGCCGGAATGACAGCGACAACCACCACCTCGGAATACGGGATCTGCAGAGTTTCCGCGATGACAAAGGCCGTGGCGCCCATGACCGGCGGTGTGATCTGCCCCCCGTTGGAAGCAACCGCTTCGACGCCGCCGGCGTATGCGGGCGAGTAACCGCCGCGCTTCATAAGCGGAATGGTAACGACGCCGGTCGACATCACATTGGCGACCGTCGAGCCCGACAGAGTGCCGAACAGGCTCGAAGCCACGATTGCAGCCTTGGCGCTGCCGCCGCGCAAGTGCCCCATTGTGGCCAGTGCTATGTCGGTCAGCACCGCAGTGCCACCAATAACACCAAGCGTGGCGCCAAAGATGATAAAACCCAAAATGTCGGTTGCACCGACGTTCAGGATCAGACCGGGCACCGCGTTTGAGTCGAAATAGAGATAGGTGAAATAGCGCGGCCAGGACGTGGGAGAGGCTGCGAGCAGACCAGGCAAATGCTGGCCGAAAAGTCCATAAAGCAGAAATGCAGCGCAAACCCCCGCCATTACCCCACCGCAGGAGCGGCGAACCGCTTCGCAGAGCACCAGAATCGCAACTACCGCCGGGATCAGCTTTTCCGGACCTCGGTTGGCAAGATCAATCATCCAGGGCTCGAGGTTGTATGACATCCAGAGCCAGGATGCGGCGCCAGCAACTGCCATCGCGCAGTCCGCGGCGAACCCAGCTGCCCCCCTTAGGGGGGAGCTGAACAGTGCGGCCGGGAGCGCCAGGGCCAGGACGAAGCCAAGATATTGCTGAGGCACAATCGGAATGCCGAGATAGAAAGGTACCCCAAGCAGCCACAAGGTGCCGAAGATGGCTATCGATGCAGCAAAGGTGGTGCCGGCCGCCCTTTGAAGGGATCCTCGTCTGTCGAGGGTCTGCGCTGCATCCGTCATTTGGCGAAGCTACCCTCATGCGTTTCATTCGCGTCCGACCAGATGCCCTTCTCCTTGAAGAACGCGATAGCGGCCGGATGGTAGGGTGCGGCGTTGATCGGCTGAGCCATTTCTTCCACCGTTGCCGAACGCAAGCTTGGAACGTCCTGCTGAAGACGCGGCCACGCATCCCAGACGGCAGTGAGGATCTTCTTGACGTCTTCGTCCGGAAGAGATGCACCGACCACCAGGAACTGGTGCAACCCGATCATGGTCACAGGCGCATCGATCGAAGGCATACCCTCGCCAGGCTCAACATTGAAGGTGCTGAGACCGGGTGCAATCTCGCCAAGGATCTTGTTGGTTTCAGGCGTATCTTCGAGCGACAGATACCGGATACCCCCGGGGATCGTGGCGTGGGTCTGCTGAGACTGCGGAGATCCCGGGATTGTTGCCGTGGCCGCAACCTTGCCTTCCACCAGGAGGCCGAGCCCTTCCTGCACGTTGCCGATGGTGACCTGCTCGTAATCACCTTCATTGAGACCGCCGGCAGCTAGCAGTGCCGTGTTCGTGCTGGTCAGCGAAAGCTGCGCTTTCAGATCACGTGCTATGGGCTTGCCCTTGAGGCCAGCGTAATCCGTGATACCTGAAGAACGTGGGACCAGATACCCGTAGGGTGTCGTGTAAATACGAGCAAGAGCCCGCAGTTCCTTGATTGGGTTTGCTGGGTCGGAATAGGCCCGTCCAAAGTCCAGGGCGTCGGAGATACCTATCGTGACTTCCCCTGACGGAAGCAGCGGCAGGTAGACGGATGAACCTGTATAGGGCTGGACGATTGTGCGCGTACTCGCACTGTTTTCGATAGCAGCGGCAAGAGCGCTTCCTACGGTATAGTAGAGCGTGCCCTGAGGGTTGGAACCAATGGTATAGGTCTGCGCGGAAGCAGCTCCCAGCATGGCGCCCATCGCGATCGCCGAGACAGCGAAAATCGTACTAATCGACTTCATCGAAGCACTCCTCCCAATCGATGACAGAAATCAGGCACAGCCCTCCTCCGGCTATCCCGATCAGAGACGGCCCTAAGCCGCTTCTCTCGCCGGATGAAATCAATCAATTGATCTTAAGTCAAGGTGATACTCGGCCAACTTAAGTCGGAACTTCACCCCGGAATTTGCCGCCTTCGCGCTAATAATGCCGTTATATTCCGGGAAATCGCAGCAGATTCGCAGCTTTACTAACAGGATTTCACCATCTGGCAATTCAATCGATCGCTTGCATGAATTGACTCGATATTGGATTCGTGGCGGAGTAGCGTCCGCGCTCATATGGCGATGAGAGCCTCTCTCCATCGGCATCAGGCGTCAGCGTAGTGAAGGTCTATATTGGAGGAAGAATGACCCCTGAACTTGAGCGGCGGCTTGCGACATTGGTGGATCGCGAGGAGATTTTCGACCTTGCTCGTCGCGAGCGCTTTGCCCGCGATCTTCAGGATTTCGAAACGATGCGGGATTGCTTCCACGCTGACGCTTATATCCGCTCAAGCTGGTTTGCGGGCGGGTATGCCGACGAGTATGTCGAGGCCACTCGCGAGCGCATGAAGAAGTCGGCGACCAGCCGGCATTGGGTCTTCCCGGCAGACCTCAAGATCGTTGGCGACCGCGCCACGCTTGAGAGTCCGGCCACAATCTTCGACCGTATAAAGCTGGAAGGGGTCGATGTTGATTTTTATGTGTTCTGCCGCTTCTTTTCACGGGTCGAGAGGCGCGAGGGGGTCTGGCGCCTCCTGAGCTTCGAGGTGATCTTTGAGAAAGATGTTCTGGCTTGCGTCAATCCGGAACAAGCCCTTCCGATCAATTGGGATAAACTTGCCAACTACCGGCCCTCATACCGCTTTCTTGGCTATATTCAGGAAAGCAGAGGCCACACGGTGAGCCACGATCTCTATGGCGATGACCGTCAGGATAGTCTACTTGCTTTCTATGCGCGCGAAAGGCAATGGCTTCAGCAACAGGGAGTGGAAGCTGATCGGCATGTTGAAGGTGGACCGCCAATTGAAGAAAACATCCAAGAGCAGCCTCGAAGTGCAACTGGGGAATTCACCTAAGCGCAAGAACGGCCTCAGCGAACGGGGGAAGATGGCGCGTGAAGCCATCCTGCAGGCGGCTGAGCGGATTTTTGCAGAGGACGGAATCAACGCTTCGCTGCGCAAGGTCATGGCAGAAGCCGACGTCAATGTCGGCGCGATCAACTATCACTTCGGCACCCGTGAAGACTTGCTGCGCGAAATGCTTGAGCGCCGCGTTTCCATAATCGTGGGCGAAAGACTGACGCTGCTTGCCGAGGCTGAATCTCTCAACAATCCGGCCGAACTTCGCGACATCGTGGCGGCACTCCTGACGCCGACGTTCCGCCCCGACCGTTGGAACGATGAAGGCTGGCGGAACTATTTTAAAGTGCAGGCGCATCTGCGTAGCCAGCCGTCGCAGAAGAACTATCCCATATCGGCCAATCTTTTCGCCAAACAGCACCAGCTTTTCGTCGAAGCGATCGGCCGAACTCTGCCCGACCTCGGCAAGACCGAACTCTTCTGGCGCTACTACTGCCTGATGAGTGCAATGAACCAGTCCGTCACCAATCCCTACCGGATCCGCGAACTCTCCGGCGGGCGATGCGATACGCGGGATTCCGCCGCCATGATGAAGGCGATGATCCCGGCCCTGGTGGGCATGCTTTCTGCACCGCCGACCATGCCGGTCGACGACTAGAACCCCAGGAGCCCACTGGATGATCAAACCGGCGGCGAACCTGGAGCGGTTCCAGGAAAAGTGGGAACCGGTTTTCCGTCCGGTACCGCGAGAAAACAGAGGCTTAGGGCAGTTCAGAGTTTCTGGGAAAGTCTGAACTGCTCTATTGTTCGGCTGCAAACGCAATCACGCGGGCGGCAATTTCCTCTGCCCGCTCCCAGCCCGCACAGAAACGGGCGCCTGGCAGTTCATGCCAGCGGCAATCCTTGATGCGGCCGCTGATCGTCTCAACCTTGTCCCGGCAATAGAAGTGTTCGCCAACGAGCATGAGAACCGGGCAATCGATCCGGGTCTGGCCGCCCTTCAGGTCGTAGTAGTGCAGCGCTGTCAGCGCCTGCCAGCGATCGCGCCCACACTCGATCTGCGCCCGGTTTATGCGGTCCATATAGTCTTGCGTTGGCTCGATTGGCGCGTGAAGCGGATCATGCGTCAGCCACCAGTCGATGGTCCGAATGCGCGGAAAGCCCGTTTCGTCGCTGGGGCGCAGCTCGTCCCTGAATTCAGCCAGCTCTTCTTCGGGCGGCCGATCGAGCTCGGGACAGTTTACCAGCACGCACCGCACTACCTTGCTTTTGCGGGTGGACGCCAGCTCGATGGCTACGCCTGATCCGGTTGCTTCGCCAAGCACGGTGTAGCGCTCATGGCCAAGGGCGGTCATGACGGCATCCACGGCGTTTCCATAGTCGGTCAGCGACGGCTGGAAGGCGATGTGGTCCGAGCAGCCATGACTTGGGAAATCCACTGCGACGACATGGAACCGTGGCGCTAACGCCGTGATCAATTCGCGGTAAAGCTCCGAGGACTGCTGGTTTATGTGCATCAGGACGATCGCTTCGCCTGCCCCTGCTTCCCTGTAGTGGATGTAGCCATAGTCCGTGGCGACAAGGCCACGCTTGATGCTGACCGTCATGTGCAGTCCCCTCCCAGGGCCGGTGTTTTGCAGAGCGGAATTCAATCACTTGATTTACAAATATTGGTATGAAAGTCTCAGGTCAAGAACCGATGGGTCGCTGCTCGATGACGATCATCATCGTAGGCCATGGGCAAAATGGAGGTGGAGATGTCTGGACAGTTTGCAGGGAAAGTGGCCTGGGTCACGGGCGGATCGCAGGGCATTGGCAAGGGCGTTGTGAAAATGTTTGCCGAGCGGGGAGCGGCTGTTGTCATCGGATACTCGTCAAACCGAGACATCGCCGAAGATCTCGCACGATCGATCCGCGATGCAGGTGGCAAAGCGGTGGCGGCGGGGGGCGATATCCGCAACGCGGACGTGGCCCGCACCTCGGTAGAGCTTGCGCTCCAGGAGTTCGGACGCCTCGACATTCTGGTCACCGCCGCAGGCGTGGCGGGACGCCAGATGCTGCAGGACATCACCGAGGAAGATTATCGTCAGACCTTCGACATCAACGTCTGGGGCACGATCGCCTCGATCCAGGCGGCTGCCCCGCACCTGACATCGCCGGGCGGGAGGATCGTCACCATCACCTCACGCATGGCGCTCAACCCTTTCCCCGGCGCAGCGCTCTATGCTGGCGCGAAGAACGCGGTCAATGCCATAACCGATTCCTTCGCCCGCGAGTTGGGGCCGCGCGGGATTACGGTCAACGCCGTCGCTCCCGGGCTTATCAAGTCGGAGCGCATGGCCAAGGCGGTCGAGACACGCGGTCATGAGACCGTCGCCATCACGCCTCTGGCGAGGATCGGCATACCGGAAGACATCGCCGGCGTTGTCGCGTTCCTGGCATCCGACGATTCCCGTTGGGTGACAGGACGCGTGATCCGCGCCGATGGCGGGATTGTCTGATGTAATTCAGGAAAAGTGGATACCGCTAGAAATACTGCTCCGGAACAAGAATGATGGATCCCGCCTTCTGGTGGGATTCCAGCATTTGATGCGCAGTGGCCGCTTCGCCAAGCGGCAGGATCGCCTGCACGCAGGGCCTGATTGCTCCACTCAGGCACAGCGAGAAGAGTTCGGCTGCAACGCTCTGGTAGTCTTCAGGCGACTTGATGTGGTCGGTGACGCCAACACGTCCAATGCTGAGCGACCCCTTGGCTGAAAGCAGCATCAGGTTGACTGATGGAAGCGGTCCCGAGACATTGCCGTAGTTGATCAGCTTGCCGAAGGGGCGGACGCAATCCAGTGAAGCCATAAAGGTCTCGCCGCCAACACCGTCGTAAACGACATCAACACCTTGCGGGCAGAGCTCCCTCACCCGATCAATGAAGTTGACCTCCCGATAGAGGATCGGTTCATCACATCCATAGCTGCGGACGACCTCGGCCTTTGCCGTGGACCCGACCGAGCCGAAAACCCGCGCTCCGCAGTGCTTCGCCCACTGGACCAGGATCAATCCCACCCCGCCTGCGGCCCCATGGATGAGCACTGTTTCGCCCACACCCGGCTTGTAAAACCGGTTGATTGCGGCAGACGCTGTCATGCCCTTCATCAGCACCGCCGCAATGTCGCTGTCCGCAAGTCCATCCGGCACCCGGACCAAGCGCGAGGCGGGGACAGTCCTGTAGGTGGCGTAAGAGCCTGAATTGGCGAAAAACGCACCGCCCATCCCCACATAGGCAACGCGGTCGCCCACAGCATAGCTTTCCGCGCCTTTACCCGCCGCAACCACGACGCCGACGGCTTCATTGCCGGGAATAACGGCCTCAGGGTTGCCTTGGCCGATGTAAAACCCGCCTCGCCGTGCGTTCACATCCGAGAAGTTGACGCTGATAGCCGTATGGCGGATCAGGACTTCGTCCGGTCCCGGCGCTGAAACAGGAACCTCGGTCAGTTCCAGCACCTCCGGGCCGCCAAAGCTGCGGTAGATGATTGCAGGGGCACGTTCGGGGATCTGCGGCTGCACAGCGCCGGAGTTCACGTCATTGGTTTTCATCATTCTGCGGTCCAGCCTCCATCAACCATGAGCGCGGTACCCGTGATCATTGCCGAGGCATCTGATGCAAGGAACGTGACCGGGCCCATGACGTCTTCGATTTCCCCAAGCCGACCGAGTTTGATCTTCGACAGGATCCACTCCATCCTTTCGGGATTAGCCAATGTCTGTTCCGTCAAAGGCGTTCTGATGAAGGTTGGGCAGATGGTATTGACGCGGATTCCATGCTTCCCCCACTCGATCGCCATTCCTTTGGTAAAACCTTCTATCGCGTGCTTGGTCGCGCTGTATACTGCCCGATCGATCCCGCTGACATGCGCCATCTGGGAGGAGATATTGATCAGCGAGCCAGGTTTCCCGGCCTCGATCAGTTTCCTCGCGACGGCCCTCGTCAGGAAATAGGCCCCGCGCAGGTTGACGCCAATAGCTGCATCGAAGTCGGCAACGGTGGTTTCGAGTGCCGGGCCATGGCGGGCAAGGCCCGCGCTGTTCACGAGAACGTCGAATGGATCGCGGGAAGCGATCCTCCGCTCCGTGCCCTCGACATCCTGGATATCCAATTCCAGCACGTCTGCCTGATAGCCCGCGTCCTGCAAAGCCTCGGCAACTGGGCTGAGCCGGTCGAGCGAGCGTGCGGCGAGGGTAACCTTTGCGCCGGCCTCGGCCAGCGCCACCGCAGCCCCAAGCCCTATGCCTGAGGATGCGCCGACCACAAGCGCTCTCTTGCCATCCAGTCGAAACGAGGGCGTACGAGGAAGGTCGAGGGTCATGCCGCGCCGCCATAGGGGATATTCCGACCGCCATAGCGGCGTACGCGCATGTTAGCCTGTTCTGCGTGACCGATGAAACCTTCCAGAATGCAAAGCCGGGAACAATATTCACCGATCATGGCGGCTGCCTCGTCGGTCAGGACCTTCTGGTAGGAATGGGTCTTGAGATACTTGCCGACCCATAGCCCGCCGGTGTAGCGGCCCGCCTTTCTGGTGGGCAAGGTGTGGTTGGTGCCGATCACCTTGTCGCCGTTCGCCACATTGGTCCGCGGGCCAAGGAAAAGCGCGCCATAGGAATGCATGTTCTCCAGGAACCAGTCGTCGCGATCCGTCATCACCTGGACATGCTCAGACGCGATGTCGTTGGCGACATCGAGCATCTCCTCATAGGTGTCGCAGACGATCACTTCACCATAGTCCTCCCAGCTTTTCGCGGCCGTATCAGCCGTGGGGAGGATCGTAAGAAGACGATCGATCTCGGCAATGGTTTCCTCGGCAAGCTTGCGCGAATTGGTGATGAGGACCGCCGGAGAATTGTACCCGTGCTCTGCCTGACCTAGAAGGTCGGTCGCGCAAAGTTCGGCGTCGACCGTACTATCGGCGATCACCATGGTCTCCGTCGGGCCGGCAAAGAGATCGATTCCAACGCGGCCGAAAAGCTGCCGCTTGGCTTCTGCCACGAAGGCATTGCCTGGCCCGACCAGCATGTGCACCGGCTCGATCGTTTCTGTTCCGAGCGCTAGCGCTCCTACCGCCTGCACTCCGCCGAGCACATAGATCTCGTGTGCGCCGCCAAGGTGCATGGCGGCAATGACCGCCGGGTTCGGCGCGCCCCTGAAGGCCGGCGTGGCGGCGGCGATCCGAGGCACACCCGCGACCGAAGCGGTCACCACCGACATGTGTGCGGAAGCCACCATCGGGAACTTGCCACCCGGAATGTAGCAACCGACGGATTGGACCGGAATGTGCCGGTGACCAAGGATGACCCCGGGAAGCGTTTCAACTTCGATATCCTGCATTGAAGCGCGCTGCGCCTCCGCAAAATTGCGCACCTGCGCCTGCGCGAACCTTATGTCCTCCATGTCCGAGGGCGAAACCTGGTTCATCAAGGCTTCGATCTCTCCGGCGTTTAGCCTGAAGGAAGCGGGGGAGTATTTGTCAAATTTCTCGGAGAGTTCGCGAACAGCTTCATCCCCCCGCGTCTCGATATCCTTGAGAATACCTTCGACTATGGTCTGCACCTTGCTGTCGTCCCGCGAGCGCTCTTCGACAGGTTTTCCGCGCTTGAGATAAAGAATGCTCATCTCTCGTCCTCCCTTTTCCGGCGAAGAATAGATCGGTAAGACAACAGCGCAAGCTTCAATTCATTCAATCGATCGATTTATTTTAGAAGCGATTTGAACTATTCTCCGTCGCACGGTGCCCATGGGCAGCGTTTCACCATCCATCGCCGTCAATTGCAGGGAGGAAAATACATGCGAAAGGCACTGCTGTTCTGCGTTCTAACCGCCATGTCCGTATCACCAGCAATGGCGGAATGGCCCATGGACAAGACGATGACGATCGTCGTACCGCGACCCGAGGGCACCGGTGGCGACGTTCTCGCCCGGATCATCGCCGATGGCCTTATGAAGAAATGGGGCAACACCATTGTCATCGAAAACCTCAGCGACGACGGCGGCAATGCCGGACAGCTGCACGTCGTGCAGTCCCCACCTGACGGCTATACCTGGATCCACACGTCCCCGGCGCCGGGGGTGAACAATCACCTGACCTCAAGCAAGCCGCTGCCCTACAAGTTCGAAGATTTTTCGGCTGTGACCCTGACCAATGAAACCGAGATGGTCATGGTCGTGCGTCCTGACTCGCCTGTCGATGACCTTGCCGGTCTCATCGCGCTGGCAAAGGAAAAGCCCGGCTCGCTTAAATACGCTCATCCGGGCAAGGGCACCTATTCCCACATGACCGGCCTTGCTCTCCAGGAACTTGCCGGCGTGCAGTTCGAGATGGTGCCGATGCGCGGCGCGGCTCGCGAAATGCAGCCCAAGCTGGCGGCCGCCGAGATCGACGTCATCGTGGATCAGGCGCCGGTCTATATGGCGCTGATCAAGGAGGGAAAGGTCAAGCCGCTGGCAACTGTCGGCGCCGAGCGATCCTCGCTTTTGCCTGACGTGCCGACCTTTGTCGAAACAGGGATCCAGTTCACGGCCGCTCCCTGGTATGGCATGCAGGGCTCCAGTAAAGTTCCGCCCGAAATCACCGAGGCCTTTTCCAAGGCGGTCGCGGAAGTGCTCGCTGACCCGGCGAACCAGGAGCGGCTTGAAAAGGGCGGCTTCACGCCGCGCACCACAACGCCGGCGGAATTCGCGGCAATGCTCGACGATGAAATCAAGAAGTGGAAGCCGGTGGTCGAAAAGTACAATGTCCGGACGGATTGAGCCCTTGGCCGTTCAGCTTGGCGCCTCACTTGGGCGCCAAGCTTTAGCAGGACGCTGTCCTACCCTTCGGCGAGCAGCTTTCTTACCCGAGGAATGACCTCAGTGCCGTAGAGGCGGATTGACTCCATGCGCTGTTCGTGTGGCAACCCGCCGACGGCGTACTTCAGCTGAAAACGGGAGAGCCCAAGCTCCCGGATTGCCCAGACGATCTTCCGCGCCACGGTCTCAGGTGAGCCGACGAACAGTGCTCCCTGCGGGCCAGCGGCCTGGTCAAACATGGACCTGTTGTAAGGAGCCCAGCCGCGCTCCCGGCCGATGCGTGTGAATTGCTCGGCCTGGTGGGGGTAGACCTGCTCGCGGGCCTCCTCATCGGTAGCCGCAATGTGGCCAGGCGAATGCATGCCGATGGGCAGCTCCGGCAACTTGAACTTCTGCAGCGCCCGACGGTAAAGGTCGGCGAACGGAACGAACCCGGCAGGCGAGCCGCCGATCACCGCAAGCACCAGTGGCATCCCGTACTGCGCCGCGCGCACAACCGACTCGGGCGTACCACCGACCGCGACCCACGCGGGCAGACGCCCGGCGGCGGTGGTGGGGTATACCCGGACACCCTCCAGCGGCGGGCGGATCGTGCCTTTCCAGGTTACCGGTTGTTCGGATCGGAGGGCGGCGAAAAGATCTAGCTTCTCCGCGTAAAGCCGGTCGTAATCGGCAAGGTCGAGCCCGAACAGACCGAATGACTCTATGAACGATCCGCGGCCAAGTTGCACCTCCGCACGACCGTTCGAGACCGCGTCCAGGGTCGCAAAGCGTTGGTACACACGAATTGGATCGTCCGAGGAAAGCACGGTGACGCCGGTGCCGAGCCGGATGCGCTTGGTCCGGCCAGCAATCGCCGCAAGCACGACATCAGATGCTGAGATCGAGAAGTCGGGGCGGTGGTGCTCTCCCAAGCCGATATAGTCGACGCCCACCGAGTCAGCCAGCTCGGCCTCCGCAAGCACCTGACGCAACGTCTCGGCATGATTGGCTGGAGCACCATCTATAGGGGCATCACCAAACGTATCCAGGCCAAGTGTCGGATGCGTCCGAGTTCCAAGTTCAGGATACGTGTCGTCGCTCTTACTCGGCATCTGACCTCCCACGGGTTCACCTCTGCACTGGCGGCCGCAAAGCTTGTCGGTCGCCATCCCCTCAAATCGGGTGAATCCTGCTGTAATCAAGATTTCTTGTACAGCATACGGAAATATTCGGCAGGAGGACCTTGGGACGCCACAGACCTGTTGAACCAGCGCTTCCTATGTCTGGCTCTCACCGAACCGCAGCCTGTAACGCTGCAGGTCGTCGCGGAGCCGATCAGGCCAGATGGCGGCTGCACAGTATCGATCCGGACGCACCAGAAGCACCTGATCCCTGTGCGTCCTGAACGGACGGAAAATCGGGTCCGCTCGGTTCGCAACACTTTTCTCGTCAAGATGTACGTGTCGCAAAGGCAGGCCCAGATACTCCTCTGGGCCGAGTGCCGCCACCGCGTCCCTGCCCGCTTCGTCCTGGCTGATCAGGCTAAACCCTGGACCCAGGAGAGTATCCAGCGGAACAGGTCCGCTTCCCGCCAACTCCACTCTGGGCTGAGGAACCATTTCCCCGACCAGCGACGATTCGAAATCCTGGCTGTCGAGATCAAGAAAGAGGCCAGTCTGATAGCGCGGTCGGGGCTTGAAACGCATCTGGATCAGGTAGTCGCGCACCCGTGGGAACGGGGCAAGCGCGCCGAGAAGTGTGTCGCGGAAGCGGATCTCCTCCGGACCGGCAGGCATCACGAATTTTCCCATCGCAACCGCGATCTGGATCATGTCCCAGGCGGGCAGCCGCCGTTCGGCTTCGTAGCTGTCCAGGATGGTGTCGCTGACGCCTTCACCCCTGACGCACGCAGCGACTTTCCACGTCACGTTGTGGGCGTCGCGCAGCCCGGCGTTCATGCCCTGGCCGGCGAAGGGGGGCGTCAGGTGCGCAGCATCGCCGAGCAGCACCACCCGGCCTGTACGCAGCCGGTCCGCCATCCTGGCATGGAAGGTGTAGACGGTCTTCCGGATGACGTCGGCCTCGTTGAACGGCCGGTGCGGCGCCAGTAATTTCGCGAGGAACGACGACTGAAGAACCTCGTCGCGCGTCTCGCCCGGCAGCAGCATGAACTCATAGCGCCGCCCGCCGCGCGGCGCCGGTACGCTGACCGCCGGCCGATGTCCGCTGCAGAAGAATTTGGAGTGGCGGCTGTCATCGGGATCGTTCCGCATATCGAGGACGATCCAGTCCTGGTCATAGGTGCTGCCACTCATGGCGATGCCCAGCCGCTCGCGTGTCGGGCTTCTTCCGCCGTCGCAGGCAAGAACCCACTCGCAGGCGATGGTATGGATTTCCCCCTCCGCATCCCTCACCCGCACCGTTGCGCCGCTGGAACGGGACGTCGTTTCGACCACCTCCGAGGCGTAATGGAGCGTGCCGGGCGCAGCACTCACAAGGGCCTCAGCCAATGCCTCCTCAAGCTCGGGCTGGAAGATGAAATGACGCTTGGGAAAACCATAGGTTTGACTGCCAGAACCCGTCTGGGCAAAGCAGAGACCGGCGTCGTCGAAATAACGCGACCCGTCTCCCACGATGGCTTCCTTCACATAGGTCTTGTCCAGGCCAAAAACCTGAAGCGTGCGCGCGCCTTCATCGTCCAGAACGATCGCGCGCGGCAGCCCCATCGGCCCCGGCTGCCGTTCCAGGACGATTGCCTCCACGCCGTAGCGGGCAAGGAGGTTTGCGGTTGTAAGTCCGGCTGGCCCTGCCCCAATGACCACCACGGAAACCTTTTCGGGATACTTTCGCGTCATCGCTCTCTAGAACCGGTTAGGTCAATCAGTTGCCGCTTGCGACCGTCGCCTTCAGGCAAGCCCCTCGACCTGAAGAACATGTTGCGTCGACGGAAGCGCGCGAAGACGGGCAAAATAGTCTGCGCAGTTCTGAGGCACCTCCAGCTTGACGCGCTCACATGCCCAGAAAAGCACGAAGAACAAGGCCGCGTCGGCAATGGTCAGGCGATCCCCATAAGCAAACGGTCCCTCGCCGATGCTGGCCGAAATTCTCTCGAAGCCTTTCTGCGCGATGTCTCTGCCCGTCTGCTGCACGACGGGGTGATCTTCCTCCCGCGGTGTGAATTTGGCGGGGCGGAAGATCCGGCTGAAACCCTGCATGTGAATGGTGCTGACCGCAAACTCGAGCATCTCAATGACACGCGTTTGCCCCTTGATGGTCTCGGGCAACAGGTGGTGGTCTGGGTGGGTCCTGGACAGCCAATAGGCAATCGCCGGGAACTCCGTGATCACCGTACCGTCTTCGCGCTCAAGCACTGGCACCTTGGCCTTCGGGTTCTTGCTTATGAACGCAGGCGAGAGCTGCTCGCCGTCCTTGATGCTCACCCTGGAAGCCCGGTATGGCACCCCCATTTCCTGCAGGAGGAAATGTATGCCTACCGAACAGGCAGCTGGCGAATAGTAAAGAGTGTACATTCTGATTTTTCCTCCCGCTCCTACAATCCCATTTTGCCAATGTCCCCGATCGAGCGCACCAGTGCGGCGGCGACCTCCGCCGCATCGCCCGCCGATGCAGAACGCCAGGAGACATGGCCATCCGGTCTGACGAGGACAGCGCCTTCCGGACCTATGCCGTAGAGCTCGGTCCACTTTTGATCCTCCGCAACAAGGTCGTCATGTCCTGAAGCGATGACGTTTCCATTCAGGCCGAGCCGCTCGCAGGCTGCCAGGAATGTCGCGATCCACGGGGAAGAGGCGTCGGCGCACATGAGAGTGAAGCTGTCATAGGAAAACAGATCGATCGACGACCGGCGCTGGCCGTTCTGCCTGAACCACACGTGGGGGGCACGGTGTCCGGGCCGCCCGGTTGGCGTATAGGCATCAACCTCGAGGGGAACCTCCGGACTCCCGTCCGGCGCCACGACAGCGGAGCTGTAGGCGTAACCGAAAGTCTGCCCGGGATAGTCGAAATGGGCGCGCTGGGCGGGAATGGCCGCGGCGAGCCGGCGGCGCACCTCGGCCCCTTCGGGCTTGTCGATCACGGAACTTACTTCCGGATCGAGCGCGAGGATGCCCGACAGGCCGGAGTCCGCCATCTTCCTTGCATTGCGGGCGCTTTGCTCAACGTTGAACGTGGCAACCGGCAAGCGTTCGCCGTCATAGCTCTCCAGAAGAGACTCCGGAGCAATTCCGCGCAGGACCAGCGACAGCTTCCAGATCAGATTGTGGACGTCGGCAATTCCGGTATTCGTCCCCTGACCGCCTGTCGGCGGCAAGGGGTGAGCTGCATCTCCCGCGATGAAGATCCTGCCGGCCTTCAGCCTGCTGGCTACTCTCGCCTGCATGCGCCACGGCATGATGCTTTTGATTTCAACGGGGATGTCGGGCGCGCCGATTACAGCGTGAATGATCTCGCGGCAGCGGTCGGCGGTGTAGTGTGCCCGATCCTCACCTTCCGGGTACGGGAAGTTGTATGTCCAGCGCTCCCGCCCATCCAGCGAGATCAGGACGCCCGTCGTGACGGAATTGTAGATCCACCACAAAAGGTAAGGGCGATCTTCCACGTAACGCCAAAGATCGGCGTGGAAATAGACGCCAATCTGCTGCCCCATCGATCCGCCGGTCATCTCGATGCCCGCCGCGTCTCGCGTGAAGCTGCGGGGTCCATCCGCGCCAATCAGATACTTCGCGGTGGTGACGCCTTTCGTATCGCCCTGCTGCCAGGAGATCTCGACGCTATCCGGGTTCTGCGCGATTGTGGTGACCTCGGTCTCAAAGTTGAGCTCTACTGAGCTGTAGCGCTCCGCCCCTGACCGGAGGATCGGCTCCAGCCGGTCCTGGGGACACGACCGCTTCAATACAGGGCTGATTGCGGTTTCGCGCTCGTCCGGACCCTGGTCTCCACGTGTCCGAATATGCCCGATTTCCTCGCCGGCCAAGCTCACCACAAAGCCTATGCCTGCATGGCGTTCCACCGGCAGAGAGGCCGCATTCACCGCCGCCTCCAGGCCAAGGGTGCGCAGGATTTCCATCACGCGGGCATTCACGACGTGTCCTCTGGGATGGAAGGACGTCGTGCGTTGACGTTCAAACAGCGCGCATGAAATACCGAGTGCCCCAAGAAGATTTGCCGCGGTGAGCCCAACGGGACCCGCCCCGACAATGGCAACATCGACTTGAGATTTAGGCATGACTCTTCTCCTGTTCCCCGCCATGGCGAGGTCAGCGAAATTTCAGATGAATGCTCGGGCATGTCCGGTCAGAACATTGCAGTTCCGGACGGAAAACCGGTTTCCACTTTTCCTGGAACCGCTCTAGGCCTCAGCTCGAACCGGATTGCGCAACGTCCCGAGGCCGGTGATTTCCACTTCAACGGTGTCGCCGTCTTTCATGAAGAGCTTGGGCTCGCGGAACAGCCCCACGCCGCTCGGCGTGCCGGTCGCAATGACATCGCCCGGCAGCAGTTCGGTGACGATGGAAAGATACGCGATGATCTCCGGGATCTTGAACGCCAGGTCGCCCGTCGAGGCGCTCTGGACTTCCTCGCCATTGAGGCGCGTGATGAGTGTCAGGGCATCGGGGTCGCCGACTTCGTCGGCAGTCACCAGATAAGGTCCCATCGAACCCGACCGGTCAAAGTTCTTGCCCGCCCAGAACTGCGTCGTATGACGCTGGTAGTCGCGGATCGAGCCGTCGTTGAAGCAGCAGTAGCCCGCGACGTGCTTGAAGGCGTCCTGTTCCGAGATCGACCGTCCGGCCTTGCCGATGACGACCGCCAGCTCGCCTTCATAGTCGAACCAGCTCGATACCTTCGGGCAGATCAGCGCTTCATTCTGCCCGACGATCGAAGAGGGATAGCGCGTGAAGATCGAAGGGTACGACGGCTTTTCCTTCCCCGTCTCAATGATGTGCCCCATGTAGTTGAGGCCAATGCAGATGATCTTGTCCGGATCCGTGATCGGCGAAAGATACCGAACCGTTGCTGGATCGAGCGGAGAAGCGCTGCTTGCGGCCTCTGTCAGTTCCGCCAGGGCATCGGCTGCAAGCACGGCCCGAAGGGTCGAATATTTGCTGCGGAGCGCTGCTCCCGCGTCGGCGATGCCGGCATCGTTGACGATTCCGTATGACGGCGAACCATCGGCGAGCAGATAGGATGCGAGTTTCATTGCTTATGCCTTGCAAAATCTGAGTTGATGGTCGCGTCACTCATGATTGATGACGCTGTCCAGCCATGCACAATTGGGGTTGGGAGCACGACGTCCGCGGCGCCCGGTATCGAGCGCCATTTCTCTCAAGCGGCGTCGAGTGGGGTCATCCTCGGCCAGGTACAGACGATCGTGCCCCCAGAGGCTGGGCCCATCGCTTGTTTCATGCGGGACCCAGGTATCGGGATCGATGGGGGGCGAACCCCAGCCATACTCCACGAAGAAGCCTGACGGGGTGTTCGAGTAGAAGCTCATGATCGGGTCGTTGGCGTGCCGCCCAAGCGTATAGGCCACTCGCCCCTTGTCTTCGAGCGCGAGATCGTAGCCCTGCCCAACGTCGTCCAGAGAGAGCAACTCCACCATGAAATGGTGCAGGCCCCGGCGGCCAGAACCCACGATCGCGAAGCTGTGGTGCCGCTGGTTCACATGGAAGAAGTAGAGTGGATAGGGCTTCAGTCCATAGTCGGAAACGCGGAACCCGAGCAGGTCCCGGTAAAACCACAGAAGTCGATCGACGTTCTCGGTGTGCAGCACCGCATGTCCCATTCCCATCGGTCCGGTTCGAAAACCCGAGATCGGACGGGAGGGTTGGAACGGTTCCTCAGCGACGTGAGGACCGCTGAAAAGTTCGATGTAGTTGCCGTCAGGGTCGAAGAAGCTGATCAGTCTGCTGACATGACGCTCGTCGGCCAATGCAGACCCTTCGAGCTTCACGGCAATGCCAGCATTCTCCAACCGTGACGCCATGGCATCCAGGGCTTCAAGGGATTCGACTTCCCAGCCGAGGAAATCCAAACCTTCAGGACCTGCACCAGTGACCACCAGCCGTTGCTTCCGGTCGTCCATGCGGAAGGCTCTGACCGAGCCTCCCTTGTCGACCTGCTGGATCCCCAGGATGCCCGTTGCAAATTGACCCCAGTCTTCCGTCCTTGTGGACCGAATTCCGATATAGCCTAATGCGCTGATAGACATGTGCAGCGTCCTTATGAAGGTTTTCCCGGAGGTTACTCGGCTCCGCCCACGGCCTGCAGCGCACTGCCGAAGGCGTCGTAGATGGCCTGGCCGTTTTCGCGCGCCGCAATCCACTTCTCCGTTGCCGGCACGAGCGCAGCCTTCCAGGACTCGACCGCGGCTTCGTCAGGGTCGATCACCTGCGGCTTGTGCTTCTCGACGATCCGCTCGCGGGTGGACGCTGCATACCGATCGAATTCCTGGCCGAAGTAGTCGGAGAATGCCTCGCCTGAATACTGGTCGATCGCTTCGCGCGCTTCAGCGGGCAGCGCTTCGTAGCGGGCCTTGTTCATCAGCACGAGCATCGGCGTCGCACCAAGAGCGGCCGTGTTGTAGTGGGTCAGGACCTGGTCCGCGCTGAAGGTTTCCGATGCAACCCATTCGATCAACGAGCCGCTGATGAGGCCGCGGCTGATGCTCTCGGCCAGGGTCGCGGCGGTGATGCCGCCGATGGGAACCGCACCCAGAGCCTCGAGAACGGCAAGCTGGGTCGGTCCCGGCGCACGCATCTTAAGGCCGGACATATCCTTGGGCTCTTTGATTTCCTTCGTGGCGCCAATGAAGGCGGGGATGGAAACGCACACGCAGAGCAGCTTGAACTTCTCGTAGTCGCCCTTGAAATGTCCATCCGCAACCATCTTCCACATGGCAAGGGAGCCCTTGTGAGACTCGGTAACCATGAAAGGCAGCTCAGCGACGGTGCCCTCGTCGAAGCGGCCCGGGGTGTATCCCGGGATGACCCAGGCGATATCAGCCACGCCGTCTTCGACAAGCTTCAGCTGCTGTGCTGGGTTGCGGCCCAGGGTGCCGCCGGCAAACATCTGGATTTCCAGAGTTCCCTTCGAAGCGGCGGCTACCTTTTCGGCCCATGGCGTCAGTATGTTCGACGTTACATATGCCTGCGGCGGCTCGAAGCTTGAAAAGCGCAGTGTTTCAGCAAAGGTTGTTCCGCTCCATAGCGAAGCAAGAACAGCACCAAACGCGAGTAACTTTTTCATGACTACCTCCCAATAATCAAACTTTACAATCAAGTGCCCTGCCCGGCTGCTCGAAACTCGTTGCTGTTCGCAGTGCGGACATCGAACGGCTCTAGCGCATCACAGACGGAAGCCAGAGGGTGAGCGACGGGAACAGAACCAGGATCACCAGACGGACCAGGTCGGCGTAGACGAACGGCATCACACCGCGATAGATCGTCCCCAGTTTCACTTCCGGATACATTGAATTGAGCAGCATCACATTGATGCCTATGGGCGGCATCAGCATGCCGATGCCGATGACCATCACGTTGATCACGCCCCACCAGATAGGGTCGTAGCCAAAGTGCAAGATGACAGGCAGCACGAATGGCAGCGTGATCACCAGGGACGCGACTTCATCGAAGAACGCCCCCAGAATGATGTAGACGATGATGAAAGCGAAGATGATCAGCGGCGGCGGCACGTCGAGGCTGCCGATCGCCCCCACCAGAAAAGTTGCGCCTCCGGTGACCGCGATGAAATACGAGAACACGGTGGCGCCAAAGATCATGATGTAGATCATCGCCGTCGATGCACTGGCCTCTGCAAGCGCGCCCAGGAAGTTGCGCACCGTCAGGGCGCCGCGAAAGAGCGCGAACAGGAACGCCAGCAACACGCCAACGGCAGCAGCTTCGTTCACCGTGAACACGCCGCTGTAGATGCCGCCGAGCACGGCCACAGCCAGCAGCACCGGCCGCCAGCCGGCAGCGATGCCCTTCAGCCGCTCGCTCAACGCAACTGCTTCACCGTGAGGCGCGAGATCTGGCTTCAACCAGACTGTGAGGCGGATGGCGACGATGTAAGAGATGACTGTCAGAATGGCGGGGACGATGGACGCCGTGAAGAGTGTGAGCACCGACTCTTCCGTCAGGACACAATAGAGGATCATGATGCTCGACGGCGGGACGATGATGCCCAGTGTGCCGCCCGCCGCCACGGAGCCCGCCGCAATGGCCGGAGAGTAGCCGCGCCGCATCATTTCCGGCAGGGCCACCCGTCCGAAGGTTGCCGTCGTCGCCACACCTGATCCGCAGACCGCGCCAAAACCACCGCTGGCGATGACTGTCGTCGTGGCAAGCCCGCCTCGGCTGCGGCCGACCAGCTTCGATGCCATGTCGTAGATGTCGGTGGCGAGCCCGCCGACAGAGGCAAGGCTGCCCATCAGCATGAACAGCGGGACGACGGCGAGATCCAGGTTGGCCATCGTGGAGGCCGGTTCGCTGGCCATGAGCGACAGGGCCGGACCCCATCCGGCAATCTGGGCAAAGCCCACCATTCCGCACAAGGCCATTGCCACGCCGATCGGGACGTGGAGCGCGATAAGCCCCAGCATGACGACTGTTCCGACAAGCGCAAGTGTCAGCAGATCCATGGTATTTCCATTCTGGAGGATTAGATCAGCGAGGGGTCGTCGTTGACCGGCTGCTCGTCGACAGTCTGAGGCCAGAGCAGGGCCTGGAGGTCAGTGAGGGTGACGATCAGCTGTGCGAGGGCGCCGAAGATCAGCATGACGCTCGCAAATGTCCACCACGGCCAAACCGGCAGCGCGAGAACCCATGTCCGTTCGCCTGAGACGCGCATGCTTTGCGCGTAAAGCACCATCTGCCAGGCGACGATCACGACGAAGACAAGCGTCAGGATACTCGCCAGAGTGTCGAGGAACCGGGCGCCACGAGCGGGCAACATGCCTCCAAGGATCTCGACCTTGAGATTTTGCCTCAGGGACAGGTTCGCTGGAATACACGCGGCGATCACTGCCGCCATGACGATGGCGCTGACGTCGTTGACGCCTGCGATCGGGCTGTTGAAGAGCCAGCGGAGGAAGACGTCGGCTCCGGTCATCACCGCAAGCACGAACAATCCGCAAAATCCGATAAGCGCAAACAATCGGGCGGCGGACACGGTCCACCGGCGAATCTTTTGCATGAAACTCCTCCCTCGTGGAGTTGCAGTCCTCCACCCACGGCAAACTTTACAGGGGTCTGGATGCCGTGCAATATCCGCCCGCGCAATTGACCGCATTGCGGACAACGGAGGAGCTCGATGGCCAGGGACAATCAGATCAATTCCCTGAAGAAAGGTCTTCTGGTCCTTCAGGTTGTCAATCAGAAGGTCGGGATCAAGGCCTCCGAGATCGCCCAGATTGCGCGCATGCCGCGACCCACAGTCTACCGTATCCTCGAAACATTGGAGGAGTTGGGCTTTGTCGCCCAGGATCGCTCAAGCGGTCTCTGGAGGGTCAAGCTGCACGCGAAATCCCTGAGCTCCGGATTTCGCCAGGCCGACTGGATCGTTCAGGCTGCAGTCCCGCAAATGGTGAGCCTGGGACGGCGTATTCTGTGGCCACTGGATCTGGTGACCTTCAACAATGACAGTATGGTCATCCGCGAATCCACGCATGACTTCAGCCCCTATTCCGTCAATCACGGCATGGTTGGGCTCCACCTCCCGATCCTCGATACGGCAGGCGGACGCGCTTATCTCAGCTTCACCAGTGAATGCGAGAGAGACCAGATCCTGCAGGCGCTGGAGACAAAGACGGGCATGAACCCCCTGATGACGGCTGACGGGCCGCTCCACGAAGTCATGGCGAAGTGCCGGGAACTTGGCGTGGGCTATCGCTACAATGGATTTCGCGCAGAGACAGCCAGTCTTTCGGCCGTGATACGCCATGGCGACAGGATCATGGCTTGTCTGACCCTCATCTATTTCAAGTCAGCCATGAGCCTCGCCAAGGCGATCGAGATGTACCGGGATGACCTTCTGTCCGCCGTCGAGGAAATCCAGCGCTCACTGCCAAGGTTCGAGTCCGAGTTGCGCGCTGCGGACATGCAAAGCGCAGCGGAAAGCACTCCCCCGCGCCCAACGCCGTTGACCCAGTCACCACTTGTGTCTTGAGCGCAGCACTCTAACGAACCTGTTGCGCGGCAACAGCGGAGCTTCACCGCTCCGCTGCAAACTCCCGCACGGGAACGCGCGTCAGGCCGTTTCCCGCTGCTCGAGATCCGAGGTCTCTAGCAGTTCTTCAGTGATGATGCTGGGCCTGTCGTTCAGTTCCTGAACCTGCATGCCGGCGAACTGCTTGTACTGCTCGGCGATCCCTTCAAGCTCCTGGCGCGTCAGCACCTCGGAGATATCATTGAACACACCGGCGCAGCGCTCTTCCACGATCTGCATGACCTGATCCGGGCCATTGCCACGATTGGCAAGCACAAGACGATTGGTCGCCAGACGACGTTCAGCCTCGTAGGCCAGAAGCGCATCGCGCGTGACACCATGCTTCAGGAACTCGCGCACGAGCACGCGGGCGTCCAGGATAGCCTGGGAAGCCCCGTTCGAGCCGATCGGATACATGGGATGGGCCGCATCGCCCAGCAGGGTCATCAGCCCATCGGTCCAGCGCTCCAAAGGATCGCGGTCCACCATCGGATATTCGTAGCATTGCTGGCGCTGCAGCATGAGGTCCGGAATATCGAGCCAGTCAAAGTTCCACTGCTCGAATTTCGGGAAGAAGTCTGCGAAGTCTGCTTCCTGGTTGTAAGCCGTTCCGCGCCGGCGGTCTTCCACGCCGACATTGAGCTCGGCAATCCAGTTGATGAGGACGAGCCCATCCGCATTGGCAGGCGCAATCGGATAGGTCACGAACTTCTGCGAGGCGTGGCCAGCATAGGCGATTGTATCGCCGCCGAGGAAAGGCCGGGCAAGGGAAGTACCGCGCCAGAGCACGGCGCCGTTCCACACCGGATCTCCCTCATGGGGAGCCAGACGCTTGCGCAGGACGGAATGGATGCCGTCTGCTGCGACCAGCACCTGACCCGACACGGTCTCTGTGCCTTCAGGCGAAACAACCTCGACCGTCACCTCGGAATCGGACATCGAGAGGACCCTGGTCACCGAGCTATTGAGCTGAACCTTGTAGCCGAGCTCGATGAGGCGACGGTAAAGCAGCATCTGCAACTCGCCCCTGTGAAGCGAATATTGCGGCCACTTGTAGCCCGCGTAGACGCCGCGTGGCTCATCCCAGATCTTCTTGCCGGTCTTGGAAAAATAAACCAATTCCTTGGTGCGGACGCCGATTTCATCCAGGCGGTTCTCCAGGCCGAGCTCGAACAACTCCCGGACAGCGTGCGGCTGGAGGTTGATGCCGACGCCTAGAGGCTGCAGTTCAGGGGCTTTTTCAAAGATCAGGAAAGGAATGTTTGCCTGATGGCATGAAAGGGCTAATGCCAAACCGGCAATTCCGGCGCCTGAAATGATAACGGTCAAAAGATCGCCCCCCTGTGCAGTCTTGAGGTCAAAATGGTTCTGAACCGGCCGCCAGCGGGCGCGGTGTCCAACGAGGATATCCCTATACTGACTGCATTGGATAAGTACAGAAAGAATGAGTCCTGGGATGGCATGGCGTGGTGCGCTTCTGCCTCTGGCTTAGCAGCCTCATCAGGTGCCGGTGGACATGCTGATGCGCGCGCTGACACTCTCCGCCGCCTTTTTGACAGCTGGGATGAGGCGGTCTCTCAGTTCGTTGGTAAACCTGAACTGCGGAACGGAAATGCCGAGAGCGGCAATGATTTCGCCGCGCACACCGAGGATCGGGGCCACAACGCCCGCGCCGCTGTTGTCAGCCTGCTCCTGCTTGCTCCAGGCATAACCGTTGGCGCGAATCTCGATGAGAGAGGCTTTCAGCACCTCAGGATCGATGATCGTGTCCGTCGCAATTTTCACCAGCGGCACCCGCTCGAGATAGCTCTGCAGTTCTTTGGCGCTGAAGCCGGCAAGAAGCACGCGGCTGGCCGCGCCTGAATAGAGCGACTTCGGCTGTCCGAGAGTCAGGACACGGCGAACAGTCTGGTTGCCCACCACCTGTTCGAGGTCGATCCGGTGATCCCCTGCCCGGACACTCAGCACCGATGTTTCATTGAACTCCCGCGTCAGGTCCCGCATGGCCGGCAAGGCGAATTCCACCAGGCTCGAACGTCCCCGCGCTGCGTCGGCAAAGGTGAGAAGCCGATAGCCCAGGCTGTATTTGCCATTGTCTTCGCTCCTCGCGACCATGCCATGGTAGCGAAGATTGACGAGCAGCCGCATGGTCGTGCTGACGTTGATGCCGGTCAGCGCGGAGATTTCTCCCAGCGAGAGAACCGGTCCGTGTCGCACAAAGGTGTCGAGGACCAGCATCGCCTTGTCCAGGACGGCGATCCTGTAAGGACGTTCCTGATCGCTTACATCAGGTTCGACGACTTCGCTCAATCAAACACCTCCATCTCTAAGCCAGAAGCGCTGTCATTTTGCGCGCATCGTTGAGCGTGTGAAGCTTGTTCAGACATTCCCACAGTAGCGTCCGCGTCTCGTCTGAAAATGGCCTCGCCGCATAGCTGAGGCAATCATCAAACTTCGCCTTGTGCTCTGCAGGGCCAAGCGGCTTCTCCGGGTGACCCAGGGCCTTTTCGACGGAGTGAGAAAACTCGTCCTTCCCTGCCCTCACCGTGACGCTTCCCTTGGTGGTCGCCCGCAGCGGAATGTTCGGGTCCAACCGGTGGCGAACCTTGGCAGCGACCGAGAGAATTTTTGGATCTTGCAAAGCGTCAGGCTCAAAGGAAGCGATCGCCACCTCTCCCTTCACCAGGGCTGTAGCAAGCGTGAAGGGGATGCTGAACTTGGCGCCGATCGCATTCTCAGGCGCGCGCTTCAACTCTTCCGGCACGCAGAGCATTTCGTTCTTCTGGTTGATGACGACCTCGATCTCGTCAACGTTGGAAGCATCGAACCCGGGCATTCGGGAAATCGCGATGCCCGCTTCGATATAGGCATGGGTGCCGCGACAGGCTGGCCACGGCTTGAAACTTACTTCCGCGCCGAGAAATTTTCCCCCTAGATCTTCCAGGATCCTCGCGGGCTGATACTGATTGCGAGCGACTCCGTTGAGGAAGCCTGCCTTGCCTTCCAGCGGCTGGTCGTAACCCCGGACGTTGCGGGCAGCGAGCATCGCACCCAGCACGCCCGCCTTGGCAGCGAAGGCATCCCGGACAGAGCGCACGTCTGAAAGCGGCGAATATTTCAGCTCCCCGAAGGAGGCCATCTGGCTCATGGAGAGCGACCAGGCGGCAATCATCTGATCGGTATCGAGCTTCAGCAACTTGCCTGCAGCCGTGGCTGCTCCAAAGACGCTGAGCCACGGTGTGACGTGCCAGCCAAAACTATCCGGGCTGACGTCAAAGCTGGCTGCAATTCTGCACACCAGGTCGCCCGCCAGTCCGATTGCGGTCAAAAGCTCCGTACCGGAGATGACATCTGCGCGGTAGTCAACGATCGCAAGGGCCGCTGCAATCGCTGCTGCATGCGGATGCGCGATTGCCGAGTCATGGGTGTCTTCATAGTCGATGCCGTGGGCAAGAGCGCCGTTCACCCACGCTGCCATGGGCGCAGAACACCGTTCTCCGAAACCGATAATGGCGGATGCGCCATGGCTGGTTTCCATCGCGACTTCGAGGAAGGGTCTGGCGGCTGGGGTCAGACTACTTGCTGCGATGGAGACCGCAACCGCGTCGATCAGCGATGCCTGGGCGGTAAGCAACTCCCTGTTCGGCAGCGATTCTGTTTGAACCACATGCTCAGCCAGCCTGCGCGAAAGTTCACCCAAATCCACATGCACCATGTCATCTTCCGCAGCAAAAAGAAGGTCCCGCGGGAGCGGGACCTTGATCGGGTTAGTTGAGGGCAAACATGTCAGCCTGCTCGAAGGACTCGGTAACTTCGCCGCGTTCCTTCATTGCGGACATCTCCACCGCCCAATAGGTGTCCGCCCCTTCCTTGAGGTCGACGATGCTGGGATCGACGGCCGGGATGGAAGCAGCGATGAGCTCCGGCTCGCCGCCAAGGTACTTCATGGCGATCTCGACGATGCGCTCGTCTGGCAGCGTCTTGTAGAGCTCACTGGCTTCGCGGTGGACTGCCACCAGACGTTCCGCAACGTCCTGGTTCTTCGCCAGCCATTCCCGCGAGACGATAAGACCGACGTTGGGTGACTTGCCGGCGGTGCCCATATCCTTCGGCGCCAGCACAAGCTTGCCCGCGCCGGAGGCTTCAGCGATGGAGGGGGTCGGCTGGGAATGCAGGAAGCCATCGATCTGACCGGTCACCAGTGCGGGTGGCATGTCGCTGCCGCCCACCTTGACCAGCTCAACTCCGAGCTGTTCGACCGTTGTCCCCTGTTCCGAAAGGAAGTGGCGGAAGGTCACCAGGTGAGCGGAGCCAAGCGAACTGACGCCGAGCTTCAGGCCCTTCAGGCTCTCAACACCGTCGTAGGGCAGATCCTTGCGCAGCACTAGATTGGTCGCACCAGGTGATCCGAGCGCCATGATCGTGAGCGGAAGCGGCTGACCACCATCCTTCGCATGCGAGTTGAGCTTGGCGACGTCACTGACGACGCCGATGTAGACATCCAGATTCCCCATCATCACCGTCTGTGTGCCGACGGAACCATCGCCAGACCTGACCTCGGTCACGATGGGCTTGATGCCATGCTTTTCGTAGAGCCCTTCCTCGACTGCGATCGGATGCAGGATCAAGGACAGGCTGGAACGCAGCCAACCAATCTTCAATTCGGTTGGCTCACCAGCACTCTGCGCGTAACTGCCCGTGAGCGTTGCGCCAGCGACCGCAGCCGCCAGACCAAGCTTAAGGACTAACCTCCTGTAAGAATTCACTGCCACGATATCCTCCCTTCACTCCGCAAGATGGAGCGATCTCCTAGTTTCCGTTCCCGTAGCTGAAGTCGAACATGTGCTGCTTTTCGTACTCTTCGACGATTTCGCCGCGACCCTTCATCGCCGCGATCTCAGTCTTCCAGTAAATGTCGGCTGCCGTCTCGAAATCATCCATCAGGCGCGGATTGACGTAGGGAATTGCGCTCTTGAGAACTTCCGGTTCAGCACCGATGGATTCCTGCGCGATCGCGACAAGCTCATCCTCGGACATTTCGCTGAATGCTTCACTAGCCTGGCGGAACGCGCGCAATACCTTCTTGACCGCTTCGGGGTTCTTCTCTGCCCAGTCGCGACGGACCATCACCGCTGACGTCGGCGATTGCCCAACCTCTCCCATTTCGGAAGGAGGAATAGCGACAAACCCCGCATCATTTGCGACCGCGATCGCGGGCGTTGGCTGCGAATGCAGGAAGCCGTCAATCTGCCCGGTCAAAAGTGCCGGAACCATGTCGCTTCCGGCAACGCGGACGATGTTCAAACCAAGGCCTTCGGTGGTCTGGTCATGCTCGCCAAGAAAGTGGCGGAACATGATCAGATGGATCGAACCCGGAGAGCTGACGCCAATCGTCTTGCCCTTCAGGCTTTCCAGGCCTTCATAGGCAAGACCCTTCTTCAGCACGAGGTGCGACGCGCCCGGTGTGCCGACGCCCACGGCCACCAGCGGCGGGTTCGACTTCTGCTCGACAGCGACCGCATTGAGACGCGCCATCTCGGACATCGGCCCGAAATAGACGTCGAAGTCGCCGCGCATCAGCGCCTCGATGCCGGACGCATTGTTGCCCGAGCCCACGGCAGTGACCGTCGCATCCAGGCCGTTCTTGGCGTAGAGATCCTTCTGCTCCGCAATCGCCTGAACGATCGTGGAAAGGCTGGCCTTGAGCCATCCCAGGCGAACAGGAGTCTGGTCTCCTGCCCCTTGAGCGTGAGCCACCGTGGAAGCTGCAAGGATTGCTGCTGCAGTGATGAGCCCTTTGAATAAACCAGTCTTCGAATTAACCATGCACTTCTCCTCCCGAAATGGCGCAAGACTTATTGTGTCAGCGGACTTCCCATTTTTCCGTAGTGCGTTTTTCGACAAGCCGAACAATCAGATACTCGGTCAGATAGCCGATGATGCTGATCAGGATCATCGCCGTCATGAGGTCTACAGCGCGGAACTGGAAACGAGCTTCCATGAGCATGAAGCCGACACCCTGAGACGAAGCCAGCATTTCGCCTGCCACGATCATCTTCCAGGCGCCGCCAAGGCTGATGCGCAGTCCCGTCGTGATGTACGGCACGGTTGCCGGCAGGATGACGCGATAGAAGAGCGACAGGCCCTTTGCGCCAAAGCAGCGCCCGGCATCCACAAGCAGCGGATTGATCTGACGGGCGCCCGCTTCCGCGTTGAAGAACATCGGGAAGAAGGCCGTCATGAAGACCACGAACACAACAGCAGTGTCGCCAAGCCCGAACCAGAGGATTGCCAGCGGAATCCATGCGATGCCCGGGATCGGGTAAATCGACTTGATGATCGGCTCGACGTATTCGCGTAGCGTGCGAATGCGCCCGACGAGAAGGCCAAAGGGGATCGCCAGGATGGCCGCCAGGCCGAAGCCGAGCAACAGGCGCCGCAAGCTTTCCAGAAGATGGACGTAAACGTTGGGGCCATAGAGCCATCGCGTATTGTCCAGCGTCAGCATGCCGTAGATCCGCTGGATCACGGAGATTGGCGTCGGCAGGATCAGCTGCAGGTTATAGGCCACGGCCATGACGTGCCAGAGCAGCAACACGACGATGACGCCGGTTGCTCCGCGCCGAATGCGGCGGAACTGCTCCTTGCGCTTCTTGCTGCGCTCATAGTCAGAGAACGCCATTGGAGGATTGGAATAACCGGCGCCGGTCTGGATCGTCCCTGGCGGCAGCGAGCTTTCAGTGTTGATGATCACGCGGCGTCCTCCTGAATGCTTGTATTCTCGCTCGAAAAGCGATGCATTTCCTCCGTTATAAGGCCCTTGAGCTCGGCAAATTCCGCACTGCTGCGATCGCGCGGCCGTGGGGCATTCACCTCAAAGAACCTGCCGATACGACCCGGCGACGGACGCATGAGCAGGATCCGGTCACCGAGGTAGACGGCTTCGTCAATGTCATGGGTGATGTAGATCACCGTGCGCCGATCCTTCATCCAGGTGTCGACGAGGTAATCCTGAAGCGCCATGCGGTTGATTGCATCGATGGCTGCAAAAGGCTCGTCCATCAGCAGAAGATTGGCAGAACGCAAGGCCCAGGCGCGGGCAACCGCAACGCGGGCCCGCATGCCGCCCGAGAGCTGGTAGGGATAAAGGTCCGTCACATGGCCGAGGCCAACGACATCCAGCACTTCCTGTGCACGACGACGCGCTTCGGCCTTCGGGACCTTCTGCATCTGCAGGCCGAACTCGACGTTCTCGATCACGGTGCGCCAGGCAAAGAGCGCAGGCTCCTGGAAGACAACACCCCGGTCAGTGCCAGGCCCCTCGATCGGCTTTCCTTCGAGCAGCACCTGGCCGCGCATCGGCTTCAGGAGACCCATCACGATTTTCAGGAAGGTGCTCTTGCCGCAACCACTCGGCCCTACGATGCAAAGAAACTCTTCGTGCGGAATCGTCAGGTTGAGATTGGATAGCGCGTGGTTCCAGCCACCCTGACCCTCGTAGTAATGATCCACGCCGCGGGCTTCGATGACGGGAATTGTGCGGGCCTCGCCAGTGCTGTTGATCGGTGGTTGTCCCAAACCGTTTCCTCCCTAGAGTCTCCTCTAGCGCTAAGGAAGAAAACCGGCTGGCGACAGCAAGAACAGCAGGCTAAAGCATCAAGGTTTGCAGGACTTGCTTACGTATCCTCACCTTTGAGCGATCTCGGCTCCCGCCCGAAATCGGCCCAGCATCTCCCACGAACTTCTCCTGCCTGGCTTCCTCCCGAAGCACTATTCTTCATGGTGAAATTTTCATCCAGTAAAAACAGAAATCACCATGTGGACAAATCGGTAAGGGAAATTTAGAACTCTGTCAACGAACATCGGATTGCTTGGGAGGAAGCCTTGAAGATTGATCGCATAGAAGTTCTGGTCACCGACCTTACCGGTCGAATCCAGAGGCTTGGCTCCAGCGGACCATACGATACCGGCGCCAGGGGCAGCCTGCTTGGAAAGCCGATCCTGGTTCGTATCTACGCCGATGGCGTGGTGGGCAATGGGCAGATACGCCCGATTGCGCCGAGCCATTTCCTGCCGGACACCGGCGCCAGCATGCTGGCTGCAATTCGCGATATCTACGCGCCGCGCCTGATCGGCAAGAGCATCTTCGACACGTCTGCCATTTCCGCCATGCTGGCGAATTCCTTGCCGGGGAACGTCCAGGCGACGGCAGCGATCGATCACGCGCTGCACGATGCGATGGGCAAGGCGCTGGGTCAGCCGGTCTACAACCTGCTCGGCGGCCGCTGCTACGACCGCATTCCGCTGGAATGGTCGGTCAGTCTCGGGCTTACGCCTGATGACATGGTTGCAGAATGCCGGCGTGCCGTTGAGGAGTTCGGCGTCACGACCCTGTGCCTCAAGGCCGGCCACCCGGGAGGATGGAAGTACGATGTTGCCAACTTCAAGGCCGTCCGCAAAGCGTTTGGCGAGGATGTCACCATCGGCATCGATCCCAACACGGGCTGGACCGTCTCGACCTCGCTCCGCGTCATCGATGCGTTGCGCGACGACCGGCTGGATTATCTGGAGCAGCCCGTCGCGAAAGGCGACCACAAGGGGCTCGCCCGTATCCGCGATGCGGCAGGCGGTGTTCCGATCATGGCGGACGAGAGCCTGATGACACTCGATGACGCCATCTCGCTCAGCGACAAGGTCGATGTGTTCTGCATCAAGCTCTACAAGGTGGGCGGCATGCACAAGGCCCGTCAGATCGCCGCCATTGCCGAGGCGGCCCACGTTCTGGTGAACGTTGGCGGCTTGGCTGCCTTCTCGCAGCTGGAAGCCGCTGCTGGCATTCATTTCCATACGAGCCTGCACCCCAAGAAGGTCATGCCGGCAGGCGAATTCCTGTTCGGTCTGGGCGTCGTCGGTCCCGACCCGCTGGTGCCCGAACCCACCTACGCAATCGAAGATGGCCATGTCCGGCCGAGCAGCCTGCCGGGCCTCGGCGTGAACCTCGATGAAAAGGCCATTGCCGATCTGACCCTCGTCCGCGAGGTGATCACGGCATGACCGTTATCGCGCTTGAGGCAAAGGCAGACGTCGTTCCTCCAGCCGATGATTTGACGAGACTGCTGGCAGAATGGGCCGCCAACCTTTCCTACGACGACATTCCGGAAAGGGTGCGGGCGCATATCAGGCTCTGCCTTCTGGACACGCTTGGGTGTGGCCTCTACGGCTCCCGGCAGGAATCCGGCCAGATTGCCGGGCGGGTGGCGCAACGGATCGGCAGCGGCCCTGCCCTCGTCTGGTCGCACGGCGCGCGAAGCGACATTGCGTCTGCGGCCATGGCGAATGGTACCGCCGTGCACAGTTTCGAGATCGATGACGTCCATCTCAGCGGCCAGATACACCCCGGCTCGGTGACTGTGCCGGCCGTCATGGCTCTTGCCGATCAGCTGGCCACCGAAGGATTGGCCTCGAGTGGCGAGCAGATGATCGTGGCTCTGGTCGCGGGCTACGAAGTCGGCATCCGCATCGGCGTCGCAGCTGGTCGCGGCCACGGCCTCTCGGGCTTTCACCCCACCGGCACGATTGGGGCGATCGCCGCGGCTATCAGTGCGGCCCGCTTTCTCGGGCTGGACGCGAACACCATGCGTAACGCCATCGCACTCGGCTCCACGCAAGCCGGCGGACTTTATTCGACGCGTACCGGCGGCATGACCAAGCGCTTCCACGCAGGCCGCGCAGCATCTTCCGGCGTGCTTTCTGCGCTCATGGCCCAGGAAGGTTTCACCGGCGCACAGGACGTGCTTGAGGCGAGCTTCGGCGGCTTCCTGTCATCCTTCGGCTGTGACGGCTCCATCCAGAACGCCATCGCAGGCTTCGGGGAAGAATGGCTTTGCGCGGACGTGGGGTTCAAGGTTTTCTCCACCTGCGCCAGCGCCCAGACCATTGTCGAAGGAGTCCTGCAGCTGCGCACCAAGGGTTTGACGGCGGAACGCCTGCAACGCCTTGATGTCTACAGCTCAAGCATCTCGGTCAGCAATGTCGGCTGGCGCTATGTTCCGGCTGACCTCGTCGCCGCTCAGATGAATGGCGGCTACGCCGCAGCCGTCACGTTGCTCGAAGGCGATGCTTTCGTCGTCCAGTATGACGATGCCCATCTTGTCGACCCCGCAATCGTAGAACTTGCAGGCAAGGTGCACTTCCATATCGATCCGCTGATCGAGGCGGGCGGGCTCGGCCTTCGTCACGCCTCTCGCGTGGTGGCGACCCTGACGGACGGACGAACGCTGGAAACCTACAACGAACAACGCCTCGGGGGACCCGGCCGCGCCATTCCTGCGGACCGGATCGAGCAGAAGTTTCTGAACCTGGCGGCAGCGGCATGCAGCGCCGACAAGGCGGAGCGCATCAGGGATGCGGCACTCGGACTGCAGGAACTGGACAATGTCACAGCACTGTCTAGGCTCATCGCCGAATAGCACGCACAGAATCACGTTTGGGAGGACGACGATTGAACGGCTTGCAGAATTCCGGCCCGCTCGATGGGATCAGGGTCATTGATCTCACGCACGCACTGGCCGGTCCAATGTGCACTTACCAGCTTGGCTTGCAGGGTGCCGACATCATCAAGGTTGAATCACCGAAGGGCGACGATTTCCGCCCCCGCCCGCATGGACGGTTCGCGGCCGTAAATGCTGGCAAGCGCTCGATCGTCCTGGATCTCAAGACCGACGAGGGAAAGCAGGCCCTCCGCAAGCTGATCAGCTCTGCCGACGTGGTGGTGGAGAATTTCCGCCCCGGTGGCGCGGCGCAGCTGGGGCTCGACTGGGAGGCACTGCACGCGGAAAACCCGCGTCTCATCACCTGTTCCATCAGTGGCTACGGCCAGGAGGGACCGATGAGCGCGGCGCCGGCCATTGAATGGTCCGTGCAGGCTGTTTCCGGTCTTTCGTCCATCTATCTGGATGATTCCAGCGACGAGATGGAGCTAGGCGTCGGCATGCTCGATCCGTTCACCGGCTATGTCGCGTTCAGCGCTATTCTCGCCGCCCTGCTGAAGCGGGAGCGCACCGGCAAGGGTGAGCGGCTCGATGTTTCGATGCTCGATGCATCCTTCGTGCTTGCATCAAGCAGCGTCACCGCCGCACTGTCGGGCGGCCCGGGCTCGCTTGGCAAGCGCCCGCAGATGGCCCGCTACCGGGCGCGAGACCGCCGCATCTTCATTGCCGCGCTGACGCCGGCCTGGATGAAGAAGCTCTGCGAGATCATCGGCGCACCGGAGCTCGCAACCGATGAGCGCTTCGCAACCCCCGCCGCCGTCCAGAAGAACGCGCGTCAGTTCGTCGAAGAAGTCAACGCAAGGCTCATTACGCGTGACGCAGAAGAGTGGGAAAGACTGCTCAACGCCGAGGGCGTGCCTGCGGGGGCATCGCGCGAGATCACCGAGATCGCGGCGAGCGAACAGGTCGCCGTTCGAAAGCTGGTCCATGAAGTCGATGCCGAGGAAGGCAGGGTCAAGGTCGTTGGAAGCAGCTTCTCGATGGAAGGCTCCACCAGAGCACCATCGCGCGGCGTGCCCCGCCTTGGGGAACACACCGACGAAATCCTTCTGGAGTTTGGTATCAAGGCATGAAAAAGGCGGCGCTTCGCGGGAAGCGCCGCCTTTCTATTCACGCTCAGCTCAGACCTGGCTCAGAGGCCAAGCAGCTTGTAGATGTTCTCGGATGCCGCAACAGCTTCCTTCGGGTCGATGTTGAGGATCTTCGGCATCGGACGGGTATTCGGGATACCCTCAACCGGCGAGAAGCCGTCGTAGTTGTTGATTGCCTGAGCCTCGTTGGTCATCAGGAAGGCAAGGAACAACTTGGCTGCATTGGGATGCGGACCAGCGGCAACAAGGCTTGCAACGTTGTTCGAAGAGATCGACGGCTCGGGGAAGCTCTCGTCGAGCGGCGCGCCGCTAGCAACCAGACCCGTCACCACCTGATGGATGCCCGGCGCATAGATCGCCTGTGCGCCAGCTGCCACCTGCTGGATGCCCGGAACAGCACTCTGCGAGTAGGTGGCGTGGGTGCCAAGCTTGCGCAGGAAGTCGTCTCCGTAGAGATCGTGCAGCATCTTGTAGAACTGGTTCGACGTCACGCTGCTGCGCGGGTCGGTCAGGATGACCTGGCCTTCATATTCCGGCTTGATCAGGTCTTCCCAGCTCTTGAGACCTTCCGGAACCATATCCTTGTTCCAGACGAGCGAGTATGGGTTGTAGCCGATCGTCAGAGCCGCCGGGCCCTTGGCTTCTTCCGGCCAGTTTGCGTAACCGGGAACATCCTCAACGCTCGAGAACAGCTGCTTCTCAAAGCCATCGTCGTGGAAGGCACGGTCCGTGCTGTAATAGACGTCCGCGATCGTGTTGTTGGTGTCGTGCTCTGCCATGAAGCGCTGGGCGAGAGCGGACGAAGCCTGGCGCTGGATGTCCACGGTGATGCCATAGGCCTCGGTATAGGCATCACCGAGTTTCTGCACCAGTGACGGATCAACGTTGGTATAGACCGTCAGCGAGCCTTCAGCCTTCGCGGCTTCCACAAGCTCTGCCGGAATTTCGGTCTGCGCCGAAGCGCCAACAACAGTCGACAATGCCACTGCAGCCGCAAAGGCTGACGTCGCAACATAACGTTTCAAGCTGTTACTCCCACGCATGGAATTTCCTCCCTGGTTAATCAAGATGTTGCCGTACGCTGTCCCCGGCGCGTGATGAAGAGCATTATTCCAACCAGCGTCGTGGATATTGCCGTAATAATCAACGCAAGCGCTGCCACCTGCGGGAAATTGCCGAAATTCCACAGATCCAGAAGCACGCGGCCAATAACAGGATTATGCGTACCGGACAGGAAAGCGGAAGCTGTCACTTCGCCGACCGTATGGACGAAAACCATGATCCAGCCCGCAACAAGGCCCGGCATCGCAAGCGGCAGTGAGATCTTCCAAAGGGTGCGCAGGTCCGAAGCCTTCGAGACGCGCGAAGCCTCAGCCAGTTCGGTTCCGATAGACGCGGCTGCCGAAGCGGAAGCGCGGGCCGCGTAGCTGATGGTCATCACGATATAGGCCAGCAGCAGGATCGTCGTCGTCCCGTAGATGCGGATCGGCTCCCGGCTGAACGCCAGGATGAAGGCGACGCCGATCACCGTGTGCGGGATCGTCGCCGGCAGTGCGGTGAAGATGTCAGCGATCCGCCGCGCAACACCATTGCGGTTGAAGTGCAGCGCGATCGCACCGGTCACCAGCATGTTGAAGCTTGCAACAATGAACCCGAGCGTAAGGCTGTTGATGAGAGCACTGACCGTCTGCCTGTTCTCAAACAGAACGAAGTTGAAGTTCGCAAGCGTCAGTGTCGCGAAATTGACCGCAGGCGTCCAGAACGGCTGCAGCGAGACCAGCAGCAGGCCGAGGATCGGCAGGACGGACGTGGCAAACAGATAGAGCACCGCAAGGGCGTAGGCGAGCCAGCGTAGCTTGCCCAAGCGCACCGGCGTATGCCGGAATCCCTTGCCGGAAATCGCCGCATTCCGCCCGGGCTGCGCGATCAGGTTCTGCAGCAGCAGCATGATCTGGACCATGACCAGCAGGCCGATGGAGAGCGTGATGGCGGGGCCCGTCTGTGCCGGATAGGCCTGAAGAAGCCGGAAGATGAAGACTGAAATCACGTCGATGCGCGCGCCGCCGCCGAGCACCGCAGGTACGGAGAAGAGGCTGACGCCGGAGATGAAGCCGAGCAGGATCGCCGCCGCAAAGGCAGGCTTGATCGCCGGAAGCGTTACCCGCATCATTGTCTTCAGCGGTCCGGCCCGACTGGTGCGCGAGGCTTCTTCCATGGCCGGATCGACGCGCTGCAAGGCCGCCGACACCACGAGGAACACGTAAGGTACGGTGTAGAGGCCGGTGATCAGCACGAGGCCGGTCATCGTATAGATGTTGAATGGCCCGACGCGCGAGGTGATCCCGAAAAGCTCCAGGAACTGGCGTAGCGGGAAATTCAGGAGCCCTGCCCTCGGATCGAGCAGCACAGCCCAACCGATGACGCCTGCGATGGGTGGGACGATCAGCGCGCAGAGCGGCAGCAGCTGGCCAATGAAGCCCAGGCTCGCATCACTTCGCTCGTTCACCCAGGCGAGGATCGACCCGACCAGAAGCGCAAAGAAGGTCGCGCCGAAGACAACAATGGCTGTGTTCCACAACACCGTCGGAACGGTTCGCGACAGCGGACCATTCATGATCTCGCCGAAGCTTTTGACGATGTTTTCGAACTCATAGACGATCGCGATGCCGAGCGGATAGACCACCAGCACGACGATCGCGAGCAGCAGCAGCCATAGGACGGTGGAGAATGGCGTCAGCTTCAGCCGGCTGACCCGGCTTCTGTTGGCTGTGGACGCTCCCGCGGCAGCTGACATGTCAAACCTCCCGTGGAAAGGCATGTATCCGCTGTGGGGCGCAGCCGATCGTCACCCGCTCTTTCTCGCCAACGGCTATCGGCGTCTGCGTGGTCACGACCAGCTCGCCAGCTGCCGTTTCCACGAAATGCTGACGGCTGGCGCCGAGATACAGCGTGCGGACGAGTGTCCCGGTGAACCGGTTGTGGCCCTCGCCGATCCCGTCGAACGTGCAATGCTCTGGCCGCATGACCAGCCACACCGGCTGCCCTGCAACGAGGTCCGAATGGAAGTTGCCGACCTCAAGCTCGCCGATTGCGGTCTCGACGGTCAGCACATCACCGACGTTTTTCACCGTACCGGCGAATTCGTTTGCCGATCCGATGAAGTCGGCGACATAGCGCGAGTTCGGGTAGTCGTAGATCTGTTCCGGCGAACCGACCTGCGCGATCCGGCCAACGTCCATCACCGCGATACGATCAGCCAGCGCCAATGCCTCGATCTGGTCATGGGTCACGTAGACCGCCGAAAAGTTGATTTGCGACTGGAGCGAAAGCAGTTCCAGGCGAAGGCGCTCGCGCACCTTGGCATCGAGGTTGGAGAGCGGCTCGTCAAACAGGATCAGCCCGTCGCCGGAAACGATCGCGCGAGCAAGGGCGACACGCTGCTGCTGTCCGCCACTCAGCTGACCGGGGAACCGGGCGCTATAATCTGCAAGACCGACCTTGGCGAGCGCTTCCTTCGCCAGCACTGCCGCGTCAGCGGAAGACTTGCCGGTATTGCGCAGCGGATAAACGACATTGTCGAGGACGCTCAGATGAGGCCACAGCGCGTAGGACTGGAACACCATGCTGAGATCGCGCCGCTCCGGCGGAACGTAGACACCCTTCTCCGACGAGAAGACCAGCTTGCCGTCGATGATGATCTCACCTGCATCGGGTTCTTCAAGGCCCGCAATGCAACGCAACAGCGTTGTCTTACCGCAACCGCTCGGCCCGAGGAGAACGACGAATTCACCGGCGTCAATGTCGAGGGAGACATTGTCCAGCGCCACATGGGAACCTCGCTTCGTCTTGTAAATCTTGGTGAGATTCCGCACGGAAACACGTGGGCTAGTCATTCCTCCTCCGTCCGCTCCTCGGCAATTGGGTGTTCTTTTTGCTTGCTAAAGGTACACGCTGAGTATCATACTATGCAATAAAAAACCACGATATGATACTATCTATAACGGTTCGCCCGTTGCCGGAGGAAGAACTCGCATGACTGCAGCCCTAGAGGGAATCAAGGTTCTCGACCTGACCCACGTGATGTCAGGCCCATTCTGCACAAGGCAGCTCGTGCTGCTTGGAGCTGAGGTCATCAAGATCGAAAAGCCCGGCGATGGCGACGTCATGCGCTACTACGGCCATGATCCACAGTTCGGACGGAACTCACCCAATTTCGTCGGCTACAACGCGGGCAAGAGGTCAGTCGCACTCGACCTGACCACCGAACTGGGAGCCGAAGCTCTACGCCGCCTTGTTGCAGATGCGGATGTGCTTGTGGAAAACTTCCGCCCTGGCGTGCTCGCCGCTCGAGGCTTCGGCTGGGAGGAATGCAAGGCCATCCGTCCGAACCTGATCTATTGCTCGATCTCCGGCTATGGCCAGGAATCGATTCTGCGGGATAATCCCGCCTACGATCACATTGCCCAGGCCATGTCGGGCCTCATGTCGCTGCAGGGCGGTCCGGAAGATCCGCCGATCAAAGCTGGCTTCCCGCTGATCGACACCTTCTCCGGCTACATGGCAGCCTTTGCCATCGTGTCTGCCCTTCTGCGCCGCGAGCGCACCGGCGAGGGCCAGCGGCTTGATGTCAGCATGCTCGACGCCTCGATGGTGCTGATGTCCTCGATGATCCTCAAGTACAATGCGACTGGCGTCGTGCCGCCACGCGTCGGCAACAAGGGCTTTTCCCTCAGCGCCACCGCCGACATGTTCCAGACGAAGGACCGTCCGATTTCCATCGGCGCGAATACGGACAAGCAGTTCGAGGCGCTTTGCAAGCTCCTGAAGCTCGAGCATCTGTTGGAAGATCCGCGCTACGCCAATGCCTCCGGCCGGTGGGAGCACGCCGACACGTTGCGCCCTGTCGTGCGCGAAGCCATCGCCGAATGGCATGCCGAAGAGCTTGAAGTCGCGCTGAACCGCGTGAGCGTCCCCGCTGCAGTGGTGCGTGACCTCGCCGGTATCGTGGCACACCCGCACTTCGACGGTCGCGATACGTTCCAGACAATTCAGGTGCCCTCCTGGGGTCGCGAGACGAAGGTCCTGAATGGCGGGTTCGGCGCGGACGCCGATGCGCCGAACAGCGATCTTCCGCCGCCTGACCTTGGCGAGCACACTGAAGACGTACTCCGTTCCATCGGATTTGAAAGCGAGGAATTGCAGCAGCTGCTTGCGGAGGGGCAGGTTCAGTGAGTGGTGACGTCGCGAAATCTGCATGCGAGCGCATAGATCTCGCATTTTCCAATCCCGAAGCGAATGCACGAGCCTTCAAGGATGCAGGCGGAAAGGTCGTTGCATTCCTGGGCGCGACCGTTCCAGTCGAAATCATAGCAGCGGGTGGGGCCTATCCGCTCCGCCTCAAGGGTGGGTCGGGAGACACGGCGCTCGCTGACGAATTGATGGAGCCGGTGCGCGAACTCTACCTGCGCCGCATCTTCAACAGGCTTCTTGCCGGAGCGCTGGACTGGGTTGATCTCATCGTCGTGCCCCGCAGCTCCGAGGGCCTGCTGCAGTTCTATTACCTGATCGACTATGCGCGGAAGTTCCGTGGCCACACGCACATGCCCAAGGTGGTGCTGCTGGACCTGCTACAGACGCCATTCGACTATACGATCGCCTATAACAAGGCCCGTCTCACCGAACTGAAGGCGGAAGTTGAAGCTGTTACCGGCCGGACGATCTCGGACGAAGCTCTCGCTGGCCAGATCAAGCTCTACAATTCGGTTCGCGGCCGCTTCCGCAACGTCATCGAGCAGCAGGGCCCTTCCGGCACGCTGCGGCTGAAGCTTGCGAGCTTCGGCCAGACCCAACCTGCTGCCGAGTTTGAATCGTTACTCGCAGACCTCTGGCTGGGAAGCTCGCAGGTGTCGAAGGGCGCTCGTGTCGCTCTGTCCGGGTCGCCGCACGAGACCGCCGACCTCTACGAGATCTTCGCCTCAAGCGGGCTCGACATCGTCGCCGAAGATCACGACTGGGGCGCCGGTATCTACGCGCACGACGTTGCTGAGAATGCCGATCCCATTGCGGCTCTCGAAGAACACTATCGCCTGCATGGCATCAGCATGCGCCAGTTCGTTCGCGCCAAACCGGAATACGACGTTTCAGGGAAGGACGTCCGTCCCGAAGCTGTTGCCTTCTACTTCGAGGAGAATGACGACACGCTCGGCTGGGAATACCCGGATGAACGCAAGCGCCTGGCGGATGCGGGTATCGCCACCGCTCTTCTTCGCGGACCCGTGAACAGTGACCGCTGCCTCGCCGCGCTGAAAGACCTTGCAGATCAGTTTGCAGCCAGGACAGAGGGGGGAAACCATGAGTGACGCAGCATTCAAGTCCGTCGCCGACCAGCCTCTGGACGTCTCGGCCAATGCCAAGGCACGGATGAAGCACTGGTTCAACGACTTCCGTACCCGTTCCATGGAGGCAGGCGAACCTTACGTCATCGCCTCCGCGGTCTCCCCGCACGAAATCTTTCACACGATGGACGTGCCGGTTGTCACCAACACCTGGTACTCGTCGATCATCTCCGCCAAGCGCCAGTCTCCCTACTATTTCGACCTGATGGAGAAGCTTGGCTATCACTCGGATCTGCCGCGCTATCTCAGCCTTCCCATGATGACGACGCTCGACAACGATCCCGAGCGCGCACCCTATGGCGGACTTCCGAAACCCGCGCTCATCCTCGATCGTCTTCGCGGCGATTACGCTCAGCGCATCACGTCCAAGTGGGCTTCAGCTTTCGGTTGCGAAGCCTTCTATCTTGACGCGACGGCGCAGACGGAACTGATCCCGAACTGGTGGGAGCTTGCCCAGCGGGATTGGGAAACGCTCTACGAAAGCCATCGTCTGGACTATCAGGTCGAGCAGCTGAAGGCGCTGATCCAGGTTGCCGAGCGGGTCACCGGGCGCAAGTTCAACTACGACGATTTCGAGGGTGAGATGCATCGCATCAATCGCGCTGGCGAGAACGTCGAGCGCGCCCGAAATGCGATCGCAAGTGCGGAAGAGTGCCCTGTCAGCATGCCGGACCAGCTGTCGAACGTCATGGCGGCGACCTGGAACCGTGGCTCGCAATGGTCGGTCGACCATACCAAGGCCTATGCCGACGAGATCGAAGCGCGTGTGAAGAACCGGGAAGCCATCTGTCCGGGCCAGAAGACCAAGCTTCTCTGGCTCAACACCGGTCTGTGGTTCAACACGGCCTTCTACCGTGCGTTTGAAGAAAGCCATGGAGCCGTATTCGTCTGGTCCATGTACTCGAACTACCTCTCTGACGGCTATCGCAAGTACTTCGACAAGGATCCGCTGAGGGCGCTCGCCGCGCGCAGTATGTCCATGAACGAGCAGCTCCACCTGCCGCCATGGATGGCGGGCTGGATCCTGAAGCAGGCGGAAGACTTCGGTGCCTCGGGTGCAGTAATGCTGACTCCGGTTGGCGACCGTCTCTCCTCCTACGGCACGCGCGCCTGCATCGACATGCTTGAGCGAGCTGGTCTGCCGGTGCTTGAGCTTTCCGCCAGCATGGTGGATGCCCGTCTTTGGGATAATGACGCGATGATCGCCAAGGTTGGCGACTTCATCGAGACCCGCGTACAGGTGTAGGAAACAGCAATGTCCTTGATGCGAGTAATCGAGATCTCCGAACCGGGCGGACCGGAAGTATTGCGTCTTGCCGAGCGCCCCATTCCGCAGCCTGAAGCAGGCGAAGTGCTGATCCGCGTTGTGGCGGCCGGCCTGAACGGCGCGGACCTCGCCCAGCGGCGTGGCGTCTATCCGCCGCCGAAAGGAGCCTCCGACCTTCCCGGCCTGGAAGTATCCGGCACGATCGCCGCGCTTGGCGATGGCGTTACCGGGCTTACCGTTGGTGATCGGGTCTGCGCGCTCCTGGCAGGCGGCGGCTATGCCGAATATTGCACTGTTGCGGCGAGCCAAGTTCTACCGCTTCCAGAAGACATCTCGTTTGAGGATGGCGCTGGCCTGATGGAAACCATCGTCACCGTATGGGCGAACATCTTCGATCTCGCAGGACTTCAAGCCGGCGAGACCGTGCTGGTGCACGGCGGCACGAGCGGTATCGGGACGACGGCGATCCAGCTTGCCAAGGCGTTTGGCGCCAAGGTCGTTACCACCTGCGGCAGCGACGAAAAGGCTGCGTTCTGCCTCGAGCTTGGTGCAGACACGGCCATCAACTATCGTACGGAAGACTTTGCTGCGGTCATCAAGGAAAAGCACCGCAACGTGAATGTCATTCTCGACATCATCGGCGGCCCCTATCTGGAGCAGAACATCCGCTCCATGGCACCGCGCGGACGCCTTGTCTTCATCGCCTTCAACCAGGGGCGACATGGCCAGCTCGACATCGCCCGGGTGATGATGAACGGCCTGACGGTGACAGGGTCTACCTTGCGAAGCCGCCCGGTCGAGGAAAAGGCCCGGCTTGTTGCAGAGGTATGGGAGAAGGTCTGGCCGTTGCTGCAAGAGGGCAAGTTCAAGCCAGTTACCGACCGGATCTTCCCTCTTGAAGACGCCATCGAAGCGCATAAAAGAATGGAAGCGAGTGCCCATATCGGGAAGATCATTCTCTCCATGACCCCGTCGCGAGACTGACAGGGTCACAGCCTATCGGGACAGAAAGCGGTTCATGGACGTCGACCTGAAAAAGCAGACAGAAGACCGCCCCTACAAGGTGAATGTCCTTGATCGCTCCGTGGCGATCATGGAGACGCTTTCGCAGTTTGGGCCGAGCCTGACGCAGGCCGAAATCGCCAAGCTCACCAATCTGCACGTGAGCACCTGCATGCGTCTGCTGATCAACCTGCGCCACCACGGGCTGGTCGGCAAGGATGAAGACAGCGGACGCTATCGGCTCGGCTACCGCCTGATCGATTGGGCGGAGGGCGCACGCGGCAGCTCCGGGCTGGTGGATATCGCCCGTCCTGTCATGCGCGAGCTTTGCAACACGTTCAACGAAACCGTTGTGCTGAGCGTTATGTCTGGCGATCACCGCGTTGATATCGAGCAATTCGTCGGACGCCAGTCGATCCGCCGGGTTGTTACGCTCGGTGTCGAGAAGCCGCTCTATGCCGGTGCGGCCAGCCGGGTTCTCCTTTCCGGCCTCTCTACCGCGGAACTCGACAGCTACCTGGAGCGGGTAGAGTTGCAGAAGCTCGCCACCCACACGATCACCGATCCCGAGCAACTGAAAGCGTCACTGCAGGAGATCCGCGAAAAAGGCTACGCAGAGGCCGGACAGGAGCAATACGAGGACAGCGGCATGGGTATCGTCGCGCCAGTCAAGGGTGTGCGCGGTGAAGTCGTGGCCGCTCTGGGCGTCTCGATCCCCCGCTTCCGTTATTCGGAAGAACTGCGGGAGCGCATCCTGCCAGCCGTTCTGAAGGCAGCAGCCAAGGTCTCCCGCAGCGTCAGCGGCACCCGCTAGCTACCCGCCTACAGTCCATAGAACAGATAGATCGCGTAGCAGGTGGCCACGCCGACGATGACATTCATCGGCAGTCCGATCTTTACGAAATCGCTGAATCGGTAGTTGCCAGCGCCATAGACCAGCGTGTTGGTCTGGTACCCGATCGGCGTTGCAAAGCTGGCGCTCGCGCCGAACATGACAGCCACCACCAGCGCACGAGGGTCGATCCCCAGTTGCTCACCAAGGCTGATGACGATCGGGGTGAAGATGACCGCGACCGCGTTGTTCGTCACACATTCAGTGAGCGTCGAAGCCAGCGCGTAGACGATGAGCAACGCCACGAAGGGTGAAACCATCGACATGACAGGCGTGACCCATTCGACAATCAGCCTGACGGCGCCTGTTTCCACCAGCCCCTGCCCTATGATCAGCATCGCGAAGATGAGGACGAGGATTGCGCCGTCGATCGACCCCCAGGCTTCATCCGCATCGATACAGCGCAGCACCAGGATCGCAGCAACGGCGATCATCGCAAGGATCCCGATATCCATGACGTCGAAGGCCGCGAGCGCCACCACCAGCCCAAGCGCCAGCAGCGCCAGAGGTGCCTTGGTACGGCGGAAGGCGCGCGCAGTCGAACGCGAGATCGAGACGAGCTCGTTCTCGTTTGAAAGTTCGTCCAGCGCCTCGGCTGTTCCTTCAAGCAGCAGCCTGTCGGCCGGCCGCAGCCGCACGGAGCCTAGGTCTGGCCCGGCAACATGCCGGTGACGATGCACGCCTAAGATGCGCACGCCAAAGCGACGCCCAAGCGCCAGACTTGACAGGAGCGCGCCGTACCCGATCCGGCCGGGCGCCACGACCGCCTCGGCGGTGACCCGCTCGCCACTGCCCGTGGCCGCCCGCCGCTGGCCAACGCGCAGCCCTTCGCGCTCACTCAGCGTCAGCAATTCCTGCGAATTGGCGACGACGATGAGCGCATCGCCCTTCTTCAGGACGATCTCCTCGAAGTTTTTGCGAACCACCTTCTTGTCAGTCCTGACACCTGTAATGCGCAGACCGGGCTGCTTGAAATCGCCAATCTCGCCGATCGGCTTTTCGGTGTAAGTCCCTTCGGAAAGGATCGTCACTTCCGAGAGGAACTCGCTGTCGCCATCCATGGCAAGCTCGCCATTGTCACGCCTGTCAGGCAGCAGAAACCTGCCGAGCACGAGCATGGTGATGATGCCTGCCGCAGCGGTAACCAGACCGACAGGCGTAATCTCGAAGATCGAGAAGGGCTTCAGCCCCTGCTCACGTGCCACGCCATCGACCAGCAGGTTGGTGGAGGTGCCGATCAGGGTCAGCGTACCGCCTAGAATGGCCGCATAAGAGATCGGGATCAGGAGCCGCGTCGATGCGATATCCAGCGCGGTAGCCAGCCGGAAGACAATCGGGATCAACACGAGCACCACCGGCGTGTTGTTCATGAATGCGGAGGCCACGATTGCCGTGAACAGGAAGACGATCAGCGCCAGGCTCGGATGCTTCTTCGAGCGGTCGAGCACCATGCCGGCAACGTTTTCCAGAACCCCGGTCCGCACCAGCGCTCCTGTCAGGACGAACATTGCCCCGATCGTCAGGGGCGCGGAGTTCGAGAAGACGGACATCGCCTTTTCGGTCGGTACGAAGCCGAGCACGACGAACACGGCAGCCCCGGCAGCGGCTGTAACCTCCGCCGGGTACCTCTCCCACACGAACATGCCGAAAAGCAGGATCACGAGTGCGATGGCGATTGGAGCTTCATAACCTGCGAATAGTCCAGCCATAAATTCTTCAAGCCCCTGAGCATCACCGACCTTAAACGGCTGCTCCGTAACTTGGGTTCACGGGGAAGGAAAGAATTTCTAATAATTATTCTGTTCGATGGCACACAGCTCTTCCGGTAGGGTCAAAGGGAGGACGCCACCATGATTGTCTGGATCAACGGGCCGTTCGGCGCAGGCAAGACAACACTTGCCAAGGAACTGACTACCCGCTTGACCGAGACGCTCATCTTCGATCCGGAGGAACTGCGCTTCATCGTGCAGGCTGACTTCTTGACGCCTCCAGGCGGAGATTTTCAGGACCTGCCCCTTTGGCGGGATCTGACCGTAGCAACGCTTCGAGAGATCCGAAGACACTATTCGCAGACCATCATCGTCCCGATGACGCTCGTGCATCCGGACTATCTCGCTGACATTCTCGGTCGGGCTGCGGAAATCGACAACCGGTTCCTGCACGTTTTTCTGACGCTCGACGAAGAGATCCTTCGGCAGCGCATAGTCAACCAGAAGATGCACCCCGATCCGGGACGCGACGCGCAGATCCGTGAGTGGCGACTGGCGCAGGTCGAGCGATGCCTGGCGGCAACACATGCGCTACCCCAGGGGCCACTCCTGCTCGACAGCAGCGCACACACGCCGGTCGACCTTGCGGACAAAGTCCTCAATGCCATGGAGCAGCTCAGGTGCGGAAGCGCGGGTCCAGCCAGTCGCGCAGGGAATCCCCCAGAAGATTGAAGGCGAAAACGGCAAGGCTGATGGCGAGGCCCGGGAATACCACCATCCACGGCGCCTGCGCGAAGAACTCCGTAGCGCTTCCAGCCAGCATGAGGCCCCACGCAGGCGTCGGCTCGGAAACACCGAGGCCAAGAAAAGACAGTGAAGCCTCAAGCAGGATCGCCTGCGACATGTAGACGGAAAGCAGCACGAGATACGGCGCAACAAGGTTCGGCGCCATGTGCCTGAAGATAACCCGCGTGTTCGAGTAGCCTGCGACCCTTGCTGCTTCCACATAGGACATGCGCCGGATCGACAGCGCCGAGGAGCGAATGACGCGCGCCACCTGCGGAATGATCGGTATGGTGATGGCGGCGATCAGACCGATGTCGATGCCGAAGACGAGCGTCCGCCCCATAATGGCGACGACCACGAGCGCCAGGACGATCAGCGGAAACGACAGCAGGATGTCAACCACCCGCTGGATTGCGTAATCTATGCGTCCGCCGAAATAGGCCGACGAGGCCCCGAGGATTGCGCCAAGCGTGCAGCCGAGGAGCGACGATACCAGGCTGATCAAGAGCGCGGTCCTGGCCCCATAGATGATGCGGGTCAGGATATCGCGACCGAACGCATCGGTGCCCGCCCAATGAGCGGAGCTTGGGCCCTGAAGGATGGAGGTGAAGTCGATGACCTCCGGATGATAGGGCGCAACGCGTTCCGCAAACACGCCCGCAAAGAACATGATCAGGATCAGCAGCAAACTGATCGCGCCCAGCGGCTGCTGCCGCGCGAAGGAGAGGACGCTGCTTCCCCGGGATGCCATGGCTGCGATCATCTCTAGGCCTCCGCCGTTCCATACCGAATGCGCGGGTCAAACACCGCATAGAGCAGGTCCACCACCAGGTTGGCGAAGATGTAGATGACGGCGAAAAGCATCACCATTCCCTGGATCATGATGAAGTCGCGGTTGGCGACCGCCTGCACGAAGAGCTTGCCAAGACCGTTCAGGTTGAACACCTGCTCGGTGACCACCAGACCGCCGAACAGGAAGGCAAATTCCAGTCCGATGACGGTGATCGCCGGCAGCAGAGCATTGCGCAGCGCATGGCGTCCGATGATGATGCGCGGCACCAGGCCCTTCGCCCGCGCGGTGCGGATATAATCCTCGCCCAGCACTTCCAGAACGGTCGAGCGGATGATGCGCGCGAGCACCGCTGAAAACCTGTAGCCGACGGCGAGCGCCGGCCAGATGAGCTGCGAGAGGTTTCCCGCCGGATCGCTGATGAAGGGGATGGTGGTGATAGGCGGCTGCCAGCCGTAGGACTGGAGCAGCCATATCAGGATCAGCATACCCACCCAAAAGCCCGGTACCGACAGCCCGGCCATGGTGAAGATGCGCGTCGCGTAGTCGATCGCGCCACCGCGCTTCAACGCGGAGAGGGTGCCGAGCGGCACAGCGATCAGCACGCCGATCGCCGTCGACATCAGCGCCACCTGGAATGTCGTCCAGAAGCGCTGGGAGATCTCCACGATGACCGGACGTCCCGTCCACATCGACCGGCCCATGTCGAATTGCAGCAGGCCCAGCATCCAGTCAGAAAATTGGTAGATCAGCGCCTTGTCGAGACCGAGACGCGCACGTTCTGCATCAATGACTGCCTGCGATACGATGGCGCCGTCGCCGGTGAGCTTCACCGCCACGACATCGCCTGGGATGACCCGCAGGAGAAAGAACGTGATGACTGCGGCCCCAAGCAAGGTGGGGATGGTGAGCAGGAGCCGGTAAGCGATGTAGTTGAGCATCGTCCCTCACACCTTGATACAAGCTACATAGTGGCCCGGCCTCACCTCGCGCGGCTGCGGAACCTGAGCCTTGCATTCAGCGCTCGCCAGCGGACAGCGGGTACTGAACACGCAACCCTGCGGCGGGTTGAGCGGGCTTGGAATTTCGCCCTGCGCCACTCTCACCGGACGCTGCCGTTCGAGCTCGGGATCAGGTACCGGCGCGGCATCCAGCAGCAGTCGCGTGTAGGGGTGCAGCGGATTTTCATAGAGCTCGTCACGGCTTGCGAGCTCCATCAGCCGTCCGAGATACATCACCGCAACGCGGGTCGAGATGTGACGTACGACAGCCAGATCGTGGGCGATGAAGAGGTAGGTGAGATTGAACTGCTTCTGAAGGTCGATCAAGAGGTTGATAACCTGCCCCTGGATGGAAACGTCGAGCGCCGAAACCGCTTCGTCGCAGACGATGAAGCGCGGGTTCAGCGCCAGCGCCCGGGCGATGCCAACACGTTGACGCTGTCCGCCGGACAGCTGGTGCGGGTAGCGTTCGGCGATCTCGGGCCTGAGACCAACCTGGTCGAGCAGCGACCGCACGCGGTCCTGCCGCGCCTCGCGGCTGCGCTCGGTCCTGTGCGCGATCATTGGCTCCTCGACCATCTGGGCGACCGTCATGCGAGGGTTGAGCGAGCTGTAGGGATCCTGGAAGATCACCTGCACGTCGTGGCGGTAGCGGGCGAAATCCGCCTTGTTCAGCTGGTAGATGTCCTGACCGTCGAACCGGATTGAACCGCGCGTCGGCTTGTCGATCGCCAGCAGCAGCCGCCCGACCGTCGTCTTGCCACAGCCGGATTCGCCCACGAGACCCAGCGTTTCGCCCGCCTGGATCTGCAGGTCGAGGTCGGCGACGGCCCGAACCTCGCCGATGCGACCGAAGATGCCGCCCTTCTTGACCCAGTAAGACTTGCTGAGCTGTTGCAGCTCAACCAGGGCCGTTGGGGCCTTGGGCAGAGAGACCACCTCTCCTCCACCCTGCGGCGAGCGCCACTTGAGCTTGCCTTCGGCGATTTCATCGCTGCGGAAGCAGGCCGCTCGTGTCCCGACATCGGTGAACTCCAGCTGGGGCGGCTGGCTGCAGATCTCGATGCGGAAGGGACAGCGATCCGCGAAGGGGCAGCCTGCAATCTCTTTCGAGGGATCTGGAGGAAGACCTTCGATGGCGTTCAGACGACTGCGCGCGCCCTGATCGAGACGCGGGACAGAAAGCAGCAGTCCCATCGTATAGGGGTGACGCGGGGTCTCGAAGATTGGGCTGATGTTGCCCTCTTCGACCAGGCGACCGGCATACATAACGAAGACCCGGTCGGCGTAGCGCGCAACGATGCCCAGATTGTGCGTGATGATGATGAGCGAGATGCCGAGCTTGCGTGTCAGGTCGCGCATCAGCTCCAGGATCTGCGCCTGGATCGTGACGTCGAGCGCTGTCGTGGGCTCGTCCGCAATGATCAGCTTCGGATTGCAGGCAAGGCCGATGGCGATCATCACGCGCTGGCGCATGCCGCCTGAAAATTGATGCGGGTAGCTGTTCAGGCGGCTTTCCGGATCGGGAATGCCAACGAGAGAGATCAGCTCGACCGCCCTTGCTTCAGCCTCAGCGGTGGTGAGCCCAAGATGGGTCTGGAGCGGCTCGATGATCTGCAGCCCGATCGTCAGAACCGGATTGAGCGAGGTCATTGGCTCCTGAAAGATCATGGAGATCTGGCGGCCGCGGATGGTCCGCATCTCATGCTCGTTGAGCGAGAGGAGATTGCGGCCGTCGAACATGATGCTGCCGCGCACCTCGGAGTTCGCCTTCGGCAGCAGGCCCATGACGGACAGGGCGGAGACGGACTTGCCGGAGCCGGATTCGCCGACGAGCGCGATGATTTCGCCGGGCGCTACGTCGAAATTCACGTCGCGGACGGCCCGCACGAGCCCGCGCGAGGTTCGAAACTCGACTTCGAGATTGCGGACCGACAGAAGCGGTTTGGCCACGCCCTCAGTCTCCACCACGTGCGGAGAATGGGGCTTCAACTCTCGACCCGAAAAGTTCAGCATTCTCCTCCTCCCAATCTGTGTCGCCCGGCCCCCATCGCATGCAATGCCCGCCAACCTTCAAGGCACACTCCCTCCCAAGAGTGCACCGGCCGCCCAAGCTATGAGAGCCGATCAGTCATCAGTCGCTACGCAAATCCGCTCCCGGTGTTTTCATCTCCACGATTCAGAAACCGGACCATAGCGGACATCCGCGGCCTTCTCTACGGCTTCCTCTTCAGCTTTGTTCATGATCAGGCTCTCTGCATCGAGGTGGCTGCGGCTTCGCTAAGGAGCGTCACAATCCGCGCCACACTTTCCGCTTCCGGTATTTCCAAAAGTGCCTCAGCGGTGTCGTGAGCACGGTTGCCGAACAGCCACCGTGTGTTGCGAGCAAACTTGTCCAGCACGTCAGCTGGCGACAGTGCGGCTTCAGGACTGCCGGGATGGAACGGCACGTGCTTCGTGTAGGTGCGGCCAGCCACCTTTACTTCCATTCGTGCCGGGCAATGGGCCGGATAGTCGGATTCGGGATCTTCCGCCGTGGTGATCCGTGCAGCCAGCGCCCGGATGGTCTGAGAAGAGAGCCTTTCATCGCTGAACGACTCCAGGCCTATATCGCCATAGAACAATGCGCTCGCCACCACGAAAGGCAGGCTGAAGCGCGCCTCATGGCGCAGTTCCGGCGCAAGCTTCCGCTCGCGCGGTTCCGTCACAAGCGTCAGGCCGGGTTCCGCCAGCTTGCAGTGGATGGCCTCGATCGCCGCAACGTCCATCCGGTCCCTCGCCATGTCGACCAGGATCTGCTTCGCCGCTTCGATGAAGGCATGCATGAGCTGGCAGCAGGGATATGGCTTGAAGGCCGTGTCGAGGAGGTGCCAGACAGAGCCGAGCCCTGCACCTGCCGTATCCCACTCGAGTTCCCCTTTGATAGGAGTGAGATGGGTCTGGAAGAAGCCCATCTTTCCCTCATAGACGCTTTCAGGGCCGGTGATCCCGGCGCTCGCAAGGTCCATGGCCACGATTCCGGAATGCGCACCCCATCCGCCATGGATGATCTTGGAGGTGGAACCGGTGCGGGTGGATTCCTGAATGCCCGACGCCATGGTTCCGGCAATGCCAAGCGCCGAGACGATCTCGTCAGCGGAATGGTTACCGAGCCGTCCGACGCCTGCCACCGCCCCAAAGCCGCCAATCAGGCAGCTCGTGTGATATCCGCGCTCAAGGAAGCGGTCGCGGGCCACAAATCCGAGCCTGATCATCGTCTCGTAGCCCGCCACGATTGCCGTCAGGGCATCTGCGATGGAAGCGTTGCGTTCTTCCGCGACGGCCATGACGGCGGGCACCACAGTGGAGCCCGGCCGAGCAAGAGAAGAGCCATGCTTGTCATCCATCTCAAGGGCCTGCGCCATGGAGCCGTTGACGAGTGCGGCCATTTCCGGCCGCATCAGGGAGCCGACGCCGTAGACGGTCGCGCCTTCGGGCGTTGCCCACTTTTTGGCAAGTGCCCGCCCCACAGCGCCGCTTTCCTCGCCTTCGGCAGCTCCGGCGATGGAGACGCCGAGCGAATCCACGAGGTGCAGCAAGGCGCCTTTGCGAACCTCCGGAGGAATATCGGAGGTCCGGAGGTTTGCCGCGAATTCGGCGTGACGCCGGGCAAGGGTTTGATGTGCCATTCTTCTGGTCCTACCTACTCAGTCGCGCAGGTCCTGCAACGCGACACCCAACCTTGCACCGGGGCTCTCCTGCTGATCGAGGCTGCTGACGATGTCCTCGATCGTCTTGACGGCCTCTGCCTTCAGCACCCGGCCCGCCAGGTCGCGGAACTTTTCCTTCAAGGCTTCCGGCGGGATCGGATTGCGCCAATGGCCGCTGCGATAGGTGACGGATTCTTCCAGCACCCGACCGTCCTTCAGCTTGACGGTGGCGCGCACGGCACGCATCTCATGGGGCCCGCCCGCATCCAGTTCCGGATCGATCACAACCTCAATGCGGTTTGCCAGATCAAGGATCTTCGGGTCGCGCAGCTTCTCGTCGACATATTGGTCGATGAAGGCGTTGCCCTCGAGCAGGGTGACCGCTGCAGTGTATGGCAGGTTCATCTGCGCCGTGATGGTTTCCTTTGGCACGTAGGGCCAGCCGCAGTGCACATGGACCATCTTGGTCGTGGCGATGACGACCTTCTCGACATCATCGGCGGTGATGCCGTGCTTCTCGCGCAGCGCCCGCATGGCGTCGACGGACGTGTGGCTGCTTGCCAGCGAAGAATAGCGCTTGAAGCCGTTCTTGAGCATTTCGAATTCGCTGCCGAGCCCATTGGTGGCCCAGCTCAGGTCATACTTCTCCGAGTAGGTGGAGCAGAAGCCGCCGTAGGGAGCTTCGAGCACATCGCGGACGCCCGTCAGCCCTTCCCGTGCGCACATGGCGGCGATGATGCCGTTCTGAGCTGCCTTGCCGGAGTGGAAGCGCTTCGCCATCGCGCCGAACTGGGAGGCCATCAGTCCCGCTGCCTGTGAACCGGCCAGGCCCAGCGCACTGACGAGCTGGTCGGCATCGAGACCGAGGATCTTTCCGGTCGTGGCTGCGGAAGCGAAGGTGCTGGTCAGGCCGCACGGGTGGAAACCGCGATGGAAAGCGCTGGGGCTCACCGTATTGCCGATACGCGTACCAAGCTCATAGCCGACGACGGTCGCAAGGATCATGTCGCGGCCGTTGAAACTACCCAGCCCTTCGGCTGCGGCTACAACCGGTGGCACCACGCCCGCACCATAATGCGACATGGACTGGTCGTGGCAGTCATCGAGCTCGAAACCCTGCGCGGACGTGCCGTTGACGAACACGACGCCAAGCGGGTCAGCCTTCTGGCGCATGCCCCAGACACTTGCCGTCTGCGCCTGGCCCAGGCTATGGACCACACGTGCAACGGAGTGGCTCCACGGCATTGTCGATCCATAGATGCCGCAGGCAAGGCTATCGAGAATGCACTGCTTGGCAAATTCGATCGTTTCAACTGGCAGGTCTTCGTAACGCAGGCCCACGGCGAACTCTGCCAGGGTACGCGTTACTGGCGGTTGGGTAACGGCAACGTTCACGGCAATTCTCCTCCTCAGGATAGCCGCCCACCTGGGGGCGCACTACAGAATGGAAAGGTCAGGCGGGCACCCTTCCCTCAACGGCCGCGCGTGCGGCGTGGCGTCCGGCAAGCCGTCCGAAGACCGATCCGCTGGTGAGCCCGCTGGCGCCCGGATAGTTGAAGTAGAACAGTCCTCCGACCATCTCGCCGGCGGCATAAAGCCCCCGGATCGGCCTCTGATTGGTATCGATGACCTGGCCTTCGGTCGAAATGCGCACACCGCCGAAGGTGAAGGTCACCCCGCAGGTCACCGCATAGGCCTCGAACGGCGGCGTATCTATGGGATTGGCCCAGTTGCTGCGCGGCACTGGAAGGCCGTCAGCGCTGCGTCCATCCTTGGTGTTCGGATCGAACGCGACGTCCTTGCGCACGGCCGCGTTGAATTCGGAAATTGTCCGGGCGAGCTGCGCGCCATCCACCTCATCGAGCTGTGCGATCAGATCTTCGAGGGTGTCGGCACGCACCTTGGTAACGCGCCGCGTGCGATATTCGTCGGTGAGCAGGTGAAGCACCTTGCCGTCATAGATCTGCCAGGCCACCTGGCCCGGCTGACGAAGCACTTCCTGCCCGTATTTGGCGTAGGTGTAATTGCGGAAATCCGCGCCTTCATCGATGAAGCGGTGGCCGGCCGAGTTGACGACGATACCGAAAGTATAGCTGTGGCGCTGGTATTGCGGCGTTACGGCCATGTCGCCGAAATCTTCGGCGTAACGTTCCCAGGCCGTGGCGTGACAGCCCGACCAATGGCCATAGGGCTGTGCTCCTGCCTTCAGGGCCATCGCCAGCCCATCGCCGGTGTTATACCGGCTGCCGCGCACCTTCGCGAGATCCCAGCCTGGCCCGAGATATCGGGCGCGCCACTCCGCATTGCCCTCAAAACTGCCGCAGGCAAGGATGACGGCTCCCGCGTGGATCCTGCGCATCTCGTCGTTGACCTTGACGACGACACCGGAGGTGCCGCTGACATCGTCATGGATCAACTCCCGCACCCAGGCCTCGTAGAGGATATGAACACCCTTGGCCTCAGCCGTTCGGTAAAGCGCATCGACCAGCCCCGGACCGCCGTCTGCGACCACGAGCGTCGTACCGCCCCAGAACTTAAAGCGACCGTCCACCCGGTAGGCCTGACGGCCGAAATTGGGCATGAAGCGGACGCCGTTCTTCTTCAGCCAGAACAGGATGTCCCTGCTGCTACGGACCAGGATTTCGCAGAGGTCAGGATCGGTGCGGTACTGGGTCACCCGCATCATGTCATCGAAGAAGTCGGCCTCGGTATATTCTCCGAAGTCGCTGTTGGCGATCTCATCTTCAGTGAGGCCGGGCGCAAGCGCCACCACATCCTCGACGCCGTTGTAAACGGCGCGGTACTTGCCGTCGGTAAACGTGCTGTTGCCACCGCGTTCGCTCTCCGGAGCCCGCTCTAGCAGGATAACCCGCGCGCCCTCGTCGGCTGCGGAAATGGCCGCGCACAGGGCAGCGTTCCCGCCTCCCACAACGACTACATCATAGTTTGATTTGATGTTTCGCGGCTCCATACCAGCTCGCTCCCGGCTTTTTCTTAGGAGCACGGTAGCCAACAAGCAGTATGCAGTCTAAGAATAAGATGAAATCCTGGTATTCTCGGAGAGATATACTCGGCATGAACATCTTGCAGATGAAGTATATCGTTGAAATCGTCCGCCACAATAATCACCTGTCGGCGGCCGCCACGGCGCTGAACACCTCGCAGCCTGGTGTCAGCAAGCAGATCAAGCTGCTGGAAGAAGAGCTCGGCTTCGAGATCTTTGAGCGCACGCGCAACCGCATCATCGGCCTGACCTCGCTTGGCCACGAGGTCGTGGGCATAGCAGAGCGCATCATCTCCGAGATGGAGGGACTGCAGAACCTGAAGGAGGAAAGCCGGTCCCGGGACCGTGGCCAGCTGGTCATTGCGACGACGCATACGCAGGCCCGCTATGTCCTGCCGGATGTGATAAAGCAGTTCGTCGGACGATACCCATCCGTCCAGCTCATCCTCAAACAGGGTGATCCCGAGCAGGTTTGCGAAATGGTGGAGAATGGCGATGCGGATCTGGCCTTTGGTCCGCAGACGATCCGGCCATTTCCCCGGCTGCTCCGGCTTCCATGCGTCGAGCTCACCCGATGCATCGTGGGACGGGCGGATCACCCGATCTTTGAACGTTCCACCATGACGCTTGAAGACATCGCGCGCCATCCGCTCATAGCCTACGATCCGAGGTACACGGGACGGTGGCGTGTGATGGCAGCCTTCGATGCGGCTGGTCTGAAGCCAAGCATCGTCATGACCGGCATTGATGCCGACGTCTGCAAGACCTACGCATCCGTGGGCCTGGGCCTGACGATCCTGCCCAGCGTCACCTATGATCCCGAGCATGACAAAGGTCTGCAGGCCCGCGACGCAAGCCACCTCTTCCCAACCAGCGTGTCGACGATCGCGCTGCGCCGTACCGGCTATGTCCGCCCATTCGTGCTCGACTTCATTGCGCTGACTGCGCCCCACCTGACACCATCGGCAGTACGCGAAGCACTGCGCGATGGCGCCAACAGTGTTGCTGGTGATTAGAGCAAATTTCAGGAAAAGTGGGGACCGGTGTTCCGTCCGGAATTGCGTTAAAACAATGATCTAGAGCCGGATTTCGGTCCGGTGGATCGTATGCCGCTCAAGAGCATCTTCATCGATGATGACGCCCAACCCCGGCCCGGTGGGGACGGTGACCATCCCGTCCACGAGCTCCATGGCGGGTTCGCCGACAAGCGGATCTCTTCCAGCCCCCCCAAGGGCAAAGGCAAATTCGGCCGCGCCGAACATGCGGGTTGCCGGGATGGATGCGCAGAAATGGGCCGAAGCAGCCGCCTCCAGCTGCGACTGGACGGCAAGGCCACCACTGTTCAGCTTCACGCTGGCGGCTTCTGCAATGGCTGAAATCTTGCGCGCCGGCGTCAGGCCGCCAACCTTGTAGAGCTTGATGCAGAAGACGTCGACGGCGCGGCCCTGAGCGAGCTGGAAGGCATCCTCGATGGTGAACAGGCTCTCGTCGGCCATCACCGGCACGCCGGCTGCCTTGTCGCGGATGGCCGCGAGTGTCGCGATCTCCCTGCGCCCCGTCGGCTGCTCGAGATAGCCAAGATCCAGCGGCCGGACCGCTTCCATGAAGGCGATGGTGTCGCTGTAGCTCCAACCCGTATTGGGGTCGACACCGATGACAACGTCAAAGCCCAGCGCGTTGCGCACTGCCTCGAAATTGCGCACGTCGCGACGCCAACCTTGCGGACCTGCGGCCTTCAAGCAGAGGACCTTGATGCCATATTCCTCCACGGCACGCCTGGCTTCCTCGATCATGACTGAGACATCGTCGGAAAAGCTGACGGACCATTCGATCGGCAGTTGCGGCTGGCAGCATCCTCCCAGCAATTGATGAACAGGCACGCCAAGTGCCTTCCCCCACGCGTCGTGCAGCGCAATGTCCAGCACGGCGCGGGCCGCAGGGTTGCCGGCAAGCCGGCTGTCGAAGGCCTGGTGCGCGCCTTCAAAGTCGCCCAGCTTCCGGTTTTTCAGAAGCGGACCGTAGATGTCCCGGATCGCGGCAACCATGCTGTGCACGGTGTCCGCAACGAAATGGCCGGGGCTGATGGCCCTGATCTGACCGTAGCCGGTGACCCCGTCCGCATGCAGTTTGACGAGAACGGGTTTCCCCAGCGCATCCTTGGATGCACCCGTGTCATAGCTGCCGCTCGAGAACGTGCGCTGGATTCGCGTGGGCAGCTCGGTGATGAAGATTTCAATTCGATCGATCACCATCGGAGCCTCCATTGGATCAAGTGGCCCTAAGACTGTCGGCAAAGCAAAGAGCCGTCAAAGGCCTTGCGTTCCACTATGAGAAATCTGACCAATTTGCAGGACATTCCGCTGTACATGCCTCAAAATAAGGCAATAATAAACTAATCGCGATCCTGTTGAGGCAGGAGAAATGAACGACACTTTATACAAACAATAAAAGTCGAACTTAATTCGCTTCAGAAAAAAGATTTCTGCACTTCAAGTCATCTTGCGATGTCTTGGACAGGTAAAATCTACCCTTGGAGGAGGGGTCAATATGAAGTTGAATATCAATCATGCATTACGACTGATGGCTGGAACTGCCGTTGTTCTTATCAGCGCGGCGGGCGTTGCACTGGCCCAGGGCCAGCCCAAATCCGGCGGCGTTCTTACACTTGTGATGGCAGGTACACCAAATACCTACGACTGCCATGCAGCCACCTCGATCACCGATCTCACCTATCTCGCGCCCCATTACTCCACCCTGCTGGAGTTTGACGCGGCGAACTATCCCGCGGTCAAAGGAAATGCTGCCGCCGATTGGTCCATTTCGGATGACCAGCTCACCTTCACCTTCAAGCTGCACCCAAACATCAAGTTCCACGACGGGACCGCGCTCACCGTTGAAGATGTGAAGGCAACCTATGAAAGACTGCGTGAGCCGCCGGAAGGTGTTATTTCCGTCCGCTCCAGCAGCTTTGAGAATATTGACAGTATTGAAGCGGTTGATGACACGACAGTCGTCTTCAAGATGAAGGTCGCGCAGCCGGGAACGGAAGAACTCTTCGCCAGCCCGTGGAACTGCATCTATTCCGACGAAATACTCGCCAAGGATCCAAAGCTTCCCATCACCGAAGTCATGGGCAGCGGACCGTTCGTCTTCGATGAACACGTGCAGGGCTCGCACTGGACCGGCCATAAGTTCGAGGACTATTTCCGCGACGGCCAGCCGTACCTGGAAGGCTTCAAGGTCATTACCGTCGACGGCCCCGGCGCCGTCAACGCCATCGCCAGCGGTCAGGCGCACGCGAACTTCCGTCTGCTCACGCCGCCGCAGCGCGACCGCATTGCCGAAGCCCGCGGTGACAAGACTGTCTTCCAGTCGACGGAAGGCGGCACGGTCAACATGATCACCGTCAATACGCAGCGCAAACCCTTCGATGATCCGCGTGTCCGCAAGGCGCTGGATCTCGCCATCGACCGCAAGGGTGGCCAGGAGAACCTCTCGAAGATTACCAGTGCCGGCTATATCGGGTCCATTCTGCGGCCGAGCCATGAATATGCGCTGAAGGCTGAAGAACTGGCCGAACTGCCGGGGTATGGCCCTGATATCGAGGCGCGGCGGGCGGAAGCGCGCAAGCTGCTGGAGGAGGCTGGAGCCACCAACCTCAAGGTGAAGTTCGTCAACCGCAACATCCAGGATCCCTATCAGATCATCGGCGTCTTCCTGGTCGACCAGTGGCGACAGGTGGGCTTCGACGTGGAGATGTCACAGGTCGACAATGCCTCCTATTTCCAGGCGCTGAAGGATCGCAACTTCGATATCGCCTTCGACCTCAACGCACCGCCCAGCGACGATGCGACGGAAGGGCTGATGAAGTACATCAGCGACTCGCCTGCAAATTACACCGGCTTCTCTGACCCCGAGGTGGACCAGCTCTTTGAGGCTCAGAAAGTCGAGCTCGACCGCGAAAAGCGTGGTGAACTCGTCCGTGAACTGCAGAAGCGGATCATGGGGCAGTCGACGTTCCTGCACCTTTTCCGCGGAGAGCGCATCGTCGCGATGCCCGCCAATCTCAAAGGCTACACGCTCACGCCAAGTTTTTACGTCGGTCACGACTTGTCCGGCCTCTGGTTTGATGAGTGAGGGAGGAAGTCAATGTCTTCGCAACGACTGAAGTTCAGGCCCGCAACGGCAATCAGCAGCCTCGCAATACTGGCTGTTATTCTTCCAGGTTCTGTTCTGGCGCAGTCACAGCCCAAGCAGGGCGGAACGCTGACACTGGTGATGGCCGGAACGCCCAACACCTATGACTGCCATGCGGCGACTTCGATCACGGATCTGACCTATATCGCGCCGCACTATTCGACGCTGCTCGAGTTTGATCCCGAGAAATATCCCGGCGTCAAAGGCAATGCCGCAGCCGAATGGACTGTGTCCGATGACCAGCTCACGTTTACCTTCAAGCTGCACCCGAACATCAAGTTTCATGATGGCAGCGCGCTGACGGCAGAGGACGTCAAGGCGACCTACAACCGGCTTCGCAATCCGCCGGAGGGTGTGGTTTCTGTCCGCGCCAGCAGTTTCGAGAACATCGCCGACATCGAGGTGGTGGATGACACGACGGTAGCATTCAAGATGGCCAAGGCGCAGCCCGGGACGCTGGAACTCTTTGCCAGCCCCTGGAACTGCATCTACTCCGATGAGATCCTCGCCAAGGATCCAAAGCTGCCAGCCACCGAAGTCATGGGCAGCGGACCGTTCGTGTTCAAGGAACACGTTCAGGGATCCCATTGGACGGGCGAGCGGTTCGCCGACTATTTCCGCGAAGGGCAGCCCTATCTCGATGGCTTCAAGGTGATCACCGTCGACGGTCCGGGCGCGGTGAACGCCATTGCCAGCGGTCAGGCGGACGCGAACCTGCGCTTCATCACCCCACCACAGCGTGACCGCATTGCGGAAGCGCGTGGCGACAAGACCGTATTCCAGATCACCGAGTCCGGCACTGTCAATGGCGTCGTCCTCAATACCCGCAAGCCGCCCTTCAACGATCCCCGCGTCAGAAAGGCGTTCGATCTCGCCATCGATCGGAAAACCGGTCAGCAAAATATCTCCAAGCTTACCAGCGCCGGTTACATCGGCACGATCCTGCGGCCGAGCCATCAATATGCGATCAAGCCCGATGAGCTGGCGGAACTGCCCGGCTACGGTCCGGACATCGAGGCGCGTCGTGCTGAAGCCCGCAAGCTTCTGGAGGAGGCTGGTGCTACGGGGGTAAAGGTACGGTTTGTTAACCGTAACATCCAGGACCCCTACCAGATCATCGGCGTCTTCGCCATCGACCAGTGGCGGCAGATCGGCGCTGATGTCGAGATGGTTCCGGTGGACAATGCGGCCTACTTCCAGGCGCTTAAGGATGGCAGTTTCGACATTGCCTATGACCTCAACGCGCCGCCCAGCGACGACGCCACAGAGGCTCTGCTGAAATACGTTTCGGACTCGCCTGCGAATTACTCCGGCTTCAATGATCCCGAGGCGGATCGTCTGTTTGAGGCCCAGAGAGTCGAGCTGGACCCGGAGAAGCGTGGCGAGCTGGTCAAGGAGCTGCAGAAGCGGATCATGGGACAATCGACCTTCCTGCACCTCTTCCGCGGCGAGCGGATCGTCGCCCTCCCCGCCAACCTCAAGGGCTACACCCTGACGCCAAGCTTCTACGTGGGGCATGACCTCGCGGGCCTGTGGTTTGAATGACGATGGCTTGAGGGAGCCCCCGGCTCCCTCTGCCTCCCAATTTCCTGACAGAAATGGATATTGACGATGCTACAAGACGCGGCACCCGCGAGGGGCTCGGACGAGACCGTTGTCGATCGCTTGCTGATTGGCGCGGTTGATCTTCACTGCCACAGCGGACCTTCGGTCATGCCCCGCAAGATCAATCATGCGGAAGCGATCCGCCAGGCCGACCAGGCCGGCATGCGAGGCGTCCTTTTCAAGGATCACTACTACTCCACCACGCCTGTGGCGGAACTGTTGAAGGAGATGCTGGGTGAGGAACGCGTCCGCATCCTCTCCGGCATAGCTCTCAACAATCACGTCGGCGGGCTCAATCCTTACGCGGTGGAACACGGCTTGAAGCTTGGCGGCAATCTGGTGTGGATGCCGACGATTTCGGCCGCCAACCATATCCGTCATGCCCACAGGCGGAAGCTGCTGCCCACGAAAGTCTCCATGAGCGAGTCCATTGCACTCACCGTGGTGGATGCACGTGGCCAGCTTCTGGACGAGGTGAAGCTCATCCTGGATCTGATCGCCGAGTATGACTCGGTGCTTGCCACCGGGCACCTGCACATCAGCGAGATCTGGCCTCTCCTCGAGGAGGCGAAGGCGCGCGGGGTCAACCGCATGCTCATCAACCATCCGATGTTCCTCGTCGGCGCAAGCCTTTCAGACCTGACCGAGCTTGCTGGAATGGGCGCCTATCTGGAGCATTCCATCTGCCAGGTCATCGACTGTCCCTCCAACAAGTTCACCGCCGACGAGCTCGACGCCTTCATCAAGGCGGGCGGCGTCAACCGGACCATCATCGGATCGGATCTCGGTCAGTCCAAGAACCCGACGCCGGTCGAAGGCTTCCGCGAGATCATCCGGATGTGCTTGCAGCTAGGCTACGGCGAAGACGAAATCAGAAGAATGATCGGCCTCAATGCCTGCGAGCTGATCGGCATCCCCCCACTGTCTGACGGCGAGGCTCTGCATCGCGCGCATCAGGCGACCGAACCATCGAATTCATGATTGGAGTCATTGCATGAAACTCTGCCAGTATGAACGCAACGGCAAGCGGGCAATCGGCCTTGTCCTTGATGACAAGGAGCGTCTGATCGACCTTGCGGAAGCCTGGAAGCAGGTCTCGGCCACCGCACCCAGCAACTTGAAGGATCTTGCGGTGCCTGCCGAACTGCTCGACCTGATCAACCAGGGCGACAGCGGACGCGACCTCGCCGCCCAGGTGTCCAAGGCCGCGGCATCCGACGCGTCGAAATTCTCTCCCGTCGCCATCGGCGACGTGAAGCTCTGTGCGCCGGTCTCCCGGCCACCCAAGTTCTTTGCAATCGCGGTCAATCAGGACAGCCGCCGCCGCGCGATCACGCCTGAAAATCCGCATCCCACCTATTTCATCAAGCTCAGGACTTGCATCATCGGCCCGCATGACACGATCAAGATCCCGGACATCGGCCAGGTCGGGCCGGAGATCGAGCTTGCCCTCGTCATCGGCAAGGGCGGCAAGGCCATTCCAGAGGAAGAGGCGCTGGATCACGTGTTCGGGTTCATGGTGCACAATGACCTGACGGCGCACGAGATGCGCAAGGCAACGGAATGGGTGCATATCCGCCGGCCCGACGGCACGGAGGAGCACCTCACCTATCCCGGGCGCTACAAGAACTTCGACACGTTTTCGCCTACCGGTCCCTGGCTTACCACTCCTGACGAAGTGCCAGATCCGCATGACCTTCCGATGGCCTCCTACCTCAATGGCGAAGCTGTGCAGGCCGGCTCCACCAAGGGGTACGTTTACAATATCAGGCAATTGATTTCGCACTTGTCCTGGGCGCATGAGCTGGAGCCGGGCGACATCATCTCCTGCGGCACCTGCTCGCCTGTGGCGCCATGGAAGTCGTCGACCATCGACCTCGGCAAGATCGGCGGCGTGCTCGAGTCCGAGGTCGGCAATCTGGGCCGGCTGCGCAACCCGATCGAGTTCGTTCCGGGCAAGCAGAACTTTGGAGGGAGCAAGGTGCAGGCGCCTTCGCCTGAAACCAGCTCGGCGAAGTGATGAAACCGAAGCGAAAGACATCTGCACAGGAAGCCGTGGAGAGGATGCACGATGACGCCGTCGTCTTCATCGGCGGCTTCGGACGCGGCGGTGTTCCCGAAAACCTGATCGAGGCCGTCTGCCAGAAACGGTTACGGGGCCTCACGATCGTCAGCAACAATGCAGGTACAAGCAGTACCGGCATTGCCCGGCTGCTCGAGGAAGGGTGCGTGCGCAAGGTCGTCTGCAGCTTTCCGCTGGCAAAGGAATCCGTTGTGTTCAAGGGCCTGTACAACAAGGGCCTGGTGGATCTCGAAGTGGTGCCCCAGGGCACGATGGCGGAACGCATCCGCGCGGGCGGTGCCGGTCTCGGCGGTGTGCTGACGCCCACGGGGGTCGGCACAGACATCGCCGAGGGCAAACAGGTCATCGAACTCGATGGCCGCAACTACCTTCTGGAACGCGCCATGCGGGCGGACTTTGCTCTGGTCAAGGCGCACAAGGTCGATCCCATGGGCAACCTCGTCTACCGGAAGGCCGCGCGAAACTTCAACCCGATCATGGCCATGGCGGCGGACTGGGTGATGGTGGAAGCGACAACGGAAGTTGGTGTCGGCGACCTCGATCCGGAAGCCATCGTGACGCCCGGCGTCTATGTGGATGCCTATGTGGCGGCCATAGCTTCGGCTGGCCAGAGCATGGAGACGGCAGCATGACGACAACGGGTCTCACGCTTGATCAGATCGCCTGGCGTCTTGCGCAGGAGCTCGAACCGGACTGGGTGGTGAATGTCGGCATCGGCATGCCGCTCGCCGTGGTTCCCTTCGTCGATCCTGCGAAGGACATCATCTTCCATAGCGAGAACGGCATCATCGGAATGGGTCCGGAGCTCGAAGGCACGGGCGTGGTCGACAATGATCTGCTGAGCGCGGGCAAGCGGCCGGTCTCGCTCATCCCGGGCGGAAGCTTCGTCCACCATGCCGATTCCTTTGCGCTCGCCAGAGGCGGGCGGCTCGATGCCGCGATCCTCGGCGCCTATCAGGTTGCCAGCAACGGCGATCTCGCCAACTGGAAGCTGCCCGGTGCACGCACTGGCAGCATCGGCGGGGCCATGGACATCGCCATCGGCGCACGGCGCGTTCTCGCAATCATGACCCACAAGACGCGTGACGGCGAACCGAAGCTGGTGGAGCGTCTGACCTATCCGCCGACGGCTCTTGGTGTCGTCACCAAGGTGTTTACCGATTTAGGAGTCATTGCAATCAGGGAGGGCCGGTTTATTCTGGAAGAGGTTGCGCCAGGCGTCGAGGTGGGCGAGGTGAGCGCCGCGACGGGCGCCGAGTTATGCACGGAGAAGACATGCATAATGTCGTTGCCGCGATAGCGCCGAGCACCTCGAAGAGCCTCCGAGCGCCTGGCAGAGAAGCTGGGGTTCGGGGAGCATCCATGTCGCCATACCGGCAGGTAAATTCGGTCATCAGGGCTCTTGAACTGCTGGAGATCCTGAACCGGCAGAAATTCACCTCCATCGAGCTCTTGCACAAGTTGAGCGGGCTGCCCAAGCCGACGATCATCCGCTTGCTGAGTACACTGTCGAACGTCGGTTTCGTGGCCAAGGATGAAAACGGCAAGGGTTACCGCATCACATCCGCCGTCACTGCGCTCAGTTGCGGCTATCAGGGTGCACCGCTTGTGGTGGAGGCTGCCCGTCCCTGGGCGCAGGAGCTGACCAAACGGATCAGATGGCCGGTCGCCGTTGCAGTGCTGGACGAAAACGCGGCGCTCGTTTCCTACACGACCAGCGCAGAAAGCCCGATGTCTCCCTATCAGGGCATTCTCCACCGCCGATTCGGTCTTCTGTCCCGCGCTCTGGGACGGGCTTACCTCGCCTTCTGCCCCATGGAAGAGCGTCGGCTCATCCTGGAAATCCTGAAGCGCACGCAGCACCCGGATTCTGGTCTCGAAATGACAGATGAAGAGATCCATTCGATGCTGGATGCGGTGGCGCGGCAAGGCTTCGCCGTTCGCGCCTCGGCTCCGGAAAAGGCCGCATCCGCGAGCCTCGCCGTTCCCGTCTTCGAGGAAGGCAGCGACCGTGTTCTGGCGACCATCGGCATCACCTACTACAACTCGGCCGTTAGCGGTGGCTACGCGGTAAACGAATACGTTCCGCTGCTGCGCACAGCGGCGGCGAACATCAGCGAGAGCGTGGCGCATCTGCAGCGCAAGGGCATCCAGGAAGATGTCCCCGACAGCGGATCGTCACGCGCCGGAGTTTCAACGAAATGAGCCTTTACAGGAGTGCCGCGATCGCCGGGGTTGCAGAGTCGCGGCTGGGCATTGTCGGCGAGGCCACCGTGCTTGAGCTTCAGGCTGAAGCCGCCGAGGAGGCCCTGGCCGAAGCAGGAATCGAAAAGAGCGAGGTGGACGGCCTCTTCTGCTCGGGACGGTGGGGACGGACCCCTCAGCTCGAGGTCGCCGAATATCTCGGCATCAATCCGGCCTACTCCGATGGTACATCGGTGGGCGGCGCTTCCTTCGAATTTCACCTCGGCCATGCCGCAGCCGCGATCAAAGCCGGGCTCTGCGAAGTCGCGCTGATCCTCTACGGAAGCACCCAGCGCTCAGGCAAGGAACGCAGCCTCGCCGCGTCCCAGAACCTGGCGCTGCAGTATGAAAGCTTCGCGGGTCTGCCAAACCCCGTCGGCGCTTACGCGCTGGCCGCCTCCCGGCATATGGCTGTCCACGGAACGACACGTAAAGACCTTGCCGAAGTGGCGGTCGCCGCGCGCAAGTGGGCGCAGTTAAACCCCAAGGCGTTCAAGCGCGATCCATTGACCATCGAAGACGTGCTCGCGGCTCAACCGGTGGCCGAACCTCTCCACAGGCTCGACTGCTGCCTGGTGACCGACGGAGGCGGAGCGGTGGTTGTCGTCTCGCCGGAACGCGCCAAGAGGCTCGCAAAGAGACCCGTCTGGCTGCTCGGCCACGGCGAAAGCCATTCGCACATGCTGATTTCGCAGATGCCGGATCTTCTTTCGACGCCGGCACGGGATGCTGGCGAACGGGCGTTTGCCATGGCAGGCCTTGCCGCCAACGACATCGACGTCCTTCAGATCTACGACTCGTTTACGATCACAGTCCTGCTGACACTTGAATCCCTCGGCTTCTGCCGCCCGGGTCAAAGTGCAGCCTACGTGTCCGGCGGGCGCATTGCACCCGGAGGAGAAGTAGCGCTCAACACCAGCGGCGGCGGGCTCTCCTACTGCCACCCGGGCATGTTCGGCATCTTCCTGATCATCGAAGCGGTCCGGCAACTGCGGGGCGAATGCGGCCCAAGGCAGGTGAGAAAGCATGATACGGCGCTGATCAGTGGAACGGGTGGTGTTTTCTGTTCCAACGCCACATGCATTCTCGCGGGGGACTGACGATGAGCGACGAAGCAACCCAGGTGGACGAGTTATGGTGGAAGGGAGTAGAGCAAGAGCGGCTTCTCTTTCAGACATGCGATGCCTGCGACGCGGTCAATTTCTATCCCCGCATAAGGTGCGTTAAGTGCATGTCGCCCAGGCTTTCCTGGCGGGAAAGCACGAAACAGGGAACGGTCTACGCCTGTACGTGTATCCACCGAGCCCCCACAGCCGACCTCGCGGGCGAGGCACCCTATTTCGTCGTCCTGGCCGACATGGATGACGGATTCCGGTTCATGGCTCGACTCCGGAACGGCCCGCAACAGGACATTTCGGTCGGATCACGCCTGACCGTTGTGTTCGAAGAAACCAAGGACAAGAAGATCCCCTGCTTCGAAGCCGTCTGACGACGGTCGCTTGTTCATCAGGCTCCGGCCTGCCGCAACGCCCTGAACTCCATCTTGCGCCTTCGGCGGAAGCGTATATCCTCATGCGCGGGGTAGGGGTACATCATGAACATACTAAGACGTTTTTCCTGGGCCGTCTGCGCGTCTGCGCTCGTCTTGAGCAGTGTACCGACGGCAGCACAGGATGTTGGCGGCATCATCAACATGATGGGGCGCATGATTGAGCATGACATGCGCAATCAGGAATACCGCCGGCGGCAACAGGCCGAAGAACGAGCAGAGCAACAGCGCCGCCAGGCTGTCGAAACAGAACGAAGGGCACGCGAAGACGCTATCCGGCGTCAGGAAATCGCCTATGTGCGGCGCCTGCAGGCAGCCATGTCCCGCCTCGGCTTCTACGACAAGGCGATTGACGGAGACCGCGGGCCTGGCACCCGTCGAGCGGAGGCGGCCCTCATCGCGGCGTTCGATCTCTCGCCTGTCATCCTCAATGAGGATTACGTTGCAGAAGTCGAATATCTGGCTCAACTGGGCTTCCGCAGCGCGCGGGAACTCAGGGAGGCTGCCGCCGCCGGATTCCAGAATCGCGAGGATTTTCTCGCAGCACGCGAGGGCGGGTTCGAGAACGCGCAAGACTTCGCCAGCGCCAGGCGGCAAGGGTTCGCCCGCTATGACGACTATCGGAAATTCCGCGCATCGGATTTCAAGAATGCTGAAGACTATCGGCTAGCCCAGAAGGGTGGCTTCCCAAGCCGACGCGAGTTTGAAGATGCTCTTGCCGCCGGCTTTGATGATTACAGCGGCTACAGCGAATTTCGCCAAAGCGGACTGCCGGACAAAGCCTCCTTCGAGCAACATCGGGCTGTGATGGCGCAGGCCCGTGAGGCTGCGGATAAATGCAGGGTTGCGGCAAGCACTGCTGAGATAGAAGACGCTGTCGCGACATGTCTGTCAGCAATGGTCTATCCAAACCAGACGAAACTCTTGCCAGAGCTGGAACAGCTGGACAAGCGGATTTCCGAGGCACTGGACGCCCTTACGCGCAATGCGCCTTCCGTCGAGGTAGCTGCGCAGGGAGGCGGCGAGGCCGCGCCCGCAAATGCCGGTTCGTTCCTGCAGGAACAAGCCGCTCTGAAGGCTACCCAGGAAATGCTCTCCTGCGGTATCCTCGTGGCAGCCAGGAATTGGGCGTCAGCCAACGACCGGTGCAGCGCCCGGGGGGCTGACGGCGGTGACGTGGCGCAACAACTGGCATCGCTTGCAAGCACGGAATTCGCGACTCAGCAGGCCAAGGCCGCCGAAGAAGAGCGCGCGAGAAAAGAGGCAGCGGAGGCCGAGCGCCAGCGCCTGGCGCTGAACGCCGGCAGGGAACGCCTTGCCGCCCTCCTTGCCTCGATCGCTGAATATACCGACAGCAAACGCTCCTTCACGAACGCCATTGGCGTTGCCCGTGCCGTGGTTCGGTTGCGGCAGCTCGAGGGGTCCGACGACGTGACCCAGATCGAGCAGGCTATCCTGACAGTGGACGAACTGCTGAAGAATGAACCGAACTACCAGCAGTTTCTTGGCGAGCAGAAGACAGCGGCTGAAATCGCGCACGTAAATGCGCGCGCCACCGCAGCCGCAGAACTTCGAAGGACTGAGGCATTCATCGCCGACTTCGTCGGCAGCAACATATTGCATGAGGCTGTCGATAACCTCCTTGAACTGCAGGAGACGATCGCCAAGGCGCAATCATCGGGTCAGGACGAGGCGCTGTTCAACACGCAGCGTCTTGTCGCGGATGCGATTGAGCGACTCAACCTGAAGGGAGAGCTGGACGCGTTCCTCTATAGCGACGCCTCCAGAGAGACCATCGTAGAGGAAGCGCAGAACGGACTGGCAATCACGGAGGCCAACCAGTTCCTGCTCGTTGGCGATCCGCAGGACGTCATCGTTCTGGGCAACTACACGCCGGATGCCCCTCACCTTTTGGTCAATCTGGTTGGTGCGACCACCTTCGACGGCGGCAAGGTCAACATGTGCTGGGTAGGCTCGGACGCTCGCCACCCGCCGCTTGACGATCACGTCCAACCGATACTCCGAAATCTGGGCGCCAAGGAATTTGCCGCGACCGGCCTCTGCGATTCCCGCAACGCCATGCGGCAGGATGTGCTTGTCATCGAGCGTGGAGCACTGCTGTCCGGCGATCTTCTGGAGGCTCGGCCAATCATCTCGGGCTTTGAAACAGGGGCGCTGAAGACGATCGAACTCGTGGCGTGGTCAAGCATCGGCGAGACGGTTCACAACGATCAGCAAACCTCGGCGCTGATCAAGAACGAGATCATTGCAGGTGTTGGCAAGGGCTTCGGCTTCATCGCCTTCGACAACCCGGACAATACTCTGTGCACGGTCATACCCGAGGCAGAGGCAGCACATCACACCCACGCGTTCGAGTTCGTGGCCGAAGCGGCCGAGCGCCACATGCCCGCGGATTTGAAGCGGTCTGCCGTGTCAGTCGATCGGGCGTTCGCGAATATCCAGAAGAATACCTGCCGGATTGTCTACGCACAGGCGGAGGACCTCGCAAAGCTGCTGCCGGCTCTCGAGAAGATTGACAAGGCCGCATCGGTCCTGCCGATCTGGATCACACCGGAGCTTGTTGCGGAAGGGAAGGCGCTGTCGGAGAGCAGCCAGCAGGAGCGCGAAAGGCTGATCGCGCAGCGCCGTCAGGAGTTCGAAGCGGTGGCCCGTCTGGAAGAAGAAAAGAACCGTCAGGCCGAAGTCGTGCGGGCAAAGCTCCAGAACGAGATGCGGACCCGCTATGCGCAGGAAGCGCGGGCGGCGCATAATAGCCTCACCGAACTCGCCAAGGCGATCTGGAGCGAAGACATGGCCTCGCGCCGAGAGTTCCTGGCGCTGTTCCCGAACGCCGGCACATGGAGAATGGAGCACGGGGCCAACGGTTGGGTAATCGACCGTTTCGAGGATGAACTGGTCGATTATGGAACGGCAGAATGGAAAGACCGCCGCCTGGAAGCGGTACTGGTCAAGACGACGTTCGTCACCAAGAACCCGATCCGCGGAGAATACCACGAGGCGTGCATGGTGCTCGGCTATCTGATCGACCGGGAGTTTGAGCAGCGCCGCGACCCGGTGGAAGTGCCTTGCACCGCCACCGAAGAATTGCCGCGCTGGAAAGCCGGACGTCTCTTCGAAAGCCGTTGGATTGCGCCATAAGCTTCGGCGCGGTGACGATATCACCGTCATTCTCTGATTTTGATTGCAACGGCGGCTCCAGGGAGGCGCCGTTGCTGATCGATGGCGCCCTCAGTTGCCGCCGAAATACCGCGCCTCCGCCAGCAATGGCTGCAGGGCCGTAAGTAAAACCAAGCGGCTTTCCGGCTGCACTTCGAAGTCTATGATTGCGATGATCATGTCTCATCCTCTGAAACGAGTTGGTGATGCCTGATCATCGTCGAGACGACGTGGCCGCGCTTGCGCCGAAAAGTCAAAAACCGGCGCAAAACGGACAAACGGTGAATTACGCGGCTGGGCATAAGCACCCAGGCGGTGATTGCCTATTCCTCATTCTCCGGCGAACATGTCGGCAAGGGGCATCAGATGGCGCTGTCAACGCGCGCTGCGACCATTTCCTTCCAGGGGGGAGGACGATGCATTGAATGGATAGATGACAACGAATGACAATTGTTCTTTACGAGCTTGTTGGGGCGGAGGAGACGACGCGGTTCAGCCCATTCTGCTGGCGGGCGCGTCTGGCGCTGGAGCACAAGGGCCTGGCATTCGAAACGGTGCCCATCCGCTTTTCCGACAAGGCGCTTCTCACCTTCTCCGGGCAGGACAAGGTTCCAGTCATCAAGGATGGCGACAAGGTCGTTTCGGACTCCTGGGAGATCGCGAACTACCTGGAGGATACCTACCCGGATCGCCCCACTCTGTTCCCGGGCAGTGACGGTCGGTCCCTCACGCGGTTCGTCACCAATTGGGTGGACACGGCGCTTCATCCGATCCTGGCGCCACTGCTCACGCCGATCACCCTTGAGCGCATTGCCGAGTGCGACCGTGCCTATTTCCGCGAAAGCCGTGAGCAGCGTTTCGGCAAGCGGCTGGAGGAGCTTTCCCCCGGCGAAGAGTTGGTGGTGCGCAACCTCCGGACCGCGCTTGCGCCGCTCAACCGGACGCTGTCCACCTCACCCTTCCTCGCGGGCGACGCACCGGGTTATGCAGATATCGCCCTCATGGGAAGCTTGATGTGGGTGCGATCCCTGAGCGCCATCCAATACCTGACGCCCGACGATCCTGCCTACGCGTGGCGCGAGGGTTTTCTGCGCCGGCTTGGAGCGGATTCCGCCCGCCTGTTCGGGTATGATTGGAGCTAGATCTGCGCCCTCGCAGCAATACGTTGCGACGAACGCGGGTCAAAGAGGTGAGCTCTTCCCCCGAGGGAGACCGGCAAGGTCTCCCCGACTTCTTGCCTAATCCGGTCGTGGAAGACTGCGGTGACCTGGGACTCACCCAGGCGGAACACCACATGCGTGTCCGATCCGGTCGGCTCGATGAGTTCGATGGGTAGGGCAAGCTCACCACCAATCGCAAAATCTTCCGGGCGGATGCCCAGCACCGCCTCCCCGCTGTAGTTCCAGCGGTTCGCGCCGACATCGATGGCGGGCCCGTTGCGGACGGCGAAGTTGCCCGTGGCCGGATCGTAGCTGCCGGGGATGAAGTTCATCGCGGGGGAGCCGAGAAAGCCCGCAACGAACATGTTGGAGGGCTCATCATAAAGCTCCAGCGGCGTGCCCACCTGCTCCACGTTGCCTGCGTTCATGACTACAATGCGATCCGCCATGGTCATGGCCTCGATCTGGTCGTGCGTCACATAGACGGTTGTCGTTCCAAGACGCCGGTGCAGGGACTTGATCTCGGCGCGGGTATGGACACGAAGCTTCGCATCGAGGTTTGACAGCGGTTCATCGAACAGGAACACCTTTGGATTGCGAACGATTGCGCGGCCCATAGCAACGCGCTGGCGCTGGCCGCCGGAAAGCTCCTTCGGATAGCGCTGCAGAAGGTTTTCGAGGCCGAGCATGGCAGCAGCTTCGCGAACTCTCCGATCCTTCTCGTCCTTCGGTACTTTCCGCAGCCGAAGTGAGAAGCCCATGTTATCCGCCACCGTCATGTGCGGGTAAAGCGCATAGCTCTGGAAGACCATGGCGATGTCGCGGTCCTTGGGCGGCACATCATTCATGCGCAGATTGCCGATGAACAGGTCACCGCCCGAGATCTGCTCCAGCCCGGCGATCATGCGAAGAAGCGTGGACTTGCCACAGCCCGACGGCCCCACCAGCGCAACAAACTCTCCAGGCGCGATCGCAAGGTCGATCCCGTGGATCACCTCGAGATTTCCATAGGTCTTGCGCAGCCTCTGGATGGAGATGTCGGTCATTGGCTGCCTCCCGGTTCCACCACAAACCCTCTTGACGAACGAACATAACGGTCGCATACAATTTGTAAATTATAATTTATAGGAATGGCAATGAAGATCGCATCGATCCGGGCGCTGCCGCTCGAGGCTGCCTTTGCGGATATTTTTGGCGGTGAAGGTCAGGTGCCTCCGCAGCTCAAGACGCCGGCGGCCCATTTCCGGCGCATTCCGCGTCGCGGGCAGTACAGCACGCTCGTCATCGTTGAGGCGGACGACGGGACGATCGGCTACGGCGAGTGCTTCGGGCTCCCGCACCCGCTTCAGACGACGGCGCTGATCAATGAGATCATCGCGCCGGCCATCATCGGGTCCGTGGTTGAAGATCCCTATGCCATGACTTCCGACTTAAGGGCGTATTTCTACGCCCTCGGGCTGACGAGGGGGGCGGCAATGGAGGCGTTGAGTGGCGTCGACATTGCGCTGTGGGACCTCGTCGCCCGCTCTAAAAACCAGCCGCTAGCTGTTACGCTGGGCGCTACACCGGGACCGGTCAACGTCTATGTGAGCCCCGTCCCCTTCCGCGAGACGCCCGCCGAGACAGCAGCCGAGCTGCGGGAATACAAGCGTCAGGGCTATACCGCCTTCAAGCTGAAGATCGGTCGCGGGGTGAGGGTCGACCTCGATCATATAGAGGCGGCGCGCGACGAGGCCGGTACCGCGCCGCTCTATCTGGACGCCAACTGCGCCTACCAGGTGGACGAGGCAATCGAGCTTGCGCGTCATCTCGACCGCTATGACATCGGCTGGCTTGAAGAGCCGATCAATCCGGACAATCCCGAAGGTTTGCGCGCGGTGCGCAAGGCATCTCCGGTTCCAATCGGTGCAGGCGAGAACGAGTTCACGCAGGAGGCTTACGCCGCACTCATCAAGGCCGAGGCCGTTGACTTCATCCAGTGCAACATCGGGCGCGCAGGAGGCGTGACGGGACTGTTGCGAACCGGCGAGCTCTGCCGCAAGAACGGAGTAAAGCTTGCGCCGCACGGCGTCGGCGCCTGTGTTGCTGTTGCCGCTTCCCTTCATGCGTGCCGCGCAGCCGAGGCTTTCGTGACCTACGAGGTCAACCGCCTGCTCAATCCGCTGCGTGACAAGCTCGGTCTGTTTCCGGTTGAGCTGAAGGACGGACAGCTGATTGCAGCCGACCGTCCGGGCCATGGCGGCGAGCCCAACCTTGAGCTTCTAGACCGCTACATTCTTCGGCAAAGGGCGGCATGATGGGTCCAAGCGCGCTCCTCGACAGTTCCCCGCGTCTCGGCGAAACGCTCGCGGAAAGCGTGAGAAACAGGCTCGTCAGCCTGATCATCGGCGGACAGCTGGAGGAAGGGGAACGTCTATACCCGGAGCAACTGGCCGCGCGCTTTGGCGTGTCGATCACGCCGGTTCGTGAAGCGTTGATGCAGCTGGCCGCCGAAGGTTTTATCGAGAGCATCCAGCGCAGGGGCTTTCATCTGCGCGTGCCGACCGCCGAGCAGATCCGCAATGTGGCTGAGGTCCGGCAGTCGCTCGAACTTTGTGCGGGGGAACGCGTGATCCAGCGTCTCAAGGAGGGGGCGCTGGATCACGCCGTGCTCGACCGTCTCGATGAGCTGCAGCAGGCGCAGCTGCGGGACGCCGCCCATATGGACCACGCGACGAAACTGGAACTGAACGCCAGCTTCCATACGACCATCATCGAGCTGGCAGGAAATCCAATTCTTGCATCCATGTACCGCAGCCTCCAGCCGAAGGTGGTTGGCGGGCTGGTGCAGCGCGGCCTCGATACCTGGCGCACGCGCGTGGAGTTGGAGGGTGAGGAGCACAAGGCCATCATCGACGGGCTGCGGGCGCGTGATCTGGAGGCCTACGGCGCTGCCGTTCGCGCCCATATTTCCCGCTCGCTGAAGGATGCCTTGGGAGACCACGATCTGAGGAAATAGCAACTGCTTTTCAGGGAGGAAGCAATGTTGAGAAGGAAGACTGCACGATTGGTAATGGGCGCCGCCATTGCGGTCACGGCGCTATGGTCCACGACTGCCATGGCTGAAACCGTGCGCATGTGGACCTTCCTCAACCCGGAAGGAACAGCACCGCGTGAAGTGGCCCTGGCGCAGATCGTCAAGGACTTCGAGGCGGCCAATCCTGACATCGACGTTGTCGTGGAGCCGCAGGTCTGGGATCAGATGACGCCGAAGTTTCTCGCCGCGCACGGCTCCGGCTCCGCGCCGGATGTCATCTGGGTGGTGACTGACTTCCTGGGCGACGCGATCCAGTCCGGTTCGCTCGCAGACCTGAACGAACTTCTCGTCAACAACTGGCCAGAGGAAAAGAAGGCTGACTTCAAGGATGCCTATTGGGACCTGACCTCCGTCGACGGCAAGCAGTACGGCATCTTCACGTCGCGCAACTATATCTCGCTTGTCTATCGGCCGGACCTGCTGGCAGAGGCAGGGATCAATCCGGAAGACCTGAAGACCTGGGATGACCTTCGCGCCGCAGCCGAGAAGCTGACCGTGAAGGACGCTAGCGGAAACGTGACGCGTTACGGGTTCTCCGCTGCCTATAGCGAGCAGCAGGCCGATCCGCACCCGATGATCCCGCATATCCTTGCTTCGGGAGAGCCGCTGTTTCACCCGGACGGCAAGGCCAACTTTGCCTCGGACGCCGGTGTCAAGGGCCTCGAGTTCTACACGCAGATGATCAAGGACGGGCTCTCGCCATCGCAGGCGGCGACGTGGACGGTCGACGACCTTTTCGAGCAGTTCGCCTCGGATCGCATTGCAATGATCCAGGGTTCTGCCGTCCGTATCTCGACCCTGCAGTCGAAGCTCGGCAAGGACAAGGTATCCATGTCGCTCTGGCCCGGCGTTGAAGCCGGCAAGCACTCCCCCGCCGTCATGGCAGGCTGGTCCGTCGGCATCTGGTCAGGCAGCAAGTCGCAGGAAGCAGCCGCGAAGTTTGTCGACTTCATGCTTGCCGATCCGGGCGACAAGCTCTGGACGGAAGTTGGCGGCCAGATCCCCGGCATGAAGTCCACACTCACCGAGCTCAAGGACTTCATTTCCCAGCCGGGTAATGAGTATCTGAGCGTGGCGGCAACCGGCGCGGCGGAAGCAGGCTGGCTGAGCCCGATCGAATTCTCGGTGGGCGGTTACCGTCAGGCGCTCAACCGCGCTACCCAGCAGGTGCTTGTCGAGGGCAAGGACATCAAAGCGGCGCTGGCGGAAGCGGAAGAACACTTCAACCGGCAGAACGGCCGCTAGACCAGACACTTTTCGCAGACCAGCTGGCAGCTCCATATGGAGCTGTCAGCCCAATTTTCACGGTGCTTGATGACGTCGCGATCCACTGGGCTGCTCTACATAGTCCCAGCGTTCTCTGCTCTTTTGCTGGTCCTGTTTTCACCCGTCTTTTACGGCGTATGGTTCAGTCTGCACCATATCCGCTTTGGGACGGTCGGAAACTTCGTGGGCCTGAGGAACTATTCCTATCTCCTCACGGACCCGACCTTCTCGGGTACCATCAGCAGAACAGTCTTCCACACATCGCTCTCCGTCATTCTGACCGTCGCCATTTCGCTCGCGCTGGCGCTCTGGGTGCACAGCCTGCCGCCGCGCCGGGGCTTTCTTGTGCAGATGATCGTCATCATCCCGTGGATCACCTCGACCGTCGTCGCAACGCTCCTGTTCAAGTGGGTGTTCGTCAGCGACATCGGCATGGCTATGTCGATCCTGCGCATGCTTAACCTGCCTGACATCCAGTTCCTCAACGATCCGAATTCGGCCATGGGCCTACTGATCGCTGTTTCCGTCTGGAAGCGGCTGGGCTACGCGCTGATCATCCTACTGGCCGGTCTCAAGTCCATCCCGGAAGACTATATCGAGGCGGCGTCCCTCGATGGCGCAGGCGCATGGCAGACCTTCCAGCACATCATCCTGCCGCTGCTCAAGACACCGCTCCTGCTGGTGGTGATCGTGCTCACCCTTTCCAACATCAACACCGTCGAAAGCCCGCTGGTGCTCACTGGCGGCGGGCCGGGGTCCGCAACGCGCATTCTCGCCATCGATGTCTTCGACCGCGCCTTCGTGAACTACGACCTCGCCTCCGCCACCTCGCTCGCGCTCATCATGTTCCTCTGCAACGTACTGCTCGTGCTGGCCTACGTGCGCCTTTCGAAGTGGAAGGTATGATCATGAAGTCAGCAGCAACCATGCCACGCAGAACCCTCGTCCCCTGGAAGGGGGTGCTCGTCGGCCTCCTCTTCGGCTGCCTCGTCGTGCTCAATCTGGCGCCGTTGATCTGGGGCTTTCTTACCTCGCTGAAAAGCGAGGCGGATCTCTTCCGCTTCCCCCCTACCCTTTTCGACTTTGAGCCGACGCTCGAAAACTATCGCCGCGTCTTCGCAAGCGGTTTCGGTCAGTCCCTTGCGGTGTCCCTCACCTACAGCACGATTACCGTGGTCATGGTGCTGCTATTGGGCGTGCCGGCAGCATATGCTTTCGATCGGTTCAAATTTCCAGGCCGGAAGCCGCTGCTTCTCCTGGTTGTAGCGAGCATTCCGCTGTCGCTCGGTGCGGCTGCCCTGCTCATCCCGAACTACATCTATTTTCTGAAGCTTGGCCTCACGAACCACTTCTATACCTTGCCGCTGATCTACACGGCCCACCAGCTTCCAATGGCGATCTGGATCATCAAGGGCACGATGGAAGGCATCCCGCGCGAGCTGGATGAGGCCGCAATTGCCGATGGCGCGGGGCATTTCACCATCCTGCGGCTGGTCATCCTGCCCCTCATCCTGCCGGGACTTGGCGCTGCCGGGGTGATGGCTTTCGTCGGATCGTGGAACGAGTTCGTGGCCTCGACGGTCATGGTGGACAATCCGGCGCTGCGTCCGGTCCAGCCCGCGATCTACAACTTCATCGGCTATTTCGGCCGCGAATGGGGACCGCTTTCCGCAGCCGCCATTCTGGGCATCCTGCCGATCCTCATCGTCTTTACCCTGCTCGGTCGCCTGATCGTGTCCGGCCTTACCAAAGGTTCGGTCAAGGGCTGACCATTCCTGGAGATTATTATGCTGACCAAACAGACGCTTGGCTATGAGGCCGCTGAGAGAGTTGCCAGCTGGGCGGCAGAGAAGGCCATACAGATGGGCGTGCCCCAGAACATTGCAGTGGTGGACGATGCTGGGCATCTGATCACCTTCCGGCGCATGGATGGCGCGAAGTTCTTTTCCATCGAGATCGCCATGACCAAGGCCTACGCTGCTGCCGGCTTGCGTGTAGCCACGCATGTGGTCGCGCCAAAAACGCAACCCGGGATGCCCGGCTACGGCGCGCAGGCGCTCAACGGCGGCAAATTCACCACGCTCGGCGGCGGCTTTCCCCTTGTCTTCAATGGGGCGGTCGTCGGCGCCATCGGCGTGAGTTCAGGCACGGTGGAGCAGGACACAGAAGTCGCCGAATACGCCGCCCAGCGCTTCAATGAAGAATTCCAGTGAGCAGCCCGAAAAAGCATTGAGGAACCACGAGTGTCTACCTGGGACTACATCATCATCGGTGGTGGCAGCGCAGGCTGCGTTCTGGCCAGCAGGCTTTCCGAAAATCCCCGTCTCAAGGTCCTGCTGATCGAGGCTGGCCGCGACCTGAAGCCGGGAGAGGAAGGCGATGCAATCCTCGACACCTACCCCGGCAGGACCGCGTTCGACCCGCAGAACCATTGGGATGGTTTGATGGTCAACACCCGGCCGTTCCTCCACAATTCCCATGAACCGCCGGCCAAGAAGAAATACGAGCAGCCAAAGATCATGGGCGGCGGCTCCAGCATCAACGGCCAGATCGCCAATCGCGGAACGCCCGAAGACTATGCCGAGTGGGAGGAGCTCGGGGCAAGCGGTTGGGGCTGGCAGGATGTGCTGCCCTACTTCAAGAAGCTCGAGCGCGATCTGGACTTCGATGGAGAACTGCACGGCAAGGCCGGGCCTATTCCGATCCACCGCATCCCGCGCTCAAAATGGCCGGAAATATCATTGGCGACGGAACGGGCTCTGACCGAGCTGGGTTTCCCGGCGATCGGCGACCAGAACGCGGTGTTTACCGACGGACATTTCCCGATCCCACTTTCAAACAACAACGGCGAGCACCGCGTGTCTACCGCCATGGCGTACCTGACGACGCAGGTGAGAGCGAGACCGAACCTCACCATCATGTCGGACACGCAGGCAGGCACGCTGATCCTCGAAGGCAGGCGTGTTGTGGGCGTGCGGATCAGGGAAGGCGCAGGCTTCAGGGAATTGCGGGCCCGCGAAGTCATCGTTTCTGCAGGTGCGCTTCAGTCGCCAGCAGTGCTCATGCGCTCCGGGATTGGCCCGGCGACGGAACTGAAACGCGTTGGCGTCGAACCGGTGCATATTCTCGACGGCGTCGGCAAGAACCTGCAGGAGCATCCGGGCATCGCGCTTTCGGGCTATATCCGCCGCGATGCGCGGCTGAAGCACACACGCCGCCATGTCCATCTGGCGCTGCGTTATTCCTCCGGAGTGGAGGGCTGCGGGCAAGGTGACATGTTCGCGATGATGGCCACGAAATCTGCGTGGCATCCGCTTGGTATCCGTCTGGCTTCCATGATCGCCTGGGTGAACAAGGCGGAGGCACGCGGATACGTCCAGCTTGCAAGCAAGGATCCGCTACAGCCTCCGACGGCTGAACTCAACTTCCTCGGCGACTATCGCGACATCGAGCGCCTTGCCGGCGCGGTGAAGCTCATGGCCCGCGTCTTCATGAGCGATGCGCTATCCAGCCTGCTGTCACACCCCTCGCCTTCAAGTTACTCGGGCTTTGCGAAAAAGCTCGGGCGGCAGACGGTGAAAAACTTCCTGCTGACAGCTCCGACGGCCGTCATCATCGACGCAATCCCCTATGCCCGAAAGCTCTTCATGGACATAGCCGTCGCCAACGGGATGAGGATCGACCAGCTGCTGGAGGATGATGAGGCGCTGAAGGATTACGTGCGCAACAGTGCATTCGGACAGTGGCATGTCTGCGGCACGTGCAAGCTCGGCTCTCCCGATGATCCGGAGGCCGTCACGGAACCCACAAGCGCGCGGGTCATTGGCGTCGACGGCCTGCGGGTTGTCGACGCGTCCATCATGCCGACGGCACCGCGCGCCAACCTGAATATTCCGGTGATCATGACTGCGGAGAAAGTCTCCGCGGCCATCCTTGCAGAAGAACTTGCTTAGGGTTGGCCTTCTGGGACATCGACGGGCATGGGCTTTCCGACGAGGCTCAACATCCAATCCTGAAACGTTCGGGCGAGGCGGTTTTCGCGACCGCCTTCTGGAAGCACCACATAGTAGTTGTTCTCGGTCGTAAGCGGAAGGTCGAACGCGATCCGCAGGCTTCCCGCGTCGAGCTCGTTCTCGATCAGGTACGACGGCAGCAGAGCAACGCCCAAGCCGCGCAAGGCGGCCTCGATGATCATCGAAAATTGGTCGAAGCGACTCCCGCGATAGGCATTTTCGTTCTCCGTCCCATAGCGCTGGAACCACTCGGCCCAGAGTTTCGGGCGCGTTGTGAGGTGAAGCAGCGGGACGGAATCAAGGTTCTGTGGTGCAGCCACTTCGCGCTTGTCGAGCAGGGATGGCGCCGCCACCGGCAGGATCACCTCACTGCACATGTAGGTGCAGGTGGCACTGGCCCAGACAGGCTGGCCGTAATGGATGGCGAGGTCGATACCCTCACCCCGCAGGTCAAAGGGTGCCGAACGCGAAATGACGCTGACCGACAGACCCGGATGCGCACTGAGGAAATGCGGCAGTCGCGGCATGAGCCATCGATTGCCGAATGTCGGCAGGCAGGCGACCGTCAGGGTGCCGCCACCGTCCCCGGCCGCACGCGCCTTGATGGTCAAGTCCTCGAGCTGTGTTAGAATGCGCTGCACGTCGGGCAGGATCTGCCGTCCCGTCACCGAGAGATGCACGCGCTTCCTCACCCGCTCGAAGAGGACGACGCCAAGCTGCACTTCAAGTGCCTGGATCTGCCGACTGATGGCACTTTGCGTCAGGTTCAGCTCCGCTGCGGCCTTGGTGAAATTGCCGTGGCGAGCGGCAGCCTCGAAGGCCTGAAGCGTGGCAAGGTCCGGGATCGACGCACGAGAGAGGTTCATTCCGTATCCGCATCAAAACAGTCTGAATTAGCATGAGATATCACGCCCTGGAGCGCTTATCATACTAAAACAGAATGTTTCATCCAAAATGTCCGCAGGGCCTTTCGATAACCATGACCAATGCACGCTTCGTCTCGCCTGACGAGATCCGCTCAGCTTTCTCCGCCGCCATGTCGGCGATGTATCGCGACGAGGTGCCCGCCTACGGCACGCTCATGAGCCTCGTCGCACAAGTCAATGAAGAAACGCTCGCCAACGATCCGGCGCTCAAAGAGCGGCTGGCGGCGACTGACTCGCTTGCCCGCATTTCGGAAGAGCGGCATGGCGCCATTCGTCTCGGCACGCCGGCGGAGCTCGCAATGATGCGCCGCGCGTTTGCGGTGATGGGCATGTTCCCGGTCGGCTATTACGACCTCTCCACCGCAGGGGTCCCGGTCCACTCGACCGCGTTCCGCCCGATCGAGGACGAAAGCCTGAAGCGCAATCCCTTCCGCGTCTTCACCTCGCTCCTGCGTCTCGACCTGATCGCAGATGAGCAGTTGCGGGCCGAAGCGGCCGCCGTGCTCGCCGAGCGCCGCATCTTTACGGATGGCGCGATCGCGCTGATCGAGAAGGCCGAGAGCGAAGGTGGTCTCACCGGGCAGGATGCCACGAAGTTCGTCGCCGAAGTGCTAGAGACCTTCCGCTGGCATGACAAGGCCATCGTCTGCGCCGACATGTACAAGCGCCTGCACGACGCCCATCGTCTGATCGCCGATGTCGTTTCCTTCAAGGGCCCGCACATCAACCATCTGACACCCCGCACGCTCGACATCGACAGCGTTCAGGATCGCATGCCTGCTCATGGCATCGCGCCCAAGGCCGTGGTTGAAGGCCCGCCGACGCGGAAATGCCCGATCCTGCTGCGTCAGACGTCGTTCAAGGCTTTGGAAGAGCCCGTGTCCTTCATCGGCGACGACGGCGAGTGGAAGAAGGGTTCACACACCGCGCGGTTCGGCGAGATCGAACAGCGCGGCCTCGCCCTGACGCCGAAGGGCCGTGGTCTTTACGACAAGCTGCTGAACGACACCCGTGCGCTGGTGCGCCCAGCTGCCGACGGCTCCAATTCTGCCGAGTACGTGGCGGCGCTGGCTCAGGTCTTCCAGGCGTTTCCGGATGATTGGAATGAGATCCGCAAGGCTGGCCTCGGTTATTTCCGCTACAGCCTGACAGCCAAGGGCGAGGCTGCAGCCGGGTACAAGACGGATCTCGAAACCGCCATTGCCGAGGGTTTCGTCCAGTTCGACCCGATCGTCTACGAAGACTTCCTGCCGGTCAGTGCGGCTGGCATCTTCCAGTCGAACCTTGGCGACGACGCAACGCAGGAGTTCACCGCCAGCCCGAACCAGGTCATGTTCGAGCGGGATCTGGGAGCATCGGTGCTGGATGAATTCGCGCATTATGCGGCGATCGAGCGCGCATCAATCGAAGCCTGCCTCTCGGTGGTCGATCTCGCCATGGCAGCGGAGTAACGGCGTGACCGCAACGGATCATATCCAGGCGCTGCGGGCCCTGCTCGGCGAGAAAGGTTTGCTCGCCGATGCAGCCGACATGGTCGCCTATGAGACCGGTGCGCGCTACGACCAAGGGCGGGCGGCTTTCGTCGCGCGTCCTGCTTCCACGCAGGAGGTTTCGGCAGTCGTCTCCTATTGTGTCAGGAACGGCATCCATCTGATCCCGCAATCCGGCAACACGGGTCTCGTGTCCGGCTCGACCCCGGATGGCACGGGTACGCAGGGTGTGCTGAGCCTTGAGCGCTTGACTGCACCTTTCGATCTCGATCGAGCCAACCGGAGCGTTCACGTCGGCGCTGGCATGCGGCTGTCGGATCTCAATGCCAAACTGGAAGAGCATGGCCTGTTCTTCCCGATCGACCTTGGGGCAGATCCGCGCATTGGCGGCATGGTTTCCACCAACACTGGCGGCTCGCGGTTCCTGCGTTATGGCGACGTCCGCCGCAATACCCTTGGCCTCAAGGTTGTTCTGGCGGATGAGGAAGGAACGATCCTCGATCTCTCCTCCTCGTTGCGCAAGAACAACACGGGCGTCGACTGGAAACAGATCTTCATCGGCACCTCGGGCGCCTACGGCGTCGTCACCGAATGTGTGCTGAACCTCGAACCGCTGCCGCGCCAGACGGCGACAGCGATCCTGGTGCCATCTGATCCCAAGGATGTTCCGGAACTGTTGCTGGCGCTCGAAGAGGCATTGGGTTCTCAGCTCTCGGCACTTGAAGGCATGTCCGATAATGCCGTGCGCGCAGCGCTCGACCATGTACCGTCGCTGCGCAATCCGTTCCAGGCAGGCACCATTCCTCCCTTTTCACTGCTGCTTGAGATCTCGCGCAGCAACGCGCCCCTGAAGGGCGAACAGCCGCTCGACCAGATGCTGGAAGAGGTGCTTGGCTCGATCTGGGAGGGCGAAAATGCGCTTCTCGCCGATGCCATCATCGGCAAGCCGCACGAAGTGTGGGCTCTGCGGCACGCGCTTTCGGAAGGTGTCAAGAATTCCGGACGATTGATCGCCTTCGATCTGGCTTTCCGGCGTGCCGACGTCATGCGCTTCCTGGATCACATGAAGGAGCATATGCCATCGCGTTTCCCCGGCGTGCAGATCTGCGATTTCGGGCATGTCGGCGATGGAGGCGTCCACTTCAACCTGGTGATCGCACGCGATGACCCTCGCGCTACCGACCCGACCTTTGAGGACAGTCTGCGGGCATGGGTCATTGACGTCTGCGTCAAGGACTTTCACGGTAGCTTCAGCGCCGAACACGCGATTGGACGGAAGAACCAGGCCTTCTACAATCACTACACCCCTGCCGAGCTGTTGAGGCTCGGGGCAGAGTTTAAATCCATCACGTCGCCCGGCCTACTCGGGTCGGTCGAATTCGGAACGCCGGCGTCGAAGACAGCCGCAATACTTTGAGACTACGGAGAAGATGAAAATGAGCGTTACCCTCAACGTAAAGCAGGAAACAGTGCGCATCCTGGACCGGCTGGGCGTCGCGGACTCCGCCTGGAAGGGTGGCGATATGGCAAGCTACAGCCCGGTCACGGGCGAGCAGATCGCCGAGCTGAAGAGCGCATCGACAGCGGAAGCCGCGCAGATGATCGAGGCAGCGCATGAGGCGTTCAAGGCCTGGCGTCTCGTTCCCGCACCGCGCCGTGGCGAGCTGGTCCGTCTGCTGGGCGAAGAGCTGCGCGCCGCCAAGGAGGATCTCGGCCGCCTCGTCAGCATCGAAGCAGGCAAGATCCCGTCGGAAGGTCTCGGCGAAGTGCAGGAGATGATCGACATCTGCGATTTCGCAGTTGGCCTTTCTCGCCAGCTCTACGGCCTCACGATCGCGAGCGAGCGTCCGGGCCACCGCATGATGGAAACCTGGCATCCGCTGGGTGTCACCGGCATCATCTCGGCCTTCAACTTCCCCGTTGCGGTCTGGTCGTGGAATGCCGCACTGGCCCTCGTCTGCGGTAATCCGGTCGTCTGGAAGCCGTCGGAGAAGACGCCGCTCACCGCTCTTGCCTCGCAGGCTATCTTTGAGCGCGCGCTTGCCCGCTTCGGCGATGCGCCGGCCGCACTCTCGCAGGTGCTGATCGGCGACCGCGCCATTGGCGAAGTGCTGGTGGACCATCCGCAGGTGGCGCTGGTCTCGGCAACCGGATCGACCCGTATGGGTCGCGAAGTTGGCCCACGGCTTGCCAAGCGCTTTGCGCGTTCCATCCTGGAGCTCGGCGGCAACAACGCCGGCATCGTCTGCCCGTCGGCAGATCTCGACATGGCGCTGCGCGCGGTTGCCTTCGGCGCGATGGGCACGGCGGGCCAGCGTTGCACGACGCTGCGCCGCCTCTTCGTCCACGAGAGCATCTATGACGCGTTCGTCCCGCGCCTGATCAAGGCATACGAGAACGTGACCGTCGGCAATCCGCTGGAGACCAAGGCACTCGTCGGTCCGCTGATCGACCGCCCAGCCTTTGATGGCATGCAGAAGGCGCTCGCTGAAGCTCGTGAGCTGGGCGGCAAGGTAACGGGTGGCGAGCGCGTCGCGGACGCCGGTCCGGACAGTGCCTTCTACGTCCGTCCAGCGCTGGTCGAGATGCCGTCGCACAGCGGGCCCGTTCTGGAAGAAACCTTCGCGCCGATCCTCTACGTGGTGAAGTACAGCGAGCTGGAAGACGCGATCGAGATGCAGAACGCCGTTGCGGCCGGGCTCTCCTCCTCCATCTTCACGCTCAACATGCGGGAAGCCGAGGCCTTCCTTTCGGCTGCGGGATCGGATTGCGGCATCGCCAATGTGAACATCGGCACGTCCGGTGCGGAGATCGGTGGCGCATTTGGCGGCGAGAAGGAAACGGGCGGCGGCCGTGAGTCCGGCTCTGACGCCTGGAAGGCCTACATGCGCCGCGCGACCAACACGATCAACTACTCGACCCAGTTGCCGCTGGCACAGGGTGTGACATTCGACATCGAGTAGATCCAGCAGGCGGAAAAGAGACGTGAATAAAATAGCCTCGAATATTTCCGCTGCGGACGCCATCTTTCGGCCCGCCTCACGCATTGCAAGCGTGGGCGTGTCGAAAATCCTGGCAATCGGAGCCCGGGCCAGCGCGATGAAGAAAGAGGGGCACCCGGTGATCGTACTGGGTGCAGGTGAACCCGACTTTGACACGCCTGACCACATCAAGGCTGCAGCCAAGGAAGCTATCGATCGCGGTGATACGAAGTATACCGCGCTGGACGGCACCCCTGAGCTGAAACAGGCGGTAAAGGGTAAGTTCGCGCGGGAAAACGGGATCGACTACGCACTCGATGAGATCACCGTCGCAACGGGCGCAAAGCAGATCCTGTTCAACGCCTTCATGGCGACGCTGGATGAAGGCGACGAAGTCATCATCCCAACGCCATACTGGACTTCATACTCCGACATCGTGGAGATATGTGGTGGTGTCTCGAAGCTTATACCGTGCAGCGCAGAAGCGGGCTTCCGGTTAACAGCGGCGCAGCTTGAAGCTGCCATCACGCCGAAGACCCGATGGGTATTGCTGAACTCACCATCAAACCCGTCGGGCGCCGCCTATAGCCGCGACGATTACCTGCCGTTGATTGAGGTGCTGGAACGCCATCCGCATGTCTGGTTGATGGTGGACGATATGTACGAGCACATCGTCTATGACGATTTTGCTTTTGTAACCCCTGTTGCTATCGCCCCTCACCTCAAGGATCGCACGCTGACGGTAAACGGTGTTTCCAAGGCATACGCGATGACCGGTTGGCGTATCGGCTATGCTGGTGGTCCGAAGGAGCTGATCAAGGCGATGGCGGTGATCCAGAGCCAGGCCACGTCATGCCCGAGCTCGGTCAGTCAGGCCGCTTCCGTTGCAGCGTTGAACGGCCCGCAGGATTTCCTGAAAGAGCGGCAACAGAGCTTCAAGGAGAGACGGGACTTTGTCGTTGAAGCCTTGAACTCCATCCCGGGCATTGAGTGCCGCACGCCAGAAGGTGCGTTCTACACCTTTGCGGGATGTGCCGGGATGCTGGGCAAGACGACGCCAGCCGGTCGCCGGATTGAGACCGACGCCGATTTCACCGACTACCTCTTGGAAACGGCGCATGTGGCGGTCGTGCCGGGTTCGGCCTTCGGACTTTCGCCTTACTTCCGCATTTCCTATGCCACGTCGAAGCAGGACCTTGCCGAGGCGATGGAGCGTATCAAGAAAGCCTGCAGCCAGCTTTCCTGATGCAGATTTAAAACATCCTAGGGCCGCTCGATGTTGAATTGAGGGGCCCCTCAGTTTCTTTTGGCAGGTCTTCGGGTCTGCATCCAAAGCCTATCGCAAACAGCATACAATTGTGCTTCTCGAGGAACGTGGCTTCCGCAAAACGGCTTTATTTCTAACTGATAGACACAAGACAGCCCTCTCGACCCGCCCAGACAGCAAGTTGACCAAGAGGATCTCATGTCTCTCTCACCAACTCCATTTTCTCCAGCATTTCTTCATGGAACAAAAGCTGATTTGAAGATCGGAGACCTCATAGAGGTCGGATATGCTTCCAATTTCCTGAAGGAAACCTCTCTATCCTGGGTTTATTTTACTTCTACACTGGACGCTGCAATATGGGGAGCAGAGCTTGCAGCTGGCGAGGGCCGAGAACGGGTTTATCTGGTCGAAGCGACTGGCCCTTACGAAGACGATCCGAACCTGACCGACAAGAAATTCCAGGGAAACCCGACACGGTCATACCGCTCGAGAGAACCTCTCAAGGTTATCGCCGAGGTGCTGCATTGGCAGGGACACTCGCCCGAGCAAATCCAAAACATGCGGCAAGGGCTTGAGAGGCTTCGCCAGCTCGGCTCTGACGTTATCATCGACTGAAGCGGTCAAGCCGCAGCGTGGGGCATCCACAACCAGCGCAACGCCGCGCTTCTCTGAGAAGCGGCGCGGCGCTTGGCCATGTCAACCAACGTCGCCTTGTGAAATGTCGCGAGCCCGCTCAATCTTCGGCGAAGGCTTCCTGGCGTGCTTTACGCAGGTGAGGTAGGGCGGCAAAGACGATCATGCCGGCGGCAATCGCCAGCAGGAAAGCCGAGAGCGGGCGGGAGACGAAGATTGTGAAGTCGCCGTTCGACAGAACCAATGCGCGGCGGAAATATTCCTCGATCATCGGCCCCAATACAAAGCCCAGCAGTAGCGGCGCCGGCTCGCAGTCGAGCTTTGCCAGCACATAGCCGACCACACCGCAACCAGCCACCATATAGACGTCGAGCAGCGAGTAGGAGGCGGAATAGACGCCGATGCAGCAGAAGACGAGGATCGCCGGGAACAGCATCGAATAGGGTATGCGCAGCAGGCGAACCCAGATGCCGATCATCGGCAGGTTGAGGATGATCAGGAAGAGGTTGCCGATCCACATGGAGACGATCAGGCCCCAGAAAAGATCGGGATTGCGCGTGACCACCTGCGGGCCCGGCTGGATATTGTGGATGACCATCGCGCCCAGCATCAGCGCCATGGTGGCGCTGCCGGGAATACCGAGGGTCAGCGTCGGGATGAAGGAGGTCTGGGCCGCGGCATTGTTTGCCGATTCAGGGCCAGCAACGCCTTCTATGGCGCCCTTGCCGAACTCGTCACTGTATTTCGAGACTTTCTTTTCGAGGCTGTAGGCAAAGAACGAGGCCAGCGAAACGCCCGCGCCCGGCAGAATGCCAAGCACCGATCCCAGAGCCGAGCCGCGCAGGATGGAGGGCGTCATCCGGCGGATATCGGTGCGCGTCGGCATCAGGGTTTTTATGGGTGCGACCACCGCATCGCTCGAAGATTTTCGCTCGAGCGTGGTAACGATCTCGGCGAATGCGAAAATGCCTATCGTGATGATAATGAAGTCGATGCCTTCCCAAAGCGCCGTGCTGCCGAAGGAAAAGCGCACGACGCCGGAATTGACGTCCATGCCCACCAGGCCGAGCAGAAGGCCCAGAACGATCATGCAGAGTGATTTCAGCAGCGGTCCGGAGGTCAGCGAAACCGCGCCCACCAGGCCAAGCAGCATAAGCGAGAAATACTCGGCCGGGCCGAACTTGAAGGCGACCTGTGCAATCGGGCCGGAAAAGATGGCCATGGCCAGAACACCGACGCAACCGGCGAAGAACGAGCCGATGGCGGCAGCAGCAAGCGCCGGCCCCGCCCTGCCCTGCTTTGCCATCTGGTGACCGTCGATGGTCGTCACCACGGAGGACGCCTCGCCGGGCAGGTTCACCAGGATGGCCGTGGTCGAGCCGCCGTAGGCAGCACCATAATAGATGCCCGCCAGCATGATCAGCGCACCGATCGGATCAAGGCCGAAGGTGAAAGGCAGCAGCATCGAAATGGTGGTAAGCGGACCGAGACCCGGCAGAACGCCGATGAGCGTGCCCAATATGCAACCGACGGCGGCATAGATCAGGTTATCGAACGACAGGGCGGTGCTGAAGCCCAGAGCGAGATTGCTGAGGAAATCCATGGATCTCGCCTCACCTAAAGAGAAAGGACCGGCGGTAGCAGCGGTATCTGCAGGCCGAGCAGGTAATGGAACACGCCGTAGGCGATGATCATCTGTATGACGACATTGATAAGGGCGACGCGCAGCCTGGCATCCGCCGTGGCAAAGGACGATACGAATGCGACGACGCCAACGCTGACCAGGAGGCCGGCAGGCCTGACCAGGAGCGCGAACAGGATTGTCGCCAGAACGATCGCGCCGAGGCTGCGTATGTTGAAGGTGCCGATCGCGCCGCCGTCTGCCGCGTCAGGCGTTCCGCGCACCGCACCAATGATCACACCGCTCCCCAGAAGGGCCAGCAGGCAGCCCAGGACGAGCGGGAAATAACCCGGCCCCATGCGCCCAGCGGACCCCAGCCGATACTGCGCCGACGCATAGGCGAAGCCAAGGCCGATCAGGAGAAACAGAACTCCCGCGACGAAGTTCTTCGGATGTTGGATCGTCATCTGCGGTTCCTTGCAACGGGTATGGCAAGGGGATGCTACCGGGCGTAGCATCCCCTTGCATCAAGCTCTTACTCAGGCTTGATGCCCTGCTTGTCGGAAATCTCGCGCCAGCGGGCGAATTCCGACTTCACCTTTTCGCTGAATGCTGCCGGCGTGTCCCACAGCGGGCGACCGCCATCCCGACCGAGGAATTCTTTCATTTCCTCGGTCTGGAGGACGGTGTTCAGGTCAGCATTGATCTTTGCGACGAGCTCCGAATCCATGTCCTTCGGACCAAAGATGCCCCACCAGTTTTCGATCACTGCGCCACCGAGATCGAGCTCGCCGAGGCTTGCGATCTCTGGCGTAACGTCCGAGCGCTCGCTGCTGGAGACGAGGATGCCGGTCATCATGCCGCTGCGAACGTGGGGAATAACCTGCGTTAGGCTGCCATAGAACAGGTCCACGTGACCACCCATCACGTCGGTCATGGCCGGGGAACCACCGTTGTAGTGGACCGGCGTCATCTCAACGCCGGCTGCATCGCGCAGCAGTTCGGTCGCAAACTGGTTGAGCGAACCGACGCCGACCGTGGCGTATTTGAGCGGACGTTCCTTGGCGATGGCCAGGAACTCCTCGAAGGTCTTGGCTTCCACCGAAGGTCCGACGCCGAGCAGCAGCGGAGTCGCGCCGACCATGCCGATATGGGTCAGGTCTTCGGCCGGATTGACGAGCGGAGTTTCCTGGATAGCGGCGGTCATGGTGACGGTGGCAGAATTGATCAGCAGCGTATAACCGTCAGGTGCAGCCGTGGCCACCTGACCCGTGCCCACCAGAGTGCCCGCGCCCGGCACGTTCTGCACCACGACCGGCTGGCCCCAGATGGCGCTCAGCTTGTCGCCAAGAAACCGTCCGACGAGGTCGACTGCGCCGCTTGGTGCGAACGGGACAACGAGCGTCACCGCACGCTGCGGAAAATCCTGCGCGGTCGCGGCGGCCGTGGCGCTGAGCGCAATCACCGCAGATGCCAAAAGCGTTTTCATCGTTTTCATTCGTCTCCTCCTTCAGGGTAGGTTTATGCAGTCAACCATTGGTTTTGAATATTGCATCAAGATCTGCACCGGCAGGCAGAATCCCTTGCTCGATGGAAAAATCGACCAACATCTGCATCGATGCCCGGTTCTCCTCCAGACCGATCCGATAAAGGTCATGTCCCGGCCCGATGCCGAGGCGATCGCTGGCCAGATCGCCTCTTTGCCGGGCGACGTCTGCCGCACGCGAGAACACGTTCGTTACTTCCTCCGGAAGCCACGGATGCTGATCGACCAGATCCTTGCGGATGACCACCACGTGATTGATCGGGAAAATTCGGGTACGCTCGAACCATGCGGCAGCGGCTTCATCCGCATCCGCTATGACCGGACGGGTTCCGGCGGGGATGCCGTGCAGGCCCGTCACCGCATCCACCGTGCCTGCGGCCAGCATTGCCAGAAGGCTTTCGTCACTCTCGTCCAGAACGACATAATCGGGATCGGAGAACCGTTCCACGTGCGGCCCCTCCTGCACGATCCATTTGATCGAGCGAAGGTCGAGGCCGTAATCATGCTGCAGAATACCCCTTATCCAGACGCCGCTGGTCTGTGGCCACGACCTGGCGGCAACGCGTCGCCCGACGAGATCGGCGGGGCTCTTTATGTCGGAATCGATACTGCACAGGATCGAGCTGTGGTGAAAGCGGGCGGAGGCCGGAATCGGCAAGGGATACAGCGGAACGCCATCCATCAGCGCCTGACCAAGCGTGGCTATCGGCATCTCCGATAGGTCGAACTCCAGATTGCGGACCATGCGGCGGAAGGCACGGTGGAGCGGGTTGACCTTGACCAGCTCGAAATCAAGCCGGTCCGAGTCGGCGCCTTGCTCCCAGATGGGCATTACCTGAACCGTATCGCCGATAGCGGCCTTGAGCCGTAGTGCTTGCAAATCCTGTACTCCGCGTGGGGAACCACCTCATCCTCCCCTGCATGAATAGTCTGAAGACCAATTCAGTCAAATGCGATATACCTCACTTCCTATAACCAAACTGCATAGGGTGTTTCATGGTCTGGCGGTTCAATCTTCGGCAGATGGAGGTGTTCAGAGCGGTCATGCTAACCGGCAGTACCATCCAGGCCGGACGTACGCTGAATATCAGCCAGCCGGCCGTAAGCCGCGCATTGGCCGATCTCGAAGCCCAGCTGGGCTCTCCGCTGTTCTTGCGGCGGGGCGGCAGGCTTATCCCTACGCCCAAGGCCGAGTGGCTTTTCGAGGTGTCCCAGGAAACCCTGGCGCGGGTAGACCATCTGGACGCAATATTGCGCGACATCGACCAGATCCCCGAGCGGCCAATTCGGGTGGTCGGCAACTCGGCGATGGCGCATTCGATCTTGCCCGATGCCTTGATGCTTTTTCGCCAGCTGCATCCGACGCTCGATATCGTCACCGATGTGGTTACGCGCCGCGACAACAGACGATGGCTCAACGAGCAGGAGTTTGATCTTGCGGCAACGATGCTGCCCATCGAATATCCGTCGGACATGATCGAGGTTCTGCCGCTGACTCAAGGGGTGTGCATCCTGCCCAGGGGCCACCGGTTATGTGCAGAGCCGGCCATCGACCTGCACATGCTCGACAATGAACCCTTGGTTGCGCTGCAAAACCACAACCTCACGCGCTACAAGATGGAGCAGGCATTCATCAGCAGGGGCTTGCGGCTCCGCGTTGCCGTGGGCGCCGAAACGATCAGCACGCTGGTCATGCTCGTCGCGGCGGGGCTCGGCTGTGCGATCGTTGATCCCTTCAGCGCGATAAGGTTTGAAAGGCTCGGGCTTGTCAGGCGGCCGCTGCTCACCAGGATCGAGCTTTCATACGGCATAGTCCATCCGCTGCGGGAACAATCCCTGCCGGAAGTGGATGACTTCTCGCAATGTGTGCGGCAAGTCTACCGCAATGTGCTGCAGATCATTGCTCGCGATGCGACAGAGCTCGCGGACCCATGTGACAGCCAGTCGAAAATTGTATGAACCTTTATCAAGAGCGGGATGTATCTCGCTCCACAAGCCGCGTACTAAATGTCTTCTTCCTTGCAAGATCGTACTGGCCACGGGGCATGAAGGCCATCCCGGAAGGCTCCGGGACGGCGCTTAACCCAAGGATTAATCCGCGGAGCGCAGGGCCACCGCTTCATCAAGCATGGTTCTCGCATTCTCGCCATTGTCGGCAGCAAAGGTTTCCCAGAGCGGGAGCGCGACCGTCCGCCAGCGCTCGGCTTCCTCGTCCGACAGGAAGACCACGTCCGCTCCGCCGGCCTTGATGGCCGCGATGCTCTCGCCGGTGCTGGCGGGCAATTCCTGATTGATCGGTATGAGCTGAGCCGACGGGAGATGCGGAACGTTACCTCGCCATTGGTCGGCTCCGACAACGTGCGCGTTAACGTCATCTGCCCGGGCCTGACCGATACGCCGATGCTCGCGCAGTTCACCAGCCGCCGGGGCGACCCCGAGGAGGCCGCAGCCAACGAGAAGGCGCTCCTGTCGCAGGTTCCGCTCGGGCGGCGCTGCCGGCTGGAGGAGATCGCCCATGCGGCCCTGTGGCTCGCATCCGACGACGCCTCCTTCGTCACCGGCATCGAGCTGCCGGTTGACGGCGGCTTCACGTGCCGCTGAACGGTATTGGCATCGTCGACATGACGACCGTGCTGATGGGGCTATAGGCCACGCAAATGCGAGGGATTCGGCGCCAACGTCGCCCAGGTCGAGGCGCCGATCACCCCGACCTGTCCCCGAGCAATCGCCCTCCTGCTTTCAGGAGAACTACTCGTATCGATCGTGGCGGCGGACCCAGTCCATGCCCGAGGTCTCATTGCGCCCCTTGGGTGCGAGATCAAGCATGTTGTAGGTGCCCATCATCACCTCGACGCCGCGCCCGTATGTCGAGTAGGTGTGGAACAGCTCGCCTGCATCGTCCCTGTAGAAGGCGCTGACCCCGGGCAACTCCTCCCCGGTGTGGGCCCATTCGCCGAAGTTGTAATCGATATGTCCACTGGCGATTTCCTCCGGTGTGAAGCTGACGCGGAAGTCGTAGTTGAAGTCGCTGCCAAAGGACGACACCCATGTGAACTGCCAGCCCATGCGTTTGCGGTAGCGCTCGATCTCCGCAAGCGGCGCCCGCGATACGGCGATCAGGGTGACGTCGTGATGCGCCAGATGCCTGTTCATGCCATCGATGTGATCGGCCATGAACGAGCAGCTCGGGCACGCTTCCTTCCACCCCGGCGCGAACATGAGGTGCTGGACCAGAAGTTGCGACCGGCCGTCAAAGAGGTCAGCCAGCCCACGCCGGCCCTCCAATGTATCGAACACATATTCCTTGCCGATACGCACCCAGGGAAGTGCAAGACGTTCACGGGTGACCTTGTCGCCTAGACGCGTCAGTTCCTTCTCGGCTTTCAGCATTTCGCGGCGGGCATTCAGCCACTCATCGCGTGTAACAACAGCGTGTTGCATTCTTAGTCTCCTGGTCTTTGCGTGTTAAGGATGTGGGAGAACCGCGAACGGGCAGAAACCAACTTCAGCCACGGTGACAGGTGAAAGACGCTCATCAGCACATACATGAACGCCATTTCGTTGATCGGAAAAAAGGCGGGCGTTACTGAACACAGAGATATGTCGGATGAGCCGACAGCAGTCATGCAGGCCATCAGTGCGAAGGTCGGCGTGGCCGCGAGACCCAGCCACCGGGCTGGTACTGGCGATGGATCGAATGATCCTGTCTGACCACTCATTTCCGTTCCTCCCGTTAAGTGCGGTATAAGGAGGCTAGCCGAGCATCAGGGCGGGTGAGAGTTACAAATGTGACGGGATTCGATGGACCCAATGATCAGTGCCGCGTCAGATGCTCTCTCGAAGGGTGACCCACTTGCAGCGCTGAAACGGATTGCCTTGCGCGATGACCCGCCGGCGCTGGCTCTGCGGGGCATCGCTATGGCGCAACTCGGCGATCTCGCCCGTGCGCTGGAGCTTCTGCGACGGGCAGCACGTGCATTCGGCCCCAGAGCCCCCCTACCCCGTGCCCGTTGTGCCGTCGCGGAGGCAGAAATCGCGCTGGTACTGCGCGATCTGGGCGGAACCTTGCAGACGCTCCAAAAAGCGTACGCGGTCCTTGACGCATATGGCGATCGAACCAATGCGGCGCACGCCGGCTACCTTGAAGCACGGCACCTTCTGCTGATCGGCCGCCTCGATGAGGCTGAACGAGTGCTCGATGCGATTGATGCCGGTCAGCTTCCGGGTGTTTCGCAGGTAGGGTACCAATTGGTGCGCGCGGGCATTGCCATCCGGCAGGTCAGATCAGGACCGGCCAGAGCAGCCCTGGAACCGGCGAGGCTGGCGGCGGAAGCCGCTCGCATTCCCTCGTTGCAGGCTGAGGTCGAGCAGGCAGTGCAGGCATTCCATGCACCGACGGCTCGCCTCGTCGGTCGTGACGTCGAACGGCTCCTCGCTCTGGAAGAAGTGGAGCGACTATTTGCTTCGGAAACGCTCGTCGTGGATGCCTGCCGCAATGTGGTGCGCGCTGGCGGGAAGGTGGTTTCGCTCTCCACCCGTCCCGTCCTATTTGCGCTCGTGCGGGCGCTCGCAGCAGAGTGGCCCGGGGATGTGGCGCGCGAAACGCTGCTCAACCAGGCTTTCGGGGCACGGCACGCCGACGAGTCGCACCGTGCGCGACTGCGGGTCGAAATCGCCCGCGTGCGGGAGGCCATCAAACCGCTGGCGACGCTGCGGGCGACCAGGCGCGGTTTCGTCCTGCAGCCCCACGCGGAAGCTGAGGTCGGCGTTCTGACACCGCCAGTCGAAAGCGATTACGGAAAGGTGCTGGCGCTGCTCAGCGATGGCGAAGCCTGGTCAAGCTCAGCATTGGCGCTGGCGTTGAACGTAAGCCCGTGTACCGTCCAGCGGGCGCTGGAAGAGCTTGCCAACCTAGGCAAGGTAGAAGCCCAAGGGCGCGGGCGGGCCCGCCGCTGGATCACGTCGGGTGTCCCTGATTCCCGACAAGCTTGTTGCTCCCCATTACGGAGTTTTCCGGTTAGGATTGGCCCATGAAGCACGCAAAGGCCGAAGTCATCCGGGAGTACGGTCCCTTTCCCGATGCGGATCACATCGCTGGGGTCACCTTTGACGGTAGTCGCATCTGGTTTGCGACCGGCGAAAAGCTGAACGCTCTTGATGCCGAGAGTGGAGAGATCGTGCGATCGATCGATGTCGCCGCCGATGCGGGGACGGCATTCGATGGCAAGTACCTGTTCCAGATCGGTGACGGCATGATCCGCAAGATCGATCCCTGGACCGGTGAGGTGATCGCCACGATACCAGCGCCTGGCGAGGGCGGCGATTCAGGATTGGCCTGGGCGGAAGGATCGCTCTGGGTTGGTCAGCACCGCGGCCGCAGGATCCATCAGGTCGATCCAGAGAGCGGGAAGGTGTTGCGCACGATCGAAACCGACCGGTTCGTTACGGGCGTAACCTGGATCGATGGCGAGCTGTGGCATGGCACCTGGGAAGATGACGAAAGCGATCTGCGCCGTATCGACCCACAAACGGGTGAAGTGCTTGAACGGCTGGACATGCCTGACGGTACCCATGTTTCCGGCCTGGAGGGTGATGGCGGGGAACGCTTTTTCTGCGGAGGCGGAAACAGCGGAATGGTGAGAGCCGTTCGTCGACCGAAGTAGCGCCCAGTCGATCGTATGGCACGGCTGGCGAGGCCGCATGATCAACGGTGGAAGCGCTTAGTGAAGATGGCCTGTTGAAGCGAACCAAAAGCAATCCACTCACTCCATGAGTTGGCGGAGCAGCGGACCTGCAAGTAGTTCCCGTAGTCGCCAGTTGACGGTAATGGGCATCTCACCCGACCAAGATAGGAAATCGACTGCTTGATCCAGTTGCGTGATCAGATGATGCAGGCGGGCAATGTGTCATCCTGGAACTATTAGCTAGCCAGCTTATGCACCCCAGAACGCGCAAACGAGCGCACGCTCCCGACCGAGGGGTTCAATACTTTTCAATCCCGTATCCCGAGCGGCTGACAGAAGCAGGCAAACGCCTCCGCCATGACCATAATTCCACACTCTAGCTACAATGAAGAAGACGGTTACTCCGTCGCGCAACAGCGCCTTCGCTTGCAATCATGTAAAAAGACGGAGGAAGAAGAGCGCGCTCATGCCGGCGCCGACCACAATGACTGTCGCACGCACTGCCGCGCGCGGCAGAATGCGCGCCAAGGGCGCACCGGCATAGCCGCCGGCGGTCGCTGCTACCATCATCAGCAATGCCTGCGGCCACTCCACGATTCCGGCTACGGCAAAGGTCACGACCGAAATGGCCGACAGGACGAAGGATAGGAGCGTTTTCAAGCCGTTCATCTGGTGGAGATCACGCATCCCCCAGAGCGAGAATAGCGCCAGAAGGATAATCCCCAACCCGCCATTGAAGTAGCCGCCATAAACCGAAGCGAGCGTCGTACCGATGCTCTCGGCAGCATTCATCTTCCTTGCTTCAGCCCATGCCCGGATGCGGTCGCCAAACGCGAAGGCAAGGGTAGCGGCAGCCAGTAGGAACGGCACCACGACTGAAAACGCATCGTTGGAGGAGACAAGCAGAAGCAACGAGCCGGTGAGACCGCCTACCATTGTTGCAAGGATAACCTTGACGAGAAACCGGTTCTCGAGCGCGGCGATCTCACGACGAAAACCGAGCGCACCGCCGAGATAGCCGGGGAAGACGGCAACAGTGCTGGTGGCATTGGCAGAAACGACCGGCACGCCCGTAAAGACCAGCGCCGGGAAGGTCAAAAACGTACCGCCACCCGCGATCGTATTCAAAACCCCGGCCGCAAATGCCGCTACACCAAGCACCAAGAGATCATGCATCCGATATACGTCTCCAAACTCACCCATGCGCGCGCTGCGGAGACAACGCGGCAGAGCTGCTTTCTGAAACCATGTGAGTAGCGATTATGTCGGATGAGGCAAGGTGACTTAAGAACCCAGCCAGATCTAGCTAAAGCGTAACCGCCCGATTGCTACCGCGGAGATTTTGCTTTGATGCGGGCTGCAAGCTGTTCGTCATCGACAAAGCTGTCGAGGAAGTCGTTCCATTCCTGAGGTGAACGCCGAGCGTCTGAGAGCATCTGCTCAAGCTCTGCCATACCGTCGTCCGTGAGCGCGGTGATAGATTCATCGTCCCCGGTGTAGACGGTGATGATGCTGCCGTAACTGAGATTATCATCGTTGGAGACTATTGCCTGCAGAAGCTCCAAGTCTTCTTCAAGGATCTCGGCGACAGATCCGATTGTGCGGACGTAGGTGATTGTTGCCATCAGGCCGCTTCGGCAGAGATTGTAACGATTGGCGACCAGTTCCATGGCAGCAGTTCGTCGAGCCGATTGATCTTGTGATCGTGGATGCGATCGAGCACATCGGCCAAGTAAGCCTGAGGATTAAGGCCATTCATTTTTGCCGTCTCTATGATGGTCATGGCCCGTGCCAAGGTCTCCGCCCCGGTGTCGGCTCCTGCAAATAGCCAGTTGCGTCTTCCGACGCCTATCGGACGCAGCCCCCGCTCAGCAGCATTGTTGTCGATTGCCACGCGCCCATCCTCAAGGAATAGGCAAAAGGAGGACCATCGGCTCAAACCGTAGCGGAAAGCGGCCGCCAGGTCGCTCTTGCCTGGAATGCGGGTCAGTTGGGCTTCGGCCCAGCGACGGAAAGCTTCAGCCTTGGGCTTGCTCTGTTTTTGACGTGCCGCAAGGCGGATCTCCGGAGGCTGCCCGTTAATGCTGCGCTCGATGTCGTAAAGCGCACCAATACGATCAAGAGCTTCCCGCGCGATCTCAGATTTGTTCGATGTCCAGATATCATGGAAGTCACGTCGCCAATGTGCCCAACAGGCCGCCTCTTTAAAGCGGGAGAGCCCATCCGCTCCAGCGGCGTATAACTTGCCGTATCCTTTGTAGCCGTCGGCTTGAAGGATACCGCTTGATTGCTTGAGGTGGCGGTGGACATGCTCCTCTTTCCAATCAGGAGCAAAATAATAGACTGCACCAGGCGGGGATTTGCCAGCCCATGGACGCTCATCGCAAACATACGTCCAGATCCTGCCCTTCTTCACCCCCTTGCCCAGCCCTTTGTCTCGCAGCGAGCGATCCAACACCCGGATCGGGGTATCGTCGGCATGAAGAAGATTGCTTGCCATGATTGCGGCTTCGATCCGTTCGATCAGAGGCTGAAGCACCTGCATGGCACGACCACACCAATCGACCAGCGTACTGTCAGGAATATCAACGCCCATACGGGCGAAGATCTCGTTCAAGCGATATAACGGCAAATGGTCGTCGAACTTTGAGACCAGGATGTAAGCAAGGAGGCCGGCGCCCGCCATGCTGCCCGGTATCGGACGGCTGGGGGCAGGCATCTGTACCATCTTTTCGCAGCAGCGGCAGGACTTCTTCGTTCGAGCGACCTCGATCACCTTCATCTGCGCCGCAATCATGTCGAGGATTTCGCTGACATCCTCACCGACAATACGCAACTCACCTCCGCATTCAGGGCAGCAGTCGCCGGGATCAAGCTCCCTACGCTCTCGAACAGTATTTTCAGATATACGTGGCCGGCGGCGCATAACCTTTGCGGGTGCGTCCTGCGAGGGACCGACAGAAGCGACCTCAGCTTCCTCGACCTCATCGAGCGGCTCTGGCCTCCCCTCCGCAGCGGCGATCAGCAGATCCTCAAGCGCCAGTTCCAACTGTTCGATCTCGCGCTCGATCTTTTCGGAAGATTTGCCGAAGACCTGCTTCTTCAGCTTGGCAATGCGCAGCCGCAGGATTTGGATCAACTGGTCATGAGCCTGCAACGTGGCCGACATCTTCGCGTTTTGCGCCTGCAAAGCGGCAATCATCGCCTTGAGAAAGGCCGGATCGTCCGGAAGATTCGTCGTCGCGTCAGACATAATCCTGACTACCAAAAGTCAGGAGAAATTGCCATAAAAACAAGTAGTTCAGTGAGATAAAATCAACCGACACGGGCCGGTGGCGCACCCCAATCGGGACGCCGCCAATCGATCCCTTCCCACAACATCGCAAGTTGGGCCGACGTTAGCCGGGCCGTGCCATCGGCCGTAGAAGGCCAGGGAAACCGCCCTTTCTGCAGGACTTTATAGTACAGGCAGAAGCCCTGCCCATCAAAATAAAGAAGCTTCAAACGGTCGCCACGTCTGCCCCGGAAGGCGAAGACCGCCCCGCCAGTAGGCTTCTGGCGCAAGACGTCCTGCGCAAGGGCAGCTAAGCCCTCTATTCCTTTGCGCATGTCTGTGATCCCACACGCGAGATACACCCGAACGCCGGTTCCAGGTCCGATCATGCAGCTTCCACCGCGCGGATGAGCTGCGTCAGGACGCCCGTGTCCACCGCACTGCCGAAGCGAAGGGTGCGGCCGTAGCACAATCGCAGTTCGATCATTCGGCTGCCACTCGCCCTGTCATCAGGGATATCGGCCGGTACTGAATTCATGTCGACGGGGATGAACATTGCATGCGCAGACCCCGCGAGCAGCCCCTTCTTCTTCAAGTCGCTGCGCCAGGTATAAATCTGCTGGCGCGAAATATCGTGCCGATGAGCAACCTCGGTGATTGTGGCTCCACCAACCCCAACCGACGTAACAATCGCGAGCTTGTCCTCGTCCCGCCACCGACGTCGGCGTTCTTGCCCAAGAATTTCGACCCGCATTGCAAATCCTCGCATAAGATACGTCGCTAACGACGTCGCTAAACACGTGTCTTAGGCCAATAGGACCTTATGCGGCAGGCGGTGGCAATCGGGCGGTTACGCTAAAGCGGGAACGTCTTTTGAACTAAGCCCTATGCTCCACTTCCGCAGAACGCTTCTGAGCTTAGCTCACAGAGCTATGGCGGAAACTGGGTGATGACGGTTTGAGAGAGGCGGCGTATCGAGGCGGGTGACAAAGCCTGCCAGAACCTCACGAGGAGCGATACGCCATGAAGACAGATACCACCATTGTTTCCTTTC